>JAAUXT010054731.1_pt1 | contig 35988 bp, 33 predicted proteins | sample 7278171 | NCBI WGS metagenome assembly JAAUXT01 (sample SAMN14350112, study PRJNA611818) | marine sediment metagenome | isolation source: surface marine sediment (1.8m) | place: French Polynesia: Moorea | collected 2018-08 | reverse complement strand
GGCTTAAAAACCCTTAGCATTCATGTGTGCGTCTGTCCACACTTTGGAATGTAACCTCCCACCCGGAAAAGGCTGACAGAAGTGACGCGACCATCATCCGGGTCCGTTCACAGGACTTGCTTGTTTTCGTTGAGCACCAAAGACAACACTTGTCAGTTCAGACGCGTGTCTCGGGGTGGTGATTCGTGTGCATCTGGGCTTTCAGTCCTTGAGCCCCAAAATGTTTCACTCTACGGATTAAAATCCAGTTTGGGAGCAGGTAGTTTTGGAAAGCACATTTTGTTTGGGATAAAGTCTGTACTTGAAGTAAATGTGTGACATAATGTTCTTTGCGCAAGCTTTCTTGAAACTTTGAAATAAATTTTTCCACACCCTGCATGCACAGGAAAGTTGTCTCTTGCATGCAGTCGGCACGCGCACGCAAGAAAAGGAACAGTCTAAAATTTGAAAACTCAGTTCATTTGAAATCGCTGTTTGATTTTACAGGATCAGAAGGAAATTGAAGAATTGCTGAAGGTAAGATATGAGGAGGAACAGAAAGGGGTAAAATATTGACCAAAGAAGTTGGTTCTGCTTCACTTTTGTGAAAATGTTTCTTGTTTTGTCAGCTTGCGGTTGGAAATTTAGCCGTGAAAGAACTTCAATACTCACCGGTCACCAAAAAGTTACTTGTTCGTCTCGATGACGATACAGAAAGGTCTGAAATTGAACAGTTAATTTCGAACGCGTTTTGCTTTGCTGGTGCGAAAAAAGCGAAGTGGAAACACAGGCTGCGGCTGCAGAACCCTGCATGACCAAACCAAATGTTGAGAGGATGGTGTCTGTCCTGGCTGAAACTTGGCTTGCATTGTAGCTGGTGAAGGGAAAACTAGCGCTGAGGGATGTGCAGTACATATGCAGTAACTACGTGGACCTAGTTGTGCGATTGGATGATTCCGTAACAAGGTTGTGTCACCAACGACATCTTGGTTGTAACTTGCACCCTTTCTGCAGATGAGGTGTGAGTGAAAGTGCACGGGCGTGGTTGGGGCAACTCGCGAGCTTGCACAAAACACAACTCACCTACTTATCATTTTTGGTGTAGTTTACGGCAAAAGTTTGCAAAGAAATCCACTTGTTCGGTTTCTGAGCGTTGACAGCAGCGGTCGATTCAATCAACATGCAGACGAAACCCCCTGTTCCCACTCACAGGTCTGAGTTCGAGGCGCACCAGCCAGCTGTGGAGAAATTTGTCGCGACGTCGTCAGGGAAATACAGAGGGGTCATTCTTACGCTGAAAGGCTCTCGGGAAAACGGCTGCATCGACGCGAGTGGCGAGCAGTACGACTTCGTGTCTCGCTACTTCGCGCCGTGGGCTGGCATCAAGGAAGACCCGGTCACGGGTGAGGTACCCTTGCTGGTCGGAGCTGCTGCAAAAGGACAATGACTGTTTTCCTGTCACGAGGGGTGCACAACCCTCCACAAGAGATCAGAGATCAACAAGTGTGTGGCAACTCACAGTTTACACTGCTCCTCCCAGCCAGCGTATTTCGCAAGACTCATCCTGACCCTGCACCCTGTAGGATTCACACGCACACAGAAACAAACTGGAAATCAAGAGTCCTTGCAACAAGCGCAAGGCTCCGGCCGACTTCGCCTGGGCGCTCCGCACTGTCAACATTTTTTGCTGAGGCCGTCGAGGTAACGGCCTTTCAGTCGGTTAATATTCTCAACTCGTACGTTCTCTCACAGGATCAGCTCACACTGTCCTGGCACCATACTGGGCCAAACAACTTGGCAAAAAGCAGCTCTACAGTAAGTAACCCTTTCGAGTCGCGCACCGTATTTACAACGTACCGGTGCCTGCCCTGCCCGTCCACTGACAGCGAGTTCGTCAAGGCACCCTGCTCCAGTTTAGTTTCGTAGTGTTCGCTGTGCGTTTGAATCGTTGGATCAGCCGCCAGCTTCGCTTTGTGTTCTTCCGCCGGTGATGATGCTGTTCTCCCGCAGCGCGCCAATGCTCGCGCCGCGGAGGAGACCTGCGGCTGACGGTGCGAGGCGACGGTCGGGTGGACGTGTCCGGCCCCGCCACCGTCGTGCTCACCGGCTCCATCACCGTCTGACTGCCGACGGCTCTCTACCAGTCAAGTCATCCGAAGGCGCATCAAGCTAGACTGCAATCAGAAACGACATGAAGTGCGAATCACAGAAAATGTTTTTGTAGCGAACAATACAATCAGACTTGCAACCTCATTTGTCGTCTGTCTGAATGCTTCTCGTCAACACGAATAATCGGACATGCCCGAATACGAAAACGCCCGATGTGCCTCGTGTCTGAGCGCACATTGGTCCACTCACTTTTGTTGTCGTTGATTCCTTGGAAAACAGTGAAACAAAAACAAACTTCGTTTCGCAGGAATGTTTATTGAAAACGTTTTATACAAAACTTTCATGTACAAAATATGTACAAAATCTGTGTGGCTCAAATCAGCTGATTCGTCATTGGAGTCGAGGGACCTGATTCCTGTCTCAGCAATGAAGTCAACAAAGATGTTTTCCACCTGAGGCTCATGTCTGCGAACACAACACGTCTGCTGGTTCTTGACAGAAACTTGGGGCCCTTGAAATTTTCAGGAAAGGTCACAATGGAATGAATACTTCATTCTGCAATTGTGGATAAAACCTTTCGATTTAAAAAATAGTATTTTGTTTGGCAAGGAAATACTTCAATCATCCAGTCAAAACACTGCAAAACATTCGCACGCTTCAAAGTCAACAAACACAAATTTACGTAAAATCCGCTGCAAATTGATTCTCAAAACAAAAGAGAACAGCTGAAAGTTGACTCCTCCAGACGAGTACCAACTGTTGGCTCGACATCGATGAATTTGGTACAAGATCCACTTGCATCAAATAAATATAAAACTATACAAGGCAATGTTTTAAAAACAGGCAAGACGTCTAGAAACGCAAAAAATGCTGAACTAAGAAAGATACGACACGAAAACGCAGGATTTCTGTCCAAGACAAACTAACTCAGACCACTCAGCTGTGAGGAAAAGACACTGTTCTGCGTTGGTTTCCGACAAAGCCAACACATTACGCTGCATTTGCGCCGGTCAATTTCACTTGAATTCGGTCAAAATTGCACCACGTCAAGAAAAAAAATCGTTTCTTCTGTTGTTTTACGGCATTTGGACGGAGCAATCATTTTGCGTTTCATCAATGTTCGAACACAAGACAAACTGAAGCAAAAGATTTCAAAATCGGCGCCAGAAATTGATCGTCACACAGAAAAGTTCATTTCAATTGTTGCTGCTTCATTGTTCATCCAATTGTGCACACTTCCACTTTCAAGTGTATTGCTTCATAAAAGCTTGAAAACATCACAGTTCACCCATGTTGCTTGTTCGGTCGGGATATGAGCATTAAAATGTAAGGCCAGCAGCCCGTGTACAGGCTGAACGAAACGTACCCACGTCACAGTCAGCTACATCTACGTTTTCTTTGGCAAAATTCAGCACTGAGCACGACACCCTCTCGCAAAGTCACAAGTCGCGCCTGAAACCCGCACAACGCACTCTCAAACTCAAATGAGACCGTGACCTGTCTGCAATGGAAGCACTTTGTGCATGGCGAGCAGAAGACGAGACAAACGATGTGAAGTCACGATGAAAACAACTGCTGACGAGTTGCTGACGAAAGGGATGGTTTGAGTATTCCATGAGATTGCGAGATCCTCTGATGGATGAGCTGTTGCACAGGTGCTTGGTAAGTCCATGAGTTTGAGACACAAGTTCGGCCAGTGCACTGAGCAGTTTCTGGTTCAGGTCTGTGGAAATCATCATCAGGCCCAAAATAATGTCGCATGGCATCGCACTAGCCAGACTCCACACCACGACAAGCACAAGCCACCGCTGCTATACGAATGAGGAGAATCCCGGCAGCGGAGCTCTTGAACCCGCCATGTTGTTCATGATAATGTGGCCGCCATTGAGAGTGACAGCGTAGTTGCTGTCCGCCTCCGAGTCTGTGTAGCTGTAGGCGGCGGCCGGGTTGTGGTGGCCCTGCATGTGGTGGTGGTGGTGCGCAGGGCCGGGTGGGTGGTGGTGGTGATGGGGATGGTGGTGGTTGTGGCTGGAGTGGTGCGGCAGTGCCGTCGCCCCGGCAACCGCCCCGTAGTTACTGTGGCTCGTCTGCGGCGACGGCGACCACGACTGCTGCACGTCACCGTTGACGTAGTGGTTGACGAACGGTGGCGGCGGAAGTTTATCTTCTCCGTCACTCTCACTTGCCTGGAACAAGTAAACCTACTCAGCATCGCTCAGTCAGTGAAAAGCCCCGTGTTGGTTCGTTCAAACACATCACAACACGAACGAACCGTCAAGACGCACGGGAGGTTTTGTAGATTCAAAATAAAAGGAACACCTGCCGAGGAGAAACTCTAGTCTCAAAGGGAGGGGGTGTTCAAACGCACAGGCGACACCCGCTCGAGAAGGACGGGCGTCAAAGAGGGATCATTTTCTTTTCGAGCTGATGCGCCTTGTGCGGGTCGTCCACTCGGTGAAGTCATCGTAGGACACCAGATATTCAGTGGACCCCTGCCCCCCCCCCCCACACACACACACTGGGTCCCCAGCTGCGGACAGGACACAAACCTGGGAGTTGTCGTCCGACAGCTCGGACGGCTTCTCGGACAGAGAGCTGCTGCCGTCGTCCGGAAACTTGGTTTCCTCGTCCGAGTAGTTGAGGCTGCCCGGAGACGGGCGCGGTGGCCGACTGCAACAAACATTCCCGTCAGCAAGCAGCCACAAACGACGTTTGTATTGCTTTCATTCACAGAAATACAAATTTATTTTTGGTTTCCTGTTTATTTGTTGTGGGAGCCGACGGCTCACCTGGTGTACGGCGGGAGCGGCGTGACGCGCGGCGGTTTTCGGTGGCTGCGCCGCTGCGACGCGCGGTCGATGGTGCTGAATCCGGCCGCCTCCGCCTCGTCGATGTTCGTGTGCGAGTCGTCGATGTGTGGAGACAGGTGAATCGTTGTCTTCGGAATCGCATCTGCAACACAGTGGAGACACATTTTGGTGTGAAGAATAAGTTTGAGAACAATGCCACTGCTGACAAGCAAACGAAAATGCCACCACAAAGAGACTGACGGGGCGCACCTTTGTACTTGACGGCTCTGCGGCCGGTGAGGCAGAGCAGCGAGATGACGATGATGATGAGGATGAGGCCGGTCAGCGCCACGATCACCAGGAACCACCACTGCTGGTAGAAGGGCTTTTTCTCCACCTCTGCAACACGCAAATGCTCTTTCAGCCCAATCGCAGTCAAGCAAACAAATTTACAGCTCATGTTTTGATTTGGAGCAAGAGAAAGCATTCCAGTCTGAACAAGTTTTATCAGCACGAGACAAAGCCGGAACATTCCAGTTTGACCCTGAACACACTGCACCCTCGTTGGCGGCGCGCGGCACTGTGACACGAGCATCCCGCACTACGACCTCCACACGCAGCCGCGCTGCACGAACCCTCTCAGCCCCGAAAGTGACACGACACGTAACGCACCGAGCGTGGTCAGGAAGTCGGACTCGGGGCTCGGCTCGCTGACGCCGTGGCTGTTGATGGCGATGACGCGGAACTGGTACTCTTTGTTGGGCTTCAGATTGTAGAAGCTGACGGTCGCCTCTGGTTGAGGGTTACTGACCTGCATCAGCGTCTCCCACTTCTCATCTGAAAGACGCAGACGTAGTGTGAACATCGTTCATCAGACGCAGCCTGTGGCTGGGGACAACCACAGGTCCGAGACACTCCTCCGTTACAAAACCCGTCATGTCGGGAACTGTGTCATCCGGAATTCGAAGTGTTCGCTCAATCACGTCGAGTTGTTTGTCAACAACTTCCCAAACGAACATGACGAGGACGAAGCGTCAGCGGACAGCACTCAGCACTCACGTGACTTCTCGCGGGCCTGCACGATGTAACCCGTGATAGCGGAGCTGCCGTGGTCTGCGTTCTTCCACACGATCTGCACCGACGTGTCGCCCTTCTGCAGCGCCGGCCGCTCCGGCTTCTCCGGCGAACCTGGATGGGAATTGGTTGAGTAAACTTCACCAGCCTCAATGAAACACGATGGAGAGACTTGCTCACAAGCAAAAGTGAACGAAAGGGGCGACGGCGGGTGGCTCACCGTGCTGCGGTCCGGTGGTGATGTTGCCCTCGATGGCGGGACCCCAGTTGATGCGCGTCATGGCGCGGACGCGGAACGTGTAGCGGACGCCCTCCCCCAGCGAGTCCGCCACGTAGTGCGTCTTGTCTCCAGTCACGATCACCTGGAAGCTGCGCCTCTCACCTGCGCGTCCAGACCACCAGTTTCATGTTTAGTCTGGCACAACTTACCCGTCTGTCTTCCTTTCTACTTTGAAACCTTTTGGCACAAGGCACGGTCCGGTCCCCCCGTTGCAGACATTGATTTTCCAACAACTTTGAGGTGAAAGTACCGACACGATGACAAACTGCATCCACAGAATAATCTTTTCCGGATGAGTGCTTCTCTCTGCGTCGCACCAGCCAATATCCAACAAAATCAAGCACGATGCACTCAGTCTCAGTCTCTCTCTTCTGCACCACTGGAAGCCCAGCAGCCATTTCGATACTTTTCTTTGTCCCCTCTCTTTCAGAAACAGTTGACACTCACCGGTCACGTTGGAGATGACGCGGTAGGACACCTCGTACTTGGTGATGATTCCGTTGGGCACGGTGGGCGGAGCCCAGCTCACGTTCAGACTCGCCACTGAGATCATCACCAGACTCAGGTCCTTGGGCTCCTCTGGGACTGTGAAGAAAACAAAGAAGTGTTTGTGAACACCGCCGTCCGCACAAACCAAGCTTCGCTGAACTTCTAGTTTGTTCACTGGAACACAAAGGCTGGAACTGACTGAAAGTACGAAGACCAGCAGAGACTCTTACTTCCTTCCTCTGTGCGCGCCTTGACCGGCACCGTCGTGTTTGGTCCGTTTCCGGCGGCGTTGAAGGCGAGAATGACCATCGAGTACTCGGTGTACATGCGCAGTTCGTCCAGCACAGTCTGATTGGCCGTCGCCCCGGCGACCGTCTTCACCTGCATCTCGTCCTTCTGCCGCCCCTCGGGCCAGTAGAAGATCTTGTAGCCCTGCAGCTCGCCGTTCCACGAGTGTTTGGCCGGAGGCTGCCACGTGACCCTGATCTGGGTCGAGCTCAGGTTGTGCGCGCTCAGCTGCTCCGGCGCCTGCGTCGGGACTGCACAGAAACCAGACGTTCTCAGTGAGTCGCGGGACACGGGAAACCACAACGACTGCCGTGCACGAATGCGACCACACTACACGAATGCAATTGCGTTTCTTCGTTTCAGTTGAGAGTTTCAGCAAAGTGCTCCGTAGTGCCTGACATGTACACGTAGAATGTAGCTTACGGACACAACTCCCCTCATCTGGAAGAGTCCACAGTCAATTTTGGGTTCCAGAGTCAGAAACCTACATTTCTTTCTCTAAAAATTTTAACAAATATCAAATTTTGAAATGGCTCATAAGTTAGTGCTGAAGTATTGTCAGTTTTTTTGGTTTCTTATCAGTGGACTGCTCCAAAGCAGAAGAGTTGCACCAACAAGCTACGTGCTACGTGTATGTGTTACGTCTACGGAGCACTTTGCTGAAACTCTCAAGTGCACGAAAGGGATGCGTTAGTTGTGACGTACCCGCCTCTCCCACGTAAACGTCGACCGGGATGCTGAAGGGACTGTGGCCCTTGCCGTTGAAAGCGTTGACCTTGACCTCGTAGTAGTTGTCAATGAGCAGGTTAGTGAGCTCCACGTTCGTGGTCGGGTAGGTGACCGTCACCTGCTGGTAATGCTCGTCCTCGCGCTGTATCTGCGCGAGGCGCCCGAACCAAACCTGGTAGCCGAGCGGGTCTCCGTTCCAAGAAGCAGATTTCGGGGGCTGAAGCGATAAGTTACAGCACGTCAGTACAAACGCGTGTGTGTTGTGTGCGTTGGGAACAAAGATTGGCGTGCGCCTGTAAAATTGACTGCAGCAGCGACCTGACAAGACACAATGTGCACATTAGAACAAGTCATGTGGTGAGTCGTCACTTTCTTCAAGGTTATTCCTCCAACACATAGCCGACCAACAAGGAAGAGAACAAGCGCCGTGGCCTAAAAGCACAAACAGCTGGGAAATGCACGCTGAAAAGTTCGTAAGTCAGTTGGCGGGTTTCCTACCAACTTCAATGAGGAAAAACGTTGGTTTGCTCCAATCACTCGTGCCCAAGACGTTGTACGTCTGCATTTGAAACAGGTATCTCTCCTGGAAATTCAAGTCAGTGATGTTCTGCTCCAGCACTATGCGGCTGCTGATAGTAAGTGTGTTCCACCGCGAGCTCTGGCTGTGCACGTTCATGTAACGCAGGTGGAAGCCGCTCAGATCGCCGTTCCACGTGTCTCTCGGTGGCACCTGTAATTCAATTCTGTTCAGCATGGGACACACCAGACTGCAACAATGCCCCACACACAGTATGTACTGCTGAAGGTCTCAAATTTTTGTTGACTGACATGGCTGGACTTGCGTTCCTGCAAGCCGCGCCTATCTATGGTTTCTGTTGTCTGAAACTCAAATTCCAAGTACGTATCAATGTTGGAAAACGCACCTTCCAAGACACGAAGACGGACGTGGTAGTTTTCGGCACGACCGTCACGTCGAGGGGCGGACTGTCCGGCGCCGCTTGCTTTGTCGAGATTTGATCGGACGCGTCGCTGTACGGACTCAAACCCATGTCATTCGAAGCAGCCACGCGAAAGCGATACTTGCTGTTTGGCTTCAAGCTGAAATGAACAGAAATTTTACCTTCCTTCAAAATGAGGTTTCATGGCAGCATCTCAAAAGTTTCGTATGCTTCCCACACTGACAAATCCAAATGCACACAGACACACGGAATCATTGTGAGCAGTGACACTCACCCGTGCACAGTGAAGCTGCTCGCGTTGAACGGCACGGTCTCGTCCAGCAGCGCGAACGGCTCGTCGGCCAGCTGCGTCTGGATCGAGTAGTTTCTGATGGGCGCGTTGCCGTCCGACAGCGGGGTGTCCCAGTTGATGGTCACCCAGCGAGCCCCGATCTGAGCCATCCCAATGCTCGGCTGTCCAGGCGCAGTCGGAATCCCTGCAAAGCACAACATGCACACATTTTACACATCAGGAACTTTTCACTGCCAAACAGGAAAGGCGCAGGAGAGACGTCTCCCTCTCTTCGGCTCAAATCGCATCGCAACAGCAGCTTCTTGTGCACGTACTTCTGTTCGCGATGGTGAGCACTTTGACCTCGGCCGCCTCGCCCCAGCCCAGCCTCGTCGTGGCAGCCACGGTGAAGATGTAGTACGTGTTTTGCGACAGACTCGACACGTAGAAATCCCTCCTCGTCGGTCCCAGACTGTCGTCCACGATAGCGTAGTTTTCTGGATTGGTCGCCTCTCTGTAAGTCACTCTGTAGCCTGCTACAATGCCGTTGGGTTCGAGCGGCGGAGACCACACGATCTTGGCTGTCGACCTCGTCACGTCCGGAAAATACAAGCTCGTCGGTGGACCAGGAACTGAAGTGTACAAAATGTACCACGTTGAAAAGTGTGCAACACAACCAGTCTGGTCTGTAAAGGAGATTCTGACAGCAAAGCAAGCACATTGAAACTGAAAAAGTCCTCACCATCCTCGGCGGTTTTGACGGGCGCGGGGCTGCTGGGGACACCGTCGCCAATACGTGTAAATCCGAGTACGTTGACGAAGTACTGCGTGTACTTGTCGAGGCCGGTGAGGATGGTGGAGCGCGCCTCGGGGTCGCCGACCGCCAGCTCCTGCGGCGGCTGCTTCTGTCCGCTCTTCACCGCCGAAAACTGAATCTGCAACACGAGACGCCGGGGTCAAACAGACGGAAATCAAGGGATAGCGGAGCTGGACTGTTCTTCTTGAGATTAATTTTCTTCATAAAGTGATTCTGAAGTGCACCTTGTAGCCCATGATCTCGCCGTTCTGACTGAGGGGCGGGATGGACGACCACGTGACGGAGATGGTGCTCGACGACAGCGCCTCTGCGCTCACGTCCGCCGGCCCTTCGTTCGGAACTGAAAACACCACGAGGTGTGACTGCACATTCGACACAGAGACTGTAATTTGTTGTGTTGCAAATTCAGGAATTTTCTGCGTTCTGACAGTCTTGCATCATGTTGAGATTTGTGGCACTCACCTGACTCGATGGTGCGCTCCGTCGCCACGTCGCTGTACGCCGACGTGCCCACTTTGTTGAAAGCCGCCACCCTCACGTTGTACTCCGTCCACTCTTCGAGTCCGCCGAACGTGTAACTATTGGCGTTCTCGTTGTTCACCTCCTGCGTTCTCGTGAACTCCGGCTCAGTGCTCGGCTTGTACTGAATGCGGTATCCCTTTCCTTCGCCGTTCCAGAATTCGGGCACCAGCGGCTTCCAGCGCACCCTGATGGCCGTTTCGTTGACGGCGCGCACAGTGACCTCTGGCGGCGCCCCAGACGGCGGCGCCTGGATCGTCTGGAAGGTGCGGGTCGGTTGGCTGGGCGCGCTGCGCCCGGCGATGTTTTCAGCGATGAGACGCAGCGTGTACTGCGTGTAGGGCCGCAGCCCCGTCACGAGCAGCGACGTCGCGTCCGGCTGCGACGTCTCGAACACCGTCATCCAGTTGGTGCCTCCGTTCACCTGCGGCAGTCAAGTGATGAATGACTGACTCAGTCTTGGAAACAACTCATGCACGTCAGTGCGACACGACTGATCTCCGTCACGCGCGCTGCTCACCTGACCCTCCACGATCCACTTGCTGATGGACGTGTATCCGCTGAATCCGGGGTTCAGCTGCAGCAGCACGGAATCCGCCTGGATGTTGGTGATGGCGAGGCTCGTCGGCGGCTCCGGCTTCACTGCAGTAGGACAGGAACACCTCGTGTCACACACAAAGAGGCGAGAGAGCTTTTCTCCACAGCTCCATGGACGTTTCAATTCACTGTTGTTGTTGTTGTTGTTCAAAATCCAACTTCAGTTGGAATAGAGTCGCGAACCTGAAACATGTGGTTCTGACCTGGAGGGATTCCGCTCTGCACGTCGGCGGACGTGGCGGGGCCGGAGCCGACGCGCGTCCGCGCCGAGATGACGACCGTGTAGTGCGTGGTGGCCGTGAGCCCCGTGATGGTGTAGTTGGTGACGGCCGGACCCAACTCGCGCGTCACCTTCGTGATCGTCTCGTTCTTCTTCTCGTACGTCAGTGTGTAGCCTGAAAACCACCACAGCACCGATGTAGCGGTCGGAGAAACGTGAAGCACAGAGCACGGAACAAGCAAGTCACGCCTTTTTTCAAGCGAAACAAGATCCTACCGACGAGAACTCCGTTGATGTTTTTCGGCCGAGTCCAAATCACCTGCACCGACGTGTCCAAGACGTTGTCAAACTTGAGAGTCACAGCGTCAGGCACTACAAAATGGGAGAATCGTCTTGACTGGAAAGCACTCGAAAAGAATATCTTGGCAAAACAAACATCCCCAGTCACACAATCCCCTGTACAATTGCACGTTTGGCACAAGAGACAGCAGCATCTGATGGCAGCTTTGCGAAGCAAATGCGCATTTTTGAAAGGATGAACTCACCATCCTCCTGTGTTTTGACGAGCACGGGTTCGCTGGGGGGACCGTCTCCTTTGCTGGTGAAGCAGAGCACGGTGAGTCTGTAGTCCGTGAACTTCTTGAGGTCCTCGATGTCGTACGTCTGCAGCCCGAGCATGTTGGACATGTCGGACGGCATCTCGATGCGCAGCTCCGGTTCCTGCTCGTCCTGCCTGAAGCCCTCGATCTTGTAGCCCTGGTTGATGCCGTTGATATGTTGCGGGTCCGGCGGCATCCACGACATGCGGATCTGCGTCGAGCTCACCGCCGTCGCGCTCACGTCCCGCGGAGGCTGCGTCGGTTTGCCCTCCTGCGTCCTCACCCGCTCGATCGGGCTGTACACACCGACGCCCTTCCCGTTGTAGGCAGCCACTGCGATCTCGTACTCTTGAAACACGATGAGTCCCTTGAGCTCAAAGAGCGACACCATCGTGTTATCGATGTCCTCGAAGGCGATGGTGCTCTCGGGGTAGCCGGACGGCTTGTAGCGGATCATGTAGCCGAGCAGCGGCCCGTTCCACGCCTCCGAGTCCGGCGGCTGCCACTGGATGATGATGGAGCTCTCGGAGCGCGGGCTGCCCGCCACGCTCCGGGGAGGTCCGCTCGGCGCTGCGAGACACGAGCAAAACATCCGTTACGCACTGACCCGAGGAGCTGTCAACAGCCGATCAGTGGCACGTCAGTGGAGGCATTTGTAAAAATACATTCAATCTGCACGCAATCTGACGCAGCGACTTACGTTGTTGCGGGAGGTCGATGACGTTGCTCGGGTTGCTGAACGGACCCTCGCCCACCTCGTTGACGGCCGCCACCCTGAACTGATAGCGCATGGCAGGGCGCAGGTCCGGCACCGTGTACATGTGCGACGCACGGTCCACATTCCCGTCCGCCAGCATCCAGTTACTCGGAGTATCTGAAGCAAATCGCAATGCGGTGTGAAACGTTTGTACGGTTTGCTCGACTGTCTCTAATTTCACACGCAGCTCAACTTACTGTCGCCGATGAGTCTGTACTGCACGATGAACTTGGTGATGGGGCTGTTTCCGTCGAAGCCGGCGATGAAGCTGACGTCGACGGCGCGGTTCGACTGCTCGTTCAGCGTAACACCCGTGATGCTCGGCGGGTACGGCAGCTCTGAGAGACAAGTCACGTTGTATCATTTCTTGCTCAACGCACCCCTCAAATTTATGCTCCGAACTCCAGTGCTGTCTTTTCGTGTTCGTTTCACATTCGCGCAGTTACACAAAACGTCAAAATGGTCATCAGAACGTCAAATGCAGACCCAGGCACTCACCTATGACCTGGACGTCAGCGTTGGCAGTGTCATTGCCGGCTTGAGAGTGGACGCTGCAGCGGTAGTTGCCGATGTCCTCGTTGCGCACCGAGATGATCTGCAGCGTCCCGTCCGGCTGCGTCGACCGCCGCTCGTCCGACGCCGGGATGCGCACGTTGTTCTGGAACCAGAGCCACGTGACCACGACGGCCGCGTCGTGCGTCACGCCGCACTTGATTTCCACCCGCGAGCCCTTTACGACGCGCGAATCCTGAGGCGGCTCCGTGATCCGTGTCCGAACTGCAAACGAACGGTTCCACAGTCAAGACGCGCACGTACACAAGCCCCATCGAAATCTGATCGCAAGTCCTGCGTGGCTCGCCATCAAATGCTGTGGCAGAAAATTCAAACAGCAACGCGATCAAGAAAGAATGAAATCATCTGTTTTTGCACAGCATACAGGAAGAGGCCTAATAACATCGTGCGAGGCAGACACTGAAACGCTGGACAGTCAACTCTGACAGCAGTCCCGCGAGGTGGTAACAGCGCGTGTACTCACGCAGCACGGTCAGCGTGGCGGTCGCAATCTCCTCGCCCTTGTTGTTGGTCGCATTGCACGTGTAGCGGCCGGAGTCGGACACCTCGACCTGCGTGATGCGCAGGATCTGGTCGTCGTCCGACAGCTGGACGCGACCCCCGGAGCCGCCGATCGACTCCGACCCCTGACTCGTCACTGGACCACATTGAAACAGTTTCAGTCCAGCGAAAACACCAGCAGAAAAGCAACAAATGAGACAGGGAGATGAACAGTCAGCAACGGACGAGCATGTCTCAGCAACGGACGAGCATGTCTGCGCTTTCAATCCGAACAAAGATTTCTGAACACAAAATCAAAATTGCCACAAGCAAAGTCGTTTCATACGTGAACGAGCTTTTATCCCTTGCTGACATTTTTGAAATATTTCGCTTATCTCGTTCGCGATTTCAACTCGAGACATCTCATCTTTACATCTCGTCACAGGTGACGCACCTCGGGACCACGTGACGTCGGGTCGCGGCGCCCCCGTCACCTCGCACGGGAAGCGCGCCGAGTCTCCGGCGATGAGCGTCGTGTCGTCCGGTCGCTTCACGATCTCGGGCGGGGAACCTGGACACGACACAACGGAAACGTGGAGTGGAAGATGATGCGGAAGAATTCGACGAGTCGTGCAAAGGGATGATATGCTCAGTCAAGTTTGGGTTGCACAAAAACCACACACATCTTGTGTTTGTCCACGTCAAAGACGAAAAGCAGCGCGCTCATCATGTGGTCGCTCAGGTTTTTCTTTCACAAAAGATGAGGGTACATCGGGACTAGACAAGGTAAAACTGGGTGCCCGAGATGGAACGAAGAGCAGCCGTGTGTCATCCAGGATAACTTCCAGACGAAACGCAAACAACATCCCACCGTTTCGTTCCCAAAATAAACTGAATCGAATTCCCGAGCAATTTGTCATGACTTACTGAGGATTTTGAGCCACGTCGCGGCATTCACTTCCCCGGCGTCGTTCGAAGCAAAGCACTGGAACATTCCCGAGTCGCTGGTCCTGACATCGGAGATGACAACACTTCCTGTGTCGAGAACCTGATACCTGAAACATACAGATGTGCGGAGCACGCATGAATGCCGAGCATCTCTGACAACAGGCACGCACACTCCGTGCTGCGTGCTTTGGCGGTGCTTTTACACGAAACCTTTGATGCAAACAATATCGAATTTGCCGCTGCACTGAAACTCACGAACGCCAAATGATTCGAAGAGTGTACTTATCGTGTAGATCTACACGCACTGCATGCGAAACTAACTGGGCTGCTAAGTAACAGGGGAGAAAATTTGGAAACTGTGCCAAGCCCAACAGGGTTCTCCAAGAACTCTCAGGCAAAGATGTTTGCTTTGGCAGAATGTCGCTTCACCAGTCACCAGGATTCGACTACTTGGTCCGCTGCTTCGGGTGCTCAAGCAAGGGACTTAGTGTTGCGCGCACCTGTCGTCACGGAGCTGGTCGACGGGCACGACGTTCCTGTACCACGTGATAGTCGGCGCCGGAGTTCCGCTCGCGCGACACGGAATCGTCACGACGCTGCCGTAGTCGCTCAACATCTCGTTCGGCGGCGGCGTCTGGAAACTCGGCTTCACTACAAAGTACAAAGACAGGGAACTGCAGAAGAACTCTAGTTGTTGGTTCTCACTGAAGCAATCTCAGACACGGTCTGCTGAATCACACTGCCCAAGCAAATTCTCCCGTTTGTTGCAAATACCCAGTTGTTCCAACAACGCGATTGCAATGATCTGCCAGGACCCAACGCGACATAAATTTTGCAAATTGCCTCGTACAAAATTGGCGTCCCCAAAACAACACGTTTGTGCACCAGAACGAGTTTTGGAGTGCACCTTGGTGAGTGCAATTCAGCGCTGACATTCCTCTCCACGGTTCCCTTCATTCGCAGACGCCTCCCGCGCGCTTCACATTCATATTCAACCGTTGTGGTGCCGGTATGTTCACACAACACGTCCAACCGTGGTGAACAGACTCGGTCCCACTTTTTCCAAACCTCTCACAAAACAGAAACCTAATTGAAAAGGTGAAGAAATTTCTGATAAGCCTGCTCGGATGAGAACAAAATGCGTATCTCAAAAAGGGAATCGAGCTGTGAAACATGCATTAATCACGAAAATGATCCGTTCCTGATGTTCGGAAGCGACGCCTCAGGCGCAGGTCACAAGAGCAACACACGCGCGATTCATCACGTGTGAAGTTGTCGTTTCATAAACAGCGAAAACACAACGTCTGCTTTTGGAGTTGGATCCAATCCCGAGCACTGTTTTCCCCTCCAGGTATTTCAACAACCGACGGTAATCACCACTTGAAACGTCGTTACTTGTACCGGGCACACTTCTCGGTTCAAGAATCGGCGAGATTGGAACGAACTTTGTACGTCAGGTGACGGGCCTGAGTTTGAGGTGCTTTTCACAAACGCACTTTTTGTGCACATAAACCGAAATGTATTGCCAATAAATCTGCCTTCTGTGGAGCAAACACAAACTTTGCCAAACTGTTGAATCCGCCTTCCAGTGGCAAATTGGAACGCGATCCTCGGGCCGCGTTCGCAGGTTTCGCGACAATCGTGCTTCGTTTCATCGACACAGTTTCTGTGGCAGAGAGCAACACTGTTGTCTGTTAAACTGGTGATAAGACATTTCGAATTTCTAAACGTTCGCGTCAGTGCAAAGGGCTTCGAAACAACTTCAATGGTTGTTTTCAAGCGGCTGCCTTGCTTGCTTCCCTCACGCATCATAGCTTGTTTCTTGCTCTCTGGTCGGGAATGTTGACGTTGTCTGCCCTTCAAGGCCCCCTATCTCCACCCAGAACAAAGACAAATAGGTGGGAAATTATCTTCCTCCACAGATCATCACTATCTGTTCTCTCCCCGGTCCGCCCGCAACGCTTTGGCACGGCATACTTCGTGCGGACGAGGCGAGATAACGCGCTCATGTTCGGTCACCCCGATTTGTCAATCCGCAAGATTGCATTTTCCACATCCCAGACAGAAACGACTCCAAAACATTTCAGTTCCCCACCGTGTCGAGTGAGAGATAAGGCACAAACTTCACCCAGGCATTATTCGTCATTCTGGAACGAGCCTCGGACTGGTCTGCTCATTCTGATATTTCCCCGACTCAGTTCAAGCTGCAAAGCGGTTCACCAAATTCTCTTGTACACGGTCACCACCAAAGCAGACGTTGAGCATTTTTTGTTGCAAAAAGAATTGTTTGGGTTGTTGCCAAAAATGTTCTTCAAAGGTTGCAAGGCGTTGCACGTTGCACGTACCCTGGACGGTGAGGTTGGCGAAGGCGGTGGCGGGCGGGTAGGTGGGGCCGCCGGGGCGCTGGAAACTCGCCTCGCACACGTACACGCCACTGTCAGCCGTGACGGGCGTCTTGACCGTGAGGCGGCGTCGGTACATGGACAGCAAGTACTTGATGCCGTCGTTCTGGATGAGCGTCCGTCCCGACGCAGTCTTCCGGTACCAGTTGACGCTCAGGTAGTTCAACGACCTGCAAAACAACAAACGTGCATATTGTACGTCCGCCAGCACAAAACGTTTCTGTGCCGCTCCGATGAAGGTCACACAGGACCACAAAGACACAGCCTGACGATGGGTCCGAATTTTCAGAAATGAGGCAAGGAAATGCAATGCTGCAAGTGATCAACTTCACTGTCAGATTCCAGCTTCTAACACAGCACCCATAAAATATAAACAAAGCTTAAATCAGGAGAGATGATATCAACGATATGAGTTTCTTTCGGTGGAAACACGCGTCTTGCCGAACGGCCATGGCAGCAGCGGACAGCAAGAGGCAAGTGAGTCTTACGAGGGGCGTACAAGGTTTACTTTTCGCGATTTTTTTTTGCTGACACCGGGATCTTGGATCCAGTCAACATTTTTATGACAATGAGTTGAGATAATGGAGGGCCTCTGTGCCAGTTTTGACAGTGATCGTGGCAGACATCTCTGAGTAATTTGCAGCGCAACTGTGCGGATGCAGTGACCTATGCCAAAGTCAATGGGACTTGTGTGTTGTGGTGCGATTCTCCCATCACTCTTGCTTGTGTCATCATGGTGTGATGTGCAGGGGTGCATTGTGGCTGTGCCATCAGTGTCCTGTGGAGTGGAAAAACACTGTCCTTGTCAGACTTTGTGTTTGTGACTGAACAGTAGCAATGGGTGACAGAGTTTTGCGCACTGGGAAGAATGGCAGGGCAGAGCAAAGGTTCATCATCAAATTCTTCGCAAGTCAAGGCGACACTCCCATAAGGATCTGGACGTGGCTCAGAGCTGTCCATGGAGTCAACACACTGTTGCAGCAGGCAGTCAGAAATTGGACCTGCCGCTTCAGAGAGGATCCAGCAGCAAGTTGCCTAGATAAGCCAAGATCCAGTGGCCCCTGCACCGCATGGAATGCTGGCACCATCACCAAAGTGAGATGCCTGGTCACTGAGGATTCATGCAGGACTGTCCATGAGTTGGCTCTTCTAAGTCATGTCAGTGTTGGGAGCATGCACAGAATTTTGCGCAGTGACCTCAAATACAAGAAAATCACTGCTTGATTCATGCCTAAAATCCTCAGCGCTGACCAGAGACTCAAATGTGTCCAAGTGCCCACCACCAATCTGCACCGTGTCGAACAGGAGCCCTTCCTTTTGCGTCATGTTGTGAGCAGGGATGAAAGTTGGGTGTACTCCTTTGACCCTGTCTGCAAACATCAGGCAGCAGCGTGGGTGGGAGATGGTGATGCCTGGCCCCAGACTGTGATCTGCATGTGCTCTCAGAAGAAGCTCATGTTGATGTTATTCTTCGACGATGCCAGGGTGCTCCACCACGAATTCATGACCAAAACAGTCAATCACTACACGTACACCAAAATCCTGGGGTGCCTGCGGGAGAAAATTTGCAAGAAGAGACCTGGACTCTGGGCCCCTGGGTGCGGACATCGACACAGGGTTCTGCTACATCACGATAATGCGCCAGCCCACAAGGCGCTCCACACCCATGCACACTTGAATGAAACTGGTATCAAACTGTTGGAGCAACCACCGTATTCGCTGGACTTAGCCTCAGCGGATTTCTTCTTATTCCCCCGTCTCAAGCAGCTCCTGCATGGCACCCACTTCAGGAGTCTTCCAGAGCTCAAAGAGCGCATCACCATGGTGCTTTACTCCATCCCAGCCCATGAATTCACTCAGGCATTCGACGACATGCGCAAACATTGGCAGAAGTGTGTCCTTCATGAAGGAAGGTACTTTGAAGGAATCAGACAGCTCTGCCCAGGCAACCCTCTCATTGCCCAACCTTGATCCTGCTCCCCCCCCCCCCAAGGAACTGGACTGGAACTCCGGACATTGGTCCGCAACTGCCCCTGGACATTGAGCTTGACTTGTTCTCTTTGGAAGTGTATTCCCTTGTTCATCAACACGACATCTGCATGTGTGTGTCAATGCATAAATTTGCGCAAGTTCAACGTCTCTTTTGGCCTTGGCTCAGAAATCGCATGCAAATACGCAACTCTCATTGACTTCGTCGATGGGCGCCTTGGCTGAAAACTATGGAACAATTTTGTGCCTTCCTTGTTGCCTGAAAAATTTCTGTTTCATGTTGGCTTGAAAGTTGGTTGTCATGAAAGTATGGGTGATAAAAAACCGCATTCCAAAAAATTGACTTTTTTTTTTTTTTGCGCCGGAGCGGAAAGTAAACCTTGTACGCCCCTCGTATTTTGCAGACGACTCCTGGGGTCAATCTATCCATACACTGCCCTGTAGATTCTTTCTGTTCTGACTGCAAAAGACACGCGGTTGTGGACAGCACGCCAAAAAATCAAGGCCTCGGCTATTTTTACGAGATGCTGAAGGAAATGCACTTGATTACCAGCCACGTCAGATCAAGTGTTGATCTTGCACGACCATAAAGAACATTGCGTTTCTGAAAACATTGTTGTGAGTTACGTGGATGAAAAAGACTCCAAGGCTTCAATGTTCGTGCTCGCGATTCGATACAACCCGGGAATTCCAGCGTCTGGATATCGCTCATTACTCGCCAATTTCGATCTGGGGCTTCTCTTGAATGTCAAGTTGTGCGTTTTCCTTTCCGACCTTTCCTGTATGTCGGAGTTCACGTTGCGGTGAACACTTCGGGAAGTTTCGTCTTCCCGACGTCCGCTCTGAATCTTGAAATCCGGAAACAGAGCGCCCGTCGGTCTCGGTCAGCAGGACAACAAACACCTGCCCGGTGCAACGTCCACCACAACTTGAGCCCCCGAAACTAGAAACACAGTTGCAGATCCCACATCGGAACAATCGAGCTGCCGTCGGTTTCACTGGAGCACGAGGTGCCAACCAACTTGAACCAAGAACAAGGAAAGATCCGGATTTTCCAGCTGCGACTGTGCATAACTGAACCAGAAAAATCTATTCGCCGTCACATCCTACTGAGAACAACTCAGAGCATCTGACATTAGAGCAATGGCAGGTTATTTGTAATAACATCTGTGTCTGCTGTGATACACCCAATCTTTTGTGAGTCATAACTTGTCTTTTACATCAAAAGGCAAATTTTGCCACATCTTTGCAAGCTACTGCGTGAAGCAAAATTCTGCACCAATTCTCCCAGGTTTATATTTCCAAAGATACGCGCTCGTAATCTTTCTGTGAGAAACCGACTGGAAACGGAAGGAACCCTTTTCCATTCCCAGCATACTTCGCGGATGCCACGAGGCGCAGACAGAATATCATTCTGCATTCCTCACTGCAAACGGATTGCCCTGACGACCCCTGTACGTTTGCGCGGGATCCAAACTCCATTTCCAATACAGCACGCCACACGAAGTGCAACATCGCCGCAGTCGAGTTCAAAACCTTTCCCAATCATAAATATTTTACTTCTCGTGTCCCAGAGTGACCTGTTTTTCCTACCTCCAGGGCCCGTGGAAACGCGCTGCTACCTCCACAACCCCGTGACTTTATCAGCCCCAATATTTTGACAGCGTTTCGCTGACGGACGGCGTGGAAAAACATCAAGATAGGAGAGAAGAACTGGATCCAGCTTTGCTTTTTCACGTTTGGGCGGACAAGCTCAATATTTAGGCGTCTATCTCAAGTGGATACACGGGGATCTCAGCAGAGATTCAGGAGAGCCCCACTCTGTCAGCGTTACCCCACACCAACAACGGGCTATCTGTGTTTATCAACCGTTTCTTCAACACTGAAGAACTCACAGAGAGACAGACTGAACACGGCTCAGATGTGAGTTGTCTGCAGGTACTTGTACGAGTATGAAGGTGTCGCCTCAATACGTCAATGAGGTTGGCGACACAGAGCTGCGCGCGAGAACAGGGGAATACTTCTGTTCAGGTGGATCAGTCGGTACTCTCTGACGGGAATATATGACGAGTCGCTTTGAAGTCATCTGACACCGGGGAACCTCCAGCTCACTTCAAGTGTGGGCTTGCATCAGATTGATAATCAATGGTTGTCAAAAACGGCGAAGCTGCGTCTCGACTGGGTCACCAGAACTGGCAAAGGATCCGTTTTCACGCAGCCAAATCAAGACAAGGGTTTACTGTTCATGTCAGTCATTGTTCTTTACCAGGCTCGACAAAACCTTCATTCCGGCTGACCTGTTGAAACAACTTGTCTGGCTCCAACTTTCGCATTGCAACTTGACAACGTCCAATCAGTTGATTTTTCAAGTGCATTCATGAAAAGCACAAGTGCGAGCACACTGACAACGAAACCCAACTGCTCCTACGGAAAAGAAACACATTCCAGATTATTTCGACCTGCAAAATCTTTGCTGATTTCCGATTTTTCAACAAGAAAAGCCCCGATTTCAATTGATTATGCGCGAATTTGTGAGGCGTTTTGAAAACGGATCCCTCTTTCACAAAACTGCTGTCAAGATGAGCTCTCGTACAAACAAGGAACTCTTCTCTTCAGTGCAAATCAATGAATAAATTCCCAGTTTGACAGAAAAAATTTAATAAACCGCATTGAAGTGTCCCAAAAGGATGGTTGAACGTGTCATTAACACACAAATTCGATCGTGGGTACAATTCTTCACCCGGCAAATTACGATCATTACACGTTGAACAGAACGCCAAGAAGTACTTCAAGAAATGCAAGTGTTTGGACTGTCACGTGAAGTCTCCATTCAACACTGACACGAACGTATATTTTGCTTTCTATTCATGCGCAAGCATGCATAAAATTTGTGTGCAGAATTCTCGTCCGTGGGATCCTAAAACGCCGGTAATTGATACGAAGGGAACACTTCTCCTTGTTCTCATTGCGCTTGCAGGTCACACAATTCACTGCAAGAGAACCACAGTTGGGTTCATCATGTATCTGCCCTTGTTCAATGCAGTCACACGCAGGCATTTTGCCACGGAGCGAACTCGCATATTGTGAGCATGCCTGAAGACATAACCCTGAAAACCCTTCTCGTGGATATTAACTTTGCCTGTTCCATTTAGATAGGCATGAACTTCTTGCTTTGCCAAACTCACCTGACGATAATACCCCACCAAGCTACAAGTTCTCCACGGGAAACCTGGGTATTTCCCCTCACAAGTGGTCCCCTTGAGGCCCAAGCAAAAGTGTTCGCGCCGAAAGGTCACACTGCAATGCTGAAATGCAGTAGGTCTCTCGACAAGTGTTTGGAAAATATTACTCACAATTTCACAGCGACCAGTGGGTTGAATAAACTTTCTCGAAACTCATGACCTTCTCACCCACAGAAACGAACGATTCCGTTTGGGCGGAAACAGGGCCGCAGTGTGTACGGTACCAGCGAACAGAGCGCAAATCGCGCTCAAGAGGCTCGCAGGCACGGCGGTCTGGAAGCACTCGAGATTGCAACACGGTGCCTGGATACTTGTCCATGCACTTGGCTCCATGGTTTCTCTTCAAAGCAAAATACTTCGTGCAAACGCGATTCGAGATTCGATTCAAACGGTTGCCCCGCAAACTAGCTTCACTGCTGAGAAAACACGGTCGTTGATCGCAATAGACACGAGCACCACAACATTCATTCTTCAGTTCAAGAGCAACAAACAACGAAAGCAGTAGTTGTGCCTTTCGCAGCTGTTCTGGAGACTCACCGCGCGTTGGCGATGCACTCGAGCACGGCTGCGGGGTCGTCCCCCTGAACGGCGCGGGTGTGGCGCGGCGGCACCACGATCTCCGGCGGGATGTCGTCCTTTTCGTTGCCCACCGCTGAAATGGAGACAAAACCACCGTCAGCTTAGAGGCAAATGAAAAGCGGTATGATGACACAAAGGCTCCGATATGTTTAGAGCACAAAGTTTTGAAGCGGATGGCCACTGGTATCAACCTTCGCAAAAATGATCCACATCGAACGTGACAATCAAAAAGTTTGTAACGTGTCTGCAGGCAATTTGGTACAGAACAACAAACACAGCGGGTAATGAAAGACTGTCATCCATGGCGTGATTGGTCACAATCGATATCTTCAATGAGGGCTGTGCCGTGTTGAACAATTGACAGACTGGTACGTTCAGCAAATTATCGATGTCATAGCAACGGACTATTGATGCAAAAATTTAATTCAGGTTGTTCTTATAGCTGTGTTTGCCAGGTGCGTACGCGTGACCCCGCGAAGTTGGGCTTCATAACACTGCTCGACTGCCACCCACAACTTTCACGGAGAGATTTATGTGACAATGTGCAAATTAAGCCCAGAAGCGCATGACTAAACAGTCCTGGGAAAACGATTTCGTTGACAGGTTTCCGTCTCCTTTTTGTCAACTGTCCTGACCCCGAGACCTCGGTGTTGCTCCTCCGCTTCCGCGACGTGAAATCAAACGGGACGTGAAAACCGCACCGGAGGTGTCTCATGTATGGGAGGAGGCTACTCACCCTGCACTCGGAGCACGAACGTCTGGCTGTCGGAGCTCTGACCCGTGTAGCTGTTGACAGCCATCGCTTTGAAGAGTTTGTCATTGTCGATCTGTCTGCTTTCTAGGATGACCAACTGATACTGCAGGCTCACGTGGTACCTCTGCAAGAGAAACCGTCTCACTTTCAGCCAAACAATTCAAGCGGCAGCTTTTTCCCTTGGCTCACCACCACCTGTCCGTTTCCGTAGTTTTCTACACAAGCATGGCGGATGCGAACAATGTGTGAACCAACGTTTCTCTACATTCGGTGGAACTTGAGCTGGTCGGAAAAGAATCACTGCTGACATAGTTGCCAAGAGATAAGGAGGAACTGAATTTCACAGAGCAAGAAAATGTTGACGCGGTTCCTGTCCAATGCAGAACTCGAGCACAGAGATCTGACATTCAGGCGAGACTTTCTCAGTCGAAGGCAACTTTGGTCTCGTTTTGAAAACAGGACAGATTGCTGAACTCCTGCGAGAGGACTTGACACGGGCACAAAGCGATGTGTCGTCGAATCATGTCGTCTGCCGAAAATGCTTGGAAAGGAACAAAACCGCCAAACAGTTCCTCGCAAGATTCGCACACCTCCGACCAGTGAGATTTTGCTTGGCTGGTTTGTGGCTGGGTGTTGGTACCTGTGTCTCGGTGGGGATGGGGAGATGTTGCCCCTGTTGCTCGAACCACTGAATGCTCGCCTGCGGGTACGACTCGATCGGAGGAAGATCTATGACGCGCGCCTGGCCCCGGTCCACAACCTTCTGCTGGCTCGAAATTCCAGCGTTTGCGAACGGGATCATGTCTGGAAAAGAACAGTTCAAAGCAAACTTTCAAACACCTGAAACACGACAAAAACTTATTTTGTCCCAAGAAGACTGCAATTGCGAGATCACATGAAGCTCAAAATATGTTTCACCACAACCATTTTGGCTGTGTGCGTGCAACGCAAATTGGGAGTCCCTCTTATCCTTTTTATGAATTAATTTTATTCTCCACCTTTTGACCTTTCAGAGGAACGCACGCAAGTGAGACCAATTGCATGACTGCTTCCAGACAGCGGGCAAAGGAGCTCTTGGGGACGAGGAGCAGCGGGCGTGGCTGCCTGTGTTCAGCAATGCCGCTGTCAAAGCAGAAACAACCTCCACACGCGGAAATTCGAGACCGCACAACTCGCGGAAGCTGTTGTCACCAAAAGGCATGTGCGGCAGGCACTCGATGAGTCGCGGCAGCGCGTTCAGGTGCCTTGAAGCGAGAAATCCGGACAAAAGGCGACATGACACGCCCGCTGCTTGCAGACTCACTTCAAGCGCACATCATGTTCACAAAGTGCACCTGCCTGGGCTTCATTGTCACACACACTCGCAATGAACTGCATCCATTTCCAAAGGTGACTTTTGTCCCTTATGGAGTGCCTGCAATCATGCTTGACACCAGGCACAATATCGTTCATGCGCTCAACATATTTACTGTTGTCCCCCACCCCACCTCTGGCTTCAAACCTGGCCTGATGCACAACCCTCTGAAAGGACACGAAAAAATCTGTCCCACTTTGACGGGAAAGCCATTTCCAACCGCGAGCACACAAAACGTTCAGAGCGTTTACGAGTACTTACACGCAACGTGCACGGTGACTCTGTTGCTGAGGATGGCGCCGTGCTGGTTGGACGCCGTGCACTGATATTCACCCGCGTCCGTTCGCTGGATATTCTGGATTTTGAGCGATGTGTCCGTGATGTTGGTGTATTCCAGCAGGGGTTGTTCGTTCATTGTCCAGCTGTACAATGGTCGAGGAAGTCCGTTGGCAGCACAGAGAAGAACCTTGGTGTTCCCTTGCACTTCTGGACTGCCACCCTGAGGTTGTTGTGTGAAGACATTGGGTGCGAACTCTGCAACGATGGTAAAGTGCAAGTTTAGTGATGGTACTCACACACGTCTCACTACGGTCCACACGAGGCACTGCAAGTTAGTGTTGGTACATTTTCTGGTGCGGATGTCATTCATTCGAAATCCGCTGATTGGACTGTCGTCTTCTTTTCCTTGACTTACATGTTGACCAGACTTTCTACAAAACAACGTGGAACTAAAGCTACAAAGAAAAGAATCTGGTTTTGTATGACTTCAGACGAGACGAAATGCATTTCTCAAAGGAACGAACGGATCAAGTGTCCAGACATCAGGTGCCACAAAGTAAGGTGAGCAAATACGTCTCGGTGAATGCAACTGACGCTTGGAGAGACCCAAGCGTGTGACTGTCGCACACCACGAAAAGAATTGCAAACAAATGAAAACGAGGAGGGCACAGTGAACTGTGATGTCTGCAAAGTGCATGATGTTGACGCCGTGTTTGAAAACATGGAAGTAATGCGCGCAGCAGTGAAAGCAAAGCGAAGACGTCACTCGTACGAGTACGAGGATCTATCAGACCAAAGTGAGATTAGCATGTCCTGGACGAAGTTTTGGTCGATCGCAGAGTTGCATAATGGTGACTCAGGTGCACGGAACAGACTACACGATGAGAGACAGTGTCAGAGCATTCAGTGCAACCGGTGCCAGTCGCAGAGACAGTGTCAAACATGGAGTATGCTGCTCAGAAGTCTGCAAAAATGTCAAACCGGATTCCACAAAAGATTGGCCAGCGGATATGTGTTTGGTACTCTGTGAAGATGGGATTCAATGCCACCCAAACCCATGCCAACATGGGTGTGGCTTTTGGGAGACAAGCTTACTCTCGCGCAACTGTGTTCCGGTGGCACAAACAATTTAGAGAAGGATGATCCAAAGTGGGAGATTTGTTTCGTGGAGCCCATAAAACAGCCAGAACTGCAGACAAAGTCAAGAAGTGCCAGGAGTTGGTTGAGAGGGACAAGACAGTTGGAGTGCATGCCCTTGCCCACCGCCTGCAGGTATCCTATGGGACAACTCTGACCATTCTGCACAAGGATCTCCTCTTGAAGAAGAGAGCTGCCAAAATGATTCCCCACTTGTTGACTCCTAGAGACATGAGGTTGAGAATGGAGTTTGCACAAGAAATGCTGGACCAGTTCGCCACGGACAGGCGCTGCTTGGAATGGATTGTTACGACTGATGAGAGCTGGTTTCATGTTTATGAACCCAAGAGCTCTGTCATGAACAGACACTGGTTAGCCAAAGGAGCTGAGAGACCCCAAATTGTCCGCAGAGAACGATCTGTGAAACAAGTACTCTTCATCCCTTTCTTTGACCACAGAGGTCTCATTCACTGGGAGTTCATTGACAATGGAACAGTGACTAAGGAGATCTTTTTGCCCATGCTCAAACGTGTCCATGAGTCAATCCGCCTTCGCAGAGGAACCAGAGTCTGGTTCAACAGACAGCAGCTGATGTTGCATATGGATAACGCACCGGCCCATCGATCAGACCTCGTCCAAGAAGGCTTGAGACAGCTGCAGTGGCCCACCTTGAAACACCCACCTTACTCACCCGATTTGAGTCCACCAGACTTCTTTCTGTTTCCTTATTTGAAACGTCAGCTGCGAGGAATCAACTTCGGGACAACAGCTGCACTCAAAGATGCCATAGAGACACTCATCGGACTGATCCCATCGGACTTGTGGAGATCCTGCTTCGAGGACTGGTTCCACAGGTGCACCAGGTGCATCCTGTTCAAAGGAGGATACTTTGAGGGCATGTCGCACCCTCCAACAGACTGATTTTGCGACCAAAAATTGTTGTGGACATCATTTGTGTTGCTGTGTGTCACGCGCATTTCTCACAGTGACCAAAACAAAAATATTGACATCCGCACATGTGCTTCGGTGTCCTCAATTCACGTAATCAAGCGCTGACCCATGTCGGCCACATGCGCACACGTCGTTCAGGAAAATCTCACTTTGGTCTGATAGATCCTCGTACATGCCAAGAGGGCAAGAAAATCTCACAAGTGCAATACACACTCTTGCTCCGCAGAGTAAACGACATTGTCTTCAATTCCGAAGCAAATGAAAAGTTGCCCAGGGGTCGCCTTTGCAAAACGGAGTTCAGTTTTCCAGCGACTCATTGTGTTTGTGTGTGTGTGTGTGTGTTTGTGTTTGTGTGGGAGTGTGTGAAATTACAGACACCAAGTGAACGACACGACATTGATCACACAAGACATCTTCGCATGACGGATGACCTGAGACACATTTTTGAAATTGCTGTGGTGGGTGCGATGAATGCAACAGGCAAAAGCTTGGCTCTTCTTTGCAGGTACTTTTTTGCCTCATTCGCTCCAGGAGAGAACAGTGAAACGGCAAATGTGTGGATGGAGGCCCGACGGAGCAAACAAAGCCGCTCGTTCTTCAACGAAGCGACACCAGTTGTCATTTCCGAGCCCGTTGATCCAGCTTGCCCGAGTGACATGCCGGGTGATTAAGAAGACAATAAGAAGAGTGCGATATCCGAATGGATACGAGGCATACGAGTCGTATCTTCAACGTTTCCGCGGCGTTCACTTGTTGGTTTGCGCTCAGGCGTACCTTACGAAAACGGGAGCGGACATGCACAACCTGTGTGAAAGCAGATGCGAAGAGCTGCGACCATTCTCAATGCTTGAAACTGCTCTTGCTTCGCCCAAACCCAAAACCGCCTGTGAGATTCAGGTGAGGCAGCTCAATTTATGTCGAGGCAACAACAGTCGGCATCACAGGGAGTCTTTACGACTCACAACTTTCTGACAAGTTCTGGTTGGATCTCTAGGGATCAATATCCACAGGAGGTCGGCACATGAAGCACATAGCGCAGGTCAGGCCACGATTGCATGGAGAGCTTGGCAACAGATGAACCTCGTACTTTTTTCCCACTGTCGACGCATCTGCATTCACTTTTTGCTGCTGGTACCAATAACACTGGATGCTAACAACTTGACCCCTGTCAGATTGTTTGCAACAGCTTCGTGAAATGTGATTCACTTATCTCTTCATTCTCTTGACTACCAGACTGAGCCTTTTTGATTTTCCAGCAGCCAGGAGCACCAATGGATCTGTGCACCGTCCAGATTTACAACTCCAAAAGAGCCCCGGTTGCTTGCAGTGTCCATGTGACTGATACCTGTTCAAAAGATTTTGTGAGATCAAGCTCAAAAGAACTTTGCTTTCTGGTGCTTGGGAACACACACACACACACACACACACACACACACACACACACACACACACACACACACACTGCTCGTTTTACCGGCAGCGAGGCAGCGTTCGGCACACGCAGACCGAAGGTGCGTTTGCACAGGTGTGCGCTGCAGCACAAAAACACAGCTCCACCATTACTTGGCACATGAAAGTTGCTTTGACAAGTTTATCGATCCTGTACCATCAACAGGCACCATATTCCCTGCATCTTCCAGTATTTGCAGACGATTTTCGCATGTTTGGCCCTGTACGTGGCAAACATCAATCAAGTTTGAGCCATGATCGCCCAGTGATCCAGATCCCAATTCTCTTGCATGATTGGACTTGCTACTAAAGAGACAGGCCAGAGAAAAGTGCCAGTGCTGTGCTCAAATTTGATTTCAGGATTGTCAAGATCAAATGGCAGTTTTTCTCAAAAGGACAGTTTCTGAGCTTGACAAAATTCAAGGGTCTTTGAAACAGTTAAACGCACCACATCGATGGACGCCGCATGAAAAGCAGCACAACCTGTCTGCAGCAACCACAGTCTCTTCAGTATTTTCACTTCGAGCCCTTCAGTAAGTTACACTTGGGATTCCCCTGAAAGAAGTGTGCCATTACAGTACAAGACGACGACACGCATCGCTGAACGCGGCGATAGCACACTTCCGCGGATCACAACAAACGCCTCGCGGGGGATGGAGGACAGGGGATTTCCTCCACCTACCAATAAACCAATCGATCCAAGAAAAGTTCAGGTGACAATCGCTGTGAAATTGATTTGTTTGATGGAAATTATCGTGGTGTGCAGCTGCTTCCAGAGAGCTGGCATGAGACTCGACTTCCACCTGTGGAGCGAACCTTCCGTGGAACCTTCCACTGTTCCTGTGTTCTCAACTTCAGCAGAAAAGCAGGGTCTAGAGCAGCGTCCGACTCATCTTCCGTCCTACTCCAGCAGTGATTCACAAAACTATGTCTGTGACCACAAAATTGTGAGGCATGCGTGTCAATAGCTGAAACTTCTGCACCAAACAGGCGAAGAGAACATGAACAAGGACAAAGAAACAACATCACCTCGCGAGACAGTATTTGTTTGAATGGACTGTGGGTGAACCGGAACAGTTCCACACGTGATCTGATGAATCCCCATCTCCACGCACAAAATTTCTCTTTCACAACACAAAGAACGCAGACATTCACAAAATCATCCACTTTGAAACTGAACGATGGACATCACGCACTGGACTGGAACAGCTGGCCCTCGACTTTTTCTATTGTCCCCGGTTCTGCACTCGATAAATCATTCATCTGCGTATCTGTGTCACTGCAGCAACACAAACCACTTTCTTGTCTGGCATGTCTGACACTACTTTCCCAACAAACTGGACTCGTACGAGGTTGAGTCAAACCAATGTAGGAATTATCATGCTTTTGGGACCAGACAAGTTAGACACAGGTGAGTGATTTTGCCGACCAAAACAAAGACAATGACGAGTGCAGACAGGTACAAGACAGCAATTTGTTATTGTTTACATTCTGATACACTGTCAAAAAAAATTCAAGGAGGGTGCTTCATCCCCTCAAAATAATGACCTTCGTGGAGAACACATTTCCTGCATCTTGTGAGCCAGTCATCAAAACATGCTTGCCACTCCCAACTTGCGATGAGACCGAGTTCAGTGTCAATGGCTTGCCGCAGGCTTTGGATGTTTGGGAAGTTGATCCCCTTCAGTTTTTTCTTCAATCTAGGAAACAAAAAAAAATCTGCTGGAGACAAGTCCGGGGAGTAAGGGGGGTGTTTGAGAACGCTCCAGTTCATGGCTTGAAGAGTATTTTTGACAATTAGAGCATGGTGTGGTGAAGCGTTATCCATGTGGATCAGGTACTCCTCGATGTTGCTCCACAAGCTGGCTCTTCTGAGGCGCAGGGATTCCCGGACATGCTCGAGCAAGGCCTTGAAAATGAACTTGTTGATGGATTGATTCTCAAAGATCTCCCAATGCACCAAACCCTTATGGTCAAAAAAGGGATGAGCATGACTTTCTTGACTGAAATCTCACGGCGGACGACCTGACCCCTGTTTTCATCATTCGCCAGCCACTCCCTGTTTGCCATCCTGCTGCGGGGATCCCACATGTGTATCCAGCTCTCATCGGTCGTCATCACCCAGTTGAGGCAACGTGGATCTCGGCTGTGCTGGTTCAGCAGCTCCAGGCAGAATTGCAGTCTGTTTTGGATGTCCCTGTCTTTGAGGTCATGGGGAATCAGTTTGGCACAGCGCTTCTTCAACTTCATGTCCAGGGTGAGCATTGTGTGCATGCTTCCATGAGAAATCCCAACATCTCGGCGGAGTGTCTCAATTGTTTTTTTTCCTGTCTTCATCCAAGGATTTTGCACAAGTCACCATGTTGTCAAAGGTCCTGGCCGTCTTGTTCCCTCCTCGGAAGAGGTCTCCCACTTTGCTGCGCCCTTCCCTGAAGTCTTTGTGCCATCTGAAGATCATGGACTTTGAGTAGGCATTTCCCTGGAAAGCCTCTTGAATTTTCTGATGTGAAATTGCTGGTGGATCTCCTGTTTTCATGCTGAACCAGACACAAATGCGCTGAGCAAGCTTGTGTGGCACCCGCATGGACATTGCAGCTGTTTGCTCAGCTTTCGGTTGACGCTCTTTTGGAGGCATTTTGGACGTGTTTCCTTCCTCACAGTGTGCAAGAAGAATGCCAAAACATCAGCAAATATTGTAGTCTTTGACCGGCGGCGGCCCCATTGTGGTGTCATTACCCTATTGTCCTCAGTGGCGGCGGAACTGCCACGAACATGATAATTCCTAGATTGGTTTGACTCAACCTCGTACATTCACTTCAACCAGTCATTTGACTTTAACCTGCACTCCACTGCACGCATTTTTGTCTCCTCCAAAATCGAACCATCTACGAAGAGTTTCACTCTTGAAGGCTGCCGAAAGACACTCTGCATTCATTAAATAGAGAACCAAGTCCACCTCACCTCGTCGTTTTGTCAGACTGTGGCGTTGACTTCTTGTTTACAATTGATGTGGACTTGGTTCTGCTGCAGCCACAGCAAACTGACAACGCACGCAGACCTTCCGACGTACCAGGTCAGCCCAACGCTGAGTACCACAAACAATACTTCAAAACAAAACTAGCCTAGAAAGCTAACACAAAATCAAACCAGAGAGAATTATGATCAATTTATGTACCTTCCTTGGGGCCGCTATTTTGTGCTGAAAAATCATTCATGATGGATGGTTAACAGGATGACGTACGAACGGATACATGTGATGAGCATTGAACAAATGCGTACTCGTGCACCATTGAAACGTTAAGTGGTCATGGTTCTAGCTTAGTCTTTTATGGGCCTAATTCAAAGTTAAACCAACGATCTAGACAAATCTACCAACGACACTGCTGAGCTGTCGAACGAGAAGAGTGTGGATTCAAATTTGGAAAACATGCGAGTCAAGATCTGGATTCTACTTACGGAATTCACTTTGGCACTTGGAAGGGACAATAGCATTGAGCACAATGAGGCACAGTATCCACGATTTCAGCAACTGTTGGAAGGACCAGTCCCTCAAGCACCAAGGAACGGCTGGAAGGAATCTCTCCTGTGAACGAGGCACTCTGCACAAAGGAGTTTTCGTTCGGTGAGCTCTCACTGCCATTTTGCAGACTGTTGTCCTGAATTCCTCGATGAAATGTAATCCTTGTCTTCGATCGCAGCCGTTATGGTATCATTCACACATGAAGCACTTTTTGTTTTGCAGTAAAAGCTTGGAATACCCCAACTGCTTGCCATCCAAACATTTCAATCCGCCATGTTTAATTTTCCAAACAGGATTCCCAACTTGTTCAACTGTTGTGATTGGTTTAAATACTCCGCACTGTTCAACCAAAATCACTCAATTTGACCTGTAATCCATTGCGAAAGGCTTAATAGCTTCGTTCATCGACAAACCTCGATAATTCCACCGTAATTCAACTTATATCACACCTTGTCTGCACACAAACTTCTCACACACACGACTCTTGTTGGTCACATGACCCGCGCGTTGCTGATTGGCTGAGCTCTGCTGCGCCGGGTCAAGTTGTCAGGTGCGACAAGCAGACACGGTTCTTCCGAAAATTCTGCCAAAACTTGTCGAAGAACGTTTTCTTTCATGACACACACAGCAGACGAACATTTCGGATATAGTCTGAATCTGAACCCCTTTCTGGTTCATATGGACCTCAATCTGCACAGGGGGCAGATCCAGGGTGTTGGGTGTCCGCACCCCCGAAATCCTCAAGACCGGTTCCACAAATGGTTCTTTGATAAATTTGCTGTGTGGTCCCCTTGTGGTCTCCATTTTTGATCTGTGTTTCTTGTCCATAGATCTATCGGCACCATTGTTTCATTTTGACAAAAATCCTCGTTTTCGTTTGATTCAACATTGCACAAGTCTTCTGTGAGTGAACCGTGGTGCCTGCCTGGCAGGGAAAAGAGTGCATCCATGCCTGGGACATCCCTCCCAATTCCACTGGCTCCAACGAAGAGGCCCCAAGGGTTGAACCGCAGTCAGATTGTTGGGTGGTCACCCACGAATTCGAATCTGAATTGGCTAGAGGTCTGATCCTGCAGCGAGCTGTGTGGTAGATCCCGAGGAGGAGCAGGGGGTCCAGGGTTTGTTTCCTTCACCGTCTCCCCCAACTTTATGGCAGTCTGGTTTGGCCGACTCCCACGGGTCCACTCTTTGAGCCAATTTGTCTTTCATTCCTTGGAAAGGTCACAATTTTTATGTTTGACACATCCAGAGGGTTGAGACTCTTGCATTTCCTCCTCATTTAGGCGGGGCTTTCGCTCCAGGCAAAAACACCAAATTTCGGCCCTGAATGAGGGATCAGTTACCCTCAATCCCCCGCCAAAACATTCTGACCACTGCATGGCTTTCGAGGGCGTTCTGTGCACATGGTGAAAGGACCCAGTAGCAGCTGGTAGAAGAGGACCCCGAGCACTTTAGGTATTTTTGGGGGACCATTTGAGTTGCCCGCTTCCCCCCCCTCTGGTGATTGGAGCAGTCGAGGAGTGGTGCCCACATCCACAGAGTTCAACCCTTGGGATCTTCTCTCTCCCTTTGCAATTACCAGGAGGTGTTGGGCTTTTCAAGGATCTGCTGCCCCGTCTGAGCAGGTGGTGGAGCCAGCAATTTTCGAAGGCCCTGCCTGTCAGGCACGGAAGTCCCAAAAGAAATAGATTCTGGCCCTGATGCCCAACTCCCTCTTGGCAAATGCCCCCTGCATTTTTTGATCCAAACAACATGCTGAAACAGGGGGCATTGGGTTGGGCCTTGGAAGGGACAACATAGCTCATCGGGAGGCTTTTCACACTGAATCAAAATCTGTGGATGCAAGGGGAGGCATTCCACCTTGTCATTGCGGAGTCAAGTCAGGTGGCGTGTTTTCACATGGAGAGGCATTCTCGCACGCCGGCAACGACCTTGGGCAAATGAAACGAAAATCAAAATCTTTGGATCTCTGGATGTGCTGACATGTGTGCAGAAAAAAAATACAGATGAACAACGTCTTTGGGTCTCAGAGAAAACCAGAAAACCACCAATTTCGAGGAAGAAGAAAAAGAGTTTTGCAAGCGTCAGACGACCCCACGCTGAATTCTTTCGCCTTGTCGCGGTGAATTTGTTGTTTTTGTGAGGAAAATCCACACACTGCAATTCTGAAACCTCCATGCAAACCTATGTGCATGGAAGAGAGTAGCCAAGCGTCTTTCCTCCGCCGGTACATGTTGCATGTGCTGCAAGTGAATCGTCGGGTCCTGAAGAGCGCAGCACTTCCTGCACGTAGGGGAGGCTGTCAATGTGCAGGTGTCTGCATTCACGAACCGGTTCCGATTGTCCGATGCCATGCAGAGTTACAACGTCAGTGAGAAGCTGCCTCACCGCAAAAACAGAAACTTGGTACCTCAGTTTAATTTTCGTTTGTGCACGCTGACATCCATGTCTCTGCGACACAGCAGATGTTTTTATGACAGCACAACCGCTGAATTGCACGCACCTGTAGGTAATTTTCACTCAAGAAAGTAACAACCGAACGCACAAGTTTGCTGAAATTGTTTATTGGCGTTTGGTCCACCTGAACAGGATCAGATACCTCACAGCCCGCTCAGAAACAAGAAAACAATGAATATTCCAAACCAAAGAAACAGAACTTTTTTTGGGGTGGGTGGGTGGGAGAAATTGTTCCTCCCATGGGTCGAGAGAAGTCGGTTCCCGGTCCAAATTCTGGATCTGCACCTCATGCAGTCAGGAAAAAAACTGATGGCTCCAATGAGCCTGGTTTTGGGTCCTGACACCTGCAGAATCAGATCATTCTTGTGAGCTGAACCACCAGTTCAGAGATCTTGTCATGATGCAGCAGCTTGAAGTCAGTCGTCCCGGTCCTCAAACTGGGCGGTCCATTCTGCTGGCCGCCCTGCGCTGCGCCCCAACCTGCATGTGAAAATTGATTGACCAGATAGATATTCACGCACAGGCACACGGACGGTGGGGACCAGTTTCAATTTTCCAAAATTGCTTTTCAGTAAGCTCCTGACTCAAAATGAATGAAAAGTCCAAAAGCAAATTTCGATAATCTTGCATGGGAAGCAGAATGCATGGAAGTGAAAGGAATGGTACACGCACGCACTGCTGGAGTAAAACCTGCACGCAGCGCGTACGAGTACGAGTACAATACCTGGTTACACTGATGTATCGAAAATAGTTGTCAATGTCTTTAAGGTACTTCAGAAATTCTTCCATGGTCTTGAAGCGGACAGGCCGCTGTGGAGCCCTCAACACATCGACTGTCTCCACGCAGATGTGACAAAGGATCCACAGGATCACACAACTGCAGAAGCAAGACAGCCTGAACATTTCTGAAACAAAACACGTGGACACTCAGGAGAAAAGAAACATGGTACAATCAAGTGGTTCGGGTTCATTTGATATTTCTTGGGTCTGTACTACGGAGAAACAAGATTGTGAGGTGGTGCAGCTCCACTGTGGTTGTCTCTTGGGGAGATTATTTTTTCCTCAAAAACGAGGGGCATACAGAGTGAAGAGAGAGTGGTCCTTTGGATTGTTTACGCTCTCAAAGAGGGAGCTCATCAAAAAAATGATGTCTGACACCAACCTGCAAAATTCTTGATTCAAAGGGCTTGTGTGTGAAAATATGAGGAACAAAAAAGTATTAGAGGGATTTGTTTCATTGGATACATTACCACAGGTGTCCAATTTGGCAGGGTGAATCTGCGTGTTCCTTTTTAGGTGATTTGAACCCTGAAGCATACATTGTATAATGTATGGTGATGGTGAAAATCACCTATAGGCATCAAGAGGCAAAATCTGTGAACGCGAGTTTGAAAGTGT
>JAAUXT010048390.1_pt1 | contig 36011 bp, 49 predicted proteins | sample 7278171 | NCBI WGS metagenome assembly JAAUXT01 (sample SAMN14350112, study PRJNA611818) | marine sediment metagenome | isolation source: surface marine sediment (1.8m) | place: French Polynesia: Moorea | collected 2018-08 | reverse complement strand
GTATCCACCCGTGTAAGACGTGCCTTTTTGTCCCAAAATTGAGTAACAAAAGTAGGGGTGCGTCTTGTACATGGGTATGAGATTGCTATATTTTTAAGCGTGTGGTACACGGCCCTTCGGGCGACCACACGCTTAAAAATATAGCAATCTCATACCCATGTACAAGACGCACCCCTACTTTTGTTACTCAATTTTGGGACAAAAAGGCACGTCTTACACGGGTGGATACGTTAGGTTTTGGTCACTTTTTATGAGTTAGGAAACCGACCCAATTCGACACGCATACGCACCCAGACAAACAGATGTTGACGAGCGGTTTGGATTCCTTGTCACTCTTGAACACAAGTAGTTTAGTGTCCTGAACAACAGCGTAGCGGCGCGGCCACATGGACAGTTTTCCCTTCTGCAGCAGCTCCCCGCTGTATATCACATTGGGCAAGTTTTTGGCGATCACTTCCAAGCTGTCTGTTTTGCGTGTGGACTTCTTTTTCTTTTTTGTTTTCACTCTGGAAAATAGAACATCTTTTGTCATGGAAGGAAAACAATTTGTCAACTTTTCTCACAATGTCGCCGCTGCGTTACAAATTTGTTGCAATTTATGGGCCACAAATCGCTGCATTGTGATAAGGTCGGAAGTGATGAAGCTGCACGCGTCCCATCATCAAAAAGTCCCAAGAAGTTGTTTGGAAGAACCGAACTCACGTGTGACAACGTTCAAAACGTTTCACTGAAAAAAAACCAGAACCAGTTGGTCCTGCGCGGGCACACACGTGCGCATGTGCACGGTTTACACGTGCGTTCCACTCAAAGTCAATGTCCAGTTTCAGAGACCAAGTTCTTGCTGATAGTTGGGTCAAGAACTTGGTTCATTCCAAGAAAGGGAAGTTTTGTGCCTGCAGAATTTGCCCAAATTCGCGCAGCGATAAAAAAAACCCACAGTGGTGAAGACAGCAAAGATCCGCAGTCAAAGTGCACTTCACACAGCAATGCCATTTTCAGCCACACATGTTGTAGCATTGCAGCTGAAGTGTGACTGCCATTCTTGGTTGTCCACGTCGGTTCATCCACATGAACACAGCGCAACTGCTCATTCGCCCAACTGCCTCTCCATTGCTTTCGCAATCTGGTGACTGTTGTGCGAATTCTCAATCGCACTTCGTTCATGGCGGATGAAGCCAAACGAAAAGCTAAATTCCCTGACAGGCTTTATTTCATTCCTCATCGTCCAATGTGCATGCAAGCTTGCACGGTGAAAACACCGCACATCACTGCACCAAGGAAGTGAAAGTTAGTATGGTCGTATCTCTCTAGCCCAGGTGTCTTTCCTCCTTCGACCAATTTCCCCTCCATGTTACTCACCAAGACAAATCCATCTCCTCTGACAAAGAAAAGGCCAAACCCTGTTCTCAAACCGTTTTGCAATCGTAAAACTGACCAAACGGAAATTCCCTCTCTCACTTCGTGAGCTAAAGTGCAACACACCAAGGTCATGCTTGTGTCCAATGTGAAGCCAAACCTGATCTTTGTTGTGTTCGTTTTACTCCAGTGGGAGAAGCTGCGAAGAGTTTGTGCGATTACAATTTTTTCCATGAGCTTTCATTCACATTCAATGCAATAAAAGTGCAAGCCAATTCCCTCACCTCTGTTTCTTTTCGTGGAAGTCCTGATTTTCGTACACGGCCGAGCCCCCTCCTTCCTCGTCGTCGTAGCTTTCGTACGATGTGCTCTCGTACTCATCTGAATCCATGACAACGACACAATAACGTCAACAGCAGCCCTGCAGTGTTCTCTGGGTCACAAGTACAATGCAGCGATGAACGCATTCTTGTTGGCAATTTCTTTTTGACACAATGTGCAAGACAAGAAAATGATTTTATTTCAATGACTTGATTTTTTCTTTGTTGTCAGGAAAACTGTCACTTGAGCACATTTCAGTTACAACATCCTGGGACACAAACCAACAACAGACACGATCATCCGAAACACAAAAGTTTTCCCACCAGAGAGCATCCCTGAGTCTTCCTGTCCGAGCGGCACTTCGTACAGGTCTTCATCCTGCGCGTCGTCCGGCACGTTGGGACGGGTGCTGCTCACCCCGTTCGTGTGGATTGCAGAGACCGGCACTCGACCGACAGTCGGCGGGGGCGGCGGCGCCCTGAGGAAAACGAACGCCGTCAGAAATTCCTTTGACAAAGGCCGTGTTCGATTTGCCGATCCGAATCAGTTGTGTCATTCGTTCATGAACTCTGGCGGTGACGCAAAGAACAGATTGTTATGGATGAATTGACTTTATTGCGATTTTGGTGCCAACCCTTGGTGATTTGGATTGGCAGATCACCAACATCGAACAGCACGAAACCGGAAACACACATTGACACATTCACAGCATGGGCCGGCCCGTTGTTACAATTTCGACAAGTTGAACAGGATGCCAAAAGATTGACAGAACAAGCCCATTCCTGGCAGAGAACTTTGAAACTTGGGTTCCTACGTACCGGGAAGGAGGACCGGACGGGGAATCGAGATCCACGACGTCGTACGTTTCCCCTTCGTCCTGAAAAAGCGCACGTGAACAAGTTTCAAATCATGTGACAACCAATGAAGCTCAGGCAATCTGAAGTTACCGTAACCACCCGTGTACGAGACGTACCTGTGTCCCGACAAAGAGCATCAAATGTGGGAGTGTGTCTTGAACATGGGTATGAGTTTACAATTGTTTCAATGGAACTCCAACACCCCAAAGCAAGAGTAAATTCTGGGGTGTGTCTCGTACGTTGGTACATGGGTGGATACGGTACGCATTGGTGAAAACACATCAGCGCTAAAACCCGCATAGGGTTTTGCAGAACCTTCTCGTTCCACATATTTTGTTTCTGGCTAAATTTGCTGAGAACAAAATTCACTCAAGCTTGACACATCACTTTTCAGTGGCCTCTCTTTCTTTTCTCCAGATTTGTACTATTTTCTCCTCCCAAGCACCGCACTTCGTCCTCGGTGGCTGAGTGAAAACTTCCCTCCCCTGTGAACAGGAACAGAACTCGCAAACAGAGGCACGACTCACCTGTGGCGCGTTCGAAGAGTTTTGATTGCCGCAAAACCTGGCGAGCGTTCGCTGCATCGCGATGTACGAGTCTCTGATCCCTGAGTCAAGGTCGCCTCCGCTATCCCCATCTTTGGCTGTGGGACAGACAGAGTTGTCAAGGTGAAAATTGTGCGTGGCCAAACAACGAGAACAAAGAGGCACGGATCCAGAATGTGGTACAGCGGGATCCTACCCCCTCGGGAGACCGATCAAGCTCAGAAAGATCTGACATGAGAAAAGGAAAACTTTGAGTTGAGTGTGCAAGATGACAGCAACATAAATGGTGTCCGGATCAGGGGACACAAGGGGAGAGGCTGTGCAGAAACAGAACATGAAACCGGCGTTTTTTCCAACGTGCGGGGACAGAATAAAACTGTTTTGATTGATGTTCACACGTGATTCTCTAATCGTGCACAAAAAAGCTTCAGGATATTCATCTCGGATAATGTATGTTTTATCATGCGCTTCCTTGCACAGATACTTGCCAAAGTTATCTCATCAAATTCCTTTCGCGTTGGTGTTTTCACACAGACACCTCACTACCACAAACGCATCAACACCTCACCAATGCGAGGACACATGACCAGTGGCCTTCAAAAAACATAAAATTCTTTTTTTTTTTTTGGCAATGAACATAAAACGCAAGCACGTTGTGACAGTTGTGAGCATGCCATCTTCGCATGCTTGTTGACAGCCGCCTGGCCACCACAACAGCGAAATGTGCTTTGTTGCGTTTGTCTCTACTTCCTTGCTTTTGAACTCTGCCTAAATTCAGATGCTTCCTCATTGTATGTTTGGAACTTTTGAGCGTGTAAGCCTGAAGGAAGCAAACAGATATCAAACAGTGCCCAGAAAAAATGCCACACCAGCAAAAAAGAGAACACGCAAATGCGTTTGGCTTGAAGTCATATTTGGTGCCCGCTTTGCAAGAAATGGTGTCCCCGGTGTAACAGGACCAGAGAACGACCAGGACCAGAGCACGACCACACTACAACTGGTCGGAGCTCAGTCCTGGTGGTCATGCTGTGGTCCTGAAATTTTAGGACTAGAGACCGACCTCACAGTGTGGTCGTGCTCTGGTCCTGGTCGTGCTCTGGTCCTGAGACACCGGAACTCCTCCCGCAAAACCAAGGGAAAGGGGCCCTCTGCTCCTGCAGAGGCGTGTCCTTTCTCACCTGACGCACTCACGGGAAAAGACAAAAGAGGAAGCAACACGAGTCCACGGACCCTTGCGCGATCACTTCACCTCATCGGTGATGAGGCAGCACCATCCCTTTGTTCGTGGAACTCGCGCTGATATCGTTCTGCTCCGGCCGTCTCATCATCGTCAGAAACACAAATGTTTTGCCGCCAGCAAAGATCGAGCAGAACAAAAGATTTCGAATTTTGCTTTGGAGTGGTTGTTCCAGCTGCAGGAAAGACGCCGCTGAATGAACAATAAAGCACAGCTTTGACCACTGGTGCATTACGCAAACGTATTTGTCCTGCAACCACCCATAAAATCTTTGGACCTGTTGTCCAAATGACGACCAGGCCACGATTGTGATCATTGTGTAGCCGTTCATGGGGGGAGAGGTGTGATCACCACAAACAGCTACGTCTGCCCCCTGCCCAACTGAACTCCCTGAGCAGCCATTGCGAGAGGGGTCAGACAAGTACCAGCTTTCCATGAGAGAAGTGGACACCAACGTTAGTTTTTCGTTGGAATCTCCCTGACAACCACTGGCAGCCATCAGCACCTGTGTGACCTCTGGTCTGTGAGTGGTCATCACCCCTGACAACCTCCACCTCAGCTGTTACCAGTGCACAACAAAGGTTCGTTCGCCATGCAACACGCCCGTGTAAAACTTTGTGCAAATAGATCCGAAACTTCGCTTTGCGCAGGTAAGGGAAGACGGAAATGAAGTGAAGACCACAAAGCGAACTCGCAGTCAGAAGAATGCCACCCATGCACGCAACAGAGGCGTGTCTTCAACAGCGCATGTCCCCCTTCCACTGACAACCACGTTTTTGCACAGACGAGTTGCGGGGGGGGGGGGCGAACAGGTCACTACCACCCAAACAATTTTCACTCCAAGTTGCCATCAAGCGGCCATTTTTCATTGGTATGGACAGCGACAGGTCTGTGACAGCCACCTCGAAGCTTTTGGAGAGTCACTTCCAGGGAAACAACCCAATGGTGATGGTAGTCACGCAAAAATATGGATCGTGGACATTTCTGCACGGGGTAAACTCGGGTGGTGGCCATGTGAAAACTTTTGCTCGTCGAGTGCTTGTCATCCAAAATGTTTTGACGACCGTCACTCCTCCTGCCCCGATAGCTACTGTGGATGACAGTCACCCCTTGAAGTCGACGTGCCTGTGTTGTTTGTTTGAACAGCACAGTGTCGTTTCTCGCACGCGACTGACCTGGACGTCGGTCCGGGGGCAGCGATGGCGGCATCTTGATGACCTCGAGGCGCTCGATGAAGAAGAGACGCTTCTTCTCGGTGGCGGCCGCGAGCCGCTCCCGCGCCAGCGCCTTCACCAGGAACTCCTCGATCCCCGGCAGCAACTCTGCGAACAGAAAACAAAGGACACGCTGTGAATTTACCTGACCTTGATGCTTTTGGTCTGAGGCACAACAGTCCACAACAGATTTTTTTTCAGCAACGTTACATCCACTGAACTTGAGATCGGAGACAGCAGCGCGCGACCGTTGGTTGGTGCTGCGAGTCTAAAACAAGTGGAACACCTCCGGAGGGGGAAGGCCCCGGCGGATCCGGTACTTGATATTTTGCACACACACACAAACACACATACACACACACACAAACACACACGACTAAAAGTGACTGCAAGAGAGCGCACGCTCAAGTCGCTGAGACGACCGTGCGCTTGAAAATGAAAATGACAACAGTTATCAGCGATCGTAGCAACTGTTTTCTGGTCAGTCTGACAATTTAGCCTTTATCACATCATTTATAACATAATGGCGGAGAGATAAGCGAAGCGACTGGCATGTTTGCGGGGTCAGATCTTCCACATGAGCGCGTAGCGATTGTTGGAAGAAAAGTATCTGATTCACAAAAAGTTCTGGAGAGTTTTTTGTGTGACGGGTGAACAAGAAATCGATTGTTCCACCAGAACCATGCCAACGAATGTCACAACTGAGCCACAAAACACACCAATTCCAGCTTGGACAAGAACTTGTTTCCCGAATGCAAGAACTTAGTCCTTTGTCTCTCACAAAGCTTTGCAATTTTGAGCCTGTTTCCAAGACCAAACCAAAGCACTCGGATAATTTCATGCTTGGCAGTTGTTGCCGGACACTTTGTTGCTACATGTGGGAACTTGGCTCGCACCCAGTTCGCTGGATGACAGATTGATATGAATTGTTCATTTATTTCCGACTGTTCCTCCACAGCAAATTCGCACTCACGGCCATTGCATTTTGCAGTTTTCACGCAAACCTCCATTGAAAATGTTCACTGATTGCCTGATGCAAAAGTCACAACGCATGAACAGACAAAACGTGCTTGCTGGAGGCAGGATGAAGTCACAAAATTGGCACAAGAGTTCCAGGTTTCATCCTGCTTCACTCCAACGGATCCAGGGGGCGTACCTCCACCCTGCCCCCCGGGATTCGCCAGAGCGGCATGCAGTGTTGGCGAAAACAAGACCGTGTGCCCTTTCACACTCCCATTTCGCAAACGTCAACCATCTTTGGACGTGATTTGTGAAGGGGAGGAAACGTGAAATTACTTTTCAAAAGCGAACGACCTTCTTCCTGGTTTCCGACAATACCCCAGAAGGGAAATGACAATTTAGAAACTCTCACAAACATTTTGTGCAACTTCTTGCTTGAACCATTTCGTCCATTTTTGCTTTTGCATCACCAATGTCAAACAAAACTTCTTTTTTTTCGGTCAAAGATCTCAGTTGTGTGTGTGTGTGTGTGTGTGTGTGTGTGTGTGTGTTTGTGAGGGCGCCAATTGAAGACGCAACAAATTTATGTTGCCCGTTCCCAAGAAAGCTGGTCAAGGCCAAAGTCTTGCGGTGAAAAGAACAGAGTTTCCGCCTGCAGATCAAGACAACTGCATTTCAGTAGATCCAGTTGTTTCCTGAACCAGCATGTGTGCATTTGCATGTGCAAAGTTGAGCGGACAATGGGATTCACTGCAGTCATTGACCTTCCAATTCACACGAAACAACGCGAATGCAGCATGAAGATTTTCTGCACCTCAAACCAATCCACAGCTCAACAGTGTAGAAAGTGGAGTCGATCCAGACACCACATGAAATATGATGGTGAAAAATTTTCGGCTTCTCTTTGCATCTGTCGGAAAATTTCTCAACAAAAAGACATGAACAACAAACTCACCTTCCAGTGCATCCATGGCACTCATCCTGGCAATTAATGTGTCATTTTACAATCAACATCTTCCTCGGTAAGCCAAATTCATGACAGCAACAGCAGAAAAATTGTCACAAAACTCCTTTTTCTGTGTCTTTCTTGCATCCGCATCTGTTGGTGTTCGCGAATCAACTAGTAAAAGCCGAGGAATCTGTTTCGGGTATTTCAGAAAGAGTACTACCAGTGCCATTTGGGGCTTGCCAATACAGACAAACTCCAAATTTTACCAATTTAATTCAGCAAATAATTACATTCTAGTTGAATGAACTGCGTTTAGCATGAATTCCCGAGATGTTTCTACGGTTTGTTATGTTATTCGTTCGATGCGCACAACTCTGCGCAGAATGCACGTGCAAATGGCGGCAAACTAACGTGAGATTTGAAGAAAATCTTTTCCTTTTGAACATTGTGCACAAGACAAAGCATTCAGTGATGCTCCGAGAACGGTGAAGTTGAAACAACTCCCGGATTGATTTGTCTCTTCCGGTAAGCACCTCTTGGATGGGATAAACAAGTTTAAACCAATCAAAATCGTTTTGCAAACCACACTCAGGGTTGGTTGTGTAGTCTTGTCACTGAAGCCACTACTTGCCTCGCAGAGGGAGTCTGTGGTTTCTGTCATGTACAAATCGTTTTCGTGGCAGAATCTCGTGCATTTAGTTCTGTATTCGTCAAACGTAAAGGCGAGATTTGCGTTTTGCCCAGCGTGACTGATCCAGGGCCGGCAGACCCAAACCCAGAAGTTTGTGATTCTCTCCAGTATCCAGTTGTTATGTGTTGGAATCGCCCAGCTCTGTTTCACAGATCAGACCTCAAAGACAGCAACATTTTGTTGCAGGGCACGATGAGGGAGCTGCGACCCAACTATGTGTCGAAGCTGGTCAAGTTCAGCCCTGCGGCTGTAGATTGCTTGGCTCGCAATGGACAGACGGGGGACGCGTACATCCACGGGGGAATCACGCAAGGTCTGTTGAAAATCTGAACCAAGAACTTGTTTTCGATGACAAGTTGTTTTCGCTCGGTGAGAAAGTATGAAGGGTTTTTGTCAGTTCTGTCACTCCTCATGAGAAGCAAAGTTCAAACCGTTGGCCTTATTTCTTTCTTGCACCAAGCTTCGATGACCACAGACAATGAAATCAATTGCAATTGTGACAATAAAATCAGTTGCAATTGTGACTCGGTGCCAAACATGTTGAGCGACAGAAATGACAACCCGTCGTGCTTGGATTCTGCGATTCTCCAGATGGGTCCGTTGGGTGGCTGGCGAGAGGAGCAGCCCTCGAAGTCTTCAGCTGTCAAAACAGTCAACGACTGGCTGCTTGGTGCTTTGGAGCGGCGCTCAAAGACCAACAGACTGTCATCACGTGTGTGACGGAGTATGCGTATGACAACGGAACGAAGCTCTTGGTCGCAACCGCAACACCGAACAGTGAAAGTTCCCTTCTCTCGGTGTTTGATGTCAAGACTTCCCGAATCTTCAAGTCCATTGAAATTCCGTATCAGGCAAGTACTGCACAAATTGAAGTTCGTGTTGGTTGAAACTTGGCAAACCGACAAAGACCTGTTTTTGAATTGTTTTATTTCGAACTCAGGTGTCAGCCTTGCAAAGTATCACACATTCTGGTGGTGAGCAGGAGGTCGGGTCACTGTTGAGCGAACATTTACGATGCTTCTGTGGAGTGGTGGCCGTCGGAACACTGCAGGGTCACATTTACTTGTTGGGTGAGAAAACCGACCAACGAAAAATTTTGTTCTGTTTTGCTGTTTCCTGAAGTCCGATGTGTCTTCATCATTGATTGCCGATTGATTGCAGACATGTGTATCGATGATGAGAGCGAGGACTCAGACGAGGTGCGACCTAACGGCATTTTGTTTTTGGACCCACGAACCGGAGATGTGACCACAAAGCGCTACAACGCCATGACCAAACGAAAACATCTGTGCCTTGAAGTGGATGGCAAGTGTCCTTTCACCGTCTGTCACGAAATTTCCATGTCACTTGCGGTGTTGTGAAACGAATTCTGACAACATACGTCTTGATTTGTAGAAGAGAGTCACGGGCGTGGATACTTCTACTTCAGGAAGCCAGATGGAAGCGTCATCAAAACCCACGCGGAAGGTAGTTCGTCAGCATTTGACACACAAACTACGAAGTTCAAGTCGCTTCCTGCGTCATGTAATGAAAGCGTTTTTTCGTCACACATGAACATTTCGCGTTCCCCTGCAGGCGAAGTGGAAGTTACGAGCTTTGCCTTCGTCAAGCAAGCTGGCACGTTGGCAGTGGGGTACAGCTTCGGTTGTTTCCAGCTGTGGAGGCTGAGCATCCCCGTTCTGGAGTAAGTATGCGCCCAGAGAGGAGTTGTGACGAGTGGTTATCGCACACACCCAAAGGTGACATGGTCTGTAACCTCTTGACATGTGTTTGCAGGTACAGCAGCCGCTATGAAGATGGTTTGGAGGCGGTGACACACTTCACGTATCAGGAACCTGAGAACGACCCGCGCAACTTTGCTTACTTGTGGGTGGCGCGAGGACCGTTGCCGGATAGCTCAATGTAAGTCAGTTTGCCGCTGCTCACGCGTGTTGACCTAGAGGCTGCCTACTGTTCATATTCTTGAGTCCTGCCTTGATAGCTTTTGCTGTTCTTCAAACCATTTTGTCTCAGAGAATCTCATTTTGTGTACAGTGAGGAGGGGACGAGCACGATTTCCCTCTTCCAGCTGGGTTACAACAACAAGCACACGCACGAACATCTTGGGCACATCTTCGAGGTTTGTCATTGTGTCATTGATCAAAACTTTATGGAATCTTTCAGAAAAAAATGTTCAGCTTTAAAACTTTTGCACTTGATTCTGCAGGAGTTGACATCGGTGTGTTTGAGGTTTGATCACGTTCTCACTGACGACCCCATGTCGACTGGAGAAGAAGACTTGACCGGAAGTCGCCTCATCAGCTGCTTCACCATCCGTGACGTCCACCAGTCACACGCGCTGTCCGCAGAGGAAGACTCTTTTGAAAGTGAGTGAGGGGGCACTGTCGAAAACTACTCGAAAGAGAATTTGAAACACCGAACAAAGACAACGGCCGCAATAAATTTTTGTTGTTTACCAGCCGCGCTGGTATTGGTTTTCCCTTGTACCGTTTTCCAGATGCAATGTGGACGGACAATGTCTGCGCCCCCCCCCCCCACACACACACACATAGAAAATTGTCAACTTGGACATCACCTCCGTGCTGTACTGCCGAAGTACGCGGCGCGCGGCTGGTTGTCCACTTAAAGTCTGGTTGACTGTTGTTATTGTTATGTTGCAGGCATGAGTGGGCCGGATCAGAGTTTGTGCACCTTCGTTTGGGAGGCCGCGGCGACCGATCCCCATTCCAAGTCTATCTACCGGCTTGGCATCTTCGACATCAACCGATGGTATCACGCGCAGATGCCGTTCTCAATCAGGTTGGTAGATCGGGGGAAAGCGGTGTTGTCACCACAGCAAGGCTTGTCGGGTGAGGGGTACAGGTTCTCTGCAGCCGCCAAACTCACCACAGCACGGGTGTAACATCGTGTATGTTTGCAGGGCCTTCCGAAACACCTTGGAGAGCTGCAACTTCTTCGCCTTCTATTCGCTGGGGGAGGTAGCGGACGCCATCGGCAGCGACAACCTCATGGTAAGTACGAGCCAAATCGCAGGCGCCATCTGGAGAGCCTCGTGTGTGTTGTGCGCGGGAAACTGAGAACGCGTTTTTCTTGCAGGCTTTGAACATCACGTACGACAGTTTGTGTCACTACAATTCCTGTATTCTTCCCGCGCCGGAACAACACTTCTTTCCGTCAGCGCTCGCTTTTGGTGAGTTCCCCAGAGGTGGAGTTTTGCTTTTGGAAGAAGGGCGGTGCCGCTGATTCCCCACCAGGAACTTACCAGTGTGAATGATCTCTTGCAGAAGCGGTCTGCGTTGCCGAAACAGGAGTTGTCGGCTGCAAATGTCTTGGAGCGCAGCGTCAGGTGAGCAGACTGCGAAGTACCACGCAATGCGCGCGTTGCTGTTCTCTTGAATAAACGCACACCACCTTTTGGTTTTCTCGCAGATTCTGTCCAACATGGAACGTCAGGGACCGTCAGTTCTATTGGAACCTCGCGACACGTACAACATGTGTCTGTCGGCTGGGCTGCTGCCTCGAAACGTTGACGTGTCGCTGGGAAACGTGAGCCTTGTACGTATTTTCCACTCATATAGAAGTTGTCGTTGTGGGAAAGGCGCTGTGTGAGAACAGGAAAAACCTTGTGAGATACGATATGTGAACACAGGGAAAACTGTCCTTTTGCTTGTGTTGTTACAATCCTCTCTGTGGCTTCTTGATTGACAGGTCAGAAGGATCTGCAGGCCAAAGTTGGCGTCGTGACGCTGACCTTTTTGTCCGTGCGAGGATTTCTCAGTTCTCGTGACTGATCGCTATTCTGTGTGTTTTACAGGCTCAAAAGCGCGATGCTGTTCTCACGGTTGCGCTGGATCACAACATGGTGAATTTCCTGGCGACGTGTGTGCAGCACTTCACGTCTCAGGAATATGTGAGCTCGGGCTGCAGCCTGCGGTCTCTGCTCGACTGGGCCTGGAGTCGGGTCGGCTTCATCAAGGAAAGCCTCGACAGGCTGTGTGAGTACCGTATTCACCCGTGCATAAGTCGTACCCAAGCATAAGATGCACCCCAACTTTTGCCTTGATTTTCTGGTATCAGGTCACATTGAAATTGTAGTAATCTCCTACTCTCCTGCCCATGTATAAGACACACCCGAACTTTTAGAACTCAATTTTGGGACAAAAGGTGTGTCTTGTGGGTGAGAGCGACATTTCTGAAAAGAAAAACTATTTTTGAACACTACCATTGGTTGTCGTTCAACCCTGTTGCTCCGTTTCAGGCGTGAGTCTGTATGACTGGTCCGGGGTGTGCCTGGACATGCACACGCTGCACGTGCTGCATCAGTACCACAAGAGCCTGCTGCACCTCGTGTCCGTGTTCGAGCTGCTCGCTTCTCAGTCGGGGCCGTCCACTCTGCAGGGTCAGTTCCCGTTGTATCGGGTGAACTCCCCGAGTTTAGAGCAATTTCCTTTGCTTCTGTTCGCACAACCGTCACTTATGTCTCGTGAAATAATGATTGACAGGTCAGAAGGATCTGCAGGCCAAAGTTGGCGTCGTGACGTTGATCAGTCAACACCTGCAGATGGTGCTGTGGTTCCATGGAGTTGGCCTGCTGCCAGAGCGCTCGGGTAAAGTCCACGCGGTTGTGCGTGAAGGAAACAACCTTGATCTACGCTTTTGGTCTGTTTGCTTTGGCTTGAACTCCGCCGTTTGCTTTTTCAGAAGAGGATGAAATGGGTGAAAACGATTACTGTTATCCTGGAAAACTATTGCGAGACAAGTACACTGTCAGGAGGCAGGAAATCCAAAGAATAAACAGGTGAGTGAAGCACCAACGAACCAACACCGTACCTCCAGGTTTTGATTGGTCAAAAACGCACCTGTTTGTCACAAAATCCAGACGCTCTGCTGGGGCAATTTACAAACTTGTTTGATGAGACTTGCCGACATCTTGACACATCTATCGTTATCATCCCAGGGACCTGCGTTCAACAGACCTGCTGCTCATTGATGGTTTGCTTGACGAGATGGGGGCTACAGTTCAGCATCTTCTGGAAAAGGAGGGTGGAAATGGATTGTACCCACCTCCCAGCTTCCATGTGAGTATCAGCATTCGTGCGCGATTTCTTTCCTGTTGTGGAGATTGATTCCAACACGAAACGGGTCATTTGACCTGGAGCTTGTTGTCTGGCTTCATCTGCAGGCGGTGGTGAATCTGTATCTGCTGGAGGGTATTCCTGTCGTGGCCAAACACACTGCTGTCCTCTACCTGCTGTTCGATTTGATGCATTTGGAGGAGAACACAGATTTGGTGAGTCTGGTTGAAATCGTGAGTCTGAGAGCCTGGTTGTCGAGCCTGTGCGTCATGTTTGGCGTCGTATTTTTGCAGATGCCAGAGCGTGTTGGGAGTTTCCTGTCGACGTTCAACATTTCCCAGTCCCTCGCGAAGCTGGTGCAGGGCCTCTGGTCGATCGATCACAAGCGCTTTGACGTGAGTGCTTTTCCGCTCCTGCTGCCCCCCCCCCTCCAGTCACTCTGAACGGCAGTTCCTGTTCCAGTTTCATCTCTGCTGTGAAAAACTCTCCCTTCCCCCGTTGCCCAAATTCTGATGGGTGTGCAAACACATGTTTTCGGGCTGTCTGTGCCAGATATGGCGCTCAAATCACGTGATGAATTTGTCTGCAGGACGCGATGCTGCTTCTCTTGGACCCGTCCATCAAGTCTGACCTGGTGCAGTGGCAGCACATGAGGATCATCAAGTCGCTGCTGTACCAGAACTCGTCCAAACTGGCTCTCAAGTACATGCGCATCAAGCGACTACCGCTGCAAACGCCTGAGGACGTCAAGCTCAGGCTGACGGTTCTTCTCGCAAACGGACTGACCGCGGAAGCGTACGAATACCAGAAGGTCTGCAGGGACCAGCTGTCGGGAGACGATCTGCTCTCGCATCTCTTCCTCGCCTGTCATCAGAGTAAGAAAATTGTAGAGATGATTATTTGCGTCTCGGGCGTCAGGCGTGTTGCTTGTTTTCTAGCGTCAAAAGAGAAGACTTCATGCTTGGAATTTTGTCAAACTGTTACGTTTCTTTGTCGGGGGACGTTTTCTCCTCGTTTGCGCGCAATGCAGAACAATGAGATAAGATGCACCTTTTTGCCCCTAAATTGAACACCAAAAGTGGGGGTGCGTTTTATACATGGGTATGAAATTACTGCAATTTCAATACAACCTGATACCAGAAAACCAAGGCAAAATTGAGGGTGTGACTTGTACACGGGTGAATACGGTATGTCATTTTGTGCGTATTGTTTCAGCGAAGACGGTGGACCGGCTGCTGCAGCTGCCGATGCAGGAGGAGGAGAAACACAGACTCGTCGACTACCTCAAGACGACGCAGGAGGCGCATTCTAGCGAGCTGCTGCTGCTCCACCTCCTTCAGAGGTCGCGCTTCATCGAGGCCGTGCGCCTCAACAACAGGCTCAAGAGCACCGGCGCGGTGAGTCATTGTCGCGTGTGTCATAAATCGTTCACGGGTGGGTGAAGGGCAGGGTGAACCACTGAGTGCAATGGCACGATGCCTTGGTCGTATGAAGGGTACTGGCGCGGTGTGTCGCTCTGCTGTCGCAGCAATATCAACACACGTTCCTCTACACAGAAATTGACTTGCTGAACTCACTGTACCTTGGGTTTCAGGCCGAAGTGGACGCGGCATCCAGGGAGAGGGCCGCAGCACGGAACGCAATCGTTGATTGCTACTTCAACGTTCTACCAAAAGTCCAGCGCAAGTTGGCGTTCGGGCCTGAGCAGCTTCCGAGAAAGCCAACCCAGACGCGCAGGGAAGGTGCGTTCGAATGCTTTCTGAACGTTCAAAATCTTGGAGGTTCAATTTCAAAATTTCTTTGCGGCTGAATCTTCAATCTGTTGTTGCAGTTGTACGGCCCGCGCCATTGTCCAGTGTGGTGAACAGGGTCCAGCGAAGTCAGGCGGTGACGCAGGCCACTCTTATCAACTCGGTCATGAACAAGGTTCACGAAGTGACTGAAGAAATGGGTGCGGGACCTTCCAGCAGGTGAGGAGTTCGTCCAGTGCTGAAAGTACACGAGGCTTCGTTTTGAAGTGAACCACCAAAGCTCACGGCTTGACTGGTTTTTGCAGCCAACCGAGCACCCCGACGTCAGATCCTCTCGGACCGTTCACATGCACCCCGGTGACGCCGAGTTCCAAGAAACCACCAAGGTTTGTTTCAGTTGCGGTGTTCTTCGGATGTTTCCGGTGTGTGTGTGTGCTCAAAATCTTGCAGCTGGACTCCTTTTTGTACAGTGATTTCACGGAGTTGGTGTACGCGAGCGCGAGCAAACGGTCAACAGAACATTCCATGGCGTTCGTAGCGTCACCGATGAAAGCGAAACCGTCGTCGCCCTTGTCCGGCATTCCGTACGGAGACAGTGTGAGACTATCCGATGCTGCCAAGAGGTGAGTTCTGTCCTTGCAAACAGTTTCACATCACAGTGCTGGGTTCGTTTGCAGGAGGAGATCAAAACAGGGTTCAATATGATGTTCACTACAGCTTTGTTGTTTGATTCGCAGGAGGATGAGTCGGTATTACAGCGCTGAGGCCTTGTCGCTCCTGCAGACGCCGCCTGTTCGCAGGAAGAGTCTCTCCAAAGCTCCCGCGCCCTCGTCTCCCACCACCACCCCGCAGTCGATCCTCAAGGTCCGCACACAGGCTCGGCGTTCGCCCAGTCCCAGAGAATTCCTCAAGGCCAAACTTGCGGCGGGTGAGTATTTCCTGCAAACTCCATCAGAAACACTGTTCTTCTTGTTCGTGCAAGACGCGTCACGCTGGGCGAGGAAGTCCATTTTTGATGTGGTGAGCGCCAGCGCGAACGTTGATTGATCGACACGAGTTTGCGTTACGTTGCGTTGCAGAGCTGAAGCTGCCGACGCCGCCCCGCTTCACGCGTCGGACGCTGCTCGACCTGACGCCGGCGGAGTCCGCAGCCAGCAGCGTGGCGCCGGAACCTCCCTCCGTCGCCCCCTCTACCACCGCCTCCACGTCCTCCAGTCTTCCGGGTGCGTTTCACTCGCTCTGCAGTGCAAAGGCGTCGTCCGACGGACATTGCAATGGGAAAGTTTTTGTGCTTGCCTTGAAAGATCTGCGTTGTTTCAATCAGGAACTCCAAAGCAGTTGAGGTTCAGTGTTCCCGCGTCTCCCGAGTCGCCGGTTGTGAACGACGCAGACAGCGTGAGCGTGCAGGAAGAGAGCGAGGAACCCGTTGCTCCGGCAGAGCAGGAGGACATGGAGGAGATGGACTACGAGCGCCCGAGTCCGCGACCTCCGCTGCGAAGCGCCAGGGACAGAAGCCCCACCCCCGAGAGGTGAGAAGTCCACTGCAGCTGTGTGGGTCAACCACGTCCAAAAAGTGGAATGAGGTTCTTGAATCTGGTGATGGAATGTGGAGTTGCTGATACCCTGCAATTCCGACAATTCTCTTTTGCAGAATGTCGCCAAAATTGTCGCCAAAGACGGACTTTTTGCCGAGAAGAGATTTGGTGCAGGCCACGGAGCGAAGCGCGGAGGAATCGACAGAGGAGGAGGAAGTAGTGCTGGAGGCTGTGACGGTGGCTCCAGCTGCCGGAGAGCGTCACAGCGACAGAGATGCAGAGGATGACATGCCCACCGAAGAGGCCATCACGTTCAACTTCGACCGATCCAGGGATGTTCTGAACACCGAAGAACAAGGTTCGGTGAACCAACATTGCATTTGCCACAAACATAGTTTTGAAAGCAGCCGTTGTCCGATGACCTGCACTTGTGCGCTCGTGCAGCCTGATATTGACGATGTCGAAGTAAGAGGCACGAGTCCAACCTTTGCCACATGTTTTTTCTTCAGAAGAAATGGAGACGGACGACGACACGGAACCCTGGGTGGGGACGGTGAAAAGCATCCAGAGCCAGAGCGCCGAGGACAGCCTAGAACGTGACAAGCACGACTCCGGGAGAAGCGAAGAGGAGGAGGATGAAGAACGAGAGGAACCGATGGAGAAACAGCGCGATGAGAAAGAATCAAACGAGCTGGAGGAAGGAGCTGCGGATGAAATGGAACTGAGGTTGGAAGAAAGCGACGCAGAAGTGAAGGACAGTGACGAGCAAAATCATGACGTTCAGAACAGTGTCGAGGAAACGTACTCCGTTTCCAAAACAGTTGTACACATGGTGCAGGAGAGGCAAACACGTGTGACGCAGGCGGAGGTCACTGGATCTGGTGATGGGCTTCAGAACAAGGTGGAAGCGGAAGGGCTTCCCGAACCGGAAGTGGATGACGCGGCGCATGCGCAGGACGAGCCCGACAGCACGACTGGTCGTGTGACCCCCGAGGACCACGCATTCAAGACGCCGCCGCGCCCCGTGCGTCTGTCTGTGATGCCACCGACTCCGCCCGAGTCCGGACAGGGAACCCCTCCGCAACAGGTGAGTGACCAGGCCAAGATTGTTGTGACCTTTTTCTGGAGAATCACTTGACCTGCTTCGTACCTTGTATGTTTTCGGTACAGCACAAGTTTGTTACTTTGCAGCCATCACCAGGACAGAGCAGGTCTCGTGAAACCAGTCCTGTCAGCACAACTTCAAAAGAAGTGACGATCACTCGAAAATCGAGGCTTGAAACGGCGACCCTGTCGACCCGAGTAACCCGGTCAAGTTCGAGGTCACTGAGTCCGGCCGAGGGTCAGGAACACCAGAAGGGGGATCAGGCTCAAAACGAGGCTCAGGCGAAACAAAAACCCAAGAACTCACCGAAGCAAGTGGACGAAGCTGGAGACAGTGAGGCGATCGTTGGCCAATCGACACCGACGAGACGCAGCAAGAAGAACATCGCGAGCGAAGCGGAGAAACCGAGGACGCCGAGAAGAGGGACGAGGAGCAGCGAGAGGCTGGAGGAGACACCGCCGTCCTCAGAGCAGCCGGAAGCGGAACTGACGCCGTCGAGAAGAACGAGAGGCTCGGTTGCCAAGGCAGCGAAGGCTGCAGAGCTGACCTCCGGAGACGGAACAGCTCCAGCCACGCCCCGAAAAGCCACCTTGGCAAGTGCAGAGGCTGCAGCTCCCGACACCCTCTCCAGGCGAACCAGGGGAGCCAAGTTGAATTCCACTCTGTCCAGTACTCCTTCGCCGTCTGAGAAGGGAGAAATAGCCAAAACTAAAGCAACTCCAGTGAGGCGTGGCCGATCTTTCAAAGAAACGAGCGAAGGCGAAGAGGCGGTGCGACCGAGCACGCCTCGCAGGGGCAGATCCTCCAAGGATCCCAGTGCAGACACGAGCGCTGTGGAACCCGCAGAACCCTCAACCCCGACCAGAAGGGGCAAATCGTCAAAACCAATCATTCCAGAAGTGCCTTCCCGAACTCCAAGAAAACTGAACGTGGTGGATGACGAGGGCGAGTCCGAAGGTCAAGGTCACGGTGCTGAAGGTCACCGCTATGACCTGCGCACGCCCAGCACACCCATGAAAGCAACCGAGTCCTTCAGGAGTGCTGAAGCGGAAACCATGGCGACGAGAAACACTCCCCGGAGAAGCCCATCGCGTCGCGTGAAAGCGCCGGGAGACGCGGAGACTCCAGAACCTGGTCCCAGCAGACCCGTGCGCAGAACGCCCTCCCGCAGGTGTAAAGTTCAAACTGAGGAGCCGGATGTGGACGCGTCATTTTCTCTGAACACGGTTTCCGAGGAGTCGACCAAAGTGCGCCAACGACCAGCAGGGGGCGTGCGGCGCAGCCCGTCTCGCCGCGTGAAGGCGGTTATCGACGAGGAGGCGGTGAACCGAGCGCTCAGTCAGATGACCGCAGAGGCGCCCTCCGTGGAGGAGAGACGCAAGTCTCCGAGCCGACGCAGGGGGAAACCGGAACTGGTGGTCACTGCTGCCGAAGCCACGGCACGGGAGGAACAATCATCATCAAAAGAACCAGAAGGTGCGAAACAAAAAAATATTTCTCCTTCACTGTGTCGTGTTGAGGCCATGCAATATGTCGTTTCAGCTTGTTTGTGTGAAACATCGCAATATTGCTGTCAGTTTTCGCAGCCCGTGTCCACAAAGTTGCAGAAAGGGGTGCTTATCACCCCAGCGTCCGTGTGGAAGACCAGTTTCCAGAAAGACACTACCATCTAACAAGTGGGGCCAGAACTTCTTCCACATCAACTAGTGGGCTTAAGTCTGAATTCACCACACGAACTGTTGATGCCATGTCCACCTCATCAACAATGGGTAGGTCTGACACAAGCTGTCGTTCATATGGCGGAAGCGGGCTGTTCAACGCGCAGGCGCATTCCTGTTGCAGAAGTTGCGACACTGGGGCCCCTGTCGGCGGATTCGTTCATGATGACGATGCGGACAAAAGGCGACTCAACTCCCGATTCGCTGGTGCCGCCCGACCTGCCGTCCGAGTCCAGTTCGGTGTCGGTCGAGGAGGAGAAACCGCAGTTCACCTTCTCCGACCCCATCGCTGTCGATCCAGCACAAGGTGTGCATGCCGCCTGCACTTTTGCAACAACAGATTCTGTGTTCTGAAAAGATTTATTAAAGTCGCGATGCAAGAATCTGGACTGCACTGTTCTATCCGTGAAGTGTGCCGAAGCACGTGTGTGATCCATGCTGTCGTGTTGTGGTTTCAGAGCGCGGCGCGGTGGGACACAGTCAGGACGTCAAGTCGTTCATCTTCTCTCCGCCTCTGACGCGCACGCGCCGCAGACAGTCCACAGACTTGCTGGAAAGTTCGCACGGGATTCTGCCGCCGCCTGCTGACACAGCCAAACCAACCAAGGCGAAGAAGTGAGTTTTGCTGGAACGAAACATTTTATTTGGATTGGACAGTGCTTTTTTGTGTGAAGAGAAAATGTGCAGAGGTTTCATTGTGCGCCTTCAACAGAGATGGGCTGATTGCCCAATATCACTTGGCACACATCTTGTTCAATTTGTTCTGGATGTGAAACAAATTTCATGTCGGTAAATTTCAGGTCAATGAAGCGAAAGGGAGTGGAAGACAAAGTCAAGTTGTTGACGCCTCCGACATCTGCAATGAACGGAGACGACGAGACGAGCAGTCAAACGCCGGCGTCAAAGTCGAAGCGGTCCTTCAATTTGTTCAAGAAGCGCAAAGCGATGAGGCTTTTGGCTCCAAAGTCAAAATCTTGATAAAGTTTCCATCATTGATCTCCATCAGCCAAGTTGTGATACTTTTCAAGCCGTTGTTCAGCAGCTAACTTTTGAAACGCAAGGTGCTAACACGTTACTTCAACTGCTTGAGAGCTTTTTTTTTTTCGACAATTAGTGTTAAGTTTCTGCTTTTGTTGAAAGAAATTCACATTGGGATCGTTCTTGTGGACAGGAAATTTGGGAAATGATTTTGTTTTTTGCGTTCTGAAGCTTCAACTTATTGGTGTGTTTCTACAGGTCGGTTAATTTCTTGCGCTGGCCAACGGAGCTTGTGCCTGTCGGTTGCTTTTTTGCCGCTGTTCTGTTGTCTTTTTTGCAACAATTTTTGGTCGTAAGTTTCCGTGGTGGACGTTGTAAATATTCTCGAGTTATGTTGTCACGACCTGTTTTGGTGACGTTTCTGTCAGCTGTTGCGTGACGCGCGACCGAGCGACTGCAGCACAAATTTATCCTGGAAACCCCTTGAAAAAAAAAGTTCCATTGCTGGTAACAAGTGAATTTGTCTATTTTTGTGCGTCAATAAAAAGAAACGTTCAGTAATGCTGAATCATTTGTTTGGAGTGTTTGTTTCACCGTATTTTGATGGACTTGTGTAAGGTGGATGAGCTCGCATGCGATGGGTAAAAGATTGTGGGATGCAATAACTGGGTTCGGCCCGTTTTCACACGCACATCATCACCAACCTCCAGAAGGCAGAAATTAATAATTTTTCCTCTGAGTTTGCTGTTGCAATTTTCCTTGTTTGGTTGAAATGTCTTGGAATTATAAACTGAGAACAGGCTTCTGAGGCACTGCAACAATAGATCTACTTGGTGCTCCTGGATGACGCGCTGTTAAGACTGAGAAACACTGGTTCCCTCCAGCAGGTGTGCGACACAAACTTCTGGCGGAAATCCTGGATTTGCAGGCGAGTTTTGGCACATTTTCACCGTTGTTTGCTTGTAATCATCTCTCTGTTCATTGAACTTTGCAGCTGGACAAGTCTGTAGATCTGGACAGTCACAGAATGAGCCGTGAGTTCATTGGTCAAAAGCTGACACACCTCCAAAGGGGTCCCCCTATCAAAAAGATCTAGATCTATCAAAAGATACTTCTCGGGATTCTCATCTGTGGAAATCTTGGTTCAAGTCGGTTCCAAGGCTCGCTTTTGGATTTGTCCAAGAAATCGCGGCAGCATGCACAAAGCATGCAAGAGAGATCCAAAAACGTCAGATTCTTGTGGTACAAAAGATCTCACCCCTTGACCCGCTTCGAAGAACTTTTCACGATCAGCTGATGAACAGATAAAGCCTTTGTGGGTCAAAAGCCGTCTTTTCCCCGTGTGTGTTTGCGACGAACCAATTTTGTTGTCGTCCAGAAATTCTCCACTCGTATTTACAGGTTGAATTTTGAAAGTGAGCAACATGTTGGGCATGCGAAGAGTCCTCGTTCACTGGTCCAGGAGGTGAGAACTTCATTTCAAAATTGGTCGCCTTCAAAGTGAGCCAAGCTGTTCTTTATGTGGGGTGACATGAACTGAGAACCACAGAAACTCACCTTAAAACGAGTGGGCCAACTGTTGCACCAACGTGTTGAAAATCCTGTGGGGGGTCGGGCCAAGATTGAAGTTGTCCATGACTGCCCAGATCACCCATGGGTCAGTCTTTGGGTGCCCCTGCCTTGGTGCCTCCTCACAGAGTTTTGTTTTGCCTTAGAAAGGAAAGAATCTCAATTTTGTTGGTTGTGATGGGTCTGGTGGGTTGAGCTGCCACCATTTTCCAAAAGAGAGGGAATTCCCAGTCATGTGACCACCCCAGGGGGGGGGGAGGAGGGATGCAGGCTAAAGCCAGCAAAATAGTGATATTGTGCTATTTTCTATCTAATTAATTATTGTAAAATTATTCAGAATATTAAAAATTGTCTGTGAGGTCACTGCCCCCTGGTGGGGGAGGAGTGTGGTGTGACACACCTGACCCAGTTGTTAGAGCCACCACTCGCCAGATGTCGCTTTTGTACATAATAAATATGGAGGTTCCCGTCCCCGGGAGCAGTCTCTCCTGAGATACCAACCTGTGTGTTTGTGATATCACTGCATTACAGCACAGTAAATTCGTGAACTGAGCCAGACAAAGCCGGTTGAAAGTGCTGTCTGGGATTGATCAGTCAGATGGATTGATCTGTGGTGGACTGTTCTTTTCGTCTGCTTTTGTTTGGAGTGAAACTTTCCGGACTCAGTTCACTCTGCGACAGTGGACGACCGGAATGCTGCAAAGAGATATTTGTACTGACGCTCTTATTTTTGACAGGTTGCACACTTCGGGGTCCGTTTGCAGTCTGGAGAACTACAAAGCGACCAACGAACCGATTCTGCAATATTTACCAGGGAGCAAGGAGCGACAGGAGTTGGACTCGAAGCTGAAAGAGTACGACAGTAAAGTGCACGAAGTGCCAATTTGCATCGGAGATGAGGAAATCCGCACAAAAGATGTCCGATATCAAGTCAGGGTGAGTTGATGAAGGGAGCAATCAAAATCCAAGCAAAGGACACGACAAGGTCTGCTCGCTCCCAAACTGCTCGTATTTCTGGTCAACTTTGGCGCTTGTTGTTGCGTAACACATTTGGTCAAAATTTGACAGACTTTCAAGGGTCGTTGGAGTGTTATCACAAAAGTGTTTGCTCTCGAGATTTTTGGGAAAGCACTGTTTGTTATCTGCTGATACAAATCTTTCGAGTGTTTTTCTTGTTGCAGTGATTTGTGCAAATTTTCATGCAGCTGATGATTTCTATTCCATTTCGGGACAACGTTTCCGTGTTGTGTCCACTCGTTTGAAAGGGGCAAAAACAAATGTAGCACGCACTCCACCACCCAACCCTGATTATGTATTTGTACGATGTATTTACCCCACCTAATTATGAACTTCCGAGTGTTGGACGTCGACCGAGACCCCCATCCGCTGCAAAAGCAGAAGTTGCGTCCACCTTACCGAAAGCTATTCACCAAAATCGTCTCATCCTGCCGCGAATAACTCTCACGACTTCGCTTTTTGCAGCCCTTTGATCACGGCAACAAGTTGGCGAAATACTACTACGCGGACACAGTAAGCCCAGAAATATTTGCCACCGGCATGATCTACTTTTTGTTTTGGCTAACTTTCACCGCAAAATGCAACCATTGTTTGCTCTGCGTTGCCAGGCCACCGTTCAAAAGGCGATTGATGTCAGTCAAAAAGCGCACAGGGCTTGGGAGCGCAGGTCTTTGGAGGAGCGGGCGAGCATCTTCCTCAAAGCGGCCGATCTGCTGTGCGGAAAATACAGAATGGACGTCATGGCAACCACCATGCTGGGACAGGTCCGTTTCAAAACTTTGTTCCGTGCAAAGATCTTCATCTTTGTGTTTGCATGTGCATTCACTTGGTCATCGTGCAGTCTTTCTTTATGAAGCGGTGTGTTTCAGGCAAAAACAATTGTGCAAGCTGAAATCGACGCGGCGTGTGAACTTGGGGACTTTTACAGGCACAATGTTCAGTTCGCCATGGTGAGTTTCCGTCCTTCCTTCGGTTCGTTGTGCCAAGCTCCAATGGATATCAACGTTTCTCAACTCTCGTGTTGTGCTGTCCACCAAATGCGAACATTGAAGTTGTGCTTTGCAGGAACTGCAAAAAGCGCAACCGATTGACAGTCAGGAAAGCACCAACAAACTGCTAATGAGAAGCCTTGAGGTGAGGCATTCTGATTCTCTCGCGCGATCCCGCGCCCAGTGTTTTCACTGTGGCGGTGTTTTTACTTTCTGACCATCTGTAAAGTTTGTTGCTTGAGCTACCCCAACGCCACCTGTAAACCAGTATGTTTCGTGCATGGTCAGAGCAAACGGCGACAGACAAGAGATCACACGTTTTCTGACATCTTGTTTTTTGACGCCAAGAGACAGCAAGTTGTCAATCCCAATGTACAATTGATCTCTCTTGGCAGGGTTTCTGGGCCGCCATCGCTCCCTTCAACTTCACAGCCATCAGTGGTCACCTGTCTGGAGCCCCTGCAATGATGGTGAGTCTCCCATCATCTTTCACCTGTCAAGCGGCCAGTCTGGCTCTGATGTGGCTGAAGGTCAAAGCGTGGATCGTCTCAAACGTGGCTGCTGCTGACCAAGCTGATGTCCTTCTCATTTCCGCACGTGGTTTGTCTTTTGTTGACTATCAGAATGTTTGCAGAATTGACGCGAAGACTGACATACAACTGTTCTGTTCGAAGGGCAACGTGGTGGTGTGGAAGGCGTCCGACACGTCCATGCTGTCCTCGTATATCTGCTACAAAATCATGCGCGAAGCAGGAGTCCCGGCCGGAGTGGTGAACTTCGTACCCGCCGACGGACCTGTGTTCGGAGATGCTGTCGTCAAGTCTCCTCTTCTGGCAGGAATCAACTTCACTGGCAGTGCCAAGTGAGCAGATTTTCGGAACGATTTGAAAGGTTTGGCCCGCCCGTTCAGAAAGACTTTGTTGCTGGGTCGGGTGTCACCGCGTCTCATGTCCAAGCGTTCTTGTTTGGAGAAACACGACGTGGACTCACGATTGAGCTGAACGATGATCGTTGTTGCAGAACTTTCCATCACTTGTGGCAGGAGGTGGCCAGAAACATAACGAACTACAAGAGCTTCCCCAGACTGATCGGTGGTGAGTGAAGGCTTCAAAATTTTGCCCATTTTCTTTTTGTGCTTCCTGAAAAATTGTCTCCGGCCAAGAAACTTGGCACTCATGATAAAAGTTTTTGGAATGCCTTGTTTTGTCTTTCAGAATGCGGAGGGAAGAATTTTCACTTTGTGCACAACAGCGCTGACGTTGACTCTGTTGTCAACGGTACCGTGCGCTCTGCCTTCGAGTACGGAGGTCAGAAGTGTTCCGCCTGCTCACGCATGTACGTGCCTCAGTCCAAGTGGCCAGAAATCAAGGAGGGACTCCTCAACATCCAGAAGCAGATCAAGCTGGGCTCCCCGCTCGAGGCGGATTCCTTCTTTTCTGCAGTTATTGATGACAAGGTGGGTGGGCGGCAAAGAAAACCATGTTCCAACGGATGTAGACAAGCAGACGTCAGTTTGATTTTGGCAGGTGTTTGTGAAAATCTGTTCTGCAAAAACTGTGTTGGCGGTGATTCGCAAATGTTTCTTTTGCAGGCATTTCACAGAATAAAGTCGTACATTGACCACGCCAAGTCGTCTGCAAACCTGACTGTGCTGGCTGGAGGGGTTTGTGACGACAGGTAGCGCTTCTTTCCTTTACCTAGCGGGACATTGGGTGCGAACCCGATTCCTGCCCTTGTCAGTTTTGGGCGGGTGAAAAATTGATCAACAGAATTTGGTGATTTCTTACGTGTTGTTCTTTCAGCAAGGGATATTTCGTTGAACCGACGATCATTGAAACGAGCGATCCGAGAGACAAAATCATGCAGGAGGTAAACATACTCTGTCCTTTGTCGTTCGAAGAGCCTTCCATGTTGTAAGATGCAGAACAAGATATGGACTGAAACGCTTTCCACATGCGTGAGCGCTCCACAATAAAACAATACAGCACGTTTGACAGAAGCCAGTCAGTTCCAAGAATGCCCTCACATGAAATTTCTTTGCAGGAAATTTTTGGTCCAGTGTTGACGGTCTATGCATATCCGGATGACAAGTACAGTGAAGTGTTGGAACTGGTCGACACCACCTCTCCGTTCGGCTTGACTGGCTCCATTTATTCCAAGGATCAGTAAGTGGGAGACGGATCTACCGCACTAAACACCGGAACGCCAAAAAATCCTGGATCACTGCGCTTCCCTTTCCATGGAAAAAAAGTCTGAAAAGCACTCAAAAGAGCTCAGATGATCCCGACCCAACTTCTTGACAGGATGATGGCTTGCTGGTCTCCGCTGGGTACAGCGTGATACTTGTGCGTTTTGTTTGCTTCCAGGAATGTCGTGGACGAAGCCAGTGAGAAGCTGAAGTACGCCACTGGAAATCTGTACATCAACGACAAATCAACGGGTTCAGTCGTCAACCAGCAGCCGTTCGGTGGAGCGAGGAAGTCAGGTGTGGTAGTCAGCAGGAAAATCAGTACGACGTTTTCGTCAACCCACGAAGCCCTGCCGCATCGCCGACGCGACATTCCAACGTCGTCCACCCTTATTTCAAAGCCTTGTGTTCGATTTTCCTCACGTGTCTGTCTTCTCTCGCCAGGTACCAACGACAAGGCGGGTGGCCCCTACTATCTCCTGAAATTCTGCTCCCCTCAGGCCGTCAAGAATACGAGCGTGCCCAGCAAGGTGTGGAAGTATGAGTACATGTCGAACTGAGGTGCGTAGATTGATATCGGAATGCAAATGCTGTTCTGTCATTGAAATGTTTTACCGAGTATTTTTTCAAAGAATGTCGCACGTCTATACGTTACTTTTATGTGCTGCGTAGCCTTGAAAGAATTGCACTTGTACTTGATGCCTTGAGTCAGATTCGTCAGCAGAGCCTTGGACAAAATTGAACGCTGAAACAGAAACAGCAGGTTCAGAATGTCATCAAATGCAATTCCCATATGTGCGCCAAAGCCACACAATCCCTGGGCTGTTTTCATTTTTGAGACGTCACTTGGTGATTCTAGTCAGTGCAACATTTGTCTGCATAACTACAGAGCATTTCTGCTTTGAGCGACCAGTTCAGACCTTCAGTGGATCGAGCCTTCTCTTCCAAACGGTGGTTACAATGATCGGGTCCACCTCAGTCGAAGTCACTGGTGCCGTTTGAGGTTCAGTCCAGGTTTTACTGTTCGGCTTTGACGCACTCAAGATTTCTGTAGATTTAAAATGTAAAGCCCTGAACCAAAGTCTTTTCCTCCAAAACATCGGGTCAGAAATCACTTGAAGCGAACAAAAGCAATTTTGTCAGTGCTGTTACCTTGTCAACTCCACTCTGTGTTGCTGCGATCAAAACTTTAAAATTTTTGCACTTTTTGGTTGCCATGTGACACGAGTGTCGTGTATGATGTTTTGCTGCCTGTTGTTGTGCGGTTTGGCCCCGACATCTTCAGACCGGCGGTCTGCCAAAGCAGTTGCTGGATCGGTCTCAATGTACGGTTGTGTGTAGTGGTCTCCCCTTCTCGAAAATTACCTTCACAGGTAATATGGGGGGTAAAGCGGCCAACTCCCTTCGGCCTGGGTTGTTTCCGCAAATGGCGGGGGCGAGGCGTGAAAACATTTGGAACCTTGGCGTGAGACGATCGTGGTGATCGCAGATGTCCAAAATGTAATGTGTTCTTGTTTGTCTTCGCCCTGTGTTCGTGCTCTTTGGCTGTCCTGGGCAAGAGCTCGGCAATTTGACATCCTCATCAAACGATGGGAAGTCTGACCCATCTGGAGACTGTAAAAAAAAGTTCCCTGGTGAAACTTTGTGTGATTCGCGAGTCAAAACTGAACATGTTGGTGGAAAGGCCTTCATCGTTTGTCCGACACGATGTGACGTCGGGCGACGAGCCGTCCGTGCTTCCGCTCCAGTGTTCAGTGTGAAAATGTGACTGACTTTTACAGTGCTGTCATTTTATATGCAACGTCTTTGAGAAATAAACGACACGTTCTTACGAACTTGGGTCTTTGGTTTTATTTGCTGATCAAATGTAAAGTACACGTGACTCCTGCATCGCGTAGAAAATATTCAAACTGCTTCGAAAAGGGACAGAGGCGGACCCCGGACTATCAGGAAATGTGTTTCACCCCCAGATTTTATGCTGCAGGTGCGAATGTTGTGCTCTTTATTTTGATGATGAAGTCGGCCCCACCCTAAAAGAGGGTGGGCTCCCTTGACCAAATGCTGGATCCGCCCCTGACGCCCTCTGGAAGCGCGGAGTTCAGAGCAAGAGAAGAGACCACTTTTGTCTCTGATCACAAACGCTGCTTTCAGAGACACGACAGAACTGTTGTGACAACGAGATCACGTGTTTCACAAAGCAAGGTCCACCCATTCTGCTTTTCAAAACACGCAATCCTGGAAACACCCAAAGCACGTGTTTCCTGTATTTCACATCACAGAAGCGTTCAACCATGGCAATGCATGGAAGTTGGTCGGTTCCTCCACCTCGACTGACTTGGTACCAGCCACAGCTCTGGCGAGCAATTCTGAAATCCAGAACGCACAACGAAGTACCCTGCATGTTTACCGCGACTGGATCACTCCACCTTTGGTTCAAGTGAACAACCTCGTCCCTTTCTCCTGACCAGGACTGGCCAGTCATCGGTTGTTGCTGAAGGGGGTGTGAAGCTCAGTGACCACCCAACACAGGATCACAATTCCATTCTGTAGCCTTTGATGAGCGGAAGGCCCGTCCTAACCCTCTTCTGATAGTCCAAATAATCCTCTCCGAAGAAGTTCAGCAAAGTTATTTCTTCACAAATGATTCTTTCATTGAAGAAATTCCACGACGCCCAAACGTACGCAATGGTACAAAACGGATTGCACAGCATAATCTGGAACAGAAAGTCATGCAGCTGCAGCGTGCAGTGCGACACCACGCGGACAAGCACGTCCAGTAGAGTATAAAGTGTGAGAATTAGAAGCCACTCACACCATTGAAACTTGGGGCCCCCCACACCCATAATATCAAGAAAATTCTTTGTCTGAATGTGTAGCTTCGGCAAAGAATGAGAAACAACTTCAAGAGATGGACTGACCTGCGTTCCTACACTCCAGTAGAACCACCCAACGTACGCAGGATGCCGACAATAACTGTACACGCCGTGAGTGACCAACACATGACCGTCTTGCTTCTCATGTTGGATGTAATGGTTGAAGTTCGTCACAGCAGTGAACATCGCCAGCTTTCTCAGTACTTCTCCACCAACGACCATGAAAAGTCCAACAAAGCTGAACAAAGGAAGTGTCTTCATCCCTGCAAAAACAAACACTCTCCAGAGTTGACACGGCACCCCTGAAGAAATTTTCTTCACAGTTTGATCCTTTCAAATCCACTGGGAACAAGGGGGTGACCCACCTGGAAATAGGTACCACTCGAGAACGAATTCAATCCAGCTGGCCACTGCAGCGATGTGGTATTCCTTGCTGTGATCCAACAGAAACGACTCCAAGCTGAGACTGCAGGGATTCGTGACGGCCGTGGACATGAACTCGGACCAGTGGAAAAAACTGAGAGCGCACATGTACCAGCCGAAGTGACTGCAGGTCCAACCTGAGAAGCTGACCAAGACTCCCAGTCCAAACACAATACCAAGTGCTGTTCCTCGTATGGCCACCTGGAAAGAGCGCAATGAATGAATGGTGTGACGGACACGAATGACAGAACGCTCGTGTCGAAGGCTCCACTTGACGACGTAAACTTCAAAGTCCAACGACTTCTTTTTCAAATGACAGTGACAGTCCCATCTTCTCATTTTCTACTTTGGTGGTTTCGTTCAGGCCAGCCACATCCGGAGACTGCCCCGAGGTCGGGACAGCTGACAACGCAAGAAAACGGGCGACACTTCAATTCACACAACAATCACTTTACATCTGAGAACTAGTGGGATCTCAGACCAGACACCTTCAACCAAGAACTGGACACGACTCTAAAATGAATCGTGCTTTCACCTGGGAAGCGAAGCCTTTGTAGATGATCTTCGTCGGAATCAAACATACAACAGCATGGACCATCAAGAGTATGAGTAAGTACTCCCAAATCTGTACTGCAAGTCCTGGAACTAGAAACCAAGCGATTTGGAACAAAACATTGCTGGCGCCTAACAAAAATCCGACCAAGCAAACTCGTCCATTCGGCAACAGCGCCATCGCCGATCGTGGTGTCTGCTAGAGAACTTCCGTTTCAGGTCTTGCGCGCAGCTTCTGAGAAGGAATGGAGGCTTGCTTTGAAAGTTAGCAAGGCCTCATTAGTGCAGAAAATGTATTGAAATAGAAAATTTCGACTCTGTGCAACATAACTACGAGCCCACGGAGCTCACTTGCGAAAATACTTTGCTTTAAAATGGCATATTTCTAGAACATTGTCAGCACGCTAGCGAATGGGACGACAGACAAGGTGATTTCATGAATTTAGGAGCTATTTGGTGCACTTTTTAGTCATCTTGTCCGAAACACGATGCGCCTAAGCATTGCTATTGGCTCCGTGTATTTGTTTTCTGTTTCCTTTGCCGTCATTTAAGAGAACCAAGTGATGTGCAGTTGAAATTTAAGCGTGTCACTGATTATCGCCCCCACTGAACACCTGTGATCCGAGGTCAAATCGTGGTGGTGTGCTGAAAGCCCGCAGGAAGGGGGCCCTGCAAATGTCAAGGCACTTATCTTGTCAGCGTGACGGTGGTGATGGGGCACCAACAATTTGTGACCCACTCAGCACCGACGAATTCAGCCCTTCCGTCCGCCGCCTGTCAGTCACGCAGGGTCCTGCAGAGATTGTAACGGATACCGTGCTCGTTGCCTCTCAGTCTCGGCATGGAAAGTCCACTTCAATTTCAATGCTCCAATTGCATTGCCAGACAGAAGCGTCCAAACCCGCACAAGTCGACGTCTGTGGATTTGTCCTCTCCGTGGCTGGTAACATGCAGGCACCATTCAAATGCTGGGTTTGCTATTTGGGTGACTTTTGGTGAACAAACCGATCTGAACAAGTGGATTTTGAAAGCGACCAGTGTTTGTGAGAGACATGCGATCCCTGTTCAGGGTCGCGAATTGGCCCTGTTCGATTTCCTGATGGGGTGGGGCCGACTCGTTGTTTTGGATTGCAAGCAATCTGTCCAACAATCCGAACCATTTACAGATTGCAGTAGTTCGACCCAGAACAGCGAAATTGCGTTTTATTTGCACCACTCGGTGGTGATCCGGCTGATGGAGTGCTCAAGTCGAACGGCCCCATTGAGAAGTATTTTGTCTTTCAGACGGCGTTCGTGACACCTTCAGAGATGTCATTTGCGCAGACTGGATTCCGTCAGCTGACGAGGTTGTTTTCCACGTTGTCCGTCACGTCGGTGAGAACGACCAACATTGGATTTCTCCAAACAGCCACGAGACCTCAACAACTGAATTCCATCAGGAGCTCTTCTACGTATGATCCGTACCAGCAACTGGAAGATCCACCCGAACCGTTCAGACACAGAGGCAAAGACAGAATAGGAAACCCCTACAAGATTTATCAAGGAGGTAATATCTGTGGCGTAAATTTTTGTGGTGTTTTGCGTTCGTGTGGTCTCTGGTCAGCTGTACCCATGAAACCAATACCTGTATGCTTGTGTTTTAGTATCGACGTCAAGGGACGCAACATTTCCCTCAACATTTCCCTGTTTTCTTTTCGCCAGGGCCTTTACCCAGACCAGAAGGAGAGTATGCCGAGAAGAAGGTGATAAACACTGGAATTGATCCGAGAAAAAGAGACAGTTGGACGCGGAGAAAAGCTCTTTTTGGGCAAAATGACTACATAGGTAAAGATCATGTTTTGTTCACAGCGGGCAAAGACGGCTTGGTCCCAAAAACAACTCCCGAACCATGCCATTCCTTTCTTTTGGACACAAGACAATTGCTCTTTCACAAAAAACTTGTCGCATATCTTCCTCCCAACTTTTCAGATATTCTTGGGGACGGCTCGGTGCATCCAGGTGAGCTGATGAGTGGTCCAGCCTGGTTGCGGCAGTTCAAAGGCAACGAACTGCAGAGACTGATCAGACGCCTGAGAATGACGGGAAGGTACTTCAGCGAGAAGGAACCAGAAAAGTACCACGAAATGAACAAGAATATGTGGTATCTCTACAAGAAGTACAACCACAGGCGCAGGACATCTTTCTGGTCCGGAAGAAATCCTGGTGGGAGAAACAGGATTTTCAACTTGCGGCGCACCCGGTAGAACTGACGATGAAAACGACATCGTGTGGAGAATAAAGGAAACAAACGTCAAACTGTTCATCTGATTTATTTTCCAGTGGATTGCTCTGTGAGCATTTGAAACATTTGTTGGAAACTGTTGAATCGCCTCGCACTGATGGCGCGGACGAGAAACGTGCACAGCGGAAGCCTGATTCCGTTGTCTCTTGTGTGACAATGCCACAGCACGAACAAATGGCACATCTCAGAACCTATTTTCCCGACAGTGCGAGTACACCAACAACAAATTCTGCTTGTGCAGCAATTGTGCACGCCGCTACAACTGGCACACGCAAAAACGTCCAAATTTTTCGACATCTGAGAAAGGCGACCAATAAACATCTCTAGTTGTACGTCATATATCTCGGTGTGGCACTGAACTTGGCGTAGGCCTTTATGACCTTGTTCACCGCCTCCAGAAAGTCTTTTTCAGTCGCCATCTTTCGTCTCGCTCGAATGGCGAACATCCCAGCCTCGGTGCAGACGCTACGGATCTCCGCACCTGAAACAAAAATGGCTGTTTTCACACGCGCCGATTCACTGAAGTGTGTGGGGCGCGTCTTCCATCGGAGATTAGCCAAGAGTTTTCTATTGCATTCAGCTGCGTTGAGTCACATACCGCAACACACGCACGCACACACACACACTTTCGGCAAGAAATAGCTCGCTGAAAATATTTTCGAAATTGAAATCCAATGTGGGGCCGCCAGGGTCATTCGGCATCGCGCATGTCGCGACTCATGTTGTTGATTTGGACAACCATTTCGGATCGATAGCAGCACCAACGCAGGACATTCTTCTGCACATTCGCCCAAGGTGCGGTCAGTCAGGCTAATGTTGACTTGAAGTATTCACTGTTGCTTACCAGTGCTGTTTGGACACAATCTGGCTAGGAGTTCGTATCGTATGTCTTTCTCAACGCTCATGGACCTCGCGTGGATTTTGAAGATGTGAGTACGGCCCTGAAAAAAGTTTCAGCATAAAATTGTCAACCTTGCACGAAGTGAGTTTGAAAACAGCGCCTCAGAAGAAGTTCCCAGTCATCAGTCACACACCTCAAGATCGGGCAGCCCAAACTCGACCTTCCTGTCCAGTCTGCCCGGCCTCATCAGTGCTGGGTCCAACGTGTCGGGCCGGTTGGTTGCCATGAGAACCTTGATGTTGCCACGTGGGTCGAACCCATCCAGCTGGTTGATGAGTTCCAACATGGTTCTCTGCACTTCGTTGTCTCCTCCCGCCCCGTCATCGAATCGAGCCCCTGCGAATTTCAGGCGCAAGATTTGCATTAACCTCGGTCTCTGGCAAAGTGTCATTGCAGAAGGAAGAAGGGTGCGGGTCAAGAGATGGTGCTTTGACATTTGTGATGAAGAAGATTCACCTCCAACTGCGTCGATCTCATCGAAGAAAATGATACACGCTTTCTTTGTTCTTGCCATTTCAAACAGTTCCCTCACCATTCTGGCTCCCTGAAATTTACGTGTCAAAATTGTGATCGTCCAGACTTTACGATTCAATTACCAGCAAACTATATTTGGCCAAATTTGATCAGGAACTGGCTGACTTGAACATGCACTGACCTCTCCCACGTATTTTTGAACAAGTTCAGATCCAATAACCCTGATGAAGCAGGCGTCTGTTCTGTTCGCGACGGCCCGAGCACACAGTGTTTTGCCTGTTCCAGGAGGTCCGAACAAAAGTACTCCCTTCGGGGGTTCAATTCCAAGATTGACAAACTTTTCTGGCTGCAATGAAATAAGAACAAGACCATTACTTGACCCTGGACCACAAAGTGAACATCAAGATGATTGACAATCACGCCCGTAGACTCGTTCCAACAAAGTTCTCTTGACACTGACGTGCAACAGGGGAGTTTCGACAACTTCTCGGAGTTTCTCAATCTGTTCTTTGCAACCTCCAACGTCACTGTACGTCACATCAGGTTTCTCTTCAACCTAGAAAATAAAAGCGGCACCAGCAGATGAACACCACAAGTTCTCTGGTGCGGTGTGAAATGGTGTGGAGCTCAGGAAATGGTCGCATTGTCAACAAAAACTGACTGACTGACCTGCATCATCGTGACAGTCGGGTCAATTTTGGGAGGAAGAGGAATGTGAATCTGGTACTTGTTGCGATCAACGCTGCAAAAAATACGACAGTCGCACATTCAGCAGAAAATTGGCGACAATGGATTTGAAATTGAGAAAACAGCACCAATAAAGTCGTGTGACGAGAAAGTTCTCACCCGACTCTCATGCCTTCTTCAATGTCGGTCGGTGCGACCTGATCTCCAAGATCCACCACAAACTTGGCGAACTGTTTCACATTGATGATGTACTTCGGATCATCCGAATCCGCGTTTATGATCTTGGTACATCTTGCAACCTGGAGTGGCTGTTCACCTGAAAACAGGGACGTCGAAAATTATCCCATCTTGAACATAAAGTGCTCAAAACACGCAGACAGAAATCGATCTTACTTTGCAGTGTCTGTTTGTCAGCAGCCAAATCCCACAAAGCCGGTGGGGCGAGGCCAGTATCGGATTCCTTTATGCCTGAGAAAGGAAAAGGGGTGTTGTCACATTTCAAGGCAGTGTTGCAAGTGAGTGGAAAAAAAAAACAATGAAAGACAATAGGCGAATGTGCCGTGCGATTGTGCACGTCGCACCAGTAACTTACCCGACAACTCGTTCACTCGTTTCAAAATATTCTGTATATCTTCTTCGGTCGATTTGATGCTCCTGCTGTACATGCCAGCTCCCTGCAGAGCAAACCCAAACAGGACTGTGAGACACAGGAGCGAATATAGACTCAAGTTCGGCCGTACCAAAACGAAATGCACTTACATATGACTTGAGCAGTGCGATGTCTCCTTCATCCAAGGCTGGAAAAAAAGACACGATGAAAATTGTGTTTCATTGTATCATGAATGCATCAGTTTGGTTCGGCCCAGTCTGGCGATCACTGCCCTCAAAACGTCAGTTCTTCCTGATTGGAACTGCAAGTCTACGCAAAACTGAACATCTTCGTTGAAGAAGCAATGAAGGGTGGGAGGGTTGCTCCCTTCCTTCTTCCACAGCCACTTTCTCATATTTCTTTCAATTCTTTGAAGGGCTTGTGAGTCAGCACAATACAAAAGAAACAAAACTTCATTTTGAGGCCCTGTATACTCATATACTCACTTTGTATGGGTTTTTCATCTTCATTGTCGTCTTTGGTCTTTCTCTGATCCTTTCCTAAGTGGTCGGGCATTGTTGGTATCCTGCTATCCACAAAATCAACGAATCAGTCCGGTCTTTGCTCGAGCGATAATACAAAGTTCCAGATCCGTGTTCCTGGCCACTCCTGTAATAACCGTAGAAAACTTCACCCGTAGAAAAGTAATTCTTCTGTCACGTGACTCGCGCCAACTGGGGAGTTGGGCGACCGGATCGGGATATACCATGCACAGTTCCACACTCAAAATGGGGATGGGGGCAATGGGTGGAGGAGGTCAAGGGCCCAACTTTACCTTCAAAAAATTGTTCCATGTGGCGCAAAATCTGTTTTCCTTCACCCGATGCCCTTCAAGAGAGTCGGGGTCGCCTGCCTCAAAATTGTGTATTGACAGTGGAGGTGAAATTCTTTCTTGTGAGCTCATTGGATTCGCACCAAGGGTCAAGATCCGGCCCTTGGTCAAGTGAAGTAAATTTGAACACTGATGTGCGAAGACTCAGAATGTGGGGGAAGGGGGACTCTGAATGTAGTGATATCACAAACACACAGGTTGGTATCTCAGGTGAGACTGCCCCCGACGGCAGGCATCACCCCATTTATTTTGTACACAGTGGTGCCATCTGTCCAGTGGTGGTT
>JAAUXT010124532.1_pt1 | contig 36021 bp, 34 predicted proteins | sample 7278171 | NCBI WGS metagenome assembly JAAUXT01 (sample SAMN14350112, study PRJNA611818) | marine sediment metagenome | isolation source: surface marine sediment (1.8m) | place: French Polynesia: Moorea | collected 2018-08 | reverse complement strand
GAAAAAGTAAGAATTTTTGACAAAACAAAGTGAGCGAAATCAGAGTGAGTGAAATCAGAGTGAGCGAAATCAGAGTGAGTGAAATCAGAGGGAGTGAAATCAGAGGGAGCGAAATCAGAATTTCCTCAAATCACCGTGAGCTCCATGGAGCTATTTTTTCGGTCGTATTTCAAGGTAAACTTGTACACCACACACTTGTGTGATCATTCGAAGCTGCAAACAAAAACCAAGCAACCTGCCTGTCTGAATAAGCGCACTTCGACTCCGTTCTGCATCAAATTATAAAAGCATTCTCTCTCTGGCAGTGCAGCACACATTTGAACAAGTTTGTGCAGTTGGATCGTGATTCAGTTGACACAAGCGCGCCACATGTTTCTTGATGACCGGCTCAAGACACTTCAACAAAACGACCTTGTTTTGCGGCACATGCAAGAACGGAAACACCGGTAAGGCCACAACAGTGGACAAAAATTGAGAACCGATGCAAAAACCTGAATTCCCTAAACTGTGGATCTTCTCGATCCACTGCTAAACGTTACAATGACTTGTTGTGAGAAGGAATGAAGAAGCTGTCCTCCCTGTACACCTGGTTCACCGGCAGCTCCAGCTTCTCCTCGGCCTGAGCGATGTCGCTTCGTATTGCGGCGATGAGGCTTGCTGTGGAGGTACACCAAAACTTCAAAGTTCAGGATCAAAAGAAGAAAGATATTGGCTTTGATTGTTTTTTGAACATTTTAGAGTGGCAAGGTCATGTCACAGTTTTGTGAAGTGTGCGGTTTCAAAGTGATTCTGCAAAAGATATTCTGTCAACAGCTTACCAACAGAATCAAAGCGTTGCTCCTTTCTGATAAACCCCGCCACGCACACTTTCAACAGTGATCCGTAGAAGTCGTTTTGAAAAGTTTCCATAATGTGCGTTTCCTGAAACAACACAAACAACAAAGCAGAGCTGTGGACACGGGAACGACACATGTGTACCTGCCACTGACACCACAACCACCCACCCATCCACCGACACACACACACACACACACACACACACACACACACACACATGCGCGCGCACACACATGCGCGCGAGCGATTTCTGGGACAGTAGATCTATTTCGTCCTTGATTTAATGCCTCCAACCAGTCTACTGCCATTGCAGCTCAGATTTCAGGGACTCAAAAAGGATGTCAATGAACACACCAAAATTTCAACTTGCACACCACCGTATGTGCGGAGAAGAATCTATCTGCCCTGGAGACTGGCCAGCCTTCGATGTCGAACAAATTGCCAAGTCAGGTGGATGGAAAAATTTTCACTTGCAACTGACGGAACGCAACAGAAATCCACTCACCATGGATCGCCTTGTGTTTTTGAAATGCGGGTTCCAACCGACGCTCATCACCATTTTGTGGATCGGACCGTCGTCCACCGTCGCCCAGCCGTAGTAAATACCCGAACCGAAGTCCGCCGGAAGTGACTCGACCACCTCACTCGGAAAGTTCGCTAGAGTTGTGATGTCAGAACGAAAAAAAGTTAGTCTTGAGGTAGACTCAATTCACTTCACATACCGAGTCCTCAGTGTGAAGGAGTGTTTTGTTTGAACAAACGAAAATCTTCACGATTTTGCTCAGAAGAAAATTGTAACTGCATGAACTGCAAAAACTGTCATATTGTGCAGATGTCCGTTTCACCAAGCATTTGTGCTCATCGTGCACTGTTTGGTGACACAAGAGAAGAAATGCGACGCGCTCAGACAGGTGTTTTAGGTGTTGAGAAGAGGTCGGTCAATTGTTCGAGGTCGCACCAAGCGACCGGGTCAATGGCCGACCGGAAAACAAGCAACTACGAGGAGGTTGGAAAACATGATTCCAGACCGGTCAAACCACTGAGAGGGTGTGCAACTGGCAAGTGCAAGTTGGTCACTTTTTGCAACGGGAAAGGGGATTTGTGTTCTTCATCAGGATCAAGGTTTCAGCAAGCACTGAGAAGATTCAGACCAAGAACCACCCCACTGCACCTTGTACGAGGTCCTATCATTCAATTCGTGGAATCTTCATGTTCTGCGATCACCGATTTGACCATGATCTGTACAGCCATTTAACTTCTTTCTTGCGCATCAATCACAACAATCATCGCGGCTACAAAACATGAAGATTCCACGAATTAAATGACAGGACCTCGTATGTGGGAAATGCATCGTCCCAACCGCCAGACTGAGCACACACCCCGCCCCATTCACTGGATTGCAGACTGTTGAGCACCTATTTGCCACGTCTGGCTTCAAATGACTTTTGGTTGCATCCACAGCTGAGGAAAGATCTGAAAGGTTAATAATTCAGGACACTGGATGATTTAAAAGACGCCATCAAGGAGAAAATTGCTCGCATACCATCTCTTGTGTACACTGGTTGCTTCACACACACAAATGGCAGATGAAATGGACATTGTGCGTTCTGTAATGGAGACTGCCAGTATCAAATGAAGATGACGCAACATTTGTCAGTTTACAAAGACCAAAATGTACTGACACAAAGTGTGCGACTCATTTCAATTTGGTCACACCAAACCTGATGCAGCATGTAAAGAAGTGGCAAAAGAAGATTCTCCTCGTATCATCTTGTTATCCATACTGCATGGGAGAGGTGGGGGACTTGGCCTTGGAAGAGGGGGTATGGCTGAGGTGGGGGCAATGGCCAAGAGGAGGCTAATAGTATGAGGAGGGGTGGCCTGTAGCTGAGGTGAGGGTTTGGGCTTGGGGAGAGGGGGTTGAGGCCCAGGTGGGGGAGTTATGGCCCAGGTAGGGGGAGGTCAAAGTGTGGACAGACGCACATATGAATGCTATTGGTTCCACAGAGTTCCAATCAAACCCACGCATTCCGCGAACTGTGGCCTGTGAGACAGACTGAGAAACAGGAACACCGAGACGGTAGTCTGGACACCTGGTGTACGAGTCGTATAAGTCACGCACGGTCTCACGAATTGATGAATTTTGGCATTGTCTCCACCAAATCGAAGCAGATCTTGACAATTTTACCACACAATCAAGAGGGAGTCACTACCTATTTGATTTCACGACAAACTCTCAAAAAGAAAACAAAGCACTTTTTGTGCAATATCCCGTCAGGTAGATGCTAGATCGGTGTGGACGTTCCATCTCGTCCAATCCCCTCCCCCTGGACAGGACGGGACAGGACATCCTGCGTGAGTTCCTGCATGTTGGGCCAAAGGCAAAGGCAATCTCCTACAGATGACCAATGTTATACGTGCATCTCAGGCAAGATGTCTTGTCCAATCCCGTCCTGTCCCCCCTCCCCCGATGGACAGGACCGAATGGACATTTCAGCTGAGGTCCTGCGTGTGGGGCTGAATACAGTGTCTCAAATGCTATCTCCTATGGCATCTCAGGCAAGACATCCCATCTCACCCACCCCCACCTCCTGGACAGGACCAAAATGGACATAAAATTTGGGCCGAGATCCTGCATGTCAGGCTGAATACAGTGTCCCAAATGCAATTCCTACATAGCCAATGCAATATTCTTTTTGACATCTCAGGCAAGATGTCGTCCCATCCTGTCCCATCCCATCCCTGCCATGGACAGGACTGAATGGACATTTGGGCTGAGGTCTTGCATGTGGGGCAAATACAGTGTCTCAAATGACACTTGTCATGCTGGTTTAGAACTGATATTCCCCTCGCACAGCTCACGCCCAATTGAATTCGAACTCGGTTTGTTCAGTGTCCCGGCGAAATACATTCAAATATTTGGATATACCTGTGGGAATTCCCAGCTCTTTGCTTCCTCTGCCGAATCCTTTCACCACTTTTCCCTTTGTGAAAAAGGGGAAAACGTTTGCCATGCTCCTTACCCCTGTCATGCTTCTGAATTCTGGTGTTGACATTTTGCTCTTTTCAAAGTTAGATCCAATGCGGATGCGGAGGTTCCGTTTGATTCTTGCTTGGATTTGGTTTGTCACCCATACCGGACAAAATGAACAAACAGACAAATGACAAATGTTGGGTGTTTTTGCATGAACATCATTGCTTTGAGAATTTGTTGATTGCTACTTTGTAAAGTCACTTTAGTTTGTGTGGCTGTGGAAAGCCAGTTGATTGGCTTTCTGTGAGACCAACTACACCAAAAGATGCCTGAAGAAAGTTCTACGGGGGCGGAGTGTTCACTTGCTCTCAATTATCGCCCATAGTCGCCGTTTGGTGAACTTTGAAGTGACGACAACGAAAGATGTTTCGTGCCTTGAGGACAAACAAATCATTTCCAGCCTCATTCTTTGCAAATAGGCCGCGCCGTATCCAGGAATTAACCCGACATATTGTCACCGGAAGAATCGCAGTTGGAGCGGGATGTTTGGTCACCGGCTTGTTTTTCTGCACCAAAACGTCCTGGACAGATCAAGATCAAGCTGGAACACCAACGACAACAAACAGATCCAACTCCTTGGGCAGAGCTGACAAGAACAGTGTTTGCCCGTCTGCAAATTTGAACAGTTCTTCATCGTGGAAATTGACAGAACCCATTTTATGTGCAGAACCGATGTCTCCCCTTCGTCCTGTGAACATGGCCACACTGTCCCCCCGCCCATTTGCCCCGCCCTCCTTCTCGATCCCAGATGCATTGCCCACAACTCTTGATCTTCATAAAAAGCTAGTCTTGAAAAGAGCTTGTTCAAACATCGTGAAAATTGTTGAAAAAGTGAAGGTAGATATCTCTCATTTATTGATTTTTAGGAAACAAAATACTTTTGAACTTTTCGATTTTGCTGTGTTTGTGGGACACTGAACTCAGCAAATCTTGTCGTGGACTTTTCAGAAGGAAACTGGCGCGCCTGGTGTCGCTGTTGCCTTTTCTCTTGACGACATAAACCATTTTGTGGGTGGGCATTTGAATTTTCTGGTGTGCTCTCATTTCGATCTTGTGATGATGTTTGTTTTCATGAAAAACACATTTTTTCAGGTTTCGGCGATGCTGATCTGGAGAATAATGTTCCCTGCAAACCTTGGACTGTCATGCGCATCGCCAGTATCAGCAAATGCATCACGATGGCCGCAGCCGCAAAACTCTGGGAACAAGGCAAACTCGATCTCGACAAGCCTGTGCAGCATTACGTACCACAATGGCCAAAGAAAACAGTTGACGGAGAGGAGGTATGTGACGGATACCACACCAGGATAAGTGTTTTCTGCCCACTTCTTTCAGGACCACTTCTTCTGGGAGCACAAAGAGGACACTTCCTTTTCACAGCCCGACTGCATTTTGGGATGTATGTTTTGCCCTTTGTCAGTGTTTGTGTGTTTATTGTCTGTTTCACAATGCGATAACTCTTGAAAGTCCGAAGACAAGCAAAATTTTCCAGTTCAAATATTTGGGGGAAGGAGGGTTTTTTCAGGGCAAAGTTTTCTTGTGGGTGTGGTGCCTCTCATACTTTGGGGACCATCTTGATTCAGATTTCAGGTGAAAGATGCCATAACTTGTGTCAATCCACTGGAATTCTGAGTCATTTTTTAGTCACAGTGGAGACAGCTTAGTGAAATACTTTCAGCCAAAAAATTCATGGGTAATTTTTTCAACTGATGGGACTCAGTGGTGGTCACAGTGGGTCTATTTATTCAGGTTTCTTTTGTACAAGCAGACAGATTGCACCTGATGCCTTTTATGCATAGGCAAGGGTGGAGACCCAGTCAGGGAGTATATCCACAGGGGCAGTCATACCTGGTGCAACTATCTTGTCCAGTTCTACCTTGACAAAATGACCGATTGCAATTGGGTACTTCTACAGAGGGTGAATCTTGGCTCCACATTTTCCTTGAGGTAAATTGTGTATTCTCCAGGATTGTTTTGATGCCCTCAAAGCAGTCAGGATATTCAGTAACCAGATCAGCTGTTGACTTGATCAGCTTGACATGCTCTTCTATCTTTGTGATTGCAGCAGTACTACCACTTGTAGTTTTATCATTCTTGTCTGTGACATCCTTAGGTGTCCAGCACAAAAACTTTGAATGTTTCACTGCTGATGATCATCAGTGCTGTATCAACCTTTGCTTCTTTATCTTTGGTTCATTTCATCTTTCACCATTTCATCAGGGTAAGGCAAAAGGTGTGGATAAATTTGCATGCATTGGTTTCAGCATTTCAGTTGAAGGTGGAAAGAGGGATTTAGATTGCTAAAAATTCAGTCTGTCTCTCTTCAGTTCCACTTTTGCTGCTCACACTAACTCCTCCACTGGAGCCACTGCAAATACCATGACTGGCACCACCACAATGACCAGGTATAGTGAGGGGGATAATCAGGAACAGGTGTCATGGGTTTTTGTTCAGCTGGTAATAACCTGAACAATAGTAGAAGATAACATCTACTAAAGGCTCATGGCAGTCTTCCTGAACAACAGTCAGGTGAAGAAGAATGTACAAACAGGTCATAGGGCTCAGAACTCTGTCCAGGGGGTGGGGATACAAAAGTTGGATGCAAGGCCCTGGCCATGGCAACAGAACAGAAGGCAGAAAACATCATGAAATAATACATTGCTTGTCTCAACTTGGAGTGTTCAGAAAATTCAGACAAAAACTACTTGTAGTTTTATCAGAAAGAAATTAAAAAAAATAAATGTAGTTTGGCAGTTTTCTGAGATACTTTGAGGGTTCTAGAGCCAATTCTCAAGTCAATACACAGCCATCAGCTATCCTTTGTTTGTACCTATGACATGGAATCCTTGAGAATCCTCACAAGGCTGTTCAGGCTGCTAATGAATCCAGTGCAAGGGGCACAGAAGGGTTTCTACAGTTCACACAATATGGCTTCCTTTATCACTTCTGGAGGTTGTAGGTCACTAAAAATCTCCCTCACTATCAATCCAACAGTCATCAGTCCTTCCTGGAATGCCACTGCAAAGTTTCAGAATCGTCAGTTGAGTGGCTGGGCTCCTGTAGATGGGAGGACCCAAGATGGACATTCACAAGGGAATCAGCATTCATAGCAGAGCATAAATTCCCCTTGGTCAAGAAGAATCCCTTGAAGATGCAGCATGAGGATGTCCTCTTTAGATTGGGCTGAAATTCCAAACTGCCACCGTGTCCCAGGCTGATGGGCCTGGATTATGATGCAGAAGGGAGAGAAATTATTGTACAGTTGATTATTTATTCCGAGATAGGCCAGAAAGGTAGAACAAGTTGCCCACCCACCCACCCCCACTCCCGGTCATAAAAAATTTGAATTTGGTTGATATTATGAATTTCTCAGTTCCTGAGTTACCGCACCCCGCCCCAGTCTGAAAAAGAGTTTCCCCCTGCCCTGGTCAGAAAAATATTGGACTTCAACAATTTTTCTGAGTTGCCCGCCCCGCCCCCTCAGAAAAATTGAACTTTGTCAATTGGTCCAAATTTCTGACTTGAAGAGTCACCCCTCTCCCCTTTTTTGAGCTCTTTTATTTCATTCGTACTTGAGTGATTTTTTGAGTTTCTGAGTTTCGTTCCCTAAGCTGTCAGAGCTGTCACACAGAGTTACAAGGCTCAGGAATGTTCCAAACACGAACGGGTTGACCTATTTGCTGATATTCTATTTTTGTGCGCTTTTGTTTTTGATGTTTCTGTTTTGTTTTGTCTCGTTTCTTAACACAATGGCTTTTTGAATGCTTGTCTCGATATGAACTTTCAGTTTTTGTTTCGGTTGGGGAAAGGTTTGAACGTTCGAGTCTTTTTGTCTCACGCAGGTGATGATCACAACTAGGCAACTGGCATCACACTTGAGTGGGGTCAGGCATTACGACAAAACCTGCACCAGGCACAGGAAGCACAAGGACGCACAAAGTGGCCAGGTACCGGAAATCAATTCAAGCAAACATCTTTGTGCCCGAAGTTGAACACAAATCACATTTGGGTTTGTTCTGCGTTTTAGTTTCCAGCCATACAAGCATCTGAAAACTGGGTGACCAGCACCAGAAATAGCTGTCAAACTGAAAAAAAGAAACATTTTACTGTCCCTTCTGCTACCAGACATGTACTTGTGACGCGCTGATTTTCACAAATATGCGTCAGAAGAGCGAGTCTGTGTTTTGCACTGGCAGTCAGTAGCAATCACTCCTGATTACAACTGGGTGGTGTAGTGGGTGATAGGCACCCAAACATTGGTAGCTGTCACCCATGATGACCGCTGAGATTTTCTTTGAAGCCATCCCGCATGGAATGGCTGTGGACGGCTGCTCGGTGCGAGGTGCCCGTCATCCGGAGGCGATTGTCAATCATTGGGCTTGATATTCAAAGCTCTGCTTTCTTCTTTTGTAGGATGAGAAGAAAACAGCTGCCGCAAGTAAAAAGACAATGCACGAAGACAAGAAATCCCCCGAAACCACGCAGACCACTGACGAGTTCGAGTTGGCAGAATACCATATCAAGCGACACTACACGAGCGTAACTGCTTCGCTCAATTTGTTCAAAGATGACACGTTGTGCAGTAAACCAGGTTTGTACCGTTCGCTGCTTCTGCAGGTTGTTTTCGAGGAGTAGGCGAAGTCAGAACAAGAGGAACCGTTGGTTACCTGAAGTCCCGTTGTGTGGATACCCACGTCTCTGTTCTTTCTCGTCAGGCACTGAGTTCCTGTACACAACGCACGGGTGGACTTTGCTGTCAGCTGTGGTGGAAGCAGCAGCAGGGAAGCCCTTTTCAGTGATTGTCAGAGAACTGTGCAACGAACTGGGGATGAAGCAGACATACCTTGATCAAAACGATCCTCTTGTCCCGCACAGAGCGAAGTGAGTCAAGCCACTTCTCATCGCTCCGTGTTCTCAGGAATGTTTGACACCGTGTAGGATTCAGAACTGACAGCAAATCTTATGCGTTGTGTCATCTGTTAAGATTGGTTTCGAGGACACACAAAAGTAACACTCTTGTTCTTTTGCCAGGTTTTATAAGAAAAATTCAGCTGGTAGGATTGTGAATGCACCGTACGTGGACTGTTCCTACAAGTGGGGAGGCGGTGGCATCCTCTCGACGGTTGGTGATCTCACGACATTTGGCAAAGCCTTGCTCTACAGCTTCCAAAGTGACGAAAACACAGACGTGACCAGGGATGTACTTTCCTCGAAACCGTTGGAGGCGGCCGCGAATGGTGCCACAGGAGGATCTGACGAAAATGCTGAAACTGACGAAGCTGACCCGGACAAGATCAGTGGTGGCGAAGTGGAACCCGCAGCCCCGTTTCAAATTTACACAGACAAACCCTTCCTGAAAGCCAAGACTGTGAAGGCAATGTGGACACCAGTGAAAGGAACCAAGTTGAGTTGGGACAAGGATTCCCATGGAGGAGGGTACGGCATGGGGTGGGGTGTGGTACCGTACCACCAGCGCCCCGGCGGTGTGAAGGATCAGCGCTTCTACGTGTCGCACACAGGGGGCGCAATTGGTGCGTCCAGTGTGCTGCTCATCATGCCGCTGAGCGAACATGATTCCGACGAAGCTGGCATCATCAAACCGCTACTTGCGACGCCGAAACACGAGTTGCCGCGTGGAATTGTCGTCAGTATCATGTGCAACCTGCAGGGCGTCAATCTGAACAAGGCGGCTCATGATGTTGCCCTTGAGTTGGTCGACGTCGTGTCGACAGTCCGTGACCTTGATAACAACGGTAGACGTTGTTGTTGTTCGTTGTGCAAGCAAAACCTTCAAGATATGCGTGAACTGTAATTGTTTTCGTGCATTCAAAACTCGTAGACGCGTGCTATTGCAAAGCTGCCATGTCATCTATCATTCACCTTTTCATTATCGACAGAACCAAAACTCGATACTATGTGTTTCAATGCTTGTCTGTGGACAAAACTTGACTTGTGCTGCAACGGATAACGAATTGCAAACTGGGCCAATCGTCACCAAAGATCAGAATCACAGCAGAACTCTCTGCGTCCAATTTGTCGCCAACCTCGATGTTTATGGGCCGCTTGGGCTGATATTGGTTTGCCCGCGTGTCCGGCTTGGCCGATGTTCGGTTGCAAAATTTGCCTCCCCCCCCCCCCCTTCATGGTGAGCAATTTTAGAGTGTTGTCTGAAGTTGTCTGGATAACTTCAGCCGTCTGGTTTACCCCCGCCCAACCAGTCGTAATAAGATGTGGACGTCATATTTTTTATCCATTTTGAGTAGATCTATTGTCTGATGTATGTCCAAAGGTTGTCCAGACACACCCAAGTCTCAAAAACAATTTGGACTTGTTCTTTTTCTTTTCATTTTGAGTCTTGTCCAAAGGTTGTCTGGGGAACTCCCCTGATCACTAAAATTTGGACTAGTTCATTTTCAAGCCCGTGGTCTTGCACGTAAACTGTTGGCTCAGTGTAATCGCCCTCCGTGTGCGTGTCTGGCTGTGCACCTGTTTGCACAGTTACCCAAGGGTTCTGCATGTATTGCTGCTTGCTGTGCTGGTTCTGCACAGTTACCCTCTCCCTATCCTTGAAATTTGTGAAGACTGTTACGTCTTTCAGCATTGCTGGGCTGAGCTAGCATCCCACCAGAATACCCCTTGGGGCCCACTCAAGGTTTATGCAATGTTCAGCATTTATAAGGAGGCTGAACCATTTGGCCACCATCTTGGATTTTTGGCAAAAACTTTGCGCACTTGTCCCAGCTTTCCAAACCACTCAGCTGAGCTGCTAACCCACCAGAATACTCTTTGGGGTCCATGACAGGTTCATGTGATGTTTGGCACAAGTAACGTCATTTGGCCACCATCTTGGATTTTTGGCACAACTTTTGCAGTCCTGTTCTGGCTTTCAAAGAACCCACCATGCAGAATACTCGTGGATTTCAACTCTGCTAACTTAACTGGTTCCATTCTGGCCGAGCTGAGTGAGAACTATGGGCCTTCTAAGTGCAGCTTTATTGTTACCAAAGTTAGTCTGAAGGTTTTCCAGGTGGACGCCCGTAGCCCCCCCCCCTTCCCCACGGGTCTGGAGTCACTGAAATGTTAGACTTGTCATTTTTGCCATTTTGAGTCAAGTCCAAAATTGTTCAGATGACTTATGTTGTCCAGATTACCCCTTTGAGGCTTTTCTCAAGTTGTTACCAAAGTTGAGATTGTCCAGGTGGACACCCGAAATCCCCCCTACCCCTGGGTCACTAAAATTTTAGACTTGTCATTTGTTCCATTTTGAGTCAAGTCCAAAGTTGTCCAGATGACCTATGTTGTCCAGATTACCCCCTTGAGGCTTGTCCCAAGTTGTCTGAATTTGCCCGAAGTTGTTCGGACAGCCTAAATTGTCTGGATTCCCCCCTTGATGCCAATTCGACGTTATCCAAAGTTATCTGAAATTGTCTCAGATTACCAGAGGCCTGTCCGAAGTTGTCTGGATACCGTGAGTTGTCCAGATTACCCCCTGAAGGCTTGTCTGAAGTGGCCCAAAGTTGTCTGGATTACCCCTTGTCGCTTGTCTTTCTGGATATTTTTAGCTGCCCACTCAAATCCCCTGTGGTCACAAAACATTTTGGACTTTGGTCCAAAGTTTGTCTGGTTTAACACCCCCACCCCTGTCACTTTTGGACTTGACTTGTCATGTGAGTTGACTAGTCAGTGTGATGGGTTCAGTCTGCATGCAGGTAATTTACGCGGCGAGCGGCTCAAGTCCAAGTGAGAATGTTTCTCTGAAATAAAAGAAAATTGTAGTTCCTTTCCTGTTCTATCATGAAGAAACATTTGTGGTTACTGACCGAGTATGTGCAGTGTCTTGGATGCCACGTACAAAAGAGGCAACATCTCTTTTCGGAAAGATGAGGGTCGTGTTGCTGGCTTGATTCACAGGGGACGTGTTGCCAGGTCCGCGCTTGTCCAAGGACCAGCGTTTCACAGGATTCGCGCAGAGTTCTCCAGGGGTAAAAAACAAAACAATAGGAAACTGAGATGCAAAGTTTTCAAACACACCTCCGCTCGAAGTTTCAGGTCAATCAGCAAAAAAAAAAATTGCATTCAATCCATTTTCACGCCGAAATTCAAAGTTTTTGCAACTGTTGAAAATGCCCTCAAAGAAGAGAGACCTCTTTCCTTGAGGAAGGAAGTTTGGAGGCTTCCAACCGCCACAAGGGCAGGGACTTTCTGCACGGGCAAAAACGGTGTAGTGTCTCGTGCCTGTTCTTCTGTCGTTTGCGCTTGTTTCTGGTGCACGTGGGAAAGAGGAAAGTGCACTGACCTGTCCTTTGGATGTCTGTCGCAAATTTTGCAGCACTTCGCAGTCACAAACAAGCAAAGGTGTCTCAGGGCTGCAGCTTGTCGCAAAACAAAACCACAACTGGTCGCAACCTTTGGAGGAAAAACACCCAAAAAGGCAGAAGGAACACAATCGTGGGGTTCAAATTCACGAGGAACACAATGTCAATTTTGGAAAACGAACAAAGATGGAAACATTTGAAATTGTGAGTATGATGTCAAAAACCGTGGAACCCAGGACAGAACCCACATGACATCTCGAACTCGTGCAGGAATGAATGTCAGAACAGGCAAGAGTACCAAAGCCCCTGCCAAACCCATGCAGGCTGTAACAGGATTTCTTCCCCAGCGTGCCTTCTCGCATGAGTTCTTGGTTCTGGCATGGTTCTGACTGAAACTTGACTTTGATGGGGCCTTTTTCCCTGACTTCGCAAGAAAACAACGACAGATTTCTGGGTCCGAAAAGGGGAACGGCTTTTTGGGAACCCGTGCGCGCACGACCAACGAATTGTCCGCTTTTCCACACTCTAAATTGAGTTTCTTCACAATTTGTTGGGGAAAAAGATGTCAAGACGACTCTGCTTTGATTGTCTTCACCTGGCTTCATCCAGAAGTTTCATTTTGTGTGTTTTGTGTTTGTTTCGTCTCAAAACAGAGACCTTCCTTGTGACTGTCCTTTTTTGCATACAGAGGGACAGCCAACCACGATGATCCGACAGACTCGAGGAATTGTTTGAAGAGTTTTGACATGGTCATCTGTTCATACTGTAGTCTGCGTAGCCGTGTCACCCAACAGACATTTTTGCAGCGGGCCCAGACTTCGGGTGAACGTCAGATCTTGAAATGTCTTTTTGCGCGTCTGCAGGAAAGAATACCCGGTACTCTGTGGACATAAATGTTGGGTCAACCACGAAGTTATGCTCACGCACACGCACACGCACAAAAAAATCCAAGGACTGGTCTTTTCCATGTGTCACAAGCAGAAGCCAGTGCTGATGCCCACTGCTGTAAGATGTAAGATCTCTCTCTCTCTCTCTCTCTCTTTCTCTCTCTCTCTCTCTCTCTCTCTCTTTCCCTCTCTCTCTTGCCATCTATGGCACTGCGTGCTCTACCGTCTTCTTCTTGTTCATCACGGTCAGTCCACAAAGTCCCAACTCCAAAGTTCGTATATAGGTCTGAACATTGAGAATGCCACACCAGCGGATCCGCCACCGCACAAACTGAAACCTGTTCAAGTTTGTGTCGAGGTACAGTTTTGGGTCTGTGACCGACATCCCACGCACAATGCATTTCATACTTCGGCAATACACCGACCAGAAGCTTTCTGTCACACTGGCAGAACTTGCACGGAACCACGCCGCCAGCAACAGCCAGGAATGTGTGGCCACAAGTCATCTCGTCCGGTTTGGGGATCGTTGCACAAATCAGTTTTTTTTTTCTCACAAAGATGTGAAACTTGAACTTGTGCACCAAAACATGAAGAACGCAAAGTCAACACGTCAACACCAAATAGGGTGAATATCAAATAGCATACAGAAACCTCTTGAGCTGAGGCTTCCAAACCAAAATAGTATACAGAGGAAATAAAAATGAACTTCGCCACACAAGAAAGGTTTTTGGTCTGTTGTCACTGCATGAGGAGGAAAATGTTAAAGGCTGCTTGCAGGGGCCTCAATTTTATTGCAACTTCAGTTTTGCACAATGCGCGCGGCCTGGCACAAAGCTGCTCAAGTGAGACACCAGGTTCGAGCTCATTTACGAAAACCAACCACACACAACGGAAGTGTATGCCATACGAGCCTTGCTGACACAATATTCAGAGTGACCAACTTTGCAAGCACCAGGAACCCTGGACTACCAATTCTTCCGGGACCTGCCCCTCGAAGTTTCGCCTCGAGAAACGAGCTGCAGTCCGCGGAGGAAGACAATCCTCCAACTCGTCGCACCCAAAGCATTCGGAGTCGATCTCAAAACGGAATCGGCGCCAGCACAGTGATTTCGACTTGGGTGTGCCTCCTTGTCGTCATAGATGTGATCTCAAGGTGTTCTCTTTGGAGTATCATTGTGAAGTTTGCAAAATGCAAACAACTCCGCATTAAAACAATTGAGCTCACATGACAAAAATCTCCAAAACGAGAACTCGAAAAGCAGAGTAACAGTCCAGAAGAACAACGGCTTAATTGTTCGTGCATCTGCATGGTCAGCTCGCAAAAAGAGAATTCGAGCTGCACATCTCATGTATTCTTCTGTTGTCAAAATCTCGTTGTTTCACTCCATGGATGACACAAAAGTAAACACTGGTGCCAAAATGTGAAGCCTCGTGTTCTGCAGGCGAATGGCACCCAAGCCGAACTCTGGATCCGAGATGCACATTCAAATAAAGCCACACGTTTCTCCTCGTGGTTTCCTATTCTCTGTCCCTTGTTTTTGTGTGAACATTGCAACAAATCTGCGAGTGTATCTGCGCAATTCGTTGCGCTGCAGTTCGCACTGATACACAGCAGAAAATTGTTTGTTGTTGCTTTCTGTGAAATCTTGAGTTGTGAGAGGAACTTGAGGAATGTGAAGGATGAAGTTTCGGCAATTGACACAGAACACCGCTTCCTGTTGAACACGCATTCCTGGGGGGTCTATAGAATTTACATTGTCTTTGTGGTTCAACGGCAAAAGTCAAGCACCTCACCACTTGGTTCCGCGTCAGGAGGACCGTCATCCCAGGTGTATGTTGAAACAATTGCGATTGCACTTGCAACATATTTTTTAATGTTTGAATCCTTCACGATCCTGGGATCAAAGGAGACACGAGCATGGCGATGTCATTCCTTGATACTTTTGGTCAGTCGGTGCATCTGGAGCACACCAATCTCCAATTTACTTTCTGAGCAAATACTGGAGTCTCTGGAGGAAATCAGCATGTTCATAAGACTCCAATATGTTCATGAAACACTGAAAGGTGTTCCAACAAAAACTAGCTCCATGGAGCTCGCAGTGATTTGATATAAGATTCAGACATTTCAGCCGAGTTCGACAACTGACTGCTTGGTGTGTCAAATGGCATGACAACCTCAGGTCTATTCTCCTGCGCACGTGGAAGGTTCTGGGTGAGCTGCTCGCTGAGTTCTCACGAACCGCAGCACTTTTCCCCAAACACATCACAGTCAACATCGCGACAGGGCAAAACTTTTTGAAAACAAGTGCCAGCAGTGTTTAATTAAGATTGTCCTGTGTTTGACAAGTGTCTAAAGTAACCTAAATGCCATCAAACTTCCCGACGCATTTCTCTACGTTTTGGCGTTTTTGCCTTGTTTTCGCAACAGGCTGCGGTGGGCTGGTCTGGTTTTGAACTGCGGCCATGCATGGTGAGAGGCATGGACACACGGAGTGGAAGCACCGGTGTTTTTGAAGGGTTTCCAGCAAATTGCAAATCACACACTTCACACACAAGAAAGAAAATCCACGCACGTATGTTTTCTTGAAATTTTCGGGACGCGGGTGGCGCTCCTTAGTGACGCGCTTCCAGAAGTTCGCTTTGTCCAGAGATGCGCCACCGATTCAGGCTCTTGTCTCCTGTGCATGTGAGCTCATTTGTTGAAAATAGATGTCACGATCGGCTTTTTTCACACCTGATGACTAATCAACGCAAATGAAATCGAGACCGAAGTGGTTCTGACACAAAAGGACAAGGTTTTTCCGCTTTCATCGTGACCACTGAATGTCTAATGAATTGTGCGGTGCACGAGGCTACATCGAGAAGCAATCAACATCTTTCTTTTTTGTGAATGTCTTTCGCGTTTGTCGTGATCATAGAGTACGTGTGCGAATTTTTTTGCGTTTTGTCATAGCTTATTTTCAGAACAAATGAGATATTTCCACACTTCTCATTTTGCAAAAGCATCGAGGGAGCGTCAGAAAAAAATCAAGGAAGCGATCAGGATTGCTAATGTTTTTGAAATGCAGAACTTTGTTGGCAGGTGCATTGTTTCAACATTCACCAAGATGAGCTTTTCTTCTCACACACTCTGTCACAAATGAGAACGAAACAATTTCACAGCAACAAACGAGAACAATAAGACGACAGTTTAGAAATATTGCAAGTTGCATTTGGTTCAAGTTTTCAAGCACTGTATGCATGCAAATGTCCACAAGTTTGAAGTGTATTTGGTGCTGAACGCGACCACTGCGACGAAGCCTGCGTTGTGGAACTTTCGGTTCAAGCGCTCATGCAAAAATTCATGGTTTTGCTGCAGAGAGTCATTGAAAGGACAACAGCCCGTTTTCCGAGAAAGTGCATCAAGAAGAGGTTGCACAATTCTTTCTGTTGCATTCCAAAGGGGACAATTGTCATGCAGCAAAGTTGTTCTCCCTCTCCCCTCTCTTTGTGATTCCTGTTTTGTCGCAGATCCATTGTTGTAATTGGTAAACTATCCAAATACCGTTCCCCGTGAGGAGCATATTTTAACTTCTTCACAACATTGGAAAAAGTTCCACGACATTTGTCAAAAGTTTGAATACCACCCGTGGATTTGTTTCTTCGGATATTTTCGTTCGCAAGGGAGACGATGTCAATGTTTCTGTGGCTGGACAATATGTTCGTTGTTTAAATTTGTTGTATCTCTGTGGCCTTATGGTCAAAGAGCAGCTCAGTTGAGAACGTCAGTGCAGCGACGCAAATGGATTCTCCAGATCAGACAAAATTTGCGTCATCACCTCAAAAGAATCGTAAGTTTTTGTCGAAACTAAAGGAGAAAAGAAAGAGGAAGGAAGGAAGGACATCACAGCTTTGCAAAATCGGACTTGAGCAATTCACGGATAATTTGGGTCTTCAGCATTAATGAACTGGTTTCCTCCAAACAAGAACAACAACACCAAAAACACATGCGTCTGATCTGCCGTGGCAAGTTTGGTGAACAGCCAACTCAGTTTGGTGTGGCAAATCCAAGATCCGCGGTGGGACTCCGACCTCGTGGGGCTGACCCAATTATTTTTGTACAAAATGACGGGGAAGCTTGCTGCATGGCACTTGAAAGGGGAGGAAAATCTTTGTTGTGGGTGTGTGTGGGGGGGGGTCCTGGGGTGCACCCCACTTTCCTGTCTTCTTTGTTTTTGCACGGAATGAGACAACCTTCACAGAACTTTGCAGTCTACATTCACAATTTTTTCTCTCGCATCTCAGCAAACAAGAAAATTTCAGCCAACATGTGTGGGAGGAACTTTGGTTGTAGTGCAAGCAAACTCTTTGTTGTATTCGACAGCGAACTCTCGAACATTCTCTCTGCATGTGTTGTTTCTGTTCTGTCTTTTTGTGCTGCAAACGTACCAGCAAAGCAGGAAGAAGTAACCTTCAAGTGTTCCACAAACTTCCAGGCTGAGCAAAAACAGACAATTAACACTCTGCGTTTGAAAATGAAAATTTTAAAAACAAAAATGTGCAGCCGTGTGGACTTGTTGTGCATCAGGTTGTTCTTGCGTGTTCATGCAGGTGACCAGGGCTATGGCATGCATGTCACGCACTGTGACCAAAGGGAGAACAACACAGACCAAGCCCCCTGCCCATCAAAGATGACTATCAAAGGGAGAATTGACATGCGAAATGCGACCAAAGAAAGCAAAATCCAAACTGGATTCACATGAATGACGCTGCTGCCCTTCAAAACAATTCAATTAACAACACCATGCCGGCAATGAGCAGTCTATGGATCACCTGCTTGTGTCCATATGGATTCGGATGTTCCCAACTTCCAGCTGGACTTCCTCACACCTGCGGAATCGTGTCCTTCCGAGCTGGACATGACCAAAATAAATAAGAGTGCAAGATCAGAGCTGTTGATGGATCGTGTGTAGATCTTGGGCGTTTCTTCCTGCATGCATGTGCAGCCAGTTCTTTGTAACCACAGTTCAGACTCCTCGTGACGAAGTTATTCCTGAAGGGAGCTTTGAATTCAGAAAGCGGAAACGCAAATCTGTGACCCTCTGGGTGTCAAAAATAGAACCACAATTACTTCTTGTCAACTTCATGGAAACAGCCTGCGCGGCAATGTTTACCGGTACTTCGTCAATGACCGTTTTCCGGCTCGGAATAACACTGAGGAACGCAGGGACGAAACTCAATGAAAGGGTATGAAACTCACTGTGCTCAGTGTTATTCGGAGCAAAAGATGAGTTTCGTACCTTTTTTGTCGAGTTTCGGACCTGCGCTCCTCAGTGTTATTCCGAGCGTCGAAACGATCAATTCAGCTCGGCACAACACTGCATGGCAAAACACTCCGTCTGTGAACGCCTTTGAATCTGAATTGATTGCAGTATTCTTTGAAGAGTTCGGGATGATACTTGCACAGAAGGCAACTTCACTTCTGACGCACAATATCTCAGTCCTTCTTGAAACTACAAGCTCATTCCAGTGACCAGTGGTCTTTCGGTTCATCTGGACATTTTGTGCAGATCCTTCTGTCCTTTCGATGCATGTATTCTCAGGACAAGGTCTCCTCTTTCTGCATGGACAGTTCGGTCAAACATTCACAACCCGTGCACTGTGGGACACTTGACATGTGCGCATGCACATGTTGCAAGTACTCGAACACAAAATGTTCCTGTGTTCACCCAGGAGGACACACATTTTTTCCCCAAAATGAAGCAGCAAACGAGACACGTCTTAAACAGCACAAGGGCATACGGGTCGTCTGCCATTGTTCCAATTTGACATCAAGAGTAGAAAACAAAGGGAATGCAGTTTGAGACGTGTGAGTTCACTGGGTGGTGACGGTTCCTCCGTTGATTGTCAGGAACGGACCCGGAAGTGAGCAAAGTAAGGACCCTGCAGGCTGTGCTCGATGATAATCCCAAGTTTTTTTTGAAACTTGAAAGGCTGTTTCACCACGAAAACTGAACATTTGTGCAAAGTGGACTTCATCTTCAGACTGGGCAAACGAACTTCCACATGTTCTGGGTTCACTTTCGCTCACGACCCAAGCGACCCTGCTCCGTTTGTCTGGACGGAATGACGCTCTTCGGAGGTGTGTGCGAGGAATTAAGGTGTTGTCCTCCACATTCCAGACGAATCTCTCAGCGATCTGCTGGTGTTGTCTTTCAAGCAGAGGGCCAGCAAAACAACGTCAACCACTCACACTTGCGATGTGGTGAAGCGAGAAAACAAGACACTGCTGAGACATCAAAGACCAATTCACATCATATCAACAAAAATATGTTCGGAGGAGAGTTGTCAAAACAGTTTAAGAATTTCTCACCGTGATCTGGCAAAGACACTGTCCTATTTGAGGATGGCAGTCAATGCCTGCAAATGTGTTCGTTCGGCATTCAAGTTGCACGTGGCAAATTCACTTGTGGTGCGTAAATTTTCGTGCATTCAAACAGGTTGGTTCTCACATGCCTTGCGCATTGCTTACAGTGAGTGAGTGCAGTTTAGTTTGGCGCAAACGCAACCGCGAATAGTTGAGCAGAAACATCACATTTCGCATTGCGCATCGTGCGATTGAGCTTGAAAACACGCCAGCTTTTGAAACCGAGAGAATGCCCCGAGACGATGTACTTCAGATAAAGGAGAACAGAAGTCAGGTTCTACGTGCGTGTGCGTATGTGTATGTGTATGTGTGTGTAGTGTTGCCTGCAAGGTTTGTTCGGATCAGCGCCTGAGGAAGCATCGAGACTGCTTTCTTTCATGAATCCTTCTTTGTTGAACAAGAATGGCGTGCCACTTCAGTGTACCTTGATCAACCAGAAAAATAAGCCAACATGTGTCTTCAACATGAAAGTCCAAATGTCATGTTGTCTGGTGAAAAGCCCAGGTGCGTTGAACGAACCTTGATGAAAAGACCAACGCAGAGAAAGTGATCGTTTTCGGTTCCTTGTGGCAAGATAAAGTCTACAATTGATTGTCAACTGAACAACTTCAAGTGACCCCCTCAAAGGTCCTTTTTGATGTTTACACACTCTTCAGCGAAGAAGTTGTTGATCTTGACGAGCTGAAGTCATTATCTTCAGATTGAGAAAAGAGCATGAAAAGGTTCAACACTTTTGTTTTCGGATGATGACATTGCAGCAGAATGTTTTTGGAACGTAAAGCATCTGTTTGTCACACGACATCCTATGAAAATGTTCGGTCGTTTCAGAATGTAAAATCACCAAGGCACACGAGCGTTTGTCAAAATGTTCCCACTTCTTTTGTGGGTGAAAAATCCTGGTTTCTGCAAAAACGGACTACGGTAGAGATAACTTTTTGCTTCTGACTGCCGACAAACTTTTCACCCGTTTTTCGCCGTGCCAAAACGGTATTTTTTGGTCAATCTGCAACGAAGCACAAGGTTTCATTGAGGGAATGTCGACATAGTGAGCAAAATTGGGTGGAGGTGGTTGAACATTTCAACGAAACGAACATGTCCCACATTTATTCGATCTCTTCATGGTGTTCCTTTCATTGTAGACACGTGCACTAAATGCTTGGAGAAAATGGTGTGTTTGTGACCACGCGTTGTTCTGTTGACGGGTATGAAGAAAATCACTGCTAAAATTCGCCACAAGGTTTCTGTTGTGTTTTCATGTGACGGATTGAGAGCAGGACTTTTCCAGGACTCGTTGAGAGGATTTGAGACCATTGCGTCAAAGAGCATTGGTTTCACAATGAAGAAATTTGCTTGTTGGGCACCACCTGAGGCTAAATTTAGACTGATTCTTGGTATCCTTCAATGCTTCAGATTTCACCTAGCGTGGAGACCTTGGACACATCAAGGGTTCAATTTCAATGAGACTTCGCGCCTGCTCGTTTTGGCCACGCACGCTCAAACAAAAACCTAGAAAACATCTGCAATGACAATGACTGTGAAATGCACATGTGTTCTCTGCGTGCATGTGAGCAACTATCTTTGTTCCGGCATATACTCGTACCAGAGTTGAAACAGAACTCTCTCAAATTCCCTCTGAAATAACTCTACAACGTTCTTGAATCAAAGGAAACGAGTTTTTCCACTGACATCGCCATTCAGCCAGAACAAAAGGACAAGGGACCAACATAATACAAGAAGAATCGTATAAAATCTATAAAATGTGTTGGAACAACCTCGACGGCAACCAGGAGTTACAGCAGTGGCGTATGTGTTTTTTGAAAGTTTGAGGCCCGTGCGATCAATTCACCTGGTGTGAAAGGAGATCGGTGATGCTGTCTGTGTGTGAGAGGTATTTTCAATAATTGGCCTTTCAGATGCTTTCTCTGAATGGTAAAGGGGGCGTCCCAGGCAATTCTATGCAACTTTTTTTTCATGGTGAAGTACGTCTGGTATTAATTGATTCCAAACAAAGGTACAAGTTGGTGATAGCCCAGTGGGTAAAAGCAAAGAATGCGAGTCATGCCCGTAATAAGACATAGATCTTCTAGCTATTCAGAGTTACTGTTTGGAATGTTAATCTTATCTATGCACAGGATTGTCAAGAATGTTAAGAATGAACGGGGAGATTTGTATCTGCTGCATCTGTTGGTGAAATATGATGAATATATCAATCTGGAGAAGAGAACCGACAATCAGGACATTGGTTTCAAATCCTTGAGTTCAGAAGAAAAAATCTTCAAAATGAAGATACTTGAAATAGACTTACAGAAAACGGTGTTCAGCAACAAATGGGCAACAAACTGGGGCGACAAACCATAACACACGAATGATCTGTCTCTCGCTCAGATCAATTGTCACTTTGATCCGGTATGACCGACCATGGAAACTGGCAGCCTGTTCAATCCCTTTTCTGCATGGTGTGCGTGCGGTTTCCTCAAATCTGTCGAGGAACTCAGAGACCGTTGTTCAGCTGAATTGGAGCTCATATTTTTCGAGTTTTCGGAATTTGGAAACCACCTGGATAATCTTCCTGTCAACAAAAACACTCGAAAATGTGCTGAAACACGCGTGAAATTCTGTTGATTGATGCGCAAATATCGGTCCAGTAGATCAAAACGAAGGAATCCGAAGAACTGAGCTCCACCTCGCATTCCAGCCAGTGGGAATCTGCAGTCTGTCTTTGTCTCTTCAAAACAACAGACAAGCTTATTTGCTAAAGTCTTGATAATTTTCACGTTGACCAAACTGAAGATGATTTCCTTTGCTTTTCTTTTGGATTTTCGTCACACTGCTCTCCTCCCACACACTCACTTGGTTTGTGGATTGGCTGCCGTTTTCGTCCAGTCCCTTTCAAAAGGATCCAGGCGTCGGAAAACCTTCGTCTTGTTCAACTTTCAGAACCCTCTGCGTCAACCGTGACGCGCTTGAAAATAAATCACACGTTTGCGCACAGGAAGCGAAAAAATTACCGTGAAGGATTGGAAATGGGACTCTGTGTGGGGGAGGCCATTTGAAAAACTTCACTTGCCAAAAAATTGATTTTCGATGGTGTTTGATGGTTTCTCGCCAACAGACCCTCTTCAAATAGCAAGTTGCCTGCTAATTAAAGCAGGAAAGGTGTCACATTAAAGCTAAAAAAAGATTTTTCAATTTTTTTGAATCAAACGAATGTCGCGTCGGGCTATTTTTAGGTCAATTTGAATTTTCTTGATCCCTGCTTCTCAGAGAATTTCGATTGCTTGTTCGGAATTGCCAAACACTTTTTCAGGTCACCAGTTCCGAAAATTACAGAATGTGCGTGTTAGGGCCTCCGGTCCTCAAAAAGAACGAGCAGAACAGAGCGCGCAAGCGCTCCTCAGCATCAGTCTGTCTGCACATAAATGAGCGGATTCATGGCCTGTAAGAAGCCAGACAGCATGAGATCCTTGGGCCCAGTTGGCCCAATTGGCATGTGCACCTCGGGGACCCAACCGTCCCGCCGTGTATGAAATTTTCAAGTGTTTGACGCGCAGAAACAAGCGTACGAAAGAAACAAGAACACAATGCTTTGTTCAATAGATTGTCTTTGCATTCTTTCCCATGAACACAAAGTGCTGATCAGTGCGAACAAGAGCACAGACAGATTCCAGAGTGCCGAAGCTGCACGAAAGTTGTGTACCAATCTGAGCGTCCTCACTGACTCACATTGTGTCAAATGGACATATGCCCACGTTCCAGAGGTGAGTGGCCTGAGCAGCAACAAATTTTCTGAATTGATCTGGGCTCACCAGATCTTCCACAGATGTTCCGGCGTGGTGAAAGACACACCCAGGCTTTTGGACACAGATGCACGAAAATAGAACTTGTCTCACTCGTCACGGTCACGAACAAACACACGGTGATGATGGTGAGGATGTGGGCTCAAATTTGGCAGTTTGTTGAAAACACGATTTCAAGCAAAGAGCCTTAAATTGTGAATGTTTTTGTTTTGAACCGTTGTGGGGATGGTATCATCTTCAGTGGTTCGTTGAACAGCAGACATTCAAAAAACAACGTCGTCACCACGCGACAGTTCGTGACCGACGTGTGACGAATGACAAGTTTGAAAATTTGACAGTGCTGGAGCAATCATCAAAACTTTCAAACTTGTGCAGTTCTTTCCACGTGTTTGTCGGTTCTCCACCCTCAAACCAAAATGTTCCTCCCAAGTGCACGTGCATGCAAATGGAATATGAAGACAGAAAATTCACTTGTTTCGCCCGACATAAATTTTCAATTGAAAAAGCGCGACATCCTTCAGCTGCCGTTGCGATCTTCGCTGTTTTCACGATTCTGACCCAACTCATAACCCGCTCAGTGGGCGTGTGAAGGAAAGCCTTCTCAAATTATTCCCTTCGCCGGGTGAAAAATGACACACTTCACAAAAAATAATGGCCACTTCGAACCAAATTAAATATGCCTTGGAGGCTCAACCTGAAAAGAAGATTTGTCAGAGAAATGTAGCCCCACCCAAAAGCCTACCCACAGCACTTGAGCTCTCGCACAATACTGGCCAATATTGCAGAGTAAAATTTATGTGAAGTGTGTGAAAGCCTCACGTGCATACAAAAGCGTACACCATTCAGCGGTGCTACTCAAGGCTTGTTAACTCAGACAACTTCTTTTTCCCTGACAATTTTGTTGCTGCTCCGTTTATGTTATTGTCAATCTGGAACGTTTCTTTTGCTTGAAAGGAATGGTGCACCGAAATCAGTTTGGGAGCTGTCGATATTCTGCAGAAAAAGGTTGCAGAAATCAGAACATCGTGAGGACAACAAGGCTCGTACCACGTGCAGAAATGTTTCCACTGCAGGAAGCGCAATGAGAACCAACAAATATCCTTGGCTGGTGTTGCTTTCAACCCAATGCCTTGATCTGAAAGCTTTGGCACACATGACAACCTGAGCAGGCTAACCCTTGGTTGTCCCTTGAATACTTTGGTTCTGGGAAACAAGCTGGAACTCACCCAGACTCAAGGTTGTTGTACAGCTGACCAAAATCTGATGGTGCTTGCTGAAAAGTTCATGTTCTCCAGTGTTGTTTCAGAGTTTCGAGTGTTTCACATTTCAAATCAAATTTCTCAGAATGAAGAAGACTGGCAATGCATCCGTTCAAGAAACATTCAAAACACAAAAGGCAGCTTTGACTTTCGTGAACCCACGTTTTTGCTTGGTCTTATGGTGCGTCTCGGTCTCTGCTCTCTGCTGAGTACACTCGTGATTGTGTTCCAAGTTCTTTTGCTGAAGCAGATCAAATTAGATTTTTGTGCTCAGATGCGTGTCCGTTTGTCTTCACACGTCTTTCGTTCGTCTTCATTAACCTCCTGTCATCAATTTTTATCTGTGATGAACTTATGTCCAAATGAACGAGAAAATTCCGCATCGGGCTGAGAATCACAAGCAAATCCCACTTCTGGAAAATAAGTCAATAATTTATTGTACAAAATTTGCACATTACACGTACAAAAATCAAAGACATTGAGCATTTTCCTTCGACAACTTTCATGACGATGTACTGCAATTCATCATTGGCAGTATCACATTCGGAGATTCATATGGACTTACATTGGGATCAACATATGACACTCATCTTCGTCTATTCTTTGCAAAGATTACATCTTCACCCCTGAACGAGATAAACAAGTGCACAACAGATTTCTGTCAGGACTTGTCTTTGCTTACTGGCCAATTGACAAACTTTAGAGGAATGGCATGGTTGACATTTGCGTACAAAATACCCAAGTCAGCCTTTCGAGGTTTTGAGCTTGATTTGTACGTGTATACAATTCGTGTGGTACACTCGTACGAATTTTGTGGATACATCTGAGTTTTGGCACACAAGGTTCGACAGGATTTTGACAGAGTCTGAAGTGAGATAGCTTTGAAAGAGTTCTGGTGACTAGATATTTGACAATTTATCAACTAAATCTGTAGGACTTCTGCATCGTTACAGACTTCAAACCCTCACTGTGCGTTTGAAATGTTTTTGAGTTTCGATTTCATATAGCAGGATTATCTTTCCTGTCCCCACCCTCGTGTTTGCCACTTTTTCTCACCCCTCACGTGAAGTAGTCTTGGAACAGAAAATTTACAAACCTTTCTCAACGATGTACATTCAAACAAATACAGTTGAATGTCTGACAAAACTTAACAATGTGCGTTGGTGGCAAAATATTTGCACTTGTGAGAACGTTTCTCTTTGAAATGGCAAGTTTTAGCAACATTCACGGCCGCATCGTTATCAACCAACTTCAAAGGTCCTTACTGTTCACCTCTCACTCAGAAACGCCAAATCTCGCACGTACAAACACGATTCCAATGTATCACAGGCAACCCTACTGTCACTTTCAACATTCCGTGCAGTTTCGGGATCGGAATTGGCAGTGTCAAAATGTCACAATCTCCTCGACTCTTCTGTTCGCTGGGTGCAGCACGCTTTTTGCTGTTCTACTCTGAGGTTTGTCCGTGAAATTTGCCGAACGCGGAGTCTTGGTTGACTGAAACTCCTGTTCTCGAACGACCCACAAGTCTGCTGTGCTACATCAGAGCGGCTAAACCTGGGGCACCGTCTCTGTGGCCGCCACGAAGCTTCACCACATCCGCGTGAACGGGACTCGATCTTGCCTCATCAGTGCGAGCCCTTCCTAAATACACGATGCCCTTTACGCATCGTTCTCCTCATGAGCACTTGCACTCTTGCACAATCATATCTTCGTACACACTGACCACAAGGGCTCCCTCTTCGTCGTAGTGCAACAGGCTGAGGGGACTGAGTTTTGTTGCTGAACAGCAGGGCGAAGGAGCCGCAGCAGGATTCACCATATTCACCAGAGCCTGGACTCCAGCAAATGCGTGCGCCATTTTGTATCTGTGCGGACAATCCCCATCGCAGTAGTAGGCTTGGTAGCCCTCCGGGGCCACAATCCACTTGTCCCAGCCGATGTCCTTGAAGGATACCCACAGGGGGTACCTGCAGCACCTCGACTCCCCGTCTCCCTGCACACAGTCATGGGTCTCCTCTGCTCGCTTCTGCCTTCCCAAAATCAAGCGCTCCTGAGAGTACACGTCCAGTGAGGGCATGAGATCATTTTGCTCCACACCCGCGATCACCTGAGCTCTGACAACCCTGCTGTTTACATCGGTGAGGCGGTCCCTGGCACTTGGAGCACTGTGGACGAACTCGACCACACTGCGAAGGTCATAGTTATCACAGGAGAACTCCAGACCATAGTTAGACTCTGGGTTGTCCAGCCACTGCTGAGCAGTTTCTCGGAGGTGAAATTCTTCCCACCCCGGTTCCCTGAGCGAAACAATTCTCGAGTCCACCAGTCGTTTTCCAGGGTTCGCATTCCTTGAATGCAAAGGATTCTCCAGCAGTTGATACACATTGACTCTCACTCCGGAATCAAGAGCAACAGCGTCGTTGACTCTCAAGTTTTGAGGCTGGACACGGAACTTGTACAGTTTGAGTTTTGCAGAATGTACATGGACGTGTTTGTTTGGGTCTGACGGTTGAGGTATGTGCACGTTGAAATGAAGCCGCAGAGCTTCGTCTTGAGATTGACGATTCTTCATGTGGCGCCGATGCCTCGAGTGATCGACATCTGCAAAAGAAGAAACAAACGTTTTCAATGCCTTGAAAAGAAAAACTTGCCTATGTTTTTGTTGGGTTTTTTTCACTTTGACTCCTTTTGTATGACTTTTCTTGAGGCAGCTGTCAACTTTTCACGAACGACTCAATTGACGGGCACGAGATAGTCTGTCCTCCACGTTGAGTCAGAAATAGAAAATTCCACCAAAAAATGGAAAAAGACCAAATCAATATTCCAAATCAATCCTCGTCAAACAGAAAGATTTCAAGTAGAAATTGATTGTGGGAACTAAATTGGGATAAATTTACGCAGTTTGGCCGGGACGGACGTCATCGGGACCCAAAGTAGACGTCAGACGTCAAAGAAAGAGCGCGAGCGGAGTCGCCGCCACCGCGCGCACGTCGGCACAGTCCACAGAGAAGCGGTCTACATCAGCTGTGTTCACACGCAAGCACGGACAACTTTTTTGTCTTGGTCCCAATGAGATTTGAGCTTTCAGCTCCAGAAATGTTCTCGTCTGGAGTCCCATTGCATTTTTGGCATCGCACCGACTTCGTGTTTTCGCACGTTTCCCGCTTTCACAAATGTTTTTCATCAGTTTGGTGGTCACCGAAAATAGTCTTTGTGGGGTCTGCAAGAACGATGAAACAATGCGCGATCTTGCACCCTCTGCCGCAGAAATTCCGTGAAGAGACCAGCGCTTCCTGAGAACCACTTGGTCTGCACAGCAGCGAGGTATGCGAGGTGGGGCCCCGGATTCCTGCTGCTGATGGATCGCCTATTGTCTTGTCTGTATTGCGGCATCAAAACCCTTCAAGAGTTGTGCACCGCAGAATCAACGTCGTCTGTTGTGACTTTCGGGTGCATTTTTAGTCCACACGAAACGAACATTGACAAAAACGTCTGTCATGGAAAACACACACCAAGGGCACGGAGGTAGTTCAGTGGCTTCAGATTCAGAGCGACGCTGGCAGCTCCGGTGTTGCGCTCAGCGAGTGATCAGAGAGTTGGTCTCAAGTACATACATGCAAGGGCAAGGTGGAGCTCCATGTGCACTGGAAATCCCCGCACTCAATCAGTTGCATTCAGTTGTCTTCTTTCACCGCGCGCACCATTGCAATGTGAGACATTGGGTTGTGTGTTCATTCATCTGTTCATTGCACCCGTCATTTCCCACAAGTCTATCGCGCAACAAAATGCACCTGAAGGGGAACTGTGCACAGATCCAATCAGAGGTACGAGAAGTCAAACCACTGCAGCAGAACGCGCAGTGATGTTTCCGTTTGAACCTCCGATTTGTCCAACAGCAGATTTACTGGCCAGCGCAGTCAGTTCTGATTTGACGATGACTGACACCAGCTGGATCTTCCCCATGTCTGACTGGTCTGTGTGCAAGCTAACAAAGAACACTTGTGCCAACACATAATTGAATTCCACTGTCTGGTTGTGGATGGCCTGCGTCCAAACGCACACAGGTGGGATTTCACCGTGATTCTTTGCACACGGCAAAAAGTTGAAGCAGTCTTTTTTACCTTGAAAATATCCATGTCCAGAAACCAACCAACTTGTTTTCGGTCAGATTCCAGGGGTTCCTTGGAAACTCAAGGTCTGAATCTCAAAGACGCGTCTGCCAAAGAAGACCAACAGTTTCAGCTCTGTGCTCGATCGTTTTTGAGGTCTCAGTGCAAGAAGGTGAGAGTCAAGGCAATGAAAAGGGTTTTTTTTCGCACAAAGCTGTTCGAAAGTGCTAGAACAAACTGAGCGCACCGAACGTGAGTAAGCGCACGCATGCTGACGCAGAAGAACCGAGATGATGAAACGCACTGCACCGACAGGTACAGAAGAAGGTCGCTCACGCTTTCACGCTTGTAGCTCAAGGGTCACGGCCTGTTGACCAGAATTGTGCTTGGTGCAATACCTTCAAACATGAAATCTAAGAGCATGACCGTTCATTATCTGGCTACCAATCGTTGTCATGCAGTGTTCAGACATTTCACTTTGCTGTAGATCTACAAGTCAACCATTTCACTCATCATCATTCAAAAACTGTTTTCAACTTATACTTGTGCTGTTTGCCAGATAGTGAACTCATTCTCTCACACACTATTGTGGATGGAACTCACCCCTCAACGAGGATTCTTTCCATCCAGTACAGTGCGTTCGGATTCGTTCAATGACATATTCGTCGATGATTCGTGCTTTTCGTGACATAAGACGAGAAGACTTCATTTGTCAAGTGGGAATAAAAGGGGAACGGCAGATCTTCGTGTGCCTGTGCGCGTTTGTGCTCTCGAAAGGCACACAACCAGTTGGAAACATATCTCTGAGGGCTTCCGTATACTGTTGTAAACTTGTGTCAGAAAAAAAGGCTCTTTCTCGTTCAAACTCTTTTCAAGCCGCTGCCCAAACAATTCACACAGAGTCATTGTGAGTAACGCGAGGGAAGTTGATTGGATCAGTGATTCATCAGTGATCAATCTGTATTTTTTATGGGTTTGTTCTTATTCATGAGCATTTCCTCGTGTGGTCTGTCGACACACACTCAAAAAGAACTTTGGTTGTGATTGGATAGTGACAGTTGTGTGGGTGCAACGTTTATCTCTCACCTCAGGTAATGTGAAGCAATTGCTCAGGGAAAAGAGGCTGTCCTTTTCAAGCAGACAAAAACAATAACTTGACAAAATAAAAATCATGTACTTACCACTTTGACTAAAACTGTGGAATTGTTTGGCAAGAAACTCTTCCTGTGAGAAGAGTTCGTGAATCTGACCGTAGGTGTCTTCCAGACTCTTCTTGAACAGTTTGATTTTGCTCCTCTGCTCCTCCACCGTCACGCTCACGTTTCGTACTGACGGGGCGTCGGTCATTCCCAGTTTGGTGAGGATCTCCTCCTTGATGGCCTTGATGCGCGCGTTCCGGAGCCTCCTGTGGCTCGCTTGGTGCCTCGGACCGTGGTCAGTGTGAATTGACCTGCACAAGGTCACCCGCAGCGCGAGCGCCTGGATCAGTCCCAGCGTGAGTAAAAGTCTCCAAATCCAGGACATATTCGATGCATGTGCTGTTCCTTATTGACGTCTATGGTCGAGGTGCAAACTTTGAAACTGTTCCAGCTTCTTGATTCTTTTCTAATGTCAAGCTTCTTCTGACTTTTTTCTCCCTCAGCAACTCTCAAATATTCCAAGTGCAGCACTGAGAGCGATGTAAAAGTCAAAGTCTCGCTCTTCCACAATCGTTCTAACTTGTTGAATGGGTGCAAGATGCTATGATTCTGAGTATTTATTCTCCTGACCAAGAATGGTCCTTGCGATTTGAGCCAATCCGATGCGAGAGGGACAAAAATTACATATTCATCATTGCAAAGAAATTTATGAATGGCCCGGGTAGTACTACAATGTTTACAATTTTATAGAGTGTGGGAGGACCCACGTGGCAGTACCCAACCACTCACCGCAAGCTCCCCCAAATCCTCACAGACTCATACGGAACAAAGGTTGCTCAGGAGATTTTACATTTGAACAGAAAATGACTCGACTTGTTGCTAAATTTACCTCTCCGATCAATAAGATTGATACCTGGGTCTCAATAACTTTTGCGCTAAATCCCACAGACTTTGACCCGCAGCTTGTGCGGTATATGGGAACAGCGTGGCCAAATCCACATTTTGCTGAGGTTACAGCTTACTGGGTTTCAGGTGTCGTCCAATAATATCACTGGAGTTTTGGCACTGGCCAAAGCAATTTCAACTCTTTCTACCTCAGGATGACATTTGACTTAGTCATTGTTTGAATTGGCCAATTGACCACTGGGCGGTTCTTGTCGCGACAATGTTGGTTGGTACGGCCCTGCACGCCAACGCAACACACCACGAAGACCTTCTCTGAACCGGAAATTGATGTGTATCTCCGCCGGATTCAATGTGGACGGGAACGGTCTCACCAAGACCCAGGGCCCGTTTCTCTCGAGAGGGCCTTTGGTTTTGTTTCTGGTGGTACACCAATAGAAGCACGTGCAGTTTATTATCGGGCTTCAGAAGATGGTTTGTGTCCCATGTCCCCATGGCATAGGTTCTCAAGACACCAAGCGACCTCGGGTTCCGACAACAAATGCACACCTCAGGCGAATCAAATGCCCAAGTAAAAAAGAAGTAACTGAAAAGTTGCAAACACATACCACACCACACACATCCACACACCACACACGCACTCAAGAACAAACTTCAAGCAAGATCGGCAAAACACGATAAAGAACAAACAGATCACTTTGGGCATATTAAGTCGTCAAGACCTGAAACCGAATGAGCTGGCAGGGTTTCCGAGTACAATGTGGATGGTTTCACTACAGTATTCCCAAGCGGCGATCTGCTGCAGAGGTGCAATTGTTTTGAAGATAGGCGAGTTGTTTCACGTTGCAACGTGAGTGTGTTGGTTTCTGTTACCATTCCTCACCTCTGAGACAGAGACCCCTCCGCCACCGTTGCCGTCGGTACCAGCAGCGGCGGGTGTTTGATCAGACGACCGCGTGTAATTGGGCACAATCATAGCGGAAATGATTGTGCGGAAATGGCACTGCAACAATTCCGCTACATGTCAAAATCACTCACAACTCTGAGAGGAGATAAATTTCTTGCCGTCTTCACGGTGTTTCGCGTCCAACCGTACCCCTCAAGCAGGTCTTCCGGTTCAATAAGACTGAACACCTGACGTGAAAAAAGAACAACACACCCCTGTGATAATGTCTTCCACTACTGTAACAAAAACTAGATAGTGAGCATACAGAACATTCTTTACATTTTGGCGAGTGAATATATTTGTTTCATGTCAATTGAAGAAAGTTTTTGAGAAAGCACCAGCCGCGGTCGCGGCGCATCGCGGCGGTGCGCACCGGAAGCTGCGGCGAGTCAGCGGCCGGTAGTTGTCGGCACGTGTTGGCTCCACACAGGAATGTACGCCAACCATATCCTGACCTCCCCAGACGACCCACAGGTTGAACGACCCAAATATGGCAGAAAGACGGCGATGCGGTGGTGAAAAACGTTTGTGAGATTTTGCTGCGCAGTTCAACTATCATTAGGTATGCGAGATGAGAAGAAGTGGGGGTGTTAATTCTATTGACACTGCAACGACAATGGACTAAAAATAACCGTGTCGGTACCAAAGCGCCACAAAAGCATTGAATAAGGCAATATTTGCTCTATGGAAATATCAGTGTCTGAGTACAAAAGATGGAATGCACATCTGGGGTTTTGTGGGCAGAGAATGCAAATAAACTGTCAACTTTACAATTCCACATTGCCAATTTACTGTTGTAGGAATGTTGAATGCAAATTTTTGAAAATGGCAGCAACTTGGGTCGTTTCATTTGTGCCCTTGTGCACAGAGAAGTTTCTCAAACGATAAGTGATCTCACGGGAACGATCAATCTGGTCACATCATTTTGTCTTGTGATGACAGATTCTATGATTGTCCATCTTGGACTCATCAAAGCATAAAACAAATCTCAAAACACGACCATTTGCGCAGAAAATGGGTTTGGTTGCACTTCAAACAAAACGCGCGTGGAAAATCTTTCAAGAAAGTTCAGAGATTCAAAAGATCCAAACGACTTCAGATTCACTGGAACACAAAACCTGGTTCTGATGGTGTGTGCGGGCTCCGTGCAAGACTGTTCCAACCGCAAAGCCTGGATCAAGGCCTCGAATTTCTGCTTCTCTTGTTTTTGGCAAGTGCAGTGGTGTATTTGCTTGTGTTGATGGTACGTACATGTGTGTCACTTCGGACTCGTTTGTCTGCGGTTGAAACGAACGACAGTGAACAAGGGTATACTCGTAGACAGTTTGAACCCTTACTGCATTGTAATAACCAGTCGTACGTGTCGCGAAATGAGTTGCGTGTCGTGAAACAAGGTGTGCGCTGAACGTACTGATGTCGTGCTTTCGTGATTTTAGGGTTCTGAAGCTTCTGTGGATCCACGCCCGAAACTTCCGTCACCAAACGAAAGTGTACGTGTGACGAATGTTGTGTGGGGGTGTTGCTCTCAATCAGCGAATCAAATGTTCCAAATCGTGTGTCCTGTTGTTCCTGGCCCAGTCATCACAAGTCTTTCGGTGACGCGTTGTGCAAAGACAAAGGCACAGGAAACAGGTAAAAACACGCCGTGTTATTGAATATTGTCCAAGACAAACGACCCAAAAGTAAAATGGTAGTAGACCCTTCTATGACCCCCTGTTCTTTTCCACTTTGTCCTGTTGACTGTGACTGAACTCTCTGTTGCTCACATCTCAGTGTTTGATCGGATTGACTTCGCAGACCTTCGATTGAGCCACAGATTTCCGAGGCTCATGTCCTGGGAATTCCTGCGGTTGGGATTGTTTTGTCTTTGACCGTTGCTTGGTTGCACGTCAGGGTTCAAGATCGACTTCTGTTCAATAAAATATGGACGAGCATGCACGCGTGCGGAGAATTTGTCTGCCTTAAACTGCCATTCACTTCAGGAAAAGGAAAACACCCGTTGAAGTGGTTCTGGTCACAGCTTGCTACGAGGAACCAAGAGCCCTCACAAAAAATACAAAAAGCTGCTGTTTTCCCATTTGTTCTACTGCAGCAACAAAACGATCAAATGTTGCTTGTTGAAGTTCAGGTCGCACAAGCAAGACGAGTTGACTGCAAGGCGTGATCTCTTCCTGGGCTCCAGCTGGTAGACACAGTTTGGATTCGGTGTTGTCCAGGAAGTAAGCACCGGGTGCGAAGAAGCAGTGCAGATGCAGAAGGAGGCGCCAGGCCGACCTGAGAAATCTAGCCCTCCTTCCTGATTTTGCGCAGCAAGGGATTTTTTGTTCTGTTTCGGCATTGACATTGGATTGCAAGTAAAAACGGAAGAATCACAATTTTTTCTCAGCACAAAGTTGACTCAATTTCGAAACACAGGATTGAAGTGCGGGTGTGTCTGTTGCGCCCGCAGCGCGGAAGTCGCCATTCCAAACATTCCGCGAGTGCGCAACGGAGATACGTGGGTCAGTACAAGTTCTCCAAAATAGAAGCAGTGTCTTCTGAAAATAGAAGCTGTTGATGCACAGCAATGGTTTATTGTCTGATTGAGCAATCAAAATAATACTTGATTTGAAAACACGAACCATTCAAGCTGTTCTTTGCTCCAGAAAAGGGGAACAGAAATGGCTGGCCGTGAGGTTCGATGTGGTCCAGGAAAACAAGCGAAGAACAACCTGTTGTTTCTTTTCACGTGACATCATCTCAGTCAAAACAATGTCCAAAGTCGCCTGGCTGAAGCTGATTGTCTGAGTCCGGGCGCGCGGATGCGAGGGTGGAATGCGCACATCGCTGCCGCCCAGGGCGTGGAATGCAACGTGTCGACAGCAGCACTTTACGCTCGGCGGGGCAGGGCTCTCCGCTCATCAACCGGGCGTTTAGCAGCCGCTCAACACTGTGAGGAAGCGAAGCGAAGCTTTTCTTCGCTACGGGCGGATACAGAGTCCAGTGAGTGGGAGTTTGACCCCACGTTTCCTTTTTGTATGAAGAATGGCGTTTTTGTTGTGGATTTACTGTGGCCTCACAAGTCCAAAGAATTCATTGGCCTTGTGTTTGAAGTCTAGAACTGGACATGATAAGGAAGCACCGAAGAGCGGAGTGCTGAGCAAAAATGCTGACACCAGAATTGCTTCCATTGTCTTGCATGAGTCAAGGGAACTGAAAACCCTGACCAGGTTGTGTGGCAGCAAGGGACAACAGCACACAACATGCAAGATGTGCAAGTTGGGGGCATCCATAGCGATGTTCAGCTGGACGAACAGGCAGAAGAGTCACTGGAAGCCTCCCAGGTGAGGCCAGAAAGTTCACAGATGAACCGGTTTCAACTAAAACCTAATTTGGAAGCGCGACACTGATACCACCACACTGACATTCACTGAGGAAACTTGGAACAGGCTTCAACTTTTGCAGTGCCACATATTGTTGGTAAATATTCATCAAACGAGTGTTTTCTTCCCACTAAAAGCGCTGCAAACGTCCTCGAGACATTTTTGTCTTGTTCCCATTCCCAGAGCACAAAACCCATTGCACAAGAGACTGCCAAATCTGATGGAAGGAAATCTCTGGACTTGTCCAGTGTGGAGTGACATGAACTGAGAACCACCAATGGACTTTCCTAGTGAGAGGCCACAATGTCTGCGGCAATTTAGTTGATTAAAATTCAAAGTCTTTGATTGGGGACCAGGCCCCAGAAGTTGAAATGGGCCTCCCAGGCCCCAATCGCCACTGCATGAGTCACTGGGAGGCCTGTCCTTGATTCAAAGTCCAATAAAAACCTCACAATTGCCTGTCTGATGCAGGAAAAGGCCTCAATTTCAATAACCCACTGGGCATCAGCCATAATAAATACAGAGGTTCCCGCCCCCGGGGACAGTTTCTCCTGAGATACCAAACTGATCGTTTGTGATATCACTACACAGACTTCGCGCACACACACACACACACACACACACACACACACACACACACACACACACACACACATGTATGCAGCCAGGCCAGCGAAGATACACACAGCTGACTGGAACATGACCCACGTGCACCCTTGCCATTCGTCGCTTTTCTGAATGTTCCCTTTCTTGTCGGGCGAGACCCGTATGTGGGAAACCTGCAAGACCGAACGCCTCAGTTCAGGTTGAGCGCTCGAGGAGAGCGCACGTGAAAATTTTAGCTCCGGTACAATTTGGGATTTGTTACGGTTTGATACCGACAAACGGTGTGTGTTTCTTCTGGAACAAGAGAAGCAGTGCTAAGGCAACTGCGGGTGCGATGTCCCCCTTTGACCTTCAGGATTTAGCCATTTGCATCTGGTTGCCAGGGAGTTTTGCATCTGGTTGCTAGGGAAGTTGCCAT
>JAAUXT010037879.1_pt1 | contig 36028 bp, 25 predicted proteins | sample 7278171 | NCBI WGS metagenome assembly JAAUXT01 (sample SAMN14350112, study PRJNA611818) | marine sediment metagenome | isolation source: surface marine sediment (1.8m) | place: French Polynesia: Moorea | collected 2018-08 | reverse complement strand
TGCAATAACGGTAGACTGAGTAATGAGTAGTAAAAGTCTGTTCTGTTAAAACAACAATGCATATCCCGTAGCGATTGACTGTAATACGTTGCAGGATCAATTCTTACTTGGAAGTTGCATTGTCGGGTATGTTTTAGAAGCGCAAATAATTAAGGCGCTGAGCATTTGTGTGTTGAGAGTGTGCAACAGAAAAAGACTGTACAAAGTAATAATAACTCAGTCAGTGAATATGCATGAATGAGTAGGGAAGTGTAAGTGCCTGGATTGAAGGAAGCTGTAGTAAGCGCGGAGTGAGTACTCAGGGCGCAGAGTGCGATCTCCTCTGGTGGACCCAACAGCACGGCACAAAAAGTCTGCATTGGTTATCGGACCACTACACCGGACTCAGTTGACTGTCACATGAGTGTGACAGCCAGATGCTAGCAGAGAAACTCAAACGCATGCGTGACGATTCAAGAGTTTTATAAGCCGGTTTCACACTTATAGAGACTGAACATTGGTGCTATCGATGCTCACTCTCTCGCAGGCGCTCATGTGCGCGGTGGAGTCTCTGAGCGGCGCCTCGGCCGACCAGTCGGCGCTGCTTGAGTGCGTCAACTGCATCGGCGCCATCAACTCTCACGTCGGACTCGGCATCATCGCGCAGCGGCCGCACTACACGCGCAGCCTCGCGCTCGGTGCGCACACTTCTGTTGACGTTCAGTTGCAGGCAAAGGACGAAAGATTGTCGGTGGTCCTGCACGGATGTTTGGTGTGCCGACCGAAACGAACAAAATTCCTGCTGAGATCTTGGCAGCGTGCCCTTCTCGGGAGTGCATTGACCATCGAACCTCGAGGCTCAAAACATTTGTATATACCGTTCCTTCCTGAGCCTCCTCCGTCCTGAGATTACGAGCAACTTGGCTTTTGGGGTGTGTTGTCCTGAATACCCTTCATATGTGCACTGACTGTCGAACGCCGCCTTTCCACTCTGCATCACACACACGCACACACACACGCACATGTACACACGCACACACGAGCGCGCTCACACACACGCACACACTTTCTGCGTTGTGTCTGGGATCCTACAAACGTCTGATATTGCAGCGCTGAGCTCGGAGAGCACACTTGTGAAGCAGCAGGTGGTGGAGCTGCTGTCGGCGCTCTGTCTCTTCTCCAGGACGGGTTTTCAGCTCGTCCTGCACGCTCTGCACCACTTCAAGGTCAGTTTCTTACAGACTTCAGCAGGAGAAACGTTCTCGTTTCGTCATGCCCTCACTGCCACAACACAGGACCAATTCTGTAACACACAGATGGATGCAAGACAAGATTTTGACAGGAAAGGAATCGAAATCATAGATTTCATTCAGATAGTTAGGAAAGTGATATTCTGAAGGAAGAACTTCAGACACGTTCTTGAAATCTAATGTCTCAGGTGTGTAAGAACCTGCCTCAGCGACTGAGCGTCGTGTTGCACGAGCTGCGCTGTGCAGAGCTGCCTGGATACCAATCGTCACTGATGGGGCTCGTCAACTGCCTCATCCTCGCCAACGAGAACCTGCAGGACCGGGTCAGGATCAGGAACGAGTTCATAGGTGGGAGAACACTCCAAACTGTTCACAATATTCTGAAGGATGATTGTGACCTTTCGTTTGGCAAGCGTCATGAATTTCAGTGTGCCGAAAGGTGCTTCAATGGTGTTTGTTGCCTTGTTCTCATTGCTTCATCAAATGAAGTAAATTTCATTAGGTCTCAATCTGCTCGGCGTCCTGGAGTCTCTGAATCGCCACACGACGGACGAGCGGCTGCGCGTTCAGCTCCAGGTCTTCCACGAGCAGGACCAGAGGGACGCGCAGCGGGTGTCGCGCCGCGCGGGAGGAGTCGACCTCAACTCGCCGAAGGACGTGTACCGGGAGCTGCAGCGCCGCCTTGTCGGGTCCCCGCACGCCGCGCACCTTCTCAACATCCTGCGCGGGCTCCTGCTGCTCGACTCCACAGACCCGCACTGGTGAGGCAATGAAAAACAGGTCATGTTCAGACCTTGGTTTGCCAGGACTTTGTTTACAAAGAAAATACGTGGTGAAGCTAGTTTTCCTCATTTTTCTTTGTCTTCAGTTCCGTCAAATGGCAGATGATGGACAACCACGTGCACAGAACCGCCGCCGCCACCGACATCTCGGAGCTACACCGACTTGGACGCCAACTGTCCAGAGAGACCTGGCCTTTCGAACCCGACCCCAGACTCGCGGATTACAGAACCGCGTCACCACACAGGGTCCCCTCCTCTCTGGGAGTGGACTCGCTTGCTGGCGCAGTGGATTCCTACACCCTGACGCAGCCTGACCAGTCACGACCTCGAGTGCATGTGTCTGTCAAAAGCGTGGTCATCGGTAGCTCACGTGTGCTGAAGACAGCAAGGAGGAACTCAGACTCTCGCGTGTACCTCACGGGGTCTGCTCCTCCACCACCACCTCCTCCTCCCCCACCTCCACCGGGAGTACCAGCCCCTCCTGGCGGGGGGCCTCCCCCACCTCCTCCCCCACTCGGCAGCTTTGTGGCCCCACCTCCACCTGGAGGCATGATTCCACGAAGAGGCACCACATCGCCACTGGTTGGGACCAAGGTGGAGGGAAACCGAAATGCTGAAAAACTGCTGAACTTGCGAAAGCCTACAACGAAGATGAAAACGATCAATTGGGCTAAGATCTCAAGCCATGCTCTCAAAAGTAAGAACCAACCTTCTTGTTACCAAACGCCAATATCTCCAAGTGGAAGGTTTTTTGAAAGCAAGTGTCCGTCGGTGAGGACTCCAAAGATTCCTGAGAAAACTGAGGGTTTTTATTTCGTTGATTTGCCACGTCTGCAATTTGCTGCATCTCAGACTCGGAGCCGATTTGGTTGGAGATTCTGGCGATGGATGACGCGGTGCAGGTCGACTACGAGGCTGTGGAGAGGCTTTTCTCACAGAAACAAACGACGGACCCGACGAGGACGAGTCCGCGCAAACAGACCACGGTGCGTCGCGTCGCGTCGCGTCGCCGGGATCAGGGCTGCTTGCGCCATCATTCAGCGTTGTGGTGGTCTCTTCACACAGGAGCATCTCAGCGTGATGTCTCTTCCCACTTCAGATCAACCTGCTGGACATGAAGACGAGCATGAACGTGAATATTTTCCTCAAGCAGTTTCCCTTCTCCAACGAGGACATCGTTCGGCTGCTACTGGAGGGTCGCGCCGAGAGCTTCAACACGACGAGGCTCAAGGGTCTCCTCAAAATCGTCCCAGAGAAGGACGAGGTGCGTGCGCCAATCTGGGTGAATTCAAAACAGGGCAAAGGAAGGACATTCGGACACGTTCTGGTCGCCAATTTTGCATGCCTGAACCAGTTCTTGAATTCACACCGTTGTGAGCTCCACAGCTGGCTGGTTGATCAGAGGGTTGTTATGAAATGTTTGGGTTCGTTCATGTCCGGTTCTCCCGCAGATGGAGATGATCCAGAGTTTCGATGGAGACGTCAATTTGTTGGGGAATGCGGAAAAGTTCTTTCTCTTGCTGGGCAAGCTGCCGCAATACAAGGTTCCTTTTACGAAGCAGTTTTCCAATGAAACGGTTTCTTTCCCACAAGTACCGACTCCAGCAACAGAGAATGCCAACATTTGGGCACATCATCACTGCCTCAAATGTGATCCTTATGACCATCAGAGGATCTTTCTGTGCTTGTCTCAGACCCAAGTAAAAGGTCACCAAGTGTGGACTTCTGTTGGTTGATGACTCTGGATGTCATGTGTGAATACTTTCACCAGAACTGTTTCCTTGTGGTTTATGTTTCTAAATTTTGTTGCACATTTGCTGTTGTGTTCATTGAGGATGGAAGAATGTTTGGAGCAGAGATCTGCATTGAGAAGTTGTCAAATGAAAGATACATCCCCATTAGCCATACCTGGTTTTAGTTGATATTTTTGGCATGTTTTTCATACAGTAAATTGCTTTGTTGGCAGCCTGTTGGCAGTACAATTTGTTGGCATGATGTTCACTTTCATTTGGCTTGAAAGAAAATTTGGTTCGCAAAAATAGTCTCCTTATTCTTGGCGAGAAACCGTTTCATAGGAAAACTGCCTCGTACTTCTTGCTGTTTGTTCACGATTACATTTTCAGTTCCTTTTGCACTCGTTCTGTTTTTTCTGCTGTGCACAGCCATGTGAGATCAACTGTCTTCAAACACGGACGTTTTCCCACCATCTTACAGCACAACTGCAACATGTAGCATTGTGTCACAAATCATTTTGGGGTTTTCAGCTTCGGATCGAGGGTCTACTGCTGAAGCTGGAGTTCCAGGGCATCTACGAGGACGTGAAGCCGGGACTCATCTCACTACTGTCCGTCTGCACCGCCGTGTTCGAGTCGACGTCGCTGCGGGAGTTCCTGCGTCTCGTGCTACACACTGGAAACTTCATCAACGCGGTGAGTGCTCGACGGCGCTGAGCCGTGAGGGCGAACTCATTCAAATCTCATGATCACACCCATTCATTTTAGCAGGGTGTTTGAGAAATTTGTCGGAATCATCAAGCACCACGTCGTTGCAGGGTCGGTACTCGGGCAACGCGCTCGGCTTCAAGCTGCGGTCGCTGCTGATTCTGAGCGACACGCGCTCCTCGGACCCGCAGCGCCACCTGCTGCACTTCCTCGTCGAGGCGGCCGAGGCGCAGCGCAGCGGAGCGCTCGATTTCCTCCAGGGGCTGCGCCATCATCTCACAGACGCCAGCAGGTACAGGACTCCAAGCCTCGTGCTGACCTTCGAAGAAACAAATTCACACCAGAGCTCCCGAGTTTTCACCTGTGGTATCAGTTGACATGGAAACGAAGGCAATTGGGCAAAATTAGATCTGTGCACCTCAGAGACGAGCCGTGCTGTTGCAGGGTGGTGCTGGACGGACTGAAGGCGGACTACAAACAGCTGCAACACGGAGTCGAGCAGCTGCAGAGCCAGCTGGACGCTACCGCCGACCCAAGCCTCACCGCCCAGTTCACAACCTTCTTGCAGGTCAGACATATCAAGCACGCACCCACACCAAGTCTTTTTGTCGTCAAATTGCGAGTTCCAGGCATGCAGAAGGGAAGAAGCTGACGATTGGCGGCTGTTCACCCACAGGACGCGGAGGTGAAGTTGGGCGAGCTGCGCACGCTGGTCAAGTCGGTGGACGACACGTGCGCGCGCATGGCGGCCACGTTTTGTGAGGACCCGGCCAAGTTCAAGTTGGAGGACTGTCTCGAGACCTTCAGACTCTTCTGCGACCAGATCCTGAAGTGTCAGCAGGTCTGAGGCTCTTCTCTTTTCAAAGTGAAAGGTGGGACCGCCCAAGATATTGCGATCATCTATGGTGGAGAACAGTCCTGGTTACGTACAAGGTTTTCTTCTGACAATGACTGTCGTCTTCGTGCAAGAGATGCTCGTTCGAGCACATTTTTGTTCCGGGGCAACAAGGCCTGAATCTGCACACGTGCGTTCGTATGAGCTCAAATGTTCTCAGTGGAGCTGATCCACTTGTTTCCGTGCTGTTTTCAGGAGAATCACGCCAGGAGGGAAAAGTCGGAAAAAGGCGACATGCGAAGAGTTGCTCACCTGCCAAACACCCGGTCAAGTACGTTACTCCTCCAGTCAGCGGCAAACCGAGGAAGAAATCTGTTTTGATTTGCTGGAAAAACAAGGCTGTGCCTTGAAATTTCAGCATAAGTTGGAAGAACATTCACATTTCTGACCTTCCGAACGACGAATAGTGACAAGACGCTCCTTTCCACAGGTCTGTCGAGCCGACAGGGCCAGAGCCCTCAGATGGACAGTATTCTGCGCGAGATCAAACAGGGCTTCCCCAACCGCAAGATCCTGCGCTGAACGGTTTCCCCTTCGTGCTGGGATTGAAAGTTCGGACAGGACTTGTTTGACTTAATTTGTGTGGACAGCAGTCAACTCAGAAACACCCAAGCACTGTGCATCCTGATATCTATTCACATGTTGAATGGGGTTTTGTTGGCGTCGGGCATGGAAATTGCCAGTATTTGGGTGGCTCTGGCATGTGGCCAAGACTTGGGAGAGTTGTGGATTAAAAAAACAACAAAAGCTGATTCTGTACGTTTATACTGTATTTTCAAATGATAACACTTTACACGAAAACAAGCAAATGATATCAAAACAGTAGGAAATCAGAGATAGATCTACTTGTAAGAACTGTTCAAGCATCAGCCAACGACACGATCAACCGCGAAAATCGAGATTCACAGCTGCTCTTCTTGGCAGAGGTTGTTTCACGCGCGTTTTAGCGTAATAACAAGTTGAACATTGGTGATTCATTGTTGACATGTGTGTGTGTGTGTGTGTGTGTGTGTGTGTGTGTTTGTGCGTTTTGTGTGTGTGTGTGTGTGTGTGTGTGTGTGTGTGTGTGGTTGAAACGACACAGTCACGGATCCTGGAAACTGCAGCTTGTTCCCAGCGGCGCCGCCCGACGTTCCGCACGTTCCGCCGTCGCAAAATTGTTCAAGAAAAACAACACACGAGTGTACAAAGCGCAACTTATAGACAAGTATCACAACAATAGATTACAATGTTCACTGGGAACGAGAACACTTTTGAAGATGTCTTTTCCTTTTTTTGCGAAATGTCATCCGCAGAAGCATTTCTGCAATAAACTCATTTTCCAGTGTCCAGTGTGCCAAATTTTCAAGTGCGAAACCATCGCCTTTCACATGATTAAGTTCTGACAACGCCACAACAAGGAAAGCAAAGGCAGACAGACTGAGTGCGAGCTGCGCAGCAAGTGACGGTTGTGCGCCCGTGACCGCACCGCGCAGTGCGCGCCCAGTCCGCCACTGAAAGCGCTGGAGGCGTCGCATCGCCAGCCGGACACAGTTGCCGACGAGTGCGACCGGAGAGAGCGACCAGGCTCTGCGTAACAACAATCATCGTGATTCGAACCTCACACATCGTAGAGGAACGCCGCCAGCTTCAAGACATTACTTCAATATGCTTCAATATGGAGAGAGACAGACAGAGACAGAGAGAGAAACTTACGTAAGAAATTGCAAGTTGGGTTTGCGAGAAGCGTAACAAGCAGTGGATCCACACAGTGGACGCAGCGTCGCACGCGAATGAACATCGTGCGTTTTGGCGATACAGTATTGGGCAGCGGTGGTGAGCTGGTTGCGTGACAACGAATCCGCTTCACTTTCGGCATTTTTTTTCCGAACAGTGTTGCGCCATGCACGGGCAGTTACATATCCATGTTTTATTCGAAACTGGATAACTTTCACGGAAGGAAAGAAACACAGCTTGAAGCCTGCACGAAGACGGTTGATCTTGGAACAAAATTGGACAGTTCTGCTTGTGGAAGCCCAGCAGAGATGTGGATAAATTACTTCTTTGCAACAGACTGCACTTTGCACAACTTGTGGATCAAAACCCAGAGTCGCTTCGTGCCGCCTTGAACACCTGATCTTTGCCATTTTTGGCATGTCATGCAAAAAAGATGGGAAAAAAACTTCGTACACTGTTTGCTCAAGCTTTTTTGGCCACAAATCCCGGAATGGCAAAACAAACAAAAACGTACTTTTAAGAATTCATTGTGCATCAAATGTAAGGCAAGACTCAGCAGAAGGAAACCGAAGGCAGTTTTTGCTTTTCGTCTCAGCCATGCCACGAAAATTTAAATCTTGCACATACGACACACGAGAGAACTGAACATGTCCCGAACCACCAATGACGACGTTATTTCCTTGTCCAATTGATTTTCATCCAGAGCATCTCTGACAGCGAACGGAAGGAGAGAGAAGTTAGTGCCATGAGTGACGCCGTTTCGTCACTTCCTCATGAGATTTGCCTCTATGTCGGCGTCGAGTTCAACTACAAAGATCTACAAGCACGGCAGGAGGAAACGCAGCGAAATCTACAGTTTCAGAATTTTCTGTGACAACATTTCTGTGCTGCAGAAAAATGCTAATAGATAACAGATGGACAAATACTCTCACTAGAACGGAATGTGGTGCAATTTATCACGCAGAGTGAGCGGACGTCGGGTCAATTCTACACGGACAACCTGCAGGGGACAATGCTCGTTGATCCTTGCAAACACGTCGTCCGTTCACCCTTCCCAGGGTTCACCGGGCCGCACTGTCGCCTGGCGTTACTGCAGATACCTGTAGATCTTGAAGCAGTGGTTGCCCGAGTCCCCGACGACGACGTTGCCCTGGTCGGTGATGGCGAGGCCCTGCGGCCCGTACAGCGGGTCCGCCGACGTGTTGATATAGGACAGGAAGGAGCCGTGCGCGTCGAACACCTGCAACACACACCAACACACAGGCGTGAGAAGACGCGTGTGCACCGCAGTCAGTTCCTGCGGAATAAGACCAGAGCCTGCTGTTCCTGCATCACACACACACACACACACACACACACACGTCCTTTTGTTCCATTCCACTTGTCATGAGACGCGTTTTGAAGAGCCTGCAGAATGTGCAGAAGTGTGCAAGGTCAGAGCTTCACAAGTGCGCTTCGAGGTCAAGTTGCTCCTCTCACCAACCTGGAGGGTCCATTTCGTTGATGTTCCGCCAATATGTCTCAATCGAACGCAATGACCTGATATTCTAGTTGGGACTTGGGCACCTATCTCCAGGGGACTTTGACACATCGGTCTGGCATGTACACGGCACGTCATTCTTTATGCAGCACATTTGTGTCTTATTAAAATGGATGAGAATTCCGAATTTCTCCTGCGCAAACAAATCTCGTGTTTTTGCGTGGCGGAAACTTTTCCTTTCACGTACGCAGCATTCAGTTTACCTGCACTGTGAACATTTTCTGGGAGCAGTTTCATGTTTGCCTCAGTTTTCATGTATTCTAATCCAAACTGAGACGGCCAGTCGATTCACAGGGCGCACACATTTCAGCGCGTACACGAACATGCAGCGGTGGAACGTGGTAAACAAGCTTGTTTATGGCCCAGAGAGGCAGGATTGTGCAAATGTTAGTCGCGGTTGTCTCTGAGGATTTAGACTCCAAACTTGAGGGGCAGAACAAATACCCGCTTCTCCTCGTCGGAATGCTAACTAACTGTGTTTCTTTCATCGCAGAACAATGCAGCCCACATACAAGACATGGGACCTCGGGCAGATTTCATTGCAAGCCTGAATGCCCTGTGAAAATTTCCAAACAGTGCCCGCGTTTGCGACGAAGAATCGACCACTTTTATCCGTTTAAACACACAAAATCTCAATCAAACTGAAAGTGAACCACCAGTCCTGTGTTTGCAAATTTCAGTGTCAGAACTGTGAAACTTGTGGTCAATTTCGGAGAGAGCTGACACCATCGAGTCCTGCTCAGCATCGACGACATTGTCATTCTTGGAGATCTCAACTGCACGTTCGCGCTCGAGTGTGAGCATCGTCCTTGTTCAAGCATCAACTGGAAGAGTTCGAACTGACATTCGAAACAAATTGTGGCCAATTCAGGACGAACCAGGACATTGAATTCTTTCCCTCCCCCTTCGTGTGCGGTCAGGCACAAACTGTTCACTGTTTACATATTCAAGTTCGGATGGGGCCCACCTTGGGAGGTCAGCCCCCTCTGCGCTCGCAACCTTTTCGACGTTGTCATTCCTCAGCATCTCAAACGAGTGCGTTTGCAACACTTTTGCACCCGTTCGTAAGTTCTCTTCCAAAAACCACGTGGATACGATGCAAGCTCAACCTCTGACATGACAAAGCTCTTTGGTTGGCTTGTTTCATTCCACATAAAAGGCTTACAGACCCAAACTGCACGCTCTGCAACAGCAGTGGTACACACAGAATGGAAACGCAAGTTCACACGCACTTTGTTCTCGTTCAGTCTGCTTTGGTCTGAATTGCTCTGAAAGTCTGTTAATCACTTCTTGGCTGCTGTTCAGGACTTCGTGTAGTGAGGGTGAGACACTGTTGTCGGTCTGTGTGCACACGTAGCAAAGCGCGCTGAACTCCGATCGTTTATCAATCGTCGTGCTTCATGATTGTCCATTTGTCAAACCGTGCAGGATTTCGTGGCGAACTGGCTCTTTCAGGGTTGTGCATCTTACTGTACAACGCCAGTTTTTGGCGTTCACTTGACGTTCAGCAGCTCACGTCCAGTGAACACGAGTGCGCGTCACGAAAGTTTTCTCGTGTGACACTGCTTGTTCGTCAAAAAGTCGCGACGGCCTGGCCACAATATTTTACCAGTGCCTGGTTGTGTTTTGTGACTTCACAGACAGATAAGCCCTTGTTCCAAGTTGTACGATTTGCTTAACTGCACACTTACTCACAAAGAGAAGCTTGTGTGAATCGTACTTGCATCTGATAGGCAATCAAGGTGTTCTAATTGCCTGGAATCGGAATCACTTTGTCAACACTCGTCTCACATTGACGTAGTCACTACAAATTCTGCGAGAGACAAGGAGCAAATGTGACACTCGGGTCCTCGTGGAGACCGCCATGACGCCAGTCTGCTCAAGTGGTCATCGCCACCAAAAATTTGCAAAGTGACCTGATGATCAGTGTAGTGTTCGTCTTCATTTTTTTCCGCGCTCGACCCAAGTGCCCAGGCCGCTCAATGACACATAACACATACGTATTTTAGAAGCCAACCAGGATTGACTACAAAGGAAAGAAAATTTCACGACAGCCTAAACGTGTTTCCAGTGCAAAGAATAAGGGAGCATGAAATAGTTTTGCAACAGTTGAGTCAAAAAAGTCATAAATGTGTCAGTTGTTTTCTGTTGACCAACTTCTTTGCCATTTTGGTTGGCAGCTCGTGCAGTTTTGAAAAAACTGGTTTTGGATATTTCCAAGGAGTAACACAAAGAACTCAAGTGTCATTTCTGACCAAATTTTGTCGTACGCAAATTGCACAAGAAGTCACGTTTGAACACTTTCTTAAGACACCTCACATTCACAGGAAGTGAATGCAAACAAGCCTCTTCTCACTGTCACGCGCGAACCAGTTCTGACGCGAACCTTTTCTGACCTTACGGCCAACGCAGTCACAGAACTAGTTCTTGCATTGCTTTCTGGAGCAAAGAACGAGGGGAGCCTTTCGGTGATGTGGAAACCAGTGTGTTATGAAGCTTGCTTACTTCTTTCTGTATATGCCACACACACACATTCTATTTCGTTTGTTCATCATGCTCCGTGAAGCCATTCTCCGCGCAAAACTTCCAATTCTTTGGTCATTTCCTTGAATATTTTTTTGTGTCAGGGCCCCCTGGTTGCATTGGTGACCAACCACACGTTGACGTGCTCCCCTCGCCAAAAATCCCAACAAAACTTGAAAAACGCGTCAGCACCTGTATCCGCGAGTTGCCCCAGTCCGCGACGAGGATGTTGCCCTTGGAGTCGACGGCGACGCCGGTCGGCGCGTTGAACTGACCGTTTCCCTCGCCGTTGGAGCCGAATGCGAACTTGAAGTTGCCTTCAGAATCGTACACCTTCACCTGGTGGTTGTGGAAATCGGACACGATGATGTCGTTGTCCGCGTTCACTGCGCAGAAGTGCGGCCCTGCAACAGAGTTGGTTCAGTGCAGTTCTGTGTGTGGTTTGAACGAAGAAGCCGCTGTTGGAAACGCTGACGGAATGAAACGGATTCAGTCAAAAATTTTCACAGGTCTCAGTACAACTCTTGACCTTTCGCCATTGATCACGGTATCTGCGGAAATGTTGGGGTTGGGGTTTGTATTGTGAAGAGAAAACACAATCACATTTCAAACCAAATCCAAAGGATCCTGCCACATTCTCTCACCTGCGAACTGATGCGGCTCGTTGCCGCGCGCACCGAACTTGTGAAGGAATTTCCCGGTCGCCTGGAAGACGAAGACGCAGCTCGCCTTGTTATCCACCACGATGATGTGGCCGTTGTGGTCGACGCACACGCCCTTGGGACCCAACAGCTTCCCCGTGCCCAGTTTGTTGAGGTACTTGCCCTCCTTTGAGAAGATGGACACCCATTTGTTGTCATAGTCCGCGACTAGATAGTTGCCGTTCATGGTGATGGCGACGCCCGTCGGGCGCTGCAGTTGCCCCGCGTTGCGTCCGCGAGTCCCGAACCTGAGCCTGAAGTCGCCCAGATTACTGTACACCTGCACACACTGGTTGTTGCTGTCCGCGACCAGGATTTTGTCCCCATTACTGTACACTCCCTGGGGATTGGTGAACTCGCCCTTGTTCCGACCCTTGGAACCTATTTTCAAGAGCAGATCGTCCTCAATGGGGTTGCTCTTCCTGTTGGAGCCCACCGAGCTGGAGGGTCTCTTGGTGCCTCGCTGCTTCACAGCGGAAGTCTTCGGGAGCCTTGAGGTGCTCACCGACCTCTCCAGGCTGCTGTCAGATTCACTGTATCCTTTGATTTTGAACGGAGACCCCTTGATGTGCTGCCCAAACAGCTTGATGTCCAGCTGGTAGACCCCTGGCTCCGGAACTGTGTAGATGAGATCGTACGTTCCGTTCTGATTGTCCAGAATTTCGGGAATGATGAGGTCGCCTCCGTTGCAGCTGACGTCCGAAGTGAACGAGGATTGGCCGACCTTGACGAGGTCTCCGAGTCGGTCTTTGGTGGTGATGTTGACGAGCGCCTGTCTCCCGACGAAGCAGCGCTTGAGTCCCTCGCCGGTCGCCACCGTCTCGAAGGCGACGGCGCTGTTGGTCTCGACGCCGCCCAGGTTCTTGAGGAACTTGCGGGCGCTCTTGAGCTCGGCGTCGTTGAAGGCGAGGAACTCGTTTTCCTCGGGGAGGCGCTGCAGGTCCATGTGCGCGAGCTGCGCGAGACGCTCCGTCATCTCCTTCCGCACCAGCAGCACCTGCGGAGTGAGACAAATCTCCACGTGAACCGCTTCTTGTCAGGCTGCCTTCAAAGGAAGTTGTTTCAACAAACACCACGCGAATGTGATGCAAAGACTGATTTGTACAAAATGAATGGCCGGAATGAATATCATGCGCAAAGAGGTTTCCTGTTTCATTGTGAACCCACCTCTCCCTGGTCTTTGGGGCCCGGAGAACCACGAGTTTGGTTACTGGTTTCCTATGGTTCACGTTGCGTTTTGGGGAACGTACTTTTGAAAATTGCACCAAAAAACTCAGTGTTTTCCTGCAAACCATAAGTTCGTGCTCCGAAAAGACCAGGGAAAAGTCTGAGTACTCAGATACTTGGCATGAAAGCGCCCAAGTCTGTTTTCACCTGCTCACCTCGGTCTCGTTGCCGTTCTGCAGCGCGCTGTCGGTGAACTCGCAGCACTTGTTGATGGAGTCGAGCAGCGCCTCGAGGCTGCGCAGCTGCGCGCTCAGCGTCTCCTGCTTCTCCCGGAAGCGGCTCTCGAGCCCGGCGCGCACCGACTCGCGCCGCTCGGCCACGAGTCGCTCCAGCTCGGCGAAGCCGTCCTGCAGCCGCGCCTCCGAGTTGCGGTAGTTCTCGAGCAGCGTGTTCGACACTTCTCGCACCAGCGCGATCGAGTCCTTGATGTGCGGCACCTGTGCCTGCGCGTTCGTCAACATCTTTTTCAGCGAGTCCTTGTGCTCGTGTTTGGCCTCGGCCGATGACATGGTGTTGTGCGTGCTGTGCTCCATGGCTGTGCACGTCTCGCAGACCGCGGTCTCGCACGCGCAGCAGTAGAAGTCGAGCGCCTGGTCGCGGTGGTTGGCGCACACGAGCGTCGTCGTGGCGCCGGCGTCCTTTAACTCGCTCGGCCGCTCGGCGATGTTCTCCTTGTCCTCTTCGCTGCGCAGCAGGTTGCGCAAGAAAACGTTGCTCTGCAGAGCACCAACGCCCTCTTGTGGGATGATTGACTGCTGGCGGCAGATCGGGCAGGTGACGGACAGAGACTCTGGCGGGATGTATGTCAGCAGACACTGCTCGCAGAAGCTGTGTAGGCACGGCAACACCTGCAGGGAGAAGTAATGAAGTCAAGACACTTCGTCAGACAGCGGGTTTGAATGGACAGGCGTGTTCCTGCAACATGAAGCACGTAAGTTTGCGATGTTGAGTTCACTCAGTATGGCATCCTTCGCTTGAGTGTTTGGGACTCCGACACATGGAGAAACGGAAATGTCACCAATGCACTCTGACATGGCAACACCTTGCACGTTTCAAGCAGCACGGTGAGAATGAAATGTTCTGGAGCACCTAACCACACAGTTGTCCGTGGAATGTGTTGAGCCTCAAAGCTCCGCAAATGTGTATCTACGAGCACGCAATGCACCTCGCCAGTAAACATGCCGTGACAACAAACTGTGACTCATGCCTTGCACAACAGATTTTCATTTTTCAAAAACACCGTGCGTACGAGGCTGTTCCAAAAAGTCCTTGATGTGCATGATCATTGATTTGATTGTTTTTGTTTTGGTGTCCACATTCCAAGAATAGCCAACACTGTGAAAAACAGTTTCTTTGCTTCAAGAAAGCTCCAAAAGACAATCCAACTTCTACCTTTTTCAATAGATTTCTCAAGTTGTTTTGACAGTGAACTGACTTGACTACCCTTACACTGATCTACTTTCAATCTGTGCTGCATGACAAAACAAAACACCAAACCATGCACGTCAAGGACTTTTCGGAACAGCCTCGTATTCCGTCTGCCTATTCTTCTGAATGAGGCATTCCACAGAGCGAGCAAGTATCCAACGGAACGTTTGCACAAGGGATTCCAAACAATTGTTAAATTTCTGCTGCGTAGTTCTTCATGCGGTGTTTTCTTCTTGCACTGATCACGGATCAGCAAAGGTGTGGCAGCACAAGACACGCTGCTCGTATCTCGCCGTCTCAGATTCAAGGACGAGGTACGTCCCGTGTGTTTCATACAGCAAAGCATAAAAAAGCAGCGAGTTCATGCACGCAAAACAACAATCAATGCAGCTCAATTGATCATGAAGTCAAAGAACCCGAAAAGAAAAAATCTGCGCAACAACAAATCCAGAACAAAATTCTGGCGATGTTGATGATGCCCATTGACAGACTGCAGGTGAGTGGCTGCATTTTCCTGTCAACTGGCAGTTTCCTGCAGCCTCAAAACAGCACTCTGCATTTGTCAATGACATTTGAAACAAAGAACCAACCCTGCTTCAAGATAAGTCGTAAAGCTGTGTCCATCAAACATGTGACCTTGACTTGTCGCTTCGTCAAAAGGCCGGAAACTTGTTGAACACACCTGGTCGAAACAGTCACCAGACACCAGCCGTCAATCTGCTTTGCTTTTCCGATCGCAGAATGCAACGACAGGCACTCACGTTGCATCGCTTGTAAACCACTTATTCCTGTGTCGTCGTACACCCAACGTACCCGATACTTGCCATGGCAACACAACTTGCCCTTACAGAGAGCAATTTTGTTCTGCAGCTTCTAAATGGAACCAAACCCGAATCAGCGATCGATCGGAGCAAGTCAGACTCCATTGTTTCTCAGGCTTTGAAAAGCCTCGATGCAATTCACACCTGGAGGCTGCGACAACTGCGAGGCAGCTCGGACTCGGGAGTCGGGCAACAAATCGATAGGAGTTGGAACAAAACAATTTCCAGACACAGAAAACGGTCACGACGCTTCAATGACAGAAGAACCAAGCAACAATCCATTTGTTCAACTGTAAAGGTGTGTGCACCTCGTCGAGTGTAAACTGAGGGTCCATCCAGACTTCGGAACCATTGATGCTTTCGAAAACGCGGTCTGCGTGAGCCTGCAGTGGACCGGAGAGAGGGTGCACCCACCTTGGGGTTGTTGTACTTGTTGAAGCAGATGCCGCAGCTGAGGAACTGGCGGTCGAGCTGCGCTCTACACGAGACCGGGTCCCGAGGCGACGGCGCCGCCGACCCGCCCGGCCCTGTCGCCATGGCGCCGCCGAACCACGCCCCGCTGCCGCCGCTCGACTTGCTGTACCGGATCTGCAGTGAGAAGAAGGAGAGGTTCACATCATGACTGTATTTGCAAAATCAACTTGAAAGCCAGGAATAATTACGCTTGCAAAACACTCGTTATCGTGAAGCCAGGAAAGGTTAGATCACCATTCCGAAACTGCAAGTCCTCCCCAAACAGATTGGAACCTGTGTTCTGAGCTCAGATTTGACAACAGCAACGTGTTTTGATGTATACTTCTTCTCGAAGTGACAAGCAGGTATTTTGTGCCAACGAAACTTTCTTCATACAAACAGACTTGAGTCAATTGTGCAATTTCACCCACAGTTCAGACACTGAACAACATCATTGTAGCCAATCTCTCGATCAAACAACCCTCTGTTCCACCCTCATGTCGACCTGATAAGATCGAGCCTTTGCTTCACCTGGCACTCGTACACACTGTACTCTTGTTCTTCTGTTTGGAACCGAAATCACAAAGATTCAACCGACAAGATATTGGAGTCTCCATCGTTGAAGAGAACTCGGCCCGACTTCTGAGTTTCTGGTTCAGAAGTCAGCCCTGCACCTCGTACTCGCACGCACACATCGGATCGCCAGATTCAAGGTCTTTGTGCAGACAAAACAACTGTTGCAGGAACGTGCACAACACCGTAAACGAAACATCTGAGCTTCATGCAAAAGCACGCACTGCCAAAATCTTGTCAGCCAAACCTGTATCCAACGACACCACTGTCAGTTGTTCAGCAGGAATTGTTCCCTGGTGAGGTTCACTTCTGTGCACGAGCAGCACGACCGCTGGGCTCGTCCATCATCCTCAATCTTCAGTCCGCAAAATCGTGCAAACCTTGAAACCTGCGATTTTATTGCCTCACACAGAAAAGGAAAGTATCCGAAGAGAAACACAATGAGCTATTGTTGAGGTTCTGCAACGAGGAGCCTTCGAAACCTATTCAAGGTCTGCCTTCCCCTTTTTTACGCCCAACGTACAAGTATTTTCATTGATCAAACTTGAGAAGTGCTTCACGTGTAAAAAGTGGAACTCACACTTGGAGCACCACAGCAAACGAGCTCCAATTAAAACGGTTCGCATTACACGTAGTTCTGTGGAGCGAAGTGCTTTTGTTGTCGGTGGATGTTGCAACTTGTTGAGAATGTTGGGGTCCATGGCTGTGTTCTGGTCGAAGCAAATGGAGAGTATCCGAGGAGAGAGACGTGATGCCCTGCAGCCCTCGCAACTGCTTGCGCAAAACCACAACATCCGAGGCGGACAGTCCGCAATTCCGAGACCATGTCTCCAACTGAAACATCTAGCTTGACGTTCTTTATTTCGCTTGGCCACAGGGCTCACGCATTTGCAACGCTGAAACTGTCTCGACGTCGAGCGCCAGGCGGAATCAAGTCTGGTTCTCCCGCTGTGAGCAGCGCGACTCAATTTCACGCCACCGAGGAATATAAAACTCCGTTTTGCGCCCCGATAAATCTTCACCTCCACGATGCGTCATTTTGAGTCTCAGATTCTCAAATTCTTGCAGAAAGTGAGACAGTTTTCAGTTTCAGCTTGTTGCAAGCAGCAGAAGAACGAAAATGGATCGTCCTCGTTGGAAGGAAATGTGATGCACAAATTCGCGAAAATTTCGTTGCCATTTTAGGTTTCACACTTCCCTCGATCGCTGAAGGAAATGCTGAGAAAGCTTCTGGAAGAACCAGTGGTTGGCCTTGGGTGTTCACCATAAATTATTGTTCAGCGTCTACATTTGGCAGCAAAAAGTGTCTTTGGCGCTAATCCTGCAATTATTAAACCTTCTCCACTTCAGTTTTCTTTGAAAATTCTTCTGTGAGGAAAAAGTGCTGAGGCAATTATGAAATTCAAAGATGCATTCAATTTTCATGTCACACTTTACATTCAGAAGACGTGAAAAGTATGATGAATCAACTTCCTTGAAACTCAGAAGTGCTCGGAACACGAAGCTTTGGACAAAGATTTTTCAATTTCGGGTTTTGTGTGTCAACTCACGATCTGCAACATAAAAATGAAGTCGGAAACTGGCTCATTTAGCAGATACGAGGTACTTGTGCTCTCATGGTTTTGTTTTTGGCTTGTTTCATCAAACCCGGCGAAGACTGGTTGCAGGGGACGTGTCTGGCTGCTTGCTATCACTATTGCATGCCAATGATCTTGCCTTTGCCTTTGTGAGTCTTTGTTGGACCTTGAAGTTGATAAAGAGAGAGAACAGACAATTTGATGTCAGGGTCTCAATGACAGAAAGCCTTCATAGAACTGTTAATTTACAGCTCGAAATCTCGTATTTCAAGAACAAGAAGCGGAGCGTTACGCAGGTGCGTCGCAAAAAGTGTCTCTCATCCCAGCGGGGCCCCGAGCCTTCCACAGGAGCTCCGAACGGGAACTCAAGTTCAAGCGATTTGTACCTGTGTAATCAGCGGTCGCAGTATCGGGATCCTTTTGTTGTTCTTTTGTGTTCAGATTGTGTGCGTCGCCTAACAAGATGAAGATGTAACTCGAATGGAAAATGTGTAGATTCAGCGACCCAGCGAAACCTTTGATTCTGTTGTCGAGTAAATCAGCAGACGAAGTTCACCGTGTGAAATGCTGGAATGGTCTTTTGGCAGCATCAGCCAAAACACGAAGTTATGTTTTCTTTTTCACTGAGTGTTCGACGTGAACAGGCTGAACGAAAAACACCAGCAAAAGGGAACCAAAAGAAAAAGTCACTTCAACAGACAAGTTTTCCTAAACTGTCCAAAAATGAGCTCAAAATCCAATTGTTCACGGGAGCCTCAGATGGAACAGCGGGAGATCTCCGTCTGCTGCAGCACAATGCCCAAGAGGTGGGCGCCCCACCCACCATTTTTCACCCGTCCCCTCGCAGGAGTAAAACCCTCAAGAAAACTGTTCTTCCACAACAAAAATATCTCAGGCCTACATCTCGAGCACACTGCTTTCTTCAGTGAGATGGAATAATCGCTTTCACAACGGTTGCAAAGCGATATGTCATTAAGCAACTCTTGCTCAAAGGCAGCGCTCAAATCCCACAAAATGACCCCACTGCGGATTGTCGCATAACTTTCTGATCACCTTTGAGACGCACGGTTTCAAAGCATCACCAGAAAAAAACAGAGCAATAAATTGCTCATAAATTTTGAAAGAACCCGTCAGTGTTTATGGCCAGCGAGGAACACGCCCAAAACACGTGTAAAAGTCGCCAGCAAATACGAGCGCACCCCAACGATCATCTTCGCACCCCACGCGCAACGCTGGCATCAGAAACCATTCTGTCAGGAACCAGAGATCTGTTTTTGACATGGGACAAAAATTCTTGCAGTGGGAATTTTACAGGATCCTGTCTGTATGACCAGTTCATTCAGCAGAGAACTCAACCGAAAGCAGGTCCTGAAGTTCCTCCTGGGAAAGCCCAATGTCTGTGTCTGAGCAAGTAAAGTTTGTGCTCACGTTTTGAATCGAGTCATACAAACACCATTCTGAGAGTTTCCAAGAAAACTTTGCAATTTTATTTTTTGGTCTCAGGTGAGAGACAACCTATTCCGACCCGTGTTTGTGCAGTTCTATCGTCGCCCTACACGGAAAAGGTGAATCATACAACAAAAGGCCCTTGGTAACAGGTGCAACATATTTAAATTCACAGGCCAATAAAACTTGATGGTATTTTGTCCGTGACAATTCGTGTAGAATTGCGGTAAACACACAGCAATTTGGATGCATTCAGGTCTGCAATGACAGTCAGGCCGTATTGGTCAGAAGAAAGGCTTGTGCTTGTTGACTTGTCTGCAAAGAGTGAAGCAGTGGCGTGAAATCATTGAAAGCTCCAGAACGCCGTCGGGCCTGTCGTGAGCTGACCAGACAAAGCTCCCGGGTACGTAAATCAGAAACAAATGCACATACCCGACGGTGGCAATTCCTGCGCGCGGAGGGTCCGGTGCTCAGGTGAGCAGTATCGAGGATCTCTGCTCGCTGAGCACCACCAACACAATTGCTCGCTCACACGCTGGCAGACATGCCACCAGACAATGGGTCAGACGCAACTGCTCAAGGGAACAAGTTCATATCAAGGTGTGTGAGTGTTGAGCTGGATCCATGGCGTCTGCGTCGCTGAAGCCTGGACTTACAGCATTCTGCCAATTACTCTTGTTCCCAGAAAATTCCCCAGACATCCGATTCCTGACCACTCAAGCCTGAAGATCACAACAAGACGTCAATCCCAACAAACACCTTGGGTATTTCCTGTTTCGTGTCTTGTTTTCACTTATTTCAATGCGGCTCAGGAAAGTGGATATGGCAATGTTCGGACTCAAATTGTGACCGCGCCCAGAGCGAACCTCGTCTGTCGTTACTGCGACACCGGATCGAGTGTCTCCACGTCAGTGTCGTCGGCGCTCAGATTTCCAGAACCCCGTAACAAAGTTTTTTCGTCCATCCGACATCCAACTCGGCAAAGAGAGTGCATGCTCTCTGATATGGCCGAAGGAGGTGCAGAGTAAAAAGTGGGTACGTAACACGCACATTTTGTTACGTGTTAGGATTCACTTGCGTGAGAACAAAGACAGCAGAAGATCATTCCTTGGTAACCTGTATGCTTTTCTATGCACCATCACAGTCTCTGTCAACTCGAAATGAAGGCATAAAATCACGACAGCAATTTGTCAACCTCGAGGTCAGTGCAAATGTGTTAAGAAAGAGAAGTTGCGCGGCTAATGCGCTGCAGCCAGACACAGCCCCGGGCCACGACCTCACACTGCGGCAGCGCTACCACGCACGCGTGTCGCCTGCGTTCCTTGCAATCCGTACACGAGAAGACCAGATCAAGAAAGTCTGCAAGTGGAGGTGTCTGGATACAAGGGAAATCACGCACTGCTCTAACGCCATGAATTGTCATGCTCTGCATGACAGATTTTGCTTTGCGTTCTGCGGCGTTGGGGCAAGAGATGCCTGTACCGAGATATTCGCCACGATTGCAAGGGGACGTACGAGTGCCAGCCCCTTCGTGGTTTTCTTGAATTCAACAACTGGTTGATATTTTGTGTGTGTGAAGCTTCACAATGATAAATGACCAAATTAGAGATTTGAAGTCAGATCTGCTGCATATCCATCAATGTACTTTCGCATTGTGTTGTGTGTTATGGCAAGTTAATTTTGAAAAGTTTTCTACAAAACAGCAGCCGACACAATGAGGCATTTGTAGGAGGAAGATCACGACTGATAGCCTTTCGCATCTGCATCCCTGATGCTCACTTTCACGTCGAGGTCCAAACTAACACACCACAGCATCCATCCTCCAGACCACCTGTCTTTGCAGAAGTTGTGACGAGGAGTTGGTGCCGGTATTGGGCCTGAGAGCTCATGAACCTCGGTTGACTTTCGAAGAGCAATGGTTCTCACAATACTCGTAGATCATCGCATCTTTGAAACGGGAACAGAACTTCGGTCGTTTCCCAGTCAACAAGCGGGACAACACCAAATCGGTCCTTTTGAAGCAGGGTGTTGATTTGAATGCACACCAAAGTTCAGTGTATTTCCATAATGAGATCCTCTGAAAGATGAGTGTAAGTAGGGGGTCAGGTATCCAAAGCGCGCACATGAGCGTGAAAACGAGAGAAGATTCGTCGGTGTGGGTCTCATAAACATGCAAAGCATGCAGGTACATTTCAAAAGGCAAATGACGACATGCAAAACTTTTGAATCAAAAACGACAACCAGGCGACAAATAAAGTCTGTTCCGTTTCACAATGTTGATGCCAAATTTCTTTGGCAGTTTAAGAAATGTCGATCCTGAATTCAAGTTCCCACACTGTTACACGTTGCAGCTGCAGAACCTGAAGAACAGGCTCAAGACGACAGAACAGCTTGGACAAAGGGATCAATCACCACGGTGTGCAATGGACCTGGTCAATGCGGTTGGACCTCAAATTGGTTCGCATTCAGTCCAGCTGGGAAAACCCATTGGTGTCGGAAACGTGCAACGTGCAGTTCGTGTTTTGTTTTCTGTGCTCAGGACCTTGGATGTTTTTCACTCGCTCCTGTGCAACTTGCACCTGGAGCAAGGGCTCGCAAAAACACAGAGGTCTGAATTCTTCCTCACAAGGCAGTCTCCACGTTTTAGTGCCATCTGAAGGCATTTCACGCGCTCAATGTGTTTGTTTTGACGGGAATTTACGATTAATAAACCTTGATATTTGGTTCGTTTGTTTTCCTGCCCTCATGACTTTAATCAGCAATCACCCAAAATAAATCAAATTCGCGCAACGGCGTCAAACCACGATGAGACAATGAAGGGTCACTTCTCGTAAGCCACACTTCCAGTGCAAATCTCTCTTGAGATTGAGTTGGTGGATCAACAGATAACGAAGACACAGGTCGAACCCACGGATCGAGGATGATCCGATGAACAGACCAAACCGAATGTGCGCCATGAAAGGGCCAACACTGTGGCTTCCCTGTCGCGGCATCTTCACGCAGAGTGGAGCGCAACATTCACACGCACGTTCCTGATTTTCTTTTTCAGGGTTCTTGCGGGATGTCAGATTCAGTTTGTCAGACAGACCAAACCTGCCAATATCTGCTTGGCACAGACGACGTGGAGAGGGATCACGACTTGTATGTTGAGAGCGACACAAGTAGCGCTCTTGGCGCACTTCACTTATCAGGATAAGAATGTACAAACACAAAGCCGAAGAGATTTAATTAATGTTCGCAACGCAAAAGGTTCGTTTCAATTTTCAATGGCCTTGCAACTTCGGGCACCACACCACATTCTGCCCGCTGCTTTCATCCTGAAGCTCAAACACAAGCCACATGAGAGACAATTTCCCTCTGTCCAAAGAAATGGAATCAGAGGAACCCATCATGAAAGTCTTGGTTTGACAGTGTCCCCATGCCTCTGCCTCCTCTGGCGGGTGATCATGTCATGTACTGCTGTGTACTTGGTCCACACGACATGCCTCTGAATTTTACCATGTTTGCTTGAAGTGGGCTCGTGAGCAGAGAAGCCGTACGAGCGCAGCAAAGCCTTTTCTTTTTGAACAAGAAACAAGAGGATCCCGCATTCACTTGCGTCTCCCAGCCATTGCGAGGGAAAATGATCACGAGAACGTTGCTCATCTACTGTCGGGTCGTTCCCAGAGCAGATGATCCGACTGTAGGTGACGGGAAACCCAGATTCACTTCATCCCGATTACAAGAGCATGTTGAATTTCAGTCCGTTTGTGTAAGTGCTCAGACCAGGAGAACGGAGAACCCTCACACAAAGTTCAACCGAAAGATAGGAACAAATTTTTCTTTTCACAGTTCTGTCTTGATCTCTTGTTGAATGACTAGAGAGCCCATATTTGCATACATTTTGAGCTTCACAATGGGAAGAAAATGTGTTAATTGATGGTTTCTGATCTGAAGGTGGTTACACACACAGGTGCATGTGTGTTCAGGGTTAAACTCTCAGGCTCGCTTCAAGCCCGAAGCCCCTTCGTGCATTATGTCGGCACATGCACGTTCACACAAAAAGTTTTACAATCACTTTTTACACTGTTCATGACTTTGATCTTTGGTTCGGCACGAAACACAACTCCAGTCACCTGACCAGAACTTCTACGCCTCATTGTCTGTCGGGTCCACCAACAGCAGGTCCATCCATCAGAGAAACAGAGTCCAAGGTTCCTGCCTGGCTGACTTGCTCTCACACACCCCACCACTTACACACACGCACCGTACTTTTCACTGCAAGTGCTGTCGCACCAGTTGAAAGTCACATCTGAATACGCGAGCAGGGCACTCGAATTCCACATCATTCACACTCAGGTGGGATGTCCAAACCAAGCTTCGACGCAGAAAGAGAAAGTTGGAACGTCGCCCAACCACAAAGGTTTGCAACCTTCCGGGAAGGAACAACACGCACGCACGAAATCTGCATATTGCTGTGAACTGTGGACCTCGCAGACCTCACACTATGCAGACGTATGACCTCAGAGAAAACAGTCGATTTTCATGAAATTCCCATAAATGTCATCGGTGACACAGCAAACATGACAACAATTCATTGTTCAGAACGTGTGTTTTTGTGAATGTATCAAAAACACAAACACTCCTTTCAAGTGAGTGACAGAAAACTGGTCGGTGTTGTTCAAGAAGCGCGTGTACCGCACTTCACACGACCAGCAACAGTTTCGTTGTTTGCGAAGGTTCTCAATGGTTCACGAAACTTGGACCAAGGTAGTCCACTCGAAATTTTCATCTGTACTCGAATGTCTGGAGGTATCACTTCACACCCTGTCCTCAGTACAAGTTTCTTTGACTCTGCTTTCAGTGCGCTGCGACGTGTACGAGTCTCACCTGTTGCGTGAAGTAACGTTGCAGAATTAGCTCCATGTTGAGTCCTTCTTTTCCAAAAAGGACAAAGTGTTTGTGAGTTCACTCGTGTTTGTTTCGCGTCCTTATTCAAAACATCGTCGTGTCCTTTTTATCCCACAGAGGTCTGAATGTGTTCCTCAACAAAACCACACAAACTCCAAATTTGGTCAACTGAATGGGAAGCCCATGTGTGATGTGACAAGTAAATCTCAAGTCATGCCATGCAGCGCGTTCTGCTGATACTTCCCATCTCCTGAATCACGACAGATAAATTCCGTACCGCAACACTTGACCACAGAACCAAACACTCGAACGTCCAAGCATCGCCTTCTGCGAAGCAAAACAAGTGTCATCCACAGGTTGTACAGTTCTGCGTTTCAAAACCACCGAACTGGAAGTCAGAAGCGAAGTTTTTGGGCTCGACCAAGCCGACTGTCACACACAATCTGACCGACCTCCAAGAAAATGTTCTGCAAACGAGTCCAAGGCTACTGCACACGGCATACTCCAAAACCGATCAGTACGCTAGGTGTTCGTACGTACTATAGTAGTCACACTTGTGCTGTAGTGTTCAGTCGTACACACGAGTATATCGTACACGACCATGCGCAGACCGTGTGTGCTCAGTGACTGAGCTGCACTGTCCTTTTATGTCTCGCTCCGACCACGTGTGCGAGTATGTGCCTGCGCATAACGCTACAGTTTGCTTGTTTGAGCGCTTCTTCGTTGCTGCTGATAAGAATTCAGCCGAGATGCACAGCCCCTTCACAGCCATATAAACCAAGTTCCCAAACTTCAGACCAGACGGCGTATCAGTTTCTACAAACTGAACGATTCTCAGGGTGAGGCGTCAAGCAGGATGTGGCGAAACCTGCGCCGTGAACCACGTCGCTCAGACGTGAAAAAGTCGAGATTCCCGTGAGATTCGCGTCTCCGCGAGTGTCTCGTTTCCTCACATCGCTCTACGACTGTGGTCAATTCAGACCCAAGGGTCGCGGAGCATGAAGGAGAGATTTCCTCCACAGAAACATACGAGTTCGAAGTTTTCTTTTGATACACCACGCACATCAAGAGTGTGAGCTTCAGAAATCGAATGCATTCAAACTGACAGTGGACTGCATTCCAACTGTTTATTTCACCAAATTCCCAACCAGTTGAAGTCCATGAGAAACAAAAATTTTCAACTCGTTCTCAGCAACCAATTTGATCAAAACAAAGTTCCAGGAACAACGGCAGGTGAGCTTCTTTCTCACGCCTCTTCTGCAAACAGAGCTGCCATAAAGTAAGGAAGCAACGAACCAGGACAGGTTCCCATGGCTGGAAATGCGAACCTTTGGACAGCAATTAGTGCCAGGCAGATGTTTTGTCGCGTTCAGCACCAACGCTTCGCCTTCGCCAAGCTTCGACGTACGAATCCTCTGTTTTTTTCACTCGCTGATTTTTGCCAACAAAACTGGGGAAGCAGAGCGTGCACCAACCTCTCCGTGCATGGGGTTGTGTGAAGGAATTTGCAAAACTCGGTATGCAAACAATCAAAATATTTTTAATGTCTGCCTGTCGTGCACACGACATTGGAAAAACTAATTTTTCATTCCGCACCGGGGAAACCCTGGTTGCCCGCATTCTTACACTGCTTAGCGTGCATCAAGTTTCACTCCAAGCCAATCATAATCATATGTCGGGGGCGGGAGACATATGATCAATGAGTTCTGCACAACGGGCTTCGCTCCTTCAGAGGAAGATCATTTGTACTTGACCACAAAGGGAGACGCGTCCCCGCGCACCCCGACCTGCCGGAGACACAACCCGACGCCGGTTCATCGCGCCCACTTGCACCCGACCAGGGTCATCGTTGCACTGACAACGCAGAGACGGGCAAATGGGAGTGTCAGGGTCAAGGAAAATTATACAGTACAATTTGCTGACTTTTTGCATGGCTGGTTGAAGGGGTTGTACGTGTAGAGCAACAATTACCTGACAAGGCAAGCAGTGCAAAATCCTTCGGACTGTCCCTATTTTGGAACCAGGGCAGGGAAGAAAATGTGCTCATTTCATGCCAGCCCGTAAATGTTGAGGTCATCAAAAAGCAATTTCTGGCAGGTTGAAGATTTTCAGTCTCTTGCAGTTTTGATAAGGTTGACCATAAGGTGCGTTGAATTGTCTCCTTGTGCAGATTTACAACATTCAAATCAAACTCCAAACAATTGACCTTTCAACACTCAAGTTACTCTTCATTCTTGTCGCAAGATAAAACTTGACACGAGTCCATCCCAACCCCGTGCGTGAAGAGACAGACAAATTATGCACGACGTGCATTATGCACTCAAACGTCGTGCCAAACGCCCTGCACAGATGCTGTTGAGACCAAAACGTCGAACGTCAACTCTCCAAGTTCGACGTTGACGAGCGGCGCAGCGTTCATCTAAAACATCTTCAAGAATTGGAGAAATTGCTGCGAAATAGTAATCACACACAACCCCAACCCAAGTTGTGGTGAGGATGGATGTCTCAAGCCGTTGCCAGCACACAAAACATGGTCATATGAGGGAGGCGCCTGTGTGGCAAGGAGAACGGTGTCACGAGTTGCTTCTTTCCGAGGCCTGACAAGCAATATCAAGCGCAAAAGGCCGATTAGTTTTGGTCTGCAGTGAACACGAGTACGAGGGGGTTCTACAAAAATTCCTTTTTTTCGGCGTGGGCGCGACGGTTGCAAAAGAAGGAAACTTTGTGCAAATAAAATTTGTTCTTTGGACCAAAATGAACATTGCAGCATACATTTCAACACAACAAAGTCAACATGGAAATAGCATTCCAGACTCAAACTTGGAACTCCAAACAAGTGTGACGAACAAAAGGAAAACATGGATAATAAAATGTGAAGCCTAAACACTCAATCTGAGTCATCTTCTGAAGAGACCTCAGCCTCTGAAACATCAGAAATTTCTAAACCAACGCCTTCAAAGTAGTCACCTCATGCTACCACACATTTCTTCCATCTGAAAGCCATTCCTCTAAGAGCGTTGTAAAAGACTTCTGGGTCAGTTTGTCTCAGGATAAGTCTGACTCTGTTCTGGACCTCGGCAAGATTAGCGAACCTGACCCCTCTCAGCTGCTTTTTCAAGTGAGGAAAGAGCGCAAAATTGCAAGGGGCGAGGTCAGGACTGTAGGGGGGATGAGGGACAAGGTTGATTCCAGACTCCCCAATGAGTGCCAAGTTGCGCACATCAGTATGGGGAGTAGCGTTATCATGGTGCAACCAAAACATTCTGTTGCCTTCCTCATCCCTCTCCCACAGTCCTGGCCTCTTTCTCCAGATTCTCTCTTTGAGGTGGCACAACACTCCATGGTAAAAATCCCCATCTACTGTCTTGCCAGGTGGGAGGAATTCAACCAAAAGAGGCCCATACGCATCATGAAACAGGATCAACATTGTCTTTCTGATTGACCGTGACTTTACAATTTTGGTCGGTCTGGCCCCCCCCTCTCAGTCCATTGACATGACTGAAACTTGGTCTCCTGATTGTAGAGTGACACCCACGTCTTGTCACCCATCACAATGCGATCCAGGTAGCGGGGTACAGTCCTGACATTGTCAAGATTGTCACTGGAAAGTTGCATCCTCATCCTTTTGTTTGCTTCATTCAAAAAGTGCGGCACAAACTTTGCTGACAGCTTGCGCAAGTCAAGATCCTTTTTCAACACCTTGTGGACAGTTGATGGGGCACAGCCAACCTCTGCTGCAATCTCATGGATTGTTTTCCTCCGGTCTTCCCTCACAGAATTCTCAATGTTATCCACACTGTCCAGTCTGGAGGCAGGTCTGCCCGACCTGGGATTGTCTTTGGGAGAGGTCCTTCCATCCTTAAATCGCTTGTGCCAAAGTTGCACTTGAGGATAAGACAAGGCTCTGTCTCCGTAAACATCTTTCAGAGCTCTCCAAACCTGTTGGGTTTCTGCCACTTTGAGTCAGGAATTTGATGTTCACACGCTGTTCCTCCCATGAAGACATCGGCCAACACACAAACACAAACACAACAGTAATCCAACAAAAGTCCAAAATTCCATGCGAAATGCTTGGCCAAGAATAAAGTATTGCCTCTAAGAACGCACTGCAGACTGCCGTCGTCAAGTGCACCTGCTGACCCAACTTCGATCATTGGTAACACAGTTGTCTGGCATGATCTGTGTCAGTGGGATCGCTGGGAAAGAACCCCAACATGTTGTGCACATCGTCGCAAAGTTTGGTCGCAAAACTTTTTTTTTTGACTGAGAAATGAGGCGAAGAAGGAATATTTGTAGAACCCCCTCGTATTTCCTGTTCTGTCTGTGCCTGGTTTTGTCACCAAACCCGAAGGTTTCTGTGACGAACAAAGGTGAGTGATTAAAATGGAAGCCACAGAAACAAAGTTCCGTTCGAACCGAGTTGCTGTGGTGGGCCTGGTGAGTTATCCCAGGCAACAAAGAGATTCCTGGAAACCGCTGAACAATCTTTCTGAGCGTGAAACCCAACATGGGAATCTTCTTCAAAAACACAAAAAGTGCCTGTGCCTCGAATAAAACTCTGACAAAATTTACGTTGTAAATATTTTGCTCGAGCGTGGTGGCCTGCAGCGCAACACGAGACAAGAGATTAGAATGGTCTTGCCTAAATACGGGCTGTCAATTTGGCTGCGCTTTCATTTGAGACATTTCCACATTTTGTCGGTCCAAAGGGTTGAAAATACCTCAGTGCTGTTTTTGACATTTTCAACAAGTTTTCTTTGCGTACAACTGAGAACAAACAAACAGTGCCCGTGGCGTTCAGAGTGTATCCTGTCATTTCGAAAGAAACAACGCAGTGAAAACTGTCCTCTCACGGACACACGAGTGTTCCAGCGTCATGACAACAGTTCGGTGGGAGGAAAACTTCAACTTTCAACGTCAGAAAACAAATATTCTCAGGAGAAGAAGGACAAAAAGACGAAAAACGGCCAGAACTGATGACTCGGCACCACAATAAGTTTACAAATAGCCCACAAAGAGCAAATACCGAAACTATTTTCGTTTCTGATGCGTGTAGCAAACTGCGGTGTTTGCTTGATGTTAGGTTCGCGAGCTTCAGCTCAAAAGGAAGCACCGGGAACACGCAGAATCTGCTTCATTCGAGCGCTCTTGCCGTGGAACCTGCATCGGCCCCGACCCCAGGGGAAGTTTTTTTGCCAACGTTGTTTTTGGCCAAAAGATCTGTGTTTCTACACCAAATCTCGACGAATCTCAAGGAAACGACGGCGTGGCAGAGAATGGACTGTTTGGGGCAGGTTTTCCAGCACGGAGAAAAGTGAAGAGATCGAACTGATCTCCCAACAGTGTGGGTGAGCATTGTGAGCTCGGGTGGACTCTTCTGTGCAAAAGAATCACTGGCAACAAATCGACACGGTCCACACAATTTCCTGAAGCCCCGTTTACATTCTGGGTGCAACGTTTCTCTTCGACGACATCCGAAATATATGTGAAAGAGTTCGCACATTCCTGCACTTTTTGCGTGTTTTGATAGGGACACGAGTACGAGCCATAAAATCAAATTCCCTGTGATTGACACACAAAGCAGCCATTTAAAATCTCCTTTACCAAACATAATATTTGAGGAAAACTTGTAAAAATGGGTGGAAAATTGAATGGATTATTCTAGTTCTTGAGTTGTTCCACAGAGGAACCTTGTGAGGAAAGTTGCACAATTTCAAAACTTGCAGAAAATTGAATGACTTGCTCTCGCACGGTGGACAAAATGAAAATTTCCACTTGGTTTTCAAAGGCAATTTGCTTCACGGCAATATTTTTGACATCAGTGAGGAGTAATTGTTCGTGGTACGCCAAAGAAAGACTTTTTCCGTGATGAAATAGAATGGAGTGTCTTCAACGGCAATGAGTGAAAGTTGACTGAAACTTCCACTTGTCAGAATTCCCTTTCACGGCGCTGTGGAACATCGATCCATTCGCAGCGTTCTGGGTCCTGAAGGAAGTCTCGGGACCCAAGACCATTTCAGTTCCTCGTGTTTTGTTCTCTCGGAAGGTTCATTTGGATAGCAGTTGGATCCTTTTGAAGAGATCAGAGAAATGTTGTTCGTGCAACCCAGATGAGTAGGACCAGCAGAGGTGACTGTTTCACAGCGTCCTGTCATGTCGGGTCCCCCGTGGAGTCGGGTGGGCAACTGTCAACTGTGTGTGATTCAGTGAGGAGAGCCCACAGAGCATGTCCAACGAAACTGACAGTCAAATTACACGACTTCGCCTCAATAGCAACAGGTAGAGGAGCCAAACATCCCATTTATATATTTCATAGTCATTTACGTATTGAAGGAGTAGGTAATGAGTGTCGGACGTTTATGGATTCAACTTGCACCGTGAATTCTGACAGTCAATGGGAGGATGGCAATTCAGACATTCACTTTTCGTGGCGACAACCGCATTTCACCGTTGAAATTGCCAAAGCGATCTTTGACAAAGAGAACGAAACCTACATTACACGTAGTTGCAGCCTCATTTGGAAACATTATCCAGATCTGATGTATCAAAGCAGTACAATGACATGACCGCCACTTACGCAGATGTTCCACGGAGCAACACGTTCCTCATCCACCATTGAAGATCAACAATTACACGCCCTGTCGATCTCTCGACACGCAACTTCTTTCGAGCATCAATTATGCTATCAGCTTACACACCCAAATTGGTCATTTCTCACATTTTGATCGCGTCACATTTCAGACCAGTGTTGGCAAAAGATGTCCTTCATCTGGGTGATTCAGGGTGATGCCTGGGATTCTTCTGTGGCTGCAATCTTGAACTGCATGAGGCCAAAGCTTCCCGACTGCGGAGGCATCGAGACAAACACCTGCACAGTCGATACAGTCGAACGAAAGTTTGCCGCCACAGCTTTGAAGGAGACAGTGTTCCGCTGGTGGTGAAGATCTTCGCGAGTCTTGCACGTCTGACTGATGTGTCATTCGATCCGACTTCACCACACCGACCGAGAATCCACTGTGTAATTATGACAATTTGCATTTCACATCAACAAGAGCTTGAGGTGAGAGAGTCGCGCGTGTGTAAAACGTACCAAGACGCAACCAACGTCACTCGCATTTGACGGACTCCGGCAGCGCTTGTTTTGTTCTGAAGTGTTCCAGCTCTTTGGTCCGACAGTTTGCTCGGATGTGTTTGAATAACACAGTCCTCGACATTTGGGCCTTGAAGTCGTCCACCTGTATCTCTTTCGCGACCGACCTTTGATTCGTCTGCCAATTTTGGACTCTCATCAGCGAATCATCGTTCTACGTACGTACAAACGAGAAGCACTTGTAGGTTTGCTACCAGATATGTTCTGTACAGTTTGACACACAAGACCCATCGTGGACATTTCAACCAAACCTAGTGCAGTGAGTTTGTCTTGGTTTCACCAACAATGTCTTTGCACCTTTTTTTTTGAACAACCCTACTGAATGGGTTCTCGTCTGCGTGAAGAGGCGCCCGAACGCCAAAAGAACGTTACAAGCAACAAGACTCGTACGAAGGAAGGGACAGGAGACCTCCGGAGTTCACCTAAAAAGTGGACTCAACGTGCACCACTGAGCTCTAGTCTTCAGCAAAACAACCTGAGCACGACGTGCCAAACATCTCGTCCAGGTTTCCAGCGGGACACTGTGACACGGAAGGAATGTGGTCAAAGGCGCAGATTTGTTTGACTCGAGTCCAGGTGGAGACCCGCCACCAGCCAAAAACGCCACGTAAACAACAACTGTCAGTGAGAAAACATCATCAAACTGCAATATTTGTTTTTCACAATCTCATCAAACATCTATTATGTCGCTCACAAAAATGTTGTTGGTTGCGCATCAATTTGCAATGTCCATTTTGACTTGCTGCAGAGGAGCTTCGGTGGTTCCGTTGGATTTTTACAAAATGACAGCAGACAAGGCGTACAAACGCGTACAAGAAGCCAATCTCCACAAAACTCTCAACAGCGAAGAGATCTTGAACTTGATCACCAAACTCCAAATTTGGGAGCACACTGGGAATTTGGGTGGCATGGCTGTTTCCTACCGGATCAAGGTTTTGATGCATTGTGCTGCCCGAATGATAAATTGGACGGAGCAGAAATCAACAATTATGTGGTACAAATTGCTGTACATTTGCCCATTTCTGTCACAACACTGGGTCATGCATCAAGTGGGAAGGTGACTTGGCTACGGGTGTGCGAGTCAGTTTGCAAAGGTAGATGGATCTTCGACAGCGAGCACAACCGCAGCAACGGTTTATCCTTGCTGCAGTGTGGTGCGTGCACCTGCGTGCGCGTGAGAGTACAAAGCCATTGTTTTCACCAGTTTCTTGATAATCTACTCTGCCAACGGGCGAGTTCAAGCCCACCAATTTCTGAGCAAAAAAGCAGAAACAAAGCGAGCATTTTCATTGTGTCCTTGTTCCTGTTGCACAATTTCACGAGGCGCAGAGAGCAGATCACACCTTCTTTCAGGTCTTTCTATTCTTCACATCGTTACATTTACACAAAGTGCAGAAAAAAGTTTCCTCTCGTAACAGCACAACAGCACAAAACATTCCCTTACGAGAGCAAAATGTCAATCACACGAGCAACAGTCAAGGCAAATGAGGTTCAATAGTTTCCGCGTCTCCTTGGGTTACTGAAAGCCAACCTGTTTGCGTCGAGCGTTTCTTTTCAAGAAATCTCTTGCCCAGGATGTGAATTCCGGGCTTTCGCAAAAGAAGTCGGTCTCAACACGAACGGCTCTTCGTTCCAGTTCGCAAGAATGAAACGCTGTGTGAGAGCGTCACCCATCATCGACGGTCGCGAAGGAACTAGGAATACCACGATGAGGTTGTTTTGAACAACACCAATCGCATTGCCTCCGCCAGGTGATCTTCAATGGCCGCACACAAGCTTCAAACCAAGCGCAGCACTCATCCTTGTGGAATCATCCGTGTACACGATTGACTGTCCAACAATCCACGCACGAGAACGAGAAAGTAGAGACCACAAGTGATTTGGATTTCAGACTGGTGTTTCAGATTTCACAACCAAGGGAGAGAGTCGTCTTCTCAGCAATCAAGTGCAACCTGCGAACACTGAGACTCCGAGCACTCACCTGTTAGTGTTTCGAGCAAAGTTCTGTCAGTTGCAAACGCAAATGAATAAATGCACCTGGAATTTGGTGTTGCAATCTTTTCAGCTGTTGCTTGTTCCTTAATTTTATGCGTAAAACTAACTTGCGGCTGTGTGCATAATTTGGCACGAACGTGTAGTTTCCTGCATAATCCAGTCGCAAAGACAAATGCCACGAGCACTTGGCTCACCTGGAAAGCAGCGGACTATACAATCATAAAGTTTGTGTTTGAGAAGGAAATAGCAATATTGCTCAACGAACTCAAGACTTGCAAGAGTTCAGAAAGACACATTGTGAGGTGGTGGTACTCGTACTTTACCGGCCGCCTCATTGTTCAAGATAATGCTGAACAGGCTCGGGTGTGTGGACTCGGGCACAGGCAAGTCAAATACAAAATGAACACAATCAAACCAGCACAAAAGACCAGTCAAGCACACGCACGGCTCAAATGGAACGTGAAGAACGAGCGGTGGATGAGCGGTCAGAAGCTTGGGTCCACCTCCCCTGGACCTGCTGCCTCTCAATGATCGACAACCGTGTGTCATCCAACAGGGATCGAGGGTGTCCTTGAATGATCCAGCATCAGGTGCACGGAGCGAAAGGGGCTGATCGGCGCCTCACTCACTCTTGAGACTCCAGAGTTGAGAACAGTTTGAGGATCAGGGACTTGGTTCCTCCCACCTGCTTCGGGGTCCAGGCACTGAGGGTGCGCTGATTCACCCCTGACCGTGACTTGGATCTGCCCCCTGAACCACTCACAGGTGTTTTGAGCAGAAAAAGTCTGCCGAGACTCGTGTTACCACGGCAAGTATTCCAATATTTAATGTAACACAGTACGATCCCTCAAACACACAACAATAGACCGCGCCACATTCCTCTCCGCTGCGGGAGACTTCCTCGTGTTTTGTACTTCGACAATGACCAACTCCCGGCGCTTCCATTGTCCTCCAGGCGCCAACAACACCGACATCACACTCATTTTCGACGGCTTTTTATCCCTGGAGATCTGAATCTTGAGAACGTCGTGCTGCTCGAAGAGATCGTGACGAGCTCACCCCACAGGATGCGACGGATCAACTTGCACCACCCAAAACGAAACGACTACGGAATTATCACGGTAATTCCGGAACAGAGGCCTCAAATTTTCAGAGAAATTTTGAGATTCTGAGGTGCGTGTGACCGAGCAAAAGCGTCGTCTGGATCCGGAGACCCGCTGAAAGCGACCCGAATCGAGCGAGATCCAGTTGGGTCAAACAATCGTTCGCGGATGTTACAATCTCAAGGACATGAAAACAATTCTCTGGGAAGAATGAAAACTTCAGTTGACACAAGCAGCAAAATTCGTGCTTTCCGCACAATTTAGGAGCCATATTTGGCTGAGTTGGCAACTTTTTACAAACAAGACAAACATCTTACGAAAAGGTGAATTTGCATCGTAGAAGGATGCGATTGTTGACAGAGCTCAAGACGTGGCCAAACGCAACTTGTATCAATGTGTTGCGCAGTTTCGAATCGTGACTAGCTTTTCAGACGATCAGTCGCGGGCTTGAATATTTCTTCAAACATTTACGGAGTTATTTTCTTCCCGCAAAGGCAGTTGGGCGGGTGCGAATCATCATCATTCCCGAGCCACTCACGGACACCATCACACACTTTTTCCTCCGAGAAGGTTGGTGCTTGCAGAAGATTGCCAACAATCTCGGAACTGTGGTGGTGACTGGTCCAGCTTTAAGTGGTGACTTCATTTGACTAACTTTTGTTTTTTCTTGGGTAGATTCTTTTTTCTTTTGCTGCCTGTTCAGACTGCAGCTGAAGTGACAGGCAATCTCGGTGCTTCTGTCCTGTGACAGAAAAACAAGAAAGCAAAGCTTTGAACAAAAGGGTTGTCACGAGTGAGAGGAGGCATGTTGCAAGCACAAAGATGAGCATTGCAAGTACGATGAGCAGTTTGTCCCGGGGGGCAGGGGTTTCTTTTGACTCCAGTCAGGTCAAAGGTTGACGTGACTCGATCGAATCCGTCCCTCCCCGACCCTCTTTATGGTCATCCACACAGGAACAATCACAAGGAGCGGCTCCACAGAACCTTCGTGCATCTATTCGTAGTGAAATGGTTGTGCGTATCGTGGCACAAGCAGTTGGTACTCTGCAGATAGCTATGATCATACTTCGACTGTGGTTTGCCTGTCTTTTGTTTTCTCCGGACGGGCAAACTAGAAGACTGGGCTTTCAAAGAGCAGGTTCATTGTAGCGGGCATTGTGGTCAGAACACGCATTGTTCCAGAACTTCTGAGCATTCAAGCAGCCCGTGGTGGGTTGCCTATTCCGGGGAGCGGGTGTCATGTGGCCTGTGTGAAAAATTGTTTTCCACTGTGTGATGATCAACATAAAATATATTGTTGTGAGAAATAAACATTTTTAGCCACACGACCCCTCTCCCTCCCCCACATGCCCCCCAAATTGTGCTGAGAACAATGGAAAAATGTTCATGTACGCCACATAACCCCTCCTCCCTACTACAAGCAAGGTGCACAGACAGACAGACAGACAGACAGACAGACAGACAGACAGACAGACAGACAGACAGACAGACAGACAGACAGACAGACAGACAGACAGACAGACAGACAGACAGACAGA
>JAAUXT010097665.1_pt1 | contig 36030 bp, 31 predicted proteins | sample 7278171 | NCBI WGS metagenome assembly JAAUXT01 (sample SAMN14350112, study PRJNA611818) | marine sediment metagenome | isolation source: surface marine sediment (1.8m) | place: French Polynesia: Moorea | collected 2018-08 | reverse complement strand
TGCGGAGGAGCAGACAGAAGTGGTCGGGGAGGGGCCGGGGCGTCCCCTCGGGCTCCGTCTGCCTCTTCACACCACTCCCACCCCCTCACTCACTCCCACTCTCCCACCCACACCTCTCACTCACTTCTGCAGATGCGGAGGAGCAGGCAGAATCGGTCGGGGAGGGGCTGGGGCGTGCCCTCGGGCTCCGTCTGCCTCTTGACGCGTCCCGCCACGCCTGCAACGAAAACAAACTCAGATCACTCCACACGTGAGCAGAACATGCCGAGACTTCTGCTGCGCAACAACAAATCACAGGGGAGGGGCAGGGACACCAGCGAAGAAACTTTCTGCAGTTGCCCAGAATAACCTGCCAATGACGCGAAATGTTTTGCTCATCAGTCGCGGAAAAAGGTTCTGGAGAAGTTATGCGTTGATGCAAAGAATACAAAACCGGAAACACAGACGAGTCCTTGGACTTTCACTGAGGACTTCAGTTCCACCTTGTTTTCCTTCATCGTGTTTGCGTAAACAGAAGTTCACAAAAATGTGTAAACTGGACGGAGAAAAATGGCGGCCTGACAAGCGTGCATTCTGCACAGAGAGAATTTACTTGAGTTGTTGTTCCGCAGGGACTAGGCGCGAATCTGAAATCAGGTCACAGGCCCCAGGTCATATTTGTATTGATCACGTGATCACGACCCCTTGGGCCCCTGGACCCACTTCTGAAATAGCGTGACGATACTGACCGTTCTGCTCCTGCGCCGCGTCCTCAGAGACGGTGGCGACACCTATCGGACCGCGGGGACACTCCTCCTGCATCACGCGCGGCAGAGACGCCCTGCAACCACAGAGAACTGGGTGACGTCATCGTGGGTGGAACCACGGGTGGGTCCGGTTGGGGGGAGGGGGCGGGCGGGGACCCTCTTGTCAAATACAGCGCAAAGACGGGAAGAACTGAATATTTTTTTTTCGCCTTTGTTTGGAACACTCCTGGATCTCGTTGGAACTTTTGGGTGGCCCAAGACAACACGGCATCTGCAATTTTTGCATGACAAAACCAAGCTGTTTTGAAACAATGGGAGGGAACCTGCAGAAGTTTGCAATTGCAATAAGAAAAGCATCAACCAACTGATTTAAGAATATATGAAAACACGTGGTCCAGTGAACAGACAAACCAGAAACAGGGAAATTGCATCTGCGTGCAGTTCCACGTCAACGGAAGGAAAGGCTCAGCACACACCTGTTTGCGGTGAAGTTGAGATGGTTGAGCACGAAGTCCTCCTCCGTGTCGAGAACATCGCCCACCTGCAAGAGAGTGCGTGTGTGTGAGTAAGTGTGCGTGCGTGGGTGGGTGGGTGTGAGTGCAAGAGAGGAGAGTGAGAGCTCAGAAATTGTGAAGCAAATTCATTTTGGCACCAGGAGCTACACTCCATGTTGCACCTGTGGTGCTTCAAGCCGTTTTCACATTGATGCTGTCGACGTCAATGACAGCAGAATTTTGACGTCAACATCAGAATTTAACATGATGCCCAATTTGTGGGTGTCAAAAAAAGTTCCAGACCATTCTTTGACGTCATCAAGAAAAGTTGCCGTTGACGTCAGAAAAAGCTGACGTCGTTATTAACGTGAAAACCCCTTCAGTCGGTTCGGGTCCTGGACTGCATGGAGCTCCAGGCCCCCCTTGTCCTTCTCCACCAGAGGGAACTCACGTCGGCGTCTCCCAGGTGCTCCCACTCCTGCAGCGCGTCCGGGAGTCCGGAGAGACCGATCAGCAGGGAGCACCGTCCCGCAGACTTATAGAGCGTCAGGTCCTGCAAAGAGAATGTATCAGAGCATGGAGGAACTGAAGTGGACTCAGGATTGGGTCTAGGGGTGCGATTTATGGTGTCTGGAACATTTGTACTTGCGGGTAAAAAATGAAGGGAGAATGTACTGCTTTATTCTTTCAAAGGTAAGGGGCCCGTGGACCCTTGGGTTCTCCTGATATTGCCCCTTGGATAAGGAATGAGAAAAACAGGGTGCGACTGAGATGTTGTTTGAGTCCAGTGACAGCTGTGTTCTCGAATTCTTATGTAGATTTGAGTCAGAGTGAGTGCTCAGCATCCTCACCGCTCCATAGTGGTGCAGCAGCAGTGCGTTCTGCCCATCACTTCCGGTCACGTTCAGTTTGACGTAGTTCTGCGCGTAGTTGACGTCGACGTCCTCGACGTCACCGTTCACGTCGACGCGCACGCGCACCTGACAACAAAAGAGGACCTGGCTCTGCTGAAGATTTTTCCGTTAGTGGTCATGCCCCACAGCCATGCAGTCTTGCATTTGAAGCATGCAGAGGACGCGTCAACTGCAAAATTTGCGCTTCATTGAGAGAAGAGGACAGAAGAATTCGCTATTGGGAGGCCCACGATCCATATTCTATCTGACGTAGTTGTTTGACGTCGGGCGTTACGCCCAGCAGGCCGCACACCACGAACGCACACAGCTGAACGTAACGAATAGAATTGCCCATCTGCCGCTCAAAAGCTACGATTTTGCAGGGCTGACGAGAACAAACTCGCAGCGCTTTGACAAGAACGTCTCACTTACGTCACGGACCAGACGTCGTCCTCCGGCGGAGTCACGTGACGCGACGCCGGCCACGCCCCTTCCGGCCACCTGGTGGTGAGAAACAGCACCAAAGATATTCAGATCCGATCCTGGTGACCAAGCAAGGTTCCCTGTAGTTTCTCATGAATCCAGCATCAAACAACATTTTTTGCTCACAAAATGAACGTCGCTTGTTTCCAAATGGGTTTGAGTCATAATTCTGGAGAAAGTTTGGTGTGTGTGTGTGTGTGTGTGTGTGTGTGTGTGTGTGTGTGTGTGTGTGTGTGTGTGATTCTTGTCCATCCGTCTCTACTTGTTGTGGAGAAATGGCGAGAAGCCATGCACGCTGCGAAATTTGTGGGAACTTGCGAATTGGGAGATGTCCGACCAAAGGCGCAAAGCAGTGCAGTTGCACGGCCAAAGAACAAGAGAGAATTGTCTCACCAAGACAATGGCGGTCGCAAAAACAGCGCAGAAGAGGTTGGGATTCATGGCTGCAAAGTTTCTCCAACTGCAAGAAAGGAAACGGATTGTTCAAGATGTTCCCAAAATTTGTTGATCCGTTCTACAGACAATTCGAATTCGAAAAATTTTGTGGCACTTGAGCCTGTTACTCAACGACGTATAAAACACGAGGAGATCAACCCGGCTCAATCGAAATTGACCAATTCGAAAAGAAGAGACCTGTTAAACCAATTCAGACAAGTCGCGTTGAGGCACAGACGATCGCAGCTGACTGCTGCATGTGTGCATGTCAACTAAAACTGTTGTCTCTCCTGGCCAAACCACAGTCAAGGAAACGACCACCCTGCTGGAGGTTTGTTCTGCTTCCACACGATCAACGCACGACTTTTGACAATGCGAGTCCGGCATTATAAGGCCTGTCCAAGCGATGCAGTTTGCAGTCATCCAGACTTGGCACGCATGCAGAAAAAAAAACTTTGCCACAGAAAAATGTCTTTCTGTGTTTTTGTTCTGCAGCACCTGTATCCGCAGAATGTGAGTGCACACCTGGTTCGAGCACAGGTTTTCCACTGCACCTCGGCAACCTTGCAACAATTCGAGCGAAGTACACAAGCGGAAAATTCGCGGACGAGCCACGTACATCTTACCTGGTGCGTGGCTTCTTCTGCTGTAGCTTGAAGTCTTCTGAAGTCTTCTGGTTCCCCGTGGAGACTCTGATGCCGGGACCCCAGGACCAGGGCTCCTTATCTACCCCTCGCTCACCCCTTCCTGGTACAGGGCACCGCACGTTTCGCAAACACACGTCTTTTCCCTATTGACCCTCACATTGTGCGAGAAATGTCACCCTGCCCTGCACAAAAGGGAAGAATACACATCCTGGTGGGGCGAAAACAACGCTGATCTCATCTTGCGCAGAGGCGGACCCTGAATCCACAGGCACGCTCTCTGATGGTCGTTCACTGACACACGTTCAACAGATGTTGCACAAGCACATCCAGGTTAATGTCAAACGTTTTTGAGTCGGGGGTAGGGGTGAGGTTTCCCTCCCCACTGGACCCGCTGGTGTCCGAGTCCAAGGTGATCTCAAACGCAAAGGCCAGGTTTGGTTATTTGTGTGATTTCCTGACCACCCTCCCACACTCCATGGACATGCAGTGCACCTGGTCATGCCAGCAGAGCAGACGGCAAGAGACAAACTGGGTGATGGACTCAAAAGTTGGAGGGAGAGCAGCCCCGATTCGAGATCCTCCTCCATTTCACATTCCCCGTGGAAATTTCCGAAAACAAACAAGACCAAACTTGCACACCACCACAGTGTTGTTTTTTGTTTGCACTTGTGGGATAATCACATTGAGGGGAAAATTCCTTTCAGAATCTCTGCCAAATAAGGAGATCGTGCACCATAAGCAGTTTTTGTGGATACAAGGACAATGGTTGTTCCTCGTCGCGACTGAACTGGTTGAGCTCTGTGTTTGCGGACTTCATTCATTTGTTTCCCAAACCCTTCCTTGGTGTGCCGGGCGAGCGCAATTGCGCAGTTTCACCAAGAGGGTTTCGGAATATCCGTGTGACAGTGAAGTGTTTTTCATTGGGAATTTGAGTGCGATTGTCAATGCAGTTTCTTTCTCGCGCACACATGTCGGGTTGTCGGGTTACAGCATACCTCTGCACACATACGCAGATTTCTAGCCTGCGCATTTCAGTCGACCTCCAAACGGAACACGACAACACGCACAAACTTTGTGAAAAATGTTCCAAACTTTCACCCGTTGCAGAAGTGACTTTGAGAAACCCAACTCTCAAGGGGATCATTGTCTTGTGTCAACGTATGTGCGTGTTGTGTGACATGCTCTCACACGGCAGGATCGACACAACACACACACACACACACACACACACACACACACACACACACACACACACATAGCTGCCCTGTCACCTCTATGCACGGGGCTGACTGCATTGCAGAACCAGACTGAAAAAATCACGCTTCTCCCACTTGTGAAACTTCAACACAGGAACTTTGACAACATTTGCGCAAGCAAAAGGTCAACATTGCTTGTTGAGACAAGAAATTCGACGTGAAGAGTCAGATTTGCAATGCTTGTTTCCAAGCATCGGATGAACCGCGAAGCGAATGTCTGATTGCTTGGAGTTTAGCGGAAGCGGCACATACGAGGTAGAATTCAACCACGATGAGACTGATCATGCTCACGCGGCACGGCGCACGCGACACAGAGGACACGCTTGAGCGCACTGGCGCCTTTGGCTCCATTGCAATCGGTCATATACGAGGTGGAATTCAACCACGATGAGACCGACCATGTTCTGGGCAACCTTTGCGTCCTCGCAGATTTTTGCAATGACCGATTGCAATGGAACACATAATCTTCAGATATTTTGCGCAAAAACGTGATGATTTGATGCACAATTCAAAAGGAGATCTGTCTGTACCGCAACAAAATCATGTACGAGGTATATATTTTGGTCAAGTGATTGGCCGAAGAATACGTGGTACTCGTACTTTGGATGTAAATGTTTATTAAGGGTTGGTTGAGAGTTCGGAAACTTGTGCGCAATCCGTGTTCCAAGACGTTGACCGCATCGACACTGCATGTCCTGCGGCTGCAAAACGCTCTTGCGTTTCGAAGAGGAAACAAAGAAATAATATTTTTTTGTATCAACAGGAGTTTATTTGATTCTTGATCACGGTTACTTTTGCAGAATTTTTCTTGAAGCTCAAGCGTGTGCAGGCAATTTGATCAGTGCAAATGTATCTCGCAAAATTATCTCAATGAAATTATTTCCAAATGAAAGACTTATCTGTATCTGCATGTGCAAGGTCAGTTCAAACAATCACGCCAAAATGACAGGTGCGGGAAATTTTGATGTCAACGCTCAAGTGAAAGCGAAGGCGTTGCGTGGCAACGAAATCAAGTGCTGGGATTGGCTGAAGAGTTGTGCACGAGATTCGGATTCGGAGGTGAGTCGTCATGTGATTGGTCGTCTGCGGTCGGCGCCTGCGCACCGCGCGCTCAGAAGCACCTCCTGCCGGTGAAGCAGAACCCTCCTGAAAAATATAATGGAAACAATTTTAATCCTGGTTCTGTGTGCAGCGAAAGGACAAACATAATCACTTCAGTGCTTTGCACACATGACTCACCATCCACACCAAATTTATGCTTTGCTCACTCACTTTCCTCTCATCCCAACTCCATCTCACCCACCATCTAAACTCTACCCAGCTCACTATGACCTCGATGGTCATGGGGCCACCCAGCAATAGTTCTGCGGAAAATCTGCGCACTCACACTCATCCTGCCCAGTCACACCTACCCTGATGCAAGGCCGACCGACTGACCCACCCTACCCCACCCACCCACCCAACTTCTCACACCCACCCTGCCCCTCACATGACCCATCCCCACCCACCCACCCGGACCCACCCGGCCCCCACCCCTCACACCCTGCCCCTGCCCCTCACCCCCACCCTGCCCCTCACCCCCACCCTGCCCCTCACCCCCACCCTGCCCCTCACCCCCACCTCACCCCACCCTGCCCCTCGCCCTCACACTCACTTCTGCAGATGCGGATGTTGATGCAGAAGCGGCGGCGGCCGGTCTGCCTCTTCTCGCGTCCAGCGACATCTGCAAAACAGCAGTCAACACTGTACTCATACAGCCACAACGGCCACAACCAAATCACCGCGAGGTCCAGGGGCTCAATACGGTGAATGAAAATGTAAAGCACGCAGATCTGAAGGTCTTGAAAAGGGACGGATACACTTTGAGAAGATGACTATAACCCCTTCAAAATTGTGACATGCAGAATTTTTGTTGTGCGCCTGCACTGCAGTTTTCCAGAGTTCAACCTGCCGGAGCCCCTGGATCCCAGGACCTCTGGGACCCCTGGATCCCTGGTACCCCTGGACCCCTGGACCCGTGGGACCCCTCGGACCCCACCTCAGGACCACCATAGCTCTGCGCGTATCCGAACCAGATCCCATTGAGCTCCAAACCAGTCAAGGCACACGACCAAACTTTATCAATTTCGTCCATCTTGAGGAGTGATTTTCCTCTCACAAAGATCAGGAGACCCTTGGCCCCTGGACGGGTATCTGAGTTCGCGCTACACTGACCGTTCTCCTCCCTCTCGGACGTCATGCCCTCAGAGACGGTGGCGACATACACTGGACCCTTGGAGCACTCCTCTTGCATCACCAATGGCAGCGACGCCCTGCAAATGCAATGGTGCCAGAAGAACCAAGTCACTGTGTTTCTGATACATGTGCACTGTAAGCTGACCGTCTTGGGGGCTCAATTTTGCCCAAAGGCAGAAATATTTGCGCCTGTTGGGACAGCCAGAGGGAGAGACGAAAGTTGTTTATCGCAGGTGTTCAGGCGGGGGGGGGGGCGTCTGTGCAAACTCCATCTGTGAGAAGATCAAACGAGACCATCCTATGATATTTTTTTAGTTTTTCAGTTTTGCGAGAAATATCTGAAGAATTCAGTGTCATTGCGAGTGGTGGACAGAATTTTGTATTTTGGTGCTACATCAGATTAATTTTGAAATCTGTCAGATCAACAAAAGGAGACGAATGAGCACACGGAACAAACAATCGGCGAATTGTGCATCTGTGGCCACAACTTTGGAACGGAGAGCAGATTCTCACTTGTTGGCGAGGAAGTTGAGATGGTGGAGCACAACATCCTCGTCCCTGTCGAGAACATCACCGACCTGCAATAGAGTGCGTGTGTGTAAGTGTGAGTGCGTGCGTGGGTGGGTGTGAGTGTGTATGCCTGGAAAGGAAAGTGTATGTGCGGACGTGTGTGTCTGTGTGTATGAGAGACAGCATGTGCGAGAGAGAAAGCTTGTGCTGGTGTGTGTGTGTGTGTGTGTGTGTGTGTGTGTGTGTGTGTGTGTGTGTGTGTCTGTGTGTGTACAGTGTACAAGTGTGACAAAGAATTTGTGGAATAGACAGAGTACAGCGTCAGAGTGTGTGATAGGAAGATATTAGCGAACAGGTGCAAACTCTTTTATTTCTTATGTAACATGTGTGTGTGTATGTGTGTGTGTGTGTTTCTTCATTGTTTTCAGTGAACCCATCATGCGCCTGCTCTGAATTTGTCAGTTTCCATGCAGTTGAGGATTTGAGGATCGTGTGGGAAGCCTGAAGTCCAGACCCCCTTCGCCCCTCGGTACTCACGTCATCATCGTCGCCGAGGTGCTGCCACTCCTGCAGGGAATCAGGGAGTCCCGTGAGGCCGATCAGGATCGAGCATCTCCCGGAGGACTTCAGCAGGGTCAGGTCCTGCAGTGAGAAAACACAGCTTCAGAAGTGAAGTCAGGATCTGGTTGTGGGGGTGCAGGAGGCGGATGTTTGCATCTCAGAAATTGTAGATGGAATAAACCAATTGGTTTGGAAGCCAAGAACCTCGCTGATGTACCCGAGGCTTTTTGGACATGGTTTTGTGGGGAAGAAGATAATATCCACACAGTGCAGTGATGATTGCCTTTTCAATAGATTTGTGCCAGTGTGAATGCTGTGTGTATGTGTGTGTGTCTGTGCGTGTGTGTATTTTGGGTATGCGTGCGTGTCTGTACTCACCGCTCCGTAGTGGTGGAGCAGCAGGGCTTCTTCCCCATCACTCTCCGTTACGTTCACCTTGACGTAGTTCTGCTCGTAGTTGACATCGACGTCCTCGACGTCACCGTTCACGTCAACGCGCATGCGCACCTGTGCAGAAACAAGGGCAAAGGTGATTCTCATTGCTCTGACGCTTGAGCAGTGAGGCCAGATCTCCAGTGTTGGCGTCACTGGTGGAACCACACTCCCACTTGTCCAACTTAACACGCAAAATCACATCTTATGGGACCTCATAGCAAAACAAAAAGGTTGATTCAATATGAAGGATTCTCAATGGTCAGGATTTGCAGGAGACCAGAGCTGCATCGACTGTATCCACCCTTGTTTTGGTCGTACCCATGCACAAGACCTACCCCCCCCCCAAATACCACTTGTTTTGGGGTATTGAGATATAACTGATAGAATAAAAAATCGTACCCGTTTACAAGATGCACCCTCACTTTACGTACTCAATTTGGGGGCAAAAATGAGTGTCTTACACACGGGTGGATACGGTACACATCGGGCATTGGTCCAGCACAGTTTGAAGTGCGCGTGACAGCTGCGTCATCCCAAAGGAGCGCATTTCTATACTTACGTCACGTACCAGGTGGCGTCCCCCCGAGGAGTCACGTGACGCGACGTCCGTGTCAGCGACGCTCCTTCCTGCCACCTGGTGGTGAAGAACAACATGTTGTCTCGAGGTTCATGTGCGACCCCGCCGCGGGGGGGGGGGGCTCTGTGAAGTCGCACATTCAACACATGACAATTGACATATCACACACAAGTTGACACAGAACAATCTGTGATTTCACCAAACGGAGTCAATGATTTGGTGTGTGTACGTGTGTGTCTGTGTGTGTGTGATGTGTGTCTTGTCCAGAAATTACAACAAACTGATTTGTGTTTCCACACAAAAAAACGATGCGTGATTGCTGCTGACAGACCTGCAGACACAAACGCACATGAACCACGAGGCTTTTAAAATATATACTGATTGAAAGTTCTGATTTTCTTGCATCTGTGAAAGACTGTTCTAGTTTCAAGCAATGAGCGGCCAAGTGGCACCACTTCGCCCCCTGGGTTGGAAACGGGGCGAAAGTGGGCAAAGTCGGTCGTTTGGGCTCACTCGGCCAGCTGGTACTTGAAAATGGGCCATAGTAGGCTGCGAACGCACAGACAAAAGACTTGCATTCTGCTATGTCACACAAATGAACTGTGCAACAACAGAACGCGATGTTGTTGTTTTCACATTGTGCTGTAGATTAGGTCACCCATTGACATGTGCTAATCATCCTTGACAAAGTCTTGGGTGATCTGCGCACATTCATAAGTTCTGTGCTCCGAACATTCGTCTGCCATTGCTTCGCTTTCTTTCGCCTTTCCCTCAAGTCGGTGTCGCATCCCATTCTCACACGCAGAAAGAACAACTTGATTTTTCTCACCAAAACAATGGCGCTCGCGAACACAGCGCAGAAGAGACTGGGATTCATGGCTGGAGTTTTTCTCCAACTGAAAAGATCAAAACAGGTGCGATAGAGAGAAGTTTCACCAACAGAAGAAGTCACTTTCGAAAATGAGTGGATGCTTTTTCGCTGCAAAAGTGTGTCAATGGCAAAGTTATTGCATTCGTTTGATTCTATAGACATCTTCCAACCTTTTGAGTTTCGTCAAAGTCCGTCTTTGATTTACGAACCAGAAGGAACCAGAACCAGAATGTCGTCTCTTGATTGGTTCTGGCATGTTGCCAAGCAGTAGGTGGAGAGAAGTTTCTGGTTCTGGTTCCTTCTGGCTCGTGAATCGAACACGGCCAAAGTGACGTGAAAAACAAGAGAGCACAAGGGCCTGAAGGAATGCAGAGTTGGCTGTGCTTCGCGTGGCATGGGTCTGTGACAGCAAAGTTTCAGTCTTTCTGCTTTCGGTTCAATGTGGGATGCTGAAATAACTGATCTGACAATCGGATGGTCTGGTTTGCATTGACAGAATCGTTTACTGTGGATAGCGACTGAATTTCTGTCTTCGGTGGCTGTGCTACAACTACGGCAAAACGAAATATACGGAGGTTCAGCAAACACGTCCGCTCCTTTTTCAACGTGCCTCAATTGCCAGATCGGTGGCACAGATACCATTTCATTGGCTCTGGGAGAAAATTCAGGGTCACTGTGGTGACCTGGGGCAGTCATCTGGCAATTGGAGCACAAGCCACGTGAAAATTGAAGTGTTGCTGAACCTCGTCAAATGTGTTTCGTTCCCTAAGCGTGTGCTTTTTCTGCTGTTTCTGTTGTTATTCCGCTCACATCCTTCGTCGCATTGACAAAACACTTGAACGCGGTCTGCCTGATTCGTTGCTCCCAGTCCAAGTGAGGCCAACCTTGAATTTCACAAGGTGATTTGTCTCAAAAGTCACACAAAAACCCATTGATATTGGACCAAACGAGTCAATCCGAATATGTAAGGAATGACCAAGTGCATTGTGTCCTTGCAATCTACACTTCAGGAAAAAAAACACCTTCAGTTGTTCTGAAACATTCTTCGGTTTCATTTAGAAAAAAATCTTACACCACCGAATCAAAGCCCTGTATTAGGTTGTGTACCGTACCTGGTGTGGATTCTTCAGCTGTAGCTTGAAGTCTTCTGAAGTCTTCTGGTTCCCCGTGGAGACTCTGATACCGTGACCCCAGGACCGGGGCTCCTTATGTAGTCCCAGTACCAAGTCTTCCTGGTACAGGGCACCGTACGTTGTCCAAACACGCCTATCTTCTTCCCTGTTTGCCCTCTTGAGGTACGAGAAAAACAAAAACAGAGGTGCGGCAGGTTACACAGCGCTGATCTCAAGGGCTTAAATTCACGTTGATGACGACGTCAGCTTTCTCTGACGTCGACGGCAACTCACCATTTTTTGATGCCCACCAATTGGGTTCAGGTTAAATTTTGACATTGACGTCAAAATTCTGCTGTCAACGTCAAAACTTTTGACGGCGACAGTACCAACGTGAAAACGGCTTTAACTTTCCAGGAGGATTGGCCTCAGGGGTTCACACTCCTTCCTTATAAAGAGACGGATCAAGGGGCACAGCCCCCACTTCTGAATGAGATGATGTGCCTGTCTTTTTCTTACAAAGGGCCAAATGGATGGGATTTTGTGGTGATGATGTTGCTTTCAGAAAGGGTTGCTCCCCAGCCCGCCCTGCAGTCGCTTTGGGGGGGGGGGGAACTCACTCTCTGGGATGCAAGAATGGACCACAGCGTCGGCTTTGGGTCCCACACAGCTGTCGTGCTTCTGATTAGAAGGACAATAATGTGAAGTTTGGAGGTAAAATGGAGTTGATTTCTGTTTCTTGTGTGTTTTTCCAGTCCAAACCGCACCCGTTGAGCTCAATAGAACCGGTGAAACAAGAAGTTCCGAGGCGGGAACCCTGATGGTCGCGGAAGCAGGGAGGGGGTGTTGGTAGGGATAGGAGGGGGTGTTGGTAGGGGAGGGAGGTGTTGGTAGGGGAAGGGGGTGTTGGTAGGGGGAGGTGGTGGTTAGAGGGGGAGTGTGTGGTTAGAGGGGGGTGGTTAGAGGGGGATGGTTAGAGGGGGGTGGTTAGAGGGGGAGGGGGTGGTTAGAGGGGGAGGGGGTGGTTAGAGGGGGAGGGGGTGGTTAGAGGGGGAGGGGGGTGGTTAGAGGGGGGAGGTTACATTCCAAAGTGTGGACAGATGCACACATGAATACTAAGGGTTTTTAAGCCAACAGCGTCACCTAGATGGCCGGCTACGCGACCATCAAAAAGACAAGACAGGTCAAATGCCAGGAAAGTAACAGTTTGAGCAGAAAACTCAATGCAAGCGAGATCAAATTCTGATCAGCTCCCCCCGCCTCCTCTCCTCGCCTCGCCTCAGTGAACGAGCCAAAATAATTTAGCTCAAACACCCTCACAAATCACCGCACAACCGCAAACTCATTGTGTTGACCTGTTGACCGACACACTATTATTTTCTTGGCATTGCTGACTCACTGCTCAAGTTTCTCCGAACTGTGTGCCATATTAGGAGATTGTGCGCCATCGTGAAAATAACATCATTATTATTGTTCCTTGTCCCCGAATTTGCATGTGCTTTCGGTTCCTGGAACCCCTTCTGTACTGTGTGCGCTGCGTGTGCAGACACTTGATCCATTTGTTTGCTCGGACCCTTCCCTGGAGTGGCCGTGCTTCACCAGGTGTATGGGATTGCCAAATATGTTTCGGAGTCTCCCAGGGTGCACATTTTCAAATATGGTACACAGTTCGGAGAAACTTCAGCAATGAGTGAGCAATGTGAAGAAAATAACAGCGGCGATTTGCGTTCACCAAACTGAGGGAAGTGGGGAAAACGTACAACTTTCCAAGAACTGAACTCGCGCGCAAGTTCACGAAATTGTAGAGACAAATCATAGGGAGGTTCCGGAAACCCACCCACAAACGTAGACGCAGCTCCATTGACACCAATGATGAAGTTCATGTCTTGGCTGTAAAATTTACAGTTCCATGCTCAAGCCTGACTCAAGATTTGCACTTTTCAAGTCAAGCTGAAACCTAGCTCTGCTTCAGGAAAAATTACCTGCTTAGGAAAGCTATGAAGGAATTTTTCTTTTGTCACTATTTGGGGGTAATTTTCATCATTTATTGGAGAAGAAGAGAATATATCTTCAGAAAAATACTCCTTTTTGTGATCAAAAAGTTAGCCCAACACTCATGTCTGCGATCACGCAGTTTTTGCAGAAACTCCCTCATGTCTTCTTTGCTGGCTGGCTTCAAAACATCAGGACTCCACCCTCCCTTGACTCCGAAAACAAGTTTTGGTCCTGCATCCGCTGACAATTTTCTCGGACTCCAACGGACCTTATGGTGGCGACTTTATCCTCAGCCAGTCTCGAAGTTTTGCAAACATTAATTGGTGTGTTTGACTGTTTCGAGGAGGAGGGGAGACGGAAGTAGGGAGCTGAATTTTACATCAATTGATTTGGCAGGTACGAAACCACAAGCTTGCACAAGTTTCCACTTTCAAAAAAACCTTGAAGTGCAGATTTTGTAATTTTGCACCCTCCTGGATCCATCATCCAACAAGATATTCTGTGGTTCTGAAAGAACTTGACCGCAGCTAGGACCAGAGCACGACCGTAATATTTTCCGACATGATGCTGTGGTCTTGAAATTTCAGGACCATAGCACAACCAAATAGTGTGGTCATGCTGTTGTCCTAAAAAATCAGGACCACAGCATGACCAAACAGTCATGATGTTGTCCTAACATTTCAGGACCATAGCATGACCAAATAGTGTGGTCATGCTGTTGTCCTAAAAAATCAGGACCACAGCATGACCAAACAGTCATGATGTTGTCCTAACATTTCAGGACCATAGCATGACCAAATGGTGTGGTCATGCTGTTGTCCTAGTGTGGTTGTACTGCGGTCCTGGTCGTGCTCTGGTCCTGTTACACCGGGCCTTCGGAAAACTGGACAAAGATAATCACACACTGTTCTGTTGCTTTTCGAGACGACAACAACCCGCTTGGGGGCTGACAACAACACCGCGAGAAAAAATTGCAATTGCAGACCAAACTTGGTGTGGAACAAACTTTTTTGGGTGGACCCCTCCCTGTGGGACCCAGGTGGCTGAAGCTTCAATGGCAGCTTTTCTTCCTCAAAACAAAGAATAGCTTCGCTTATACTTCAGAACAATGACTCCCGTAACATCCCAGCTCAGTGAATTCAAATTGTTTTGTTGCACTCGAACCTCACCAAAGTTTTTCCAAATGTTTCTCTGCAGAAGGTGTGGCTTTGAGTAACCCAATTCCCAAGGGGGGCATTGTCTCGTTTGAACGCGTGCGTGTTTGTGTGAATGAAGCCGTGTGTGTAGTGCGCTGTCGTTGAGAGAAGAGCTCTCAAACTATCTCACACAGCGCGGATCCACACACACGCACACACACGCACACACACGCATACACAGACACACAAACACACACGCACACACAGAGAGGCACACAAATGCATACAGGTGCTCTTTCTCTCTTTCTCTCGCTCACACACACGCACACACAAACACATACACACACGCACACACACACACACAGAGGTACACAGAGATGCATACAGGTTCTCTCTCTCGCTCTCTTTCTCTCGCTCACACACACGCACACACACGCACATACACACACGCACACACAGAGAGGCACACAGAGATGCGTACAGGTGCTTTTTCTCTCTCTCTCTCTTTCTCTCGCTCACACACACGCACACACACGCACACACAAGCACATACACACACGTACACACAGACACACAGACAGACAGACAAACACACACACACACACACAGAGGTACACACAGATGCATACAGGTTCTCTCTCTCTCTCTCTCGCTCACACACACGCCAGGATTGTTCACCTCCGCAGGAATCTCACTCTCCTCGACGCCTTGTGGAACCCGATCTCTCACTGAAACCACAGGAGCACTCTCCCTGAAGCCACACCACAAAAGTTGTGTTTTCAATCCACTATTGCACAACTTGTGCATGGGAAGTGAAACCTGTGGTTGATATGATATTGCAAAGAACTATTCCAAAAGGAAACCTTTCAAAGACCAAAGTTGGTGTGAGTAATTTGTGTACAACACAGAATGTGCACCCACGGCGGAAACAACACTGGCATAAGGGGGGTCATGAGTGGATCCAGGGGCCTCAGGGCCCGACTCCCCTCGTGCCCTTCTGCTTGTGTTTGCCGCCCCTTCCCATACCAGTGACAAGGAGGTGAAGGAGGTGGAGTCCACCCTGGATCCACCAAGAAAAAAGTTTCCGTCATTCATTTCTGCAGGTGCTTTGGTTCACTTGATCGTCACTGTTAAAACTATTTTCTCAAAAAATGTTGCACCTTTTGTTTCAAAACTTTAGGGGGCACTTTTGCTAACGGTGGATGGAGCGTGCGTGAAGAGCAGCTTCAGACGAAGTCTCCGTCCTCGTTCTGTGTGCCTCGTTTCCTGACGAACCTGACAGCCACGTTCTGCCGGAACAAGAGACAAGTCCAGGACAGACAAATCCAGGACACCTGCGATCTTCACAGACACGGAACGCACGAGAGGATTATTGTGAAAAATATTTTTTCCAATACAATTCATGAAGGTATAGCGGTTTTCTCGTTTGTTTTCACATTGGTGACGCGCGGTCGTATTTTTGACGTCGGCGTCAAAATTTAACATTGAACCCAATGGTGGAAGATTTGACGTCAGCCAGATAACGACCGCGCATCACCAATATGAAAACCACTTCTGCATTGCAATGGGCCACGCGTATGACGCACATGTACAAGCTTGTATCAGGACACGACTTTTCTGCACTGAATCACAACGCATTATCCAGATGAACTGGATTGTTCCTCTGTCACGCCAAATCGCAACTCGCGTGTTGTGTCCGTGAATAGAGATTTGCGTCATCGGGATTAACAACCGCTTTATGATTGTTGTCCTGCGCTATAATCCTCCTCCTCAGCGGATCCTGCTCCAACCCTGGTCTCAGCTGTCATCGAATCCTCAGACACGTGGGGCACAATGGGGGCCAGTCCTGAGTCCCAAGTTCCTCTTCTCCAGCAAGAAAAACCGCAGATTTTTGCACCAGCAACTCAAAATTGTCCACCTGTCTCCAAGGATGAGGTGCACATGGTCTGGGAATTGGTCCACAGATTATTGGTGATTTTCGGCCACAAATGTGCGAAAAACAGAATGCAGCCCACAACAGGCCGGACAGAACCCAGCAGAATAGGGGTTTTCACGTTGGTGACGCGCGGTTGGGCGGCGTCAGAATTTTTGACGCGAGCATCAAAATTCAACATGATGCCCAATGGAGCGTTTTGACGCGGGCGTCAATTTTTTGACGCGCGCGTCACCAACGTGAAAACCCTTAATTAACAACGTCCTTGCTTTCTTTCCGTGTGGGCAAGTAGCACGAAAGACAACCACAATTTGGCGTTCGAACCCGAACAGAATTAACCCGCATTCCTTGTTATGTGTTGTATGACGACGCTTTCGAATACGAGGATCTATCATTTAATTCTGAGACTGGTCATGATCGGAACCTTCTGCAATTGTTGCGCAATTTGACCCAATTTGTACCCAAGCAGACTGTAAAACAGTGGAAACTATGTCAAAGAGCTTCAACATGTGCAAATGTTCTGATCATGACCAGTCTCAGAATAAAATGATAGATCCTCGTACATTCCCACGCGTCAGGACTGGCTGCCCCCCCCCCACCTGAACTCAAACCTGAATCAGCTTGGGGAACGAAAACATTCACTGCATGCCAACCAATTACGTGACAGATTGGCAGGCAGACCAGGTTCGACACAAAACTCGTGGATCGCACACGATGAAAAAGTGGTGCATGCGAAGTCCTTTGGTAGAAAACAAAAGAGGAAGGGGGGGGGGTGATTGATCAGGATCTGTTTTTGCAGTGTGTGAACTCACTTCTGCAGGAATGAGGTCAAATACGAGGTTTGTGACAGCAGGATTGCACACATTTGTGTCGTCAACGAACAGGCAGAGGTTAGGGGTTTTCACATTGGTGACGCCCGGTTGGGCGGCGTCAGAATTTTTGACGCGCGCGTCAAAAGTCAACATGACGCCCAATAGAGAGCATCAAATTATTGGTCCTGACTGATCACAGACTTTTTGACGCGGGCTTCAAAATTTTGTCGCTGCGTCACCAATGTGAAAACCCCTAATGGAAACCTTGTTGCAAAATTACTCCTTTCACATCAAGATTTCATGAAGCAAGGAAACTGTCAACCTGCTCCGTTTACTCGAGAAGCCATTTTAATTACAAAACTATTCTACTTTGATCACACATCTCAGGATATCTTTTTCATCAAGTTTGGAAAATGAAAACTGTGTGAAGTGACAAACATAAAGAAAATTAAAATTGTCGAAATTCAGTATCAGCCGGAGTTGTCTTGTTGCCGAGCTGTTGAAGGCAGCATATCCACAGTTGACTACTCTGGCTCAGCCTTTGAATCAACTGTGTGTTGCGTCCATTTCCATTTCAAACACCGTTCAGGGCAGGTATGGAAGGACTCGGCACAAAAATTGCGAAAGAGTGTCATGTTTTGAACTCGTTGCAGGTGACTCTTTGCAGAGACAGTGACCAGTTGAGAAGGAACGTCGTGCGTGGCGCCCTGTGAGGCTCCGTCTCTATCTGGAGTGAATCCAACGGGATTCACACACGTGATTCACACACGGGGGTGCGTGCGCAGGGGTATCACTGGCGAGTTTTGAGCAAACAGCCAGCGTGCACCCGGTGTAACAGGACCAGACAACGACCACACTATTTGGTCGTTGTCTGGTCCTGAAATTTTAGGACCACACAATGACGTCGGAAAAATAGTACGGTCGTTGTCTGGTCCTGAGACACCGGGAAACGCAAACGTAACTTTTGACTATCACAGCACGCCTAAAGTTACGTTTGCGTTTCCAGGATTGCGGGCTGTTTGCTCAAACTCCCAACTCATTCACAGGGTTCCTCAGCTCTACAGAGAATTCAGAGACACACGACATCCCCTGCAGGCGGCCAATGGGTCTTCAGGAACAGTGACATCGCACACCGCTTGGACCCAGTGCACCATCTACAATCAATCCAATTTGATTCTCTCCACACGTGTTTGCGCTGGTTTATCACACAGTGAGAACTTCAGATTCCCAGGTCCCTGAGCGCGGGGACGATGCGGGGCCCGTCCCCGGGCCGCCCCCTCCCGGGCCCCGCGGCGCTTCTCCCGCGCCTCGCCCTCGTCCTCGGCCTCCTCCCGCCCCTGGACGCCATCGTCTGGCTGCGCTGGTGGCGCTGGCGCAAAGACTTCAGCTGCTCCCAGCTCCACTACAAGAAGGGAGACGTCTATCTGCTGGCGCATCTCAGATGGACTCTGACTCCAGAGGAAAAATATGCTGCAGCCCTGCCTTTCCTCATGGCTATCGACAGTATCAACAACGATGAGACAATGTTGGAGAATGTCACATTGGGGTATTATCTGCTGGATGGCACAGTTCATCACAAACAAGCAATGCTGTCTTCTCTTCACTATACTGACTACAGATTCAATGATTCTTATTGTCAAAGTGGTGACCCTGCCCAGCCACCCTGGTTTGAGGTGGCAGGAGTGATTATGATTGGCTACTCCAGTGAGTCCATGCACCATTCTTATCTTGCACAAGTCTCTGATATTCCCATCTTCACAAGTGCTGAAGCTACTAGTGATGAGTTATCAGACACTAGCAGACATCCATCATTCTTCAGGACAGTGTCTGGAGACAGCAAACAGGTGGGTGTTATTATTGCCATATGAATACTCATTTCAGCACAACACTTGTACATAATTGTTTTGTCTTTTCTCCAACTGGACAAAATGTATAATCTCATGTTTGTATTTTGCAGGTGGATTTTCTTCTTGCATTTGTTCAGTCCATGCAGTGGGTTTACATCTCAATGGTTTATGTGGATGGACCATATGGAGAAAATGCAGCAAAACAAATGAATTTGAAGGCAAAAAACTATGGAGTATGCATTGAGGTTTCTGAAATGTATGTTCAAAAGCAAGAGGATGAGGAGGGACAAAGGGCTATGGATGACATTGTGAAAAAGTTAATCAGGTACCAAACTGCCAGAGTAGTGGTTGTATTTCTGTTGGGAGAAACAAATAGCAACATCTTTCTCTCTGCTCTGAGATCTCACAATGTAGAAGAAAAGTTCATAATTCTTGCATCTGATTCTGCATATTTTGAGCTGTATGGACTGTTTGGAGTACAGCCACAAAGAGGGGTCAATGAGTCTTTCTTCAATCTTTTGTCAGAATATGCAAACGACCAAGATCCAAAAACTCAGGTTGAGGACAGTTTGCTTAGAGAGTATCATGCTGATAAGTACAATTGTTCCTGGGACAAAACGTCAGTACTGAAGACTGGTTGTGACGAGAGAGACAGTTTTGTCTTCAACATGCCTGCTGTGAGAAAAAGTGTAAATTTCCACAATGAGTACCTGAGAATGCATGACATTGTTTTCCTGTATGCTGAAGCTCTCCAGAAAGCACTGGGTAGACAGTGTGCCCATATTGACAGAAATGACAAGAAGGGCTTGAGGTCCTGCTTGAGAGGATATTATGTGATAAGAAATTTGAGGTACACACAATTTGGTGGGGCTTACAATATTGCAATTGATGGAAATGGAGATGCCTATGCCAGATGGTACATGTATCAGTTTCAGAGAACAGAAGGAGAGAATGTTGAAAAGGTTACAATTGGAACATATGATGAGCTGTCAGAGCCAAAGATACATTTATTTCTGGACAAAATTGATTGGTCAATGTACAGCAACTTCAGCCAACAGAATGTTGTTGTGCAAGGAGATAATGTGTCCATACCAGAGTCAGTGTGCAGTCACCCATGTAAACCAAGAGAATATTATATTCAACAAGAACTGCCATGTTGTTGGGAATGCAGAACTTGTGGTCCCAGTGAATACATAGTAAATGAGGTGAAATGTGTTCCTTGTCCATTTGGCTTTTGGCCAGATGAAGAAACAGCAACAAAGTGTGTTGCCATTGACAAAACCCACCTCAAACTTGACAGTTGGGTCACACTCATTCTCTTGATAGCAGCTACTGTTGGTGCAGTTTCCACACTTGGAATGACAGTTTTCTACATCAATAAGAGAGATGTGAAAATCATCAAAGCAACAACTAGAGAGCTGTGCTTCTTGATCTTGTTTGGCATACTTCTTGCATTTGTTGCAACAATCTTCTTCATTTTGAAGCCTAACTATTGGTTTTGTCTAGCCAATAGGCATGGATTCAATGTGAGTGTTGCAATAATCTATGCTCCTCTTTTAATTAAAACAATAAGAATTTTCAGGATTTTCAGAGCAACAAACACAGGAATGAAACACATGGATGTGAAGTCACAACTATTGCTCTGTGCCCTGCTCATTCTTATCCAGGTTAGTCTCTCTCTTGAAGACCATATTGAAAGAATTGTCAACAACTTGATTGAAAAGGTTTATGTATAAAATTCATGTGAATTTTTATTTCAGGTGAGTATGAGTGCAATTAGTGATGTATTCTATCCAACTGCAGCAGTGGAAAGATTACCAATTGAAACTCAACCATACCTGGAACTTTACTGCCACCTGGAGCTCCCTGGCTTGATCATTGCTTTAATATTCAATCTTATTCTCATCTTGCTCTGTGCATTTTTTGGCTTCATGACCAGAGCTTTGCCTGATAATTTTAATGAGTCAAGATTTATCTTTTTCTCAGTTATGACAACTACATTTCTCTGGATAATGTTTCTGCCAACATATTTCACCACATTTTATGCTTACTACAAAACCATCCTTCTGGCTGTGTGTCTGCTGGTCAATGGAACCCTGACACTTGTCTTACTGTTTTTGCCCAAAGTTTATGCTGTGTACTTTGTGACTGACCCTGTTGGAAGTAGCTCTTCTTCCAGTATGAGATCAGCAAACTCCAGTATCTCTGTCAGTCAGTCCAGCACTTTTGGTTACTCTGTAAAGAAGATTTAGAAATGGTCAACAATTGCTACGATACTTCTTCAAAATTCTTCGTTCTCTCTCTCTCTCTTTTCCTGGACATTTTGTGCTCTGTCTTTCTCTCTCGAAAAACGAATGACAATGATCAAAGGTTGAGATGAGAAGCTTGAGAATATTTACTGAAGGCAACCTGGCTTTCTTTCACCTGGTCCTCATAAAATTTTCTTCACGGAAAATAAATTTATTCATTCTTGCATCACATGAAGTGTTTGGTTGATTATGTGCAGGGTGGACGAGACATGCAGCGGGATGGAAAGGACAGGCAAGAACAACCAACCTGATACTGTCTGCAGGTCAAAGTGAATTTGAACATGTCAAAACAGAAAGGCATGGCTTTGAACACAGACGTTCTGAGGCTCTGAACATATTCGAGGCAGGTGCAGGGGTAGAACTGACCCTGAAGTTCTGTCTTGAAAACCCCACCCCTGGGCACCAAGTACCCAACCAGGTAGATGCTGCCGCTGCCCCTCACCAACAGCATCAGGTAGTTGCAAACCCGCCCAGGACATGTCAGTCTGCAGTGATTGCCGTTCAAAGCACAGGCTTCCTCCGAGGGTGCGACTCTGCAAAAAATGCGAAACATGTGTTGGCCTTGTCTTCCCCAATACAACAATCTTTTTGAGAAGGGAAATTAAAATTTCTGCCCCCCTTTGGCCTGAACTCGTGAGAGAAAGGAAATCTCCAAATCAAAAGTGCTCATTTTGGAGCAGTGAGATGCAATCGTAGTCACTGTCTCCTTTCTCTTTGTTGGAATCCAGGCTCTGTCCATAAGAAAATTTGACCCGTTGGTGAGGACATGCGGAAAATCAACTTATCTATCATTGACACAGGTGAAGACATTTTGCTGGCTGCTGGTTGTTTGAGGAGACATTTGTTTTCCACTTGAAGCTCAAAAAAGTCATCCAGCTAAGGTGGTAGTGTGTGTGTGGGTGAGCTGTATGTGTGCTGGAAGAGTGTGTGTGCCTGAGGTGTGTGTTGGAGGAGTGTGTGTGAGTGAGGTGTGCGTGCTGGAGGAGTGTGTGAGAGGTGTGCGTGCTGGAGGAGTGTGTGGGGGTGAGGTGTGCGTGCTGGAGGAGTGTTTGGGGGTGAGGTGTGCGTGCTGGAAAAGTGAGTGTGGGTGAGGTGTGCGTGTGTGGGAGGAGGATGTGTATGTGATGAGTGTGTACTGAAAGAGCGTGGGTGGGTGAGGTGTGCGTGCCAAAGTTCTCCGTGCACCCAAACAACAGTGCATCAATTATCCAGTTTACTTGAAGTTTTGACTCATGGGAAAAGAATCAAGGCCGTCAAGCCAACTGTCATCAAAACTTTTGGAAACTTTCGCATGCAAAATTTGTGCGAATATTGTGTGGGTTCTGTGTGTGTCGCTTTTAACCAGATGACAATGTAAGTCTCAGAAGGAATTAATTCACTATGGTGCACCGTGGAAAGGAAAGAATGAATGTTGCATCAATGACGTTCTTTGTGGTGGTTTCCGCGCATCTTTGAAGTCATTTGATGAACCCAAAGAACACAAATCTGCAAACCCAATGGAGTTAGGCACAAAGTTTGTCAATGCTGAAACATTAAACCCAACAACTTGTCTGGTTTGCATCCTCAACATTGCTATTTGAAGACATTTCTTTCATTTTGCTTCAAATTACTGGAGCTCTTCCTTGCTCATGACTTGGCGTAATGAGAGTTACAGGTTACACTGCAGCACAGTGATGGAGCATAGCGGTGCGAGTGGTTCACAAAAGCCAAACAGGACAACAAATTAAGACAGCGACTGACCCAAGCACTGCGGGTAACACTCCAGATTTAAGGCTGCCTGAGATGCCAGGGTCATGCTGTGCAGGATTTCACGGGGGCTGGGAGTTTGGGGGTTGGGCAGCATTCTCCAACTTGTCTAGTGTGTGGAAGAAGCGTGAACCACCCAAGCTACCCTCAGGTGTGACCCTCAAATTTCTGGAGTCAGGGGCCCAACTTCGTCTTGAAAAGTTGAAACAGAAAACTCGCACCTTCAGCCGAGTTACTGGTGGAGACAATTTCGTGGTGTGTGTGTGTGTGTGTGTGTGTGTGTGTGTGTGTGTGTGTGTGTGTCTGTGTGTGTGTCTGTGTGTGTGTCTGTGTGTGTTGTGTTGTGTGTTGTGTGGGAGAGAGAGTTTGTGTGTGTGTGTGAGAGAGAGTTTGTGTGTGTGTGTGTGTGTGTGTGTGTGTCTGTGTGTGTGTCTGTGTGTGTTGTTTTGTGTGTTGTGTGGGAGAGAGAGTTTGTGTGTGTGTGAGAGAGAGTTTGTGTGTGTGTGTGTGTGTGTGTGTGTGTGTGTGTGAGAGAGAGAGAGTTTGTGTGTGTGTGTGTGTGTGTGTGTGTCTGTCTGTCTGTCTGTTTTCGAGTGTGTGAGTGTGTGTGACAGAGTATGTGTGTGAGTGTGTGTATGAGTGTGTGTGAGTGTGTGTGAGTGTGTGCATGAGTGTGTGTGTGTGAATATGTGTGTCTGTGTGTGTGTGTGAGGGCTTTGGCTCCGCTGCCTACGGCAGCAGCAGCTTCAGATCCGGCCGGGACTCCGTCCTTTTACTGCAGAACCAGCGGCGGAGGGACACAGACATAACGGAAACACCACAGTCTCCGGAGAAGGGGTTCAGGTAATGGTTTCCTGTTGTGGTTCATGTGTGGAGAAAGGCTGTCGTCCAGGCATGGTTCAACAGTTGGGTGTTGAGACTAGCCACAGAACCTTACGAGAAGTGTTTGTGCTTGTGGCCTACGTATTTGGGGCACCACTGGATACAGCAAAACCTCTGCAGAAAAATTCTTGACAACGCTCGTAGGGACTGATGCCTATGCCTCGCTGAAGTTTCTGAAAACGGCAGAGCACGAACAGTGTGGACACCACAAAGTAGGATTTTACCCGACGTGAGAGCGCGACGTGTTTTTGAACCAGAATCCCTGCATGTTTGGTCAACCATCCCGCTGATGGAAACTATGAACATCCTGCATCGCTATTGTCTGTTGACAACCCGCTTCATGGCTTCGGCAAAGTGTTGTTCAACAAATAGGGTGATGCTGCTTTCCTGCCTTTGTCAAGTTTGAACAGAAATTAGTGATGTTTCTCTTCAGGTGGGGGAGGGTGGTTCCACTGAGGTTCTGATATGGGAAGTGCCCACATGAGAGCAGCGAAAGCTGTCACCCTGTGGAACACGCGGTGTGGGAGGGGAACCACCACCTACAGGCAGTTTTGTGGTTTGTTTGGGCCACAACTTTCGGAGGAGGGAGTTCTGTTTCGATATGACTGGCACACTGCAAATTAATATCTACCACCAGAAATAATGAAATGGCTCAAAATTTCCATTATGGTTTCGCTGTGAAGAATTCACCACGTCACAAGAGAACCCTCTGACCAGGGGCTGAGCATCAGCCTGGGTTATTCCGAACTTCCCTGGTAACATTGGCAACTTTGTCACACGGCAAAGGTAATTTTGGGATGGGTCGCAGCAATGAGAGGGATGGATCCCCAAAACTGCCATCCAGAAACGGCTCGAGGCATCACAGGTGACACAGAGCAGAGAAACTCCGCGCAGCGCTCACAGATTTCTCAGCCTCACACCTGAAGCTTCTCATATCGCCAATTCCACATCAGAATGCGGCATCAGGAAATTTCTAATCTTTTCATCAAACACACTTCACATCAAAGACACCTGTACAAAACATCCTCACCAGCTGTCTGAGGTTTGGAGGAGCAGCAGGAAGTTGTGAAATTCAGACCCCATTAGTGGCTGCTGGGGTTCGAGGCGTGACGTCTTCCTTGGGAAGCCAAGGCAGCTTCAAGCGTATCAGTTTCTTTTGCGTTGCGCCTCTGTTTGGCGAGGGATCTGAGTTTTGTTTTCTTGGAGGACGGAAGGCTGTGGCGAATCCAGGATCCGGCCTCACTTTTTCCTCCAAAATAATGTCCTGATAGTGTCAGCTGAGACTGAAGTTGAGTCTTCCTCCAATCCAATCCAATCCAATCCAATCCTGTGTCCACTTCGGAGGAGGGAGGTTATTTCTACAGGGATATTGACGAAGCAGGGCTCGCCTTGACTCGTCTCATCTCAATTGCCCACTGAGTTATCATCAAGCGGGAGTTTGGACAATCACCTCCAGCACCAGTTCACCCCAGGAGTTCCTCATGCCAAGATCACCTCACCCAGAGAACCAACCCACCCCCTGTATCAGCAGACCTCCCGTGATCTGGTCAGGGCCACAAACCCAGACGATGCCACACCCTGCCGTCCCTGGCCTGCTATTTCCACTCAGGTCCAACTCCTCGCAACCTACGTTGATTCCGACGCCCGCCCCCCGCTGACCCCCCCCCACACACACACACAAAAATCACCTGTTTTGTGACGCACCCTTTGCCCGCTAAAGGAGTAGACTTCAAACGAAGAAGCGCTTCTGAAACATTTTTCGTTTTTGCAATGGGACTAGAATTCCAGAAAGATTGGGATGCCTCTTTTCTCACCTGCAATTGGTACACAGGTGAACACGGTACACTACCAAATGTTTTCTTTTGCCACAGCAAATCGCACAGAACCCACAGTTGGGCCCTGTCACCAGTTCTGCGTGTGCGAAGCTGTCTACAAACTTCATTCGACAGAAAACAAGCGAACAGAAAACTTCCTCTTTGTGAAACAGACAAAAGCCTCTGTCAGCAAAACGATCAGGAGCTGAAGTAAGCCAGCGGCGCCTTGGTGAAAAAATTGCAAATGCGCATTTGTATTTCCAAGGAACATTGTTTCATTCGTGAATTTGTCACAAATGCATGCAGGCAGGTAGAATTTGTTCTTTCAGTGGGTGTGAGACAAGCAGCAAAGTTCTGCATGGTTGCACACAGAACCGTTCCTGTGTGGGGGTGTAGGTGTGTGTGTGTGTGTGTGGGCAGGTGTGTGTGTGCGAGACGTCCAATTTTGTCTTTGAAACGACAAAACTGTGAGGACAATGCAGTTTCAGACGAGCATCACGCTTTGCGCTGAGCCAACCTGACGTGTCCAGCACAACCACACTTAACTTTGACTTATTTTGCAGGGATTTTGAAGCTTCCTGCATGAACCCTGATTTGGATCGCCAATATTGATGAGCATGAGACTGGGGGAGGTATTGTGTAGCTGGGCAGTCTGTCTTCTGCTGCTGCCCACAGTCAACTCTGTTCTTTGGGTCTTCTCCAAGCGTTGGATATCTGACACTTTCAACTGCTCCCAGCTCCACTACAAGAAGGGAGACCTGTATCTCCTGGTTCAACTGAGATGGGGGAAAACTCCAGAGGAAAAATATGCTGCAGCCCTGCCTTTCCTCGTGGCTATTGATACTATCAACAAAGATAAGACCCTGTTGGAGAACATTACATTGGGGTATTACATCCTAGATGCCTCAATGCACTGGAAGCAGGCCATGCTGTTTTCCCTTCATTACACAGACCACAAATTTTCAGATGAGTACTGTCCCCATGGGGACCCTGCTCACCCACCCTGGTTTGAAGTAGAGGGAGTCATTGTGGTGGCCTACTCCAGGGAGTCAATGCACCACTCATACATTTCACAGATTTCAAGCATTCCTTTCTTCACCAGTGCTGAAGCCACCAGTGATGAGTTGTCAGACAACAGCAGACATCCAACTTTTTTCAGGACAGTGTCTGGAGACAGCAAACAGGTGGGTGTTCAATGAGATTGCAATGACAAATGTAGATGGAGAAGTATTCCAAGGACAGATGTGGTTCAACCACACCTGATACCCAAATCACCTTTTGATAAACCAAAGAGGAAAGACATGTTCTTTTTGAGTTTCGTGATCTCAGTTATTTGAGAAAGTTTCACACAAAGAACTGCAGCAACGATTGTCTCCACTTGACAGGTTGACTTCCTACTGAGTTTTATTCAATCCATGCAGTGGGTTTATATCTCAGTGGTTTATGCCGAGGGACCCTATGGAGAAAATGCTGCAAAACAAATGAATCTAAAGGCAAAGAACTATGGAGTCTGCATTGAAGTGTCTGAAATGTTCGTCACCAGGAAAGAGGAGAAAGAGATGGCCATAGATGCAGTTGTAAAGAAGTTGATTCGTCACAAAACTGCCAGGGTCATTGTTGCATTTCTGCAAGACAAAGAAAACAGTGACATCTTTCTGGCTACACTTGAGTCACACAATGTGGAAGATGAATTTATATTTCTTGGCTCTGACTCTGTTTATTTTGAACTGAATGGGCTGTTTGTAGTCCAGCCTCAGAGAGAAGTGAATGAATCCTTCTTCTCTCTTCTGTCACAATATGCAAATACTCAAGATCCCAAGATAAAATCAGATAATAGTTTACTTAGAGAATTTTATTCTGACAAGTATGGCTGCTCCTGGGACAATACTGCAACATCAAACAAAAGCTGTTATGCAAGAGATCACTTTGAGTTTGACTTAGCCTCTGTTAGCATCACCCATGAGTTCTTGAAGATGCATGACATTGTTTACTTGTATGTGGATGCTTTTGAGAAAGCACTAGATAATGAATGTGCTTCAGTTGATAGAAGTGACAATTTAGCCTTGAGATCCTGCTTGAAAGGTGACAATTTGAGGAGTAATAATATCATAAGGAACCTGAAACATACCCAGCATAGTGGAGCTTACAACATTGCAATTGATGGAAATGGAGATGCCTATGCCAGGTGGTACATGTATCAGTTTCAGAGCAAAGGCAGAGAGGTAATTGGGAAAGTTATCATTGGCACATATGATGAACTGGCTGACCCAAAGATAAACCTTTTCCTGGATAAAATTGATTGGTCAATGTACAACAATTTCAGCCAACAGAATGTTGTTGTGCAAGGACAAAATGTGTCCATACCAGAGTCAGTGTGCAGTCACCCATGCAAACCAAGAGAACATTACATTCAACAAGAACTGCCTTGTTGTTGGGAATGTAGAACTTGTGGTTCCAGTGAATACATTGTGAATGACACCAAATGTGTTCCATGTCCATTTGGCTTTTGGCCAGATGAAGAAACAGCAACAGAATGTGAGGTAATAATCAAGACGCACCTCAAACTTGACAGTTGGGTCACACTCACTCTTCTGATAGCAGCCACTGTTGGGGCTCTGTCAACACTTGCTATAACAGGGTTTTATGTCAAAAAGAGGGATGAGAAAATTATCAAAGCAACCTCAAGAGAACTCTGTTTCTTAATTCTTTTTGGTATTTTCCTGGCATACACCACAACTATTTTCTTCATCTTGAAGCCAAACTTTTGGTTTTGTCTTGTCAACAGACAAGGGTTCAACATCAGTGTTGCAATAATCTATGCTCCCCTGCTGATCAAAACAATAAGATTGTTCAGAATTTTCAGAGCAACAAACACAGGAATGAAACATATAGATGCAAAGTCTCAACTGCTGCTCTGTGCCCTGCTCATTCTTATTCAGGTGAACATTCTTTTTGTTTTTGCTTTAGAGGAAAATCACAATGCTGTTCCATTGAATGATGACAGATAATTTTGAGACGTTTTATTTTCAGGCTGGTATGAGCATACTGAGTGAAGTTATCTATCCAACTGCAGCAGTGGAGAGATTGCCAATTGAAACTCAACCATACTTGGAACTCTACTGTCTCTTGGAGCTCCCTGGTTTGATTATTGCCTTGGTATTTAACTTGATACTGATTCTGCTCTGTGCATTTTTTGGCTTCATGACCAGAGCTTTGCCTGATAATTTTAATGAATCAAGATTTATCTTCTTCTCTGTTATGACAACCACATTTCTCTGGATAATGTTTCTACCAACATACTTCACCACATTTTATGCATACTACAAAACCATCCTTCTGGCTGTGTGTCTGCTTGTTAATGGAACCCTGACACTTGTCTTGCTTTTCTTGCCCAAAGTTTATGCTGTGTACTTTGTGACTGACCCTGTTGGAAGCAGCTCTTCTTCCAGTACGAGATCAGGAAACTCCAGTATCTCTGTTAGTCAGTCCAGCACTTTTGGTTACTCTGTGAACAAAATTTAATTTTTTATGAACCAATTAAAAGTCACTTTCCTCTCCTTTTCCTCAAGATTTCTGTTTCTCCACTCCAACCTTCTCTCTTTCTGCCTGTGTCTGGTTCTCTCCTCTCTCTTCTAAACTGTCCCCAGGTTCTTCCTGTTGTCTGTCTCACTTTATCTCAATGAAAATCAATGAGGTTTGTAATCACATTTTCACATATTCAATCTCCAAAGACACAACACGCAGAGGCCGTTTTCGAGCGTGGTGTGACAAGTTAGAACAAGAGGGCATGCAAAGTCTTTTGTTTCTTTCGTCCCAATCTGAGAAACTTTTCGTTTCATCAAAACAAACATCTCGAAAGCGTGGCATCGTTCAACGGGCTGGTACGGTGGGTCAGTTCCAGGATGCAGTCATGTGGTGCTGGCAAAATTTGCAAGTGAATTTTGTGTGTGTCTTTGCCCTTCCTTTTCCTGGAAAGGTACAATTGACTTGCGACTCACAAAGCCATCAAACTGATGATCGCAGCCGCTGATCGCAGTTAAAATTCTTCCTTTGTCCACCAGACCAAGGACGTCAGAGAGAATGTTGGTGAGATGGCCGTACAGTCCACGGCAGCCCCGAGTCAGAACAAGTTCATTGCCTCAATGTTGGAATCTCCAATGTGAAACAACCAGCTGTACAAGTTCAGTGGAGCCAATGCCTCAGGTCCAGCACACGGACCTTCGGACACACGGCAGGCGCGAGACTGGGGTCAACCCTCAACACTGAAACGTTGCGTGGTGCTGTGGCGTTGTGCTGTGGCGTCGCCCCATTGGGTCAGCATTGGGCTGCTTTTGCATTGCCCCAACCACTCCCGGAGCGGTTGGGGTGACGAAACAGCAGCCCAATGCTGACCCAATGGGGTGATGCCACAGCACGATGGGGCAGCACGATGCTGGTTGCTGCGTCGCTGGGAGTGTGTTCCCAGCCTCAACCATTGGAAAGCAAGGGTCACCACCCCCTTCACCACCCCCTTCACCACCCCCTTCGCCACCCCCTTCGGCACCTCCTGATCCACCCCCCTGCACATAACACATCATTTTTCACGGGAGTGCATGGGTTCGGCGCTCCCTGCAGATGTCAGCGCCGCATCCACAACGTTTTCACCAACGTTTCCACAGCACATCGCACCGTTTGAGGAGATAATTGAGAGGGCCGGGAACACCGCTTCTCTTCACGGACGCCGCGGTGTCGCGGTGTGCCGTCTCGTACTCCGCAAGGTGCCATTCTGACCCCCCCCCCAGCTGCCACAGGTTGCACCATGCCGTCAAGGATACCAGTCTTGAAAATGGTGTAATCCTGGGTGGGCTGGTCCGCTTATTCTGAACTATTTCTGAGTCAGACAGACAGACAGACAGACAGACAGACAGACAGACAGATAGACAGACAGACAGACACACACACACACACATTTGCACTGCAAGGTACAGGAAAAATTAAAATCAATATTTCTACCGTCTCGCCTTCTGACACAAGGCCGAGACTAGATGAGGTCCTGAATCCTCCATCTGCAAAACTCTCAAGGTGCTCAAGACCTGCTGAAGGCAATCTCAGGCCGGTGAGAGCCACACCGCGCGGTACTCCCTGACCGTCACCTGGCAGGCACAAAGGAAGAGGAACCGACAGAAGTAGGTTCGGCTGCACGGTCGGGTGCGTCCACTCACAGACAGGCACACCGGCCGAACAGACGTGTGCTAAACACCACACTCTATTAGCAAACTTTTGTGTGCAAGACAACCGCTCCAGGTGTGACTCAGGTGAACTGAGACGTTACGTCAGGAAATGTTGACGTTGACGCGGATTTTGTGACGCTGGTTCAATCTGAGGAGTTCTGTGGGAGAATGAATGAAGGGAAGGTAGGTGTCACTGCATGCTTGACAGTGTTGTTGAAAAACGTGTTCGGGCAAAGAGCGTTCGGTCGTGCATGCGTGAAGGAAAAATCGTTGGACATCTGTTGTTTGCTTTGAATGATCTGCGGCGTTGCTTCTCTGAAAACACGCCGTTGTGTTCTGTGTATGTGTGTGTGTGTGTGCGTGTGTGTGTGTGTCCAAGAAGGGGTAGATACTGCCAGATCTGAAGGGCCCAATGACGGGAAATCCTTGTGGGGAAAAGGTGATATTGGTTCATGTGCTTGTCTAGCGATGGAAAACCTTGACAACACAAGTGACCTGAGAATGCCTTTCTGGGATTGTGGGGTCATGCTATCCAGGGTGCATGGTCTGACGAATAGATCTACTGGTTTGAGGTCACAGGGACCAATGGTTGCACGGTGCGCCCAGACCTGCGGCGTTTGATGCAAACTCCCAACATTGCAAACGTCAACTGCATGCTTGGGGACACAGCAAGAAAAGGCGACGCCTTTGGATCGAGACCCACCAAACTGATTGGTCCAAGGGGGATTGACCCAGGCCCAAAGGCACCCCTCCCCCGGATCCATGGTGCACCATCTGAGGAAACTTTCAGATGGATGGGCAAGAGGCCTGCACCACTTCCAGTAACTGTCGTCCCTGGCTGTTCTGGAAGGGGGGCGGGATCAGGATTTGGTTGGTCGAGGCAACCGACTTCAAGTAAATTCGCTCGCACGACCAGAAGTGGCTGAAAGAAAAATGTTGTGCCGTCTGCGGGACATTGGAGGTGGATTCTGTTTTGGGGTTTGGGGGGTGGGGGAGAATCTGAGTCACGCCCCCCCGCCCCCCGCGGATCCACCCCCTGAGGGCTCTCACTGAACCCGCTGTGGGAATCCACCCCAGGGCTTCACATAATCTCCACCCATTGTCATGTGAAATGAAACTTTCTCCTTCAACAAAAAGCGTTGCAATAAACCTTGTACGCACAAGGAAATTGAACCTCTTCAAGCAAAGCTTCCACAGGCAATGCAATGGAATTCGACAGGCGCTTGAGATCTGTAAACGAGAGAGTATGAATTGCCTGTGTGGGGAGGGTTCCCAGTGGATGCGTCACGCGTTGCGTCGCGAGGCGCTGCGTCAGGCGTTTTGACGCAAACCTGACTGCCTGGCCCAGGGACGCGACGGGTGACGCACCCGGTGTGAACCCACCCGAACACACACAGAAGTTGGATCATCGTGAGATATGTAGTGAACCCCGACATGAGGGTTTAAATGTCCTCAAAGTGTCTACGTGTCCACATCATTTGTCACACCGGTGCGGCAACCAAGTACGTCTGCCCTCTCAAACATTTCTGCCTCGTGGTCGCACTCAGAATGGCGATTGTTTGGTGTCAAAATGCTGCCACACTGTGAGCAGACGGTCAAAGCAAGAGCAAAGTTCTTCACCTGGGATTGGGTCATCAGAGCCATGACCCCCGGGGGATATGGAACTCTCGGGTGGCATGAGAAAGAGACGATACAGTTCATTTCTGACGTCAACCTTCCTCAAGGCGTCAAACAAACGAAGAAAAGCGCGATTGAGTTTCTTCGCTACTTGGGACGCACACTTCTGTGTCGTTTTGAACCATTTGCGCTGACGGATTCTGGGGGGGGGGGGGGCGTGGCTCAATGCACTGTACTCAATGGTCACACAACAGACCATGGACCTGAAACTTTTTTGCAGGTTCTGCAGCACCAACGGCGTGGTTCTCACACAAGTGTCAGCAAAGCTCGCAAATTCAAAGTAATTTTGGTCGTCACCAAAAGGACATCCTAAATTCTATTGCCAGCAACATATATGTTTGAGAGGGCATGTTCCCCTCTCGAGAGTGTGTGTGTACCCTCAGTGTGTTGGGCCCTTATGTGGAGCACCCTGTTTCTCGGGGTATCTTCGTCACAGATAAACACATCACCCGAAATGCCAGGGGACACGGGCTTTTTAAACACCAGGGCAATTTGAGGGGTACACCACACGCTGCCCCACCTTTTGCGAACTTTTGGTATGTGAAATGATACATTTACAAACAACATTCTTCTAAATCTTTCTCAACGCCAGTGAAGCTTCCCGTGAGTTGTAAAAGTCAGCATTGCTTCAATGCAATGCGTCTGGGGTCATCTGAATCTGTTTTGAATTCGCAGATATGTCTATGGTCTTGAGTTCAGGCGTGCCAAAAACTCAATCAGATCTGTGAGACACTTGGTTTGTGTGTGTGTGTGTGTGTGTGTGTGTGTGTGTGTGTGTGTGTTAGACCGGGTCTGTCTCTGTGTGCACAACCTGCCAACTTCACAATGGAGGTGGGGGGGGGGGCAAGAGATACCAAAGCCCCCAACCCCCTGGATCCACGAGAACAAAGACACGCCCTGAGACGTGCAAGAACAGAATGTGCGCTTCGGCGTTGTAATCAGCTTCCATCGTCTTGCGTGAATCAGTTCACTGAATCTCTGCCATGGTGCGAAAAGGGAAGACGGGTGGAGACTTTTGCATTGACCGCATTTTAAACTTTTTTGCTCACAAATTGATGAAATGGCGACTGTGCGGGTTCAGTAATCGGAGCCTGGCTCAAAAGGATCGGTGTGAGCGATGAATAGGAAGATTCTCAAGTCTGCCAATCTTCCAATTTTCCAATTTTCCCATTTGGTGTGTGTGCGTTCGTGCTGAAGTATCAGGAGGTATAAATTTGATAGCATTTCAATATCAACATGAAAGTAGTTGCAAAATCATCTCTGTGGCAACAGGACGGAAAATTGTGCAAACACGCGTGTTGTTGCCCTGACGACCAGACTCAAACATGGCAACAGGCGTTTCATGTGGAGATAGTTGGTGATGTTCCAATCAGTTTTGATTTCACGCCCTCAAGAGAGTATGCAGTGATGCTTTGGAGTAGCACACACACGCACTCACACACACTCACACACACACACACACACACACACACACCATGAGCAACAGGTGCAAAATTGACGTTGAAGTCAATGCAGTTGACAATGTGAAAACCCCCAAACCTTCCTTGTACTTTTGCGGTGCAAATCTTTAAATCTTTCATGAGCTTTGTTTTCCGCAAAACTGCAAGACAGCGGCACCAGCAGACAGTGTTTCGTCCTCTGTGTGTGTGTGTGTGTGTGTGTGTGTGTGTCAGTGTACGTGTGTGCGCGTGTGTGCGCGTGTGTGCGTGTGTGTGCGTGTGTGTGCGTGTGTGTGCGTGTCTGCATTGAGCACGTGTGATAGCAGAATCCTTGGATCCAAAACACGAATTTGAGTGCGGCACTGTCAACCCCGTGGGCTCAGCAGTGTTAGATACGAGGAAGAGAGCGCGTCTCCTTTGTTGTATCAAATGTCACGAACCAAACCTGGTGCTCATGCGTATGTTCTGCCAAGTTTTACGTTCTTTCGCGAGCCCACCCAAAAATACTGCACCCCTCGCCACACCTTGCGTCTCAGTCAGCTGACGACGCTGCAGCCCCTGCTGACTTGTGCCAGACGCTTGCAGTGCCAATGCGGCCGAACTGATGGTGATGTGCTGCTACAGGGAGATTTCATCGGCGACTTTGAGCAAACAGCCCGCAACCTCAAAATGCACACGCAAACGTAAATTTTGATCATCACAGCATCCCAAAAGTTACGTTTGTGTTTCCACGGTTGCGGGCTACTTGCTCAAACTCCCCATCGATCGGTGGGACTCCCTCCCAGGACACACCTGTAGAACTCGCTGGGGAGTCACACCACGGGTGCTCCCAGGGGGGATTCCCTTGTCAGTGGAGTTGCAAGACGTGTGTGTGCAAGGGGAACACGTGCAGATCTATTCAGCGCGTTTCCTCGATGCAAAATCTGTGAGTTTTTCTGGATAAATTCCAAAGTGGCAGTGTTTGAAAGACACGTGAATTTGTGCAGGGGTTCTATTGTCCGTAGAGTTGCAGGACGTGCAGCGAGAAATGTGCAGACCTGGAGCAGGTTTCCTTGTAGCCAAATCTATTTTGAGTACTGAGTCAGTTCCAATGTGCCAAGATTTGAAAGACGAGAGAACTTTGTCTTTGTTTGGTTCGGGGTCCAAGGTCAGCAGGATCTATTGAAACAAGACTCTTCCACCTGTGGAGATTCCCTTCCTGGCTGTTTTCGCCTCGGGAAGGACCTGGCTTCCGTTGAAAGTCCGGTTTTGTCTTGAGATGCCAGGGTCTGGTGCACGACTCAACACAAGGCAACCCAACCCTTTCCAAGGGGGGCGGGATGAGGGCGACTTCCATGTGAACGAGCGAAGCGTTGTCTTAGAACTGTGGGACAAGGGCCGGTGTGAAGGATCCAAGAGACCTCCGAATCTGCGAGACCTGATATGACACAGAGCTGCTGGTAGATCCAGCTACGAAGGACCTCAGTTCTCGCACAACTGAGTCCTGGCAGAACCATGACACCGGAACCCAACCCGAGGCCCTTCTGGATCCTCGCCTGAACGCGCTGCCACGCGTGCCGGATCCTGTGATGCCATCTGACGGATTTTTAAGCGTGTGGTCGCCCGAAGGGCCGTGTACCACACGCTTAATGTAATCACCATCAGTCTGTATGTGTGTCCATCTGTATGTGTAAAGCGGGTCTTGGCAGCGGGGGTTGGACCCACTTTGGGAAAAATGGTCAGTGAGCATCACTGATCTCATTTCTGGCCATTTTTCCCAAAGTGGGTCCAACACCCCCCCCCCCCAAGACCCATTTTCAAAATAATTTTTAAGTGTGTGGTCGCCCGGAGGGCCGTGTACCACATGCTTAATGTAATCACCATCAGTCTGTATGTGTGTCCGTCCGTATGTGTAAAGCGGGTCTAACCTGGGGGGGGGGGGGGGGGGGGGGGGTTGGAAGAAAATTTTTAGTGTTAGAAGAGGGGAGGGTTGTGG
>JAAUXT010091502.1_pt1 | contig 36031 bp, 32 predicted proteins | sample 7278171 | NCBI WGS metagenome assembly JAAUXT01 (sample SAMN14350112, study PRJNA611818) | marine sediment metagenome | isolation source: surface marine sediment (1.8m) | place: French Polynesia: Moorea | collected 2018-08 | reverse complement strand
CTGTCTGTCTGTCTGTCTGTCTGTCTGTCTCTGTCTGTCTGTCTGTCTGTCTGTCTGTCTGTCTGTCTGTCTGTCTGTCTGTCTGTCTGTCTGTCTGTCTGTCTGTCTGTTCGTGCACTTTCGTGAATTTCGTTTGGTGTTCGCAAGTGACAAGGAAAACGAAGGCAACCTGAAGCCGATGTTCTTGTCAGCTTTGTCAAGCTGGACTGAATATCCCTCCAGCAACTGAGCCTTGTTTTGTGCTTCGAGTTCTTTCTTTCGCACACAGATTCAAAGACAAAAACTTGATAGCGAATTGGATCTTTTTGGGTCTGCATCAAAAGACAAACGAACCTGGCCAAAAATGTACAGATGAAATTGGTTGAACACGGACGCGAAGTTCCGAAAGAAACCCTACCAAAAACAAAGCCGTCCAGTGGCACAACCTCCATGCAACGCAAAGTTGCGGAAGATTGATACTCGAACCAGAACATTACTTTCGCTACAAAACGACCGTTTCTTTCGATCCTTCGAACACTTTTGTCGTCAGTTCGTACGGGTACTCAAAACTTTGGCGAAAAAGTGCCACTGAGCGACGTTGGTTTGTTCCTCGACGATACAAAGTTGTAAAATCGACGCAGTCTGCGGTGCGAAAATGTTTTTGGATACACCCAGAACGTAGTTCAAGAACAGCAATAACCAGTAAAAACTCAGGCATCATCTGGCGTTACTGATGTGAAGGACGTGTCAGTGAATTCATTGTCTTCGTTTCTTGGACAAAGCTGTCTCAACACATTCCACTCGACAATTGATTGACACCTTGCAGCAAAAGGAATGTTATTTTTCTTTGCAATATTCAGTCCTCCACCCTTGAGAACAATAGAAATGTTGGTTTCTTTGTGTGTGTTTGGAAGAGGTACGAGTCTTCAGGGACATCACGATTTCTTCAGTGCCAAAGGGGCAAAAACAGATTGGCCAATCTTCAACTGTCAAAACATCGGGTAGAAGCGAAGTGGGAGGTCCGCGGTGCAGTTTAGTGCATCAAATAAACACAAAACATGTTTGGTAATTGGGTTTTTTAATGTCAGGCCGTTCGCGTCTTGGGGGTTTGTCAGACATTAAATATTGAAAAATTGCGCAAGGGAGAAAGTGAACCGTAAAACTTGTGTTTGCATTGAACAAACTTGTCATCGTCAATGTGAAATTGATGCCATTTCCATGTGACCAGAATTCTTTATTCGCTCACAAATTTTGGAAGAATCCACGTGTTTTGGATGCACGTGCATCAAAGTGTGCAAAAGATCTCGTCGGCAAGCTTTTTTTTTCTTTCAAAATATCACGCTTTGGAGGATCGAATAAAAACTACACTTTCACCTGCCAGCGAAACAGGAAAAAATGTTTGCCCAAAACAATTGCATGTGAATAGCACTTCATAAATATGAACACACAAAAGCTTTTTCGTGAGTGTTACAAGCGAGGTACACAAAACAAAACGTGGAGCCAGGGGCAGGTTTCAATTGTGTTTTATGAGTCACATTATTCATTTGTCGTGCGGACATGTTCTGCTCTCTTTGGCGGATCCAGACAATTCATGTCAGAATGTCGTGTTTCAGGGTTCCTCCCCACCGAAGAATCGAAGAAAAATCACAAAGCTGTCATAAAGTCGAAGAGAACCCTTGGCGCATGACTTTGTTTTTGGTAAACTGAGAAATGCAAGCGTCTCTGACGCTCACTTCAAAATCTGGTTCCGCACGAGATTGTTTGATGAAAGTCGCTGGCAAAGTTTGATACCCGTTTATTTGCATTGCCTTGTTTGAGAAGAATTTGTTGAATTGGACATTTGCAGCTTCCATATTTTATTCCCATTGCCACTGTGCACCTGAGAAAATGAAACCAAATGCCGAGTTTCTATTCAAATACACGTTCGTCCCAATTTGGTCAGAATAGGGTCAATTTACATTGAGGTAATATTTGGATGCTTGAAAATCAGGTCTCGTCCTATTAACCATCGAGTTTGGGAGTTATTGTGAAAAGTGCATGTTGCTTTTCCAGGGTATCTCAAGAATTGCACGCATCTAGGATTGCGTTGGTTTGTGTTTGATGACGCTGTGGGGCGCACTTGACTTGAAAGACGTGCTCCCTTTTCGCTAATACGCGTCTAGACTGTGTTTTGGCTGGCGTGGAAATGCGAAAAGCATTGCGCAAAGATGTGAAAAGTTTGGAGATATAGTTCGGGGATAGGTTTGCCTTGCACCGTGGTTTGGAGGGGAGTACTTCCAGGGTCCATTTTGCAGATTTTGAAAACTGAAAACGTGAAGGCAATTCCATCCAGGTGCGCTGGTCTCAAATTACCCAGGTCCATGTACGAGTACGTACAAAGATTTGGAGACCCCAGTTCTATTGAAGTGCGGTGGTCAGTAATAGCCTTATCAAACAAAGATCAGTATTGAGTTTTGGTGACGGTGCAACCAGACTCGCACCGAAAACCCCGGCTTCGGTTCCCACTGAAATGGTCCTATTCTTGCAGTTTTTACGATTGCACTGCATGTCAGGTCTTACGATTCTCAGTTTCCCATGGTTTGGAGAAATAATTATGCGGACCCGTGTCGTGTCTGTTTGCGCTGGGGTTTTGTCCGCGATAGGTGCTCTTTGTTCACTGCACAACTGAATCACATTGCGCTGAACAACGTTCGGTTCCTGGAGCATTTTGCTCAGTGAACTTGATACTCGAGAGTTTTGTCCTTGTGCTGTCATTTCCTTGCTGACATACCTGGACAGAGTTAACATTTGGATAGGCCTTTTCAGACTGAGATACTGACTTTAGTTTTGTCAAAACGCTCATTGTATTAAAGAAAGTTTTTCTTTCAACAAGTTTGTTCCCACGGATCTCCTGACTTGATCTCGTTGGGATCTGCACCAGGACGGGAGTTTTGAACGAAGACGTTTCCAAGCCATTTCAGAAAGCGACCAAGCTTTGGGTGACAAAGATTTGTGATTTGCTGTTTGAAAGATCATGCGGAGAACACAACATTGACGGTCCGGTGACGTCACTTTTGCTTCACCACTCACTTTCTGACACGTGTGTGTTTCAGGACGCAGGCGTCGCGACTGGAGGCGCGGGGCGCCGACCCGCCGCCGCGGGACCTGTTCGCGCAGATGATCCGCACCGCCAACTGCGAGGGCGAGATGAGGAACTGCCCGGTGAGTAGTCTCCGTGGAACCGTTCACGATTGACGCGATCTGACATGGGCGCGACTCAAGTGCGCGACGGCGTGCACATCGATCCGTGACGTACAGACTGCAACCGAAAGACAAGAAGATAACCACACACGCACGTGACGTGCACACACACACACACACACACACACACACACACACACACACCAGTGTGAAAGGTGTGGACGTGCATTTTGGGAGTGACAGTCCCTGCTGTTTTGATGGGATTCGCGACAAAGGTCGAGTGACAAAAGGAAACTAATTTTGATGAATAGAATTTCTCTGAACAGAGTTTGTGTGAAAACGAGCAATCAGGACTAATTAAGTTTCGTGAAATTAGTTTGTGGTTCGGAACATCCAAGACAACAATAATGTGCGAGCGTGCATTTTCTGTGTCGCTTGCTGTTTCAAGGGGCTCACAGTTTGGCATGAGTTCAGAGCTCTTGTCTGAAAGTGAGGTCACCACAAAGGACAGTGGGCTTCGTTCAAAATGAGCCTTCAAAAAAACCCCGACCTCAAAGTTAGTCAGCAAAGGAACGTGGGTGTGTCGGTGGCCCAGTTGTTCCAAGAACTGAGTAAGCGTGAGACAGACGTACGGGTACATGTGTTCAGTGACGAACTTTTTTCCTTGGAGCGTGAGGTGCCTGGATCAGAACTTTTTCCACCAAAAGATCTAAAACTCTCACGCAAACACAGTCACTGCTTGTGTCGGTTGGGACTTTTCGAGTACTTGCCACGAGATTTTGTTTGTCCAATTTCTGTTGAGCTCAAATTTTTACTTGGGATCCACCGTTGCAAATTCTCGGACAGAAATAGGTTGAACTTTGCGATCCCACAACAACCAACAAGTTGCCAAGTGCAACACGGAAGATTCTGATTGCAATTATTCTCCTGCAGGGGAAACGAGTTCCCAATTATTCCTCCAAGGAGAAAGGGTCAAATGCCAACCTGTTTTGTGAAAAGAGGTTCAGCTGGTCGTCTGTTCCTCACTGAAGGTGAAAACGTTTTCAATTGAGGTGGATCCCAGACAATTCTGGTGGCAGATGAATGTCTGGAGCTTTGTTGTTTCTTGACAGGCCAACAGTGGAGGTTTTGTACGAACTGAATTTCTGGTGAATGTCGTCTTTGTTCATCGATGAGCAGCTATTGATAGTGAATAGTGTGGGCGACATGATGCCCGCGGAACAGAAAGGAGATACATTTTGATTGAAGAACCCAGACGTCTGAAGGGATCGCTTCGTCCTTCGGTGGATTGACTCTGAGTGATTCACCCTCACACGGCTAACTGCCAAATTTGCATTTTATTTTGGCAAATTCCTCCTCTCCTGTGCACAAATTGACACACTGCAGTCTTCCAGAAACACGAATTTTGTACGTATCCCGTGGAGCACGCAGCCGGCCAGGTGGCAGCACCTCCTACTGAAGTGTTTTCCAGAGCTGTCTGTCGCTCCGTTCGCCTGTTTCAATGTCCAAGAACTGCTTTCGTTTCACTTTTCGAGCACATTTACATTTCCTTTTTGTGTCTTTTTCAGAAAAACTGTGGACAGAAGGTGCAGGTCATGAGGAACCTGATCAACTGCCCTGATGTTGGTGAGTTTTCTTCTGCACTCACACGCTGACTGCCTCTCCTGAACGCAAACGAGATGCTCAGAACTCTGTTGCTCGTACTTGCTTCATTTCACTGTTTGTCTTGGGATTTGTTTGTCCGCGCTCACGGTGAAGTCCCCATGGCGAATGTCACAATGACGGGAAACAGGAATGACCCAAACCAATGTTGACCACAGTCTTCGCAAAATTTTGGGCCATTTCTGGGAAGAAATTTGATGACAAAGTTTGACGGAATACGATGAATGGGGTCATTTTCTAAGAGGAAGAGGTCTGCGTTGTGTTTGTCTCCAAATAAGGGGAGGGGAAGTCTGATTGTGCCATTGGAGCCTTGTGTAGATCTTTTCACAAGTGAGTGATTTCTTGATTCACTCGAAGGAGACATTTGCACTTTAGCGGCGTCACTGCGAGTGAAAAGGGTGCGAGATTCAAATAGGCTTTGTGGGTTTTCCAGGTACTTTTGATTCATAGTACTGTTGAAATCGTGAACTTTTCGGGGGTCTTCTCCATTTTGCGCTTCAAGCCTCTTCAGTTTCGTTTCTGTCAGGTTCTGAAACCAATCAAACTGAAGTTGGAGAGTGAGATTCTTCCCCCAAATGGGAACACGATCACAAATCATTGATATTGCTCAGAGATCAAAGTGTCGTCCGTATTTTGATTTTTGACATGCCCCCCTGAGGCGGCCTTTTCACACGCATTTACCCATCATGCCCTGTATATCCTTTTTCTAATTAATCTGGCTCACGTTGTTTGTCGGTCGTCTCGGTTTTCAGTCAGCATCGGACTGGTGTGGGACTCGGACCGGCCGAACCTCGATCACATCAAGGACGTGGTGCGCTGCATCGGAACTTCCATCAGACTACCAGACGTGAGTTTACAATTACGTCGCCATCTTTCACGTTTTCTTTTGTGTTTTTGGTCGAAGTTGTTACTGGGGAAAAAAGGTGTGTCGTGTCCTGTGTCTTGAGCGTGACACCCTGCGTCGCGCTCAATTTTCGGACGCTCCTACACCTGACAATCCGGCGATGTCTTGTGATGAATCCGAACCTCGTTCCTTGGGGCTCCGTGCTGTTTCCAATCCTTGTTTGGCGCGTCTTCTTCCGAACTATTCAAAGAATTTAGGGAAAGCTGAAAGAACGAAGCCAACGGAGATCCTGAACCAAAGAAAACGTTCACGGTTCACTTTTTGTTGCCAGTATCATGATCACCTGATGCGATGCAGTTTTTGCACGACAAAGTACTTTTTCCTCGTAGTTCATTTGCAGAAGAATAGAAGCGTATAATTTGAAGTGCTGAAAGCAAACAGGGCTCATTTGAGCATCAAATAAGGAGTGCACGCATACAAATAGATCTTCGCTGTCAGCAAAATTGTCTACGACTGTTTTCTTTCATTCTTCTCAAAAAACAGGAAGTGTGACATTCTTGAAAGATCGTTCCCAACGAAGAAAGTGATTCGTGTGCGGAAATTTTCAATTCAAATCTGATTTCTGAGTAGATCTCAACATACTTCATTTCTTCCTGCACAAAGGGGTTTGTTTTGGAAGATCCAGGGAGAAAGAAAGTTCCGAGAGATTTGAGAACACAACATAGTACAAATGTAACCTTGATGGTGAACGACCTCACAAATGCGGACAGGCCCTTCCCTCCTCAGATCTTCTTTCTGTTTGATTTGTTTGACATGTTTGCCTTCTGATGTGATTTTTTCATTCACATCCCTTTTCCTGTTCTTTGTGTTTCTGGTGGCCCGTGTGTCTTGTGCTGTTGTCAGAGTAAGTGCTTGCTGGACGCAATGCAAAATTGGATGACGGAGGAGGTTGTACTGTCATTCTACCTGGACGACGGAAGAGATGCTTCCTCAGCGTAACTGGGATTGAAAGATTGGCTGACGAATTGCCCAGATCGTGTGTGTTGGTGAAATTTGATGTGCGTGTCACCTTCCTGGTGCTGGTGCTGCTGCTGCCTTCTGAGATCTCCACGTGTCTCCATTTTGACACACGTCTTCACGTCTCAACGAATGCAAACCACCTTTGTTAACGTGAACGGTTTGTACGAGTATTGTCGACGAAAGACGGTCCTTGTGTAGTTGGTCAGGCTGTGGGTAGCTGTGTTGTCTTGACAGGAATCGAGTGTTACCTGCAAAATCTCAACAACTCACACAACTGATTTCCTTCGGGAGACAAGAACCTTTCGCTTATCAGCCACATTGGTCCTTGTGACCCATTGAAAGTGGTTGGCTATTGTCATGGCGCATGACATTAGAGGCCATTGGGTGATAACGTCTTTGTGGAGTGTAATTATGGAACCTCCTATTGTGCTTAGTATTCACTTGGAAGAGAAATTTGTGCTGTTAAACATTGTGATGAGTGGTAATGGCATGGATAAGAGCTTCATGGGGACACATTTGGTAACAAAGGTGTGCCTGTCAAGTTGCGCTGCTGTGCATAAAGTAGACAAAGTGTGGAGTCGACCGCCGAACTGGGCAGTTCTGCAGGAAGGAACCCTCAGTGATGTTGTAGAAAGTTGCAGTTTCGTTTTGCCCTAGAGAGGAGGATGAATCCCATCGCTTTTGTCTGAGGCATCACGGTCAAATCTGAATAATTAAGCCACAAATTTTCAATAATTGAAAGTGAATGATTCATTCATGAGTTGTTTTGCTCTGGTGAAGGGCAGTGGAGAAATAAATTAGCAGCGTGGCGGGGGTCGAGCTCGCACGCGCCGTTTGCGTGTCTCCGGTGTTTCGTGTCGCAGGACGGGGGCAGAACGCCAGGTTGCTCATGCCCTCCGTAATTCCCGCAATGGCCTCTATTTGGATAATAATCAAAATTATTGGAAGATCAATCATTTATTTGACGAACTTTTTTCTGGGCACTGCAATTCACGCATGCTGTTTGCAGACGTGTGGTGGACCTGTGAAGTTTTTCCCTCCTTTGGTTCCGTGCGAAGAGCACGATCTGGAATCACGACACTTGTCCCTCTTGCGAACCTCAAGTTCTACCAATGCTTGACATCCACACAATTGTCGTTCACGAAAGAGTTTTGTCGTGTTCGAATCGGACTAAAATATATGCGTCGCAGATGTACATGAACCGTGCAAAATTCCCTCATCATAACCCATCTGTTGTTTGGGCTGATATTGCCAAAAATGAATTGGGTTTGCTGTGCGTGTTTTTTTTTTTGATTGGCACCATATGTCGGACGCACCGGTGAGGCGCTTCTTGCGGGAGAACCTCAGGACGTGATTCGCATAATGATGGGTAATGCAGGGAACGCACCTGTGGGACAGGGCGATCAGTGGCCCGAACTGAGATTTGTGTCGTGTTCTTCTGGTGTTTTCCTCACCACAGACGGTCGTGCCTCACTTCCGTTTGACCCACACACGGGGCCCCTCGTCTGACATGTGTGACGATCCGGGGTGACAGTCCAGCGGGGAAAGCTCCACAAGTTGAACCCTACGATGTGGGTATTCTGATCTCGAGTTTCGTTTGTGGAAATATTGACCAGTAACTTTGCACCTTGGCTTAGATTGACATTGTTTATTGGTACAGATTTCGTTTTCAGTCAAGACCCTTTCAGTTCAAGAGCCTTCCAGTCGCCCCTTGAGCCTCGCCCGTTGTTTGCTGAGCTGGATATCTCGGCAGAGTTTGGCCCGAGTTCAGTTTACACACGGCAGTGGACGTCAAGGTTTTCCGTGACTGTGTCTGAACAGAGACACCAGCAAACGATAAGACCGAGAAAAAAGTGCAAGGAAGCAAATATCCTTGGGTCTGAAATTCTGGAGGATATCTTGTTGCTTTGATTTGCATTGTCCACTGCAACAGGGGACTCGGTTGCAGGTTCACAACGAAGGCTTTCCTGTTTATCTTGGACCTGTTGTAATGTTTCTCTGTCATCGTCAAAAAGCCAAGCTGGATCTTCAGACTCAACTGCCGTGAACATCGGGACAAATGCAGCATTCTCTAATCCCATGGATAAAACACGTTGTAATGAAAAAAACAAGGCGACACCTGAGTCAACAGTGGATGTGGCTTCCAGCGTGCCGCATTGTCGCGCTGTTTGTCAACAGCACATCACGCCAAAAATTATGATTTCTGTCAGTAAAATGATGATTGTTGCTTGAAGGCGCATTGAATGGTGCGTAGCTTCGAAACCAATCCTGCTTTCAGCAGAAAGGTTCTGTTGTTGAGCGACAGAAGAAGTGCCATCTCGTCTCGAGCAGAGGATCAGTGGATTTGCGGTAGGTGACGGACGGCACTTTGTCTCCAACAGCGCGTTTCTCTCTCCACCTGGATCGGTGAACTCAATCCGAGGGAAGATGTAACCAGCACCACAACTTTGTGATGAAGGTCGAAATATCAGTCCACGTTTTCGATTTCAGAAGTTGGCTCAATCTCATTTTGTAATCGTGTTATCGCAAATGTCGGAAATGAATATGAGTGGCGACGGTTGTGTTTAATAATGAAGCAGGTAAGTCTGCGAGACAAAGGCGCTGCTTGGCACAAGTCAAACCGCGGCACGCGCCGCGCGTCTGTTCGGAGATTGAACGCTTTGCAGCGGTGGGTGAAAGTTTGGCAGGTGCTTCCAACATCAACAATATCTCCAATGAAACTTTCATCGCCACTTGCTGTTGAACAAAATTTCACAGTAAATAACATTCAAACACATTTTGCAGGTGACATGCAATTTTATTGCTTTTTTTCTTTCGCTGTCAGTGCGAAATTCATGAAAATGTGCAACTGTCAAACCCAATCCAGTGGGTGGGTGATTTCTGGGAATGAACGCCATCACACGTGAACTGATTGAGCTGGATTATCTGTCGAATTGGTGCTGCAATCCAGGTTGAGATTTCAAAGGTTGTAGCGTTTGTTCGAGGAGAATCCTGACATGTAATCTGACACAAATTGTCGTTGGGAAATCACCTGAGTTGAATGTCCCACCAAAGAGAAGGCGAATTCAGCATCAAAAGATTTCCCGTCCAAAGTACAAGTCGTTGCGACAATTGTTCAGGAGGAGACTTGCGGCTCAAAAAGAACCGGCTGTAAACTGAACCAGGGCAGCGGTCGCTATTCTGTTGAGGCACGTCAGAGGAAATTTGAGGACCAGAACGGTGAAGTGAAGTGGTTGGGAAGTTTGCCTGCCTCCTCAGTCGTCCCGTGGCAAGATAAGGCCGACTGAGTCATTCGCTGTTTCTGACGCATCTCAGGTGACTCGGCCGGTGGCTGAAGAGATTGAGATTTCGTCTGTTTCATTTCCGCATTTTGCACAACTAATGCATCAAAAAGCGCTGCAACAGGTAGCTGTCAGAAACACCGCAGGAACAAGCGACAGGGGACCAGATAGGATCAGGTGGGCAAAATGCCTTTGCGTTTGATGATGTTGCAGTGCATGAAGCATTGATCAGTGGAAACATACAGCGCAGAACACAGGGGAGGTATTGTGTTTCCAATGCATAAAAAGGCGTGTGCAGATTTTTGATGCATTAAGTGCAGTCTATTTGTACCCGGAGGATTGGCAATGCATCGACTCGCGCAGAGTGGAGATCCATGTGTGACTTCAGGTACACGAGTCATATTTGCCTTTTCATCTGCAATATGCCATCTTCAGTTGAAAGGCACCAGCATTGTGCACGGCTGTCCTTATCAGGGTCGCGTATCTAATGTATAGCTTTTTACACCTGACAATAAGAGAGCTGCACACATGCGTGCTGATTGCAACACAGGCAGGCAAGGTGAATGCAAGCTGCTGCTCGGAAAGGTGGATGTTTCAGCGAGGAAGTCGGTTTCCATGGCAACCAGAACGGGACATTTTTGCTGTGTGTCCGGCAGGAATTCACGTTGTCTGGTGCGGCATGTTTTCAGCCTCAAATTTGATCAGATGCCTTGTCAGCTTATTTCAACCATTCGAATCTCTTCAAAACGGTGTGAGGAATAATACATGAGGCAAAAAAGAGACCGTGTGTAAACAGATGAGACATTTAAGCTGTGGAAGACGGAGGAAGCACCATATCGGGAATGCGCGGCAGCAGCTGTCGACGTGAGCTTCTGTGTTCACTGCAAGGCTTGCACGTTGCGGCCGCGCATCTTGCACGCAGACGGACAACATTGAGAAACACGAGAATCTGATGCTTTTTTGGACCTGAGCAAATGCGGCCAGGAATCTGTCAGAAGTTTGGATGATAATGGGTGGCAAACAATGACTCACAAAGGTAGGCTTTGCGTTTTGGAGGTTTTGTGCTGCTGCCAATGCGCATTCGATTTGGGTCAAGTGTTGGACCCACGAGCAAGAAATGGTCTGGGACATTTTGTCGTCACTGAGAAAGCGCAAATGAGTAAGTTGTTCGTCTTTGCCGATTGAATGATTGCAGAATTGTATTGAGTCAGCGTGGGCCTTGGTGTGAGTGCCAGGTGTTGAAAATGACAAGATTTCTTCGAGATTTTGCTTCGATATGGCAGATTTACTTGTGCGATAAAAGCATTGACTTGCGCGTTTGCTGCCCAATGAGGAATCGCGCTTCATAAGTACGAGATCAAAACATGAATTTGCTCAAGTGAAATGTGTGCGAGTTGATCGATTTCATAATTAAGCACGACGGCCGAGATGTATTGAGGGAAAAGTTGGCACCTGTGTTGCGACATTCAATGCTGCCTTGTTCTTTTGGTTCAATCCATATTTTTCTTTGATCCCACGTTTGCAAAGGGAAACAGAAGATCTGAATGGAGATCTGAACATCATGCCGATCGTACCTGTTATGCTCTTACGAACAGTTGTGTCTCAAGTAGAGGATCCAGAAATGGCTCAGTTTTGTGAGAATCAACGGTCGCGAAAGGTCACTTGGCGAGAACGTGTCCACCACCACATGGACGCGCGCAGTGCTTCAGGAAATGAAACCACAAGTTGTGAATCCATACCAGGAATTTTCCTCTCCAAATGCGTGAAGTGTTCGTGTCTTGCGCTGCGCAGAGTTGACAGATTTTTGTCCAGTGAGGCGGATAAGTTGGCGAAGGAGAAAGCTTTCATGTGCTCCTGTCTGTCGTCAGATTTCAAGAGGGCCAGAGTGTCATTTCATTCCTTTTGGTTACGGAAACGCCCAAGGTTGCAGACAAGTTCCTCCTCAACAAACTGGGTCAGGCGGCGAACAAGTTTGGCCAGAAATAGCAACAGACAGATTTTTTGTTTGTGGTGGATCTCCTCGTCTTTTGTGGTTGCAAAGCTTGTTTGGTGAAGCTGCCACAGCCAATGCGCTCACTTGTGCATGTTGTTGTTCAAGCAAGGTTGAAAAAGGGAAATCTTTTGTTGAGCATGTCAAAGGAATGCAACACTTTTTCACGGGGAAGCATTGTCCAATTTTTTTTGCCATTTTCAATTTGCAAAATTGCTGTGCAAAAATTTCTCTTGACGTTCGGCAGGTGGGCAAACAAAGCCTCTCGTCAAGGCTGCAGAGGCAGCGACGAGGCGCCACACAACCGCGTCGTTGTTTTGCTCTTCTTGAGTTGCTTCGTGGTTTGCGACACAAACTGACGAATCTGCTGAAACCAAAGAGTTGTTGTCCACTTGGTGTGAGATTGTTTGTACGTTTGTTTCGTCTCGTCGCTGTACCCATCACAGTGACTCTCGATAGTCTGAGATCGAACGCTCAGTTTGAGCTGCTCGTGACAACACTGCGATGACCTGGACCTTTCTCCGTGTGCTTGCAGCTGTTTCACTCGGTGCAGAACGACCGCTGGGCGCTGTCGTCGCAGCTCCAACTCGTCGGCGTCGTGTGCTACTATGGCAAACACTACTCCACCTTCTTCTTCCACTCCAAGATGGCCAAGTGGATCTACTTCGACGATGCCACCGTCAAAGAGGTAAGTGTCGTCTGAGAAAAAGTCGACCAATCGTGAGATCGCGGCAACGGTTGAATCTGACACTGCAACACAAATTCTACTGCGAAAAAATCAGTCGTTTTCAATTTTCTGTCTCACAAGTGCAGGCAGACGGTGAGACAAAAAGCCTCCAAGAAAGTGAACACAGTTTTTCACTGACAGGCACATACACACAGACACGCACGCACGCACGCACACACATGCATGCACGCACGCACGCACACACATACACACAGACACACACACACACATACACACACACACACAAACACACACACACACACACACACACACACACACACACACACGGGGCGCGCAACAAGAGGAGTTGGAGGGGTAGAACATTCTGGCCGTCTTCACACACTGGATCGAACCACCTGCATGTGAAGGCCAAACTGGTGAGATGGCACTTGTTGGTTGACTTGTACTCGAGTGCACGGCAGTGAATGAGTCGATATTGCAAGAGTTATTCGTCCTGGACAGGGGCAAACCGTCACGTCGATTTGGGGAAAAGGCAGGTGATGGAGAAAGGGAGGCCATGAGTTGCTGAAACCCACAGTTCTGGCTCCGCTTTGGATTTTGCGTCTTGCAAATAGATCACTGTGTCACTTATCTCTTGTTTCATTTCCGAAAATTATTGCCGTCACGACCTGGGGATATTTGATGTTTTGTTTCGAGAACTGTCTATTTTTCCCGATAAACTGAAAACTTAGCGCGGAAGCGGCAGCATTTGGCCGCGCTTGTTATCACTTGCTTGTTGCGCTTCTCTTTGAACAACTTGACACTACACAGCCAAAGTTTATTCGGTGATCGTTTTTTGATAAGCAACTGCACTTTGATAAAATTAATTCTGCAACGATGACGTGCAATGCATGCAGGAAATTAGAACTGTAAACTTGTGTGTGTATGTTGTGTCATAATTTGTCATAATTTCTGTTTTATTCTACTCTGCTGCCTTTGAAATTTCATTGAGAGTAGAATTCTAATCAAACAACAAAGTGTGGAGGGAAAAGGGTAATTGGACACTTGAAACAGCATGACAACCTCCCAGTTGATTAAAATTGGAAACGTGTTGGAGGCAGTTCCAATTTGTTCAATTCACTCAAAATACTCGAAGAAAAACCTGCAACGTGTTACGAGTAAACAGCGGGTATCGAATTTCATCCTTGTACACGTATGATTCGTACCTCGGAAAATGGTGGGGCAACGTGTGTACAAATGTGCATAATTGCTTTGTCCTTTTCTGCATTGAATTCAACGCTTTGTGAAAATGCAGATGAATGCACATTTTTGTCCTCAGAAAAGATTTGCCCAGTGAGTGTTTTGTTTTGTCCAACAATGCAGGTGAAGTGAAAGGTCTGTACTGTTTGAGGTATCGATTCAGATGCACATTTATTGAACGTGCATTGAGGGTGGACACCACAGCTGCCCATGTCACCGACACCAAACAAACACACACGCTTTGCGGGCCTCCGTTCAGCGACACCTGACAGACTCAAAATAATGTTCATTTGCTGTGTCCAGTCACAACAGTGCAACAATATCTCGTTTGTCCATTTGTGTATTGTTCAGCCTGGCTGGTGACGTTTTGGCGCAAAAGAGTTCGGCTGAATTCCCACGGTAGATCAGTCTCTGAAGTCAAGCACAAATGGAGTCGTAATTGTAATCAACGCCCATTTGGTGGAAAAAGTTCTCAGTGACTACTTTGCTGTGATTCACTTCTCTTTCTGAGCACTGATGGCAGTTGTGATACCATTGTTCGGCCTCGAGTAACACAGGCTTTTTCGCATCGAGTCAATCCCGTGTAATTGTCAGATTACCATTGATGGTCAGTCTGGGGGAAATGAAAATATTGTCGAGTCGATGCGTGGGGTGCCACATGCCAAGTGCCAAAAATGCAAAGCCCCAAATTAAACGAATCGTGCCCTGCAGGCAGGTTACCAACACACTTTCTGGTATGCCAACAAAAAAAAAAGTGCAGAGAAATGCTTTTTTGGAAGGAAGGGAAAGTGTGTGGAAATGAATTTTGTTGGTCGAAAAAGCAAACCTTCGTCACTTTCTGTCTGTGACGCACGATCAATTCTTGCCCTGAAACGAAAGTTACTGCAGCACGAGTGGATCTGTTCACACACATTCTTTCTTTCGCAGACTTTGACTGATTGCCGCGTGTTCCAAGCGACGGGTCTCGTAAAACGAACTGACCCACTCAAATTATTGTGATTTTGTTAAATATCCGAATGGAAATGGCGTAAAATGAACAAAATGCCCCTGAGCATTGCTGTAAATGTGGTAGTGTACCGCAGTCTTGTTGGGACGCTCAACTGGATTTCTCTGTGGTACAAACGTGAGGCGTTGTTTTGGGAAGGACGCACCTGTGAAGTATATTGACAATTACCTTGGAATAATGACAGTGGGACACGCCATGAAGTTCTGTCGGAACACAGGCATTGGTAAATTGCTCAGTCGCAAAAGTTTGGTTTACTTTTTTCTGCCTCAGGTGATGATAAAAGTTGTTTCGCGTCTGGTTAAGTTTTGTACGCGACGTGTGGCGCAGAATTAGGTTCTGTCTGCCATGTGTGCACGAGAGATAATCAGTGGATTATGAGCGGAAAGTTCGTGTTATGGATTAATTTGCTGCACCTGGGGGAGGGATGGAAGAACTGTAAGTCACCGTAATATTGCGCACGAATTGCAACAAACCCAACTGTTCTTTGTTTCGCTTGCAGGCGAATTGAACAATGCTTTGAATGGTTTCAAACAGATCGAAGTTAGAACAGAAAACGACGTGGCCTTTGCGGAAAACGCCAACTTGTAACAATGGACTGTGCAAAGTTTTGTACGAGTGCTTGGTTTCGTGACTCACGTTCACACATTGCATAACTAACTGTGCTGCTACTCATTTTTGCTGGCAGGTGAAAACCTCAAAACGCACGCAACGTTAAAAACGTCACTGTTACTCAAAACTGGTAGAATATGGCGGTGATTCAGAGATGGGAAATATCCAGCGTGAGTAACCAGTGGTGGGACAACTGGTCCCGTGTCGTGTACCCGTTACCTGGGCAAATACACCTGATTGATGTGGTGGTGTTACGAGCTGAACTCGCATTGTGTTCAAACAAAAGCGCGCCGCAGAAAATGACGGATGACTTCGAAAAGAGGGATTTCATCCGGTGGGAACTTTCTCATAAAACAAGCAGGCGCGACTTTTACCATAAAGTATCGTTACTTGATAGCTTTCCCGTCTTTTGTCTGTGGGATTTGTCGAAAGTCTTGATTCGGGCATTATCGTCCAAGTGCCAAAATGAATCGCTTCCAGACTTTTGTGCAGAGAGCTCTACAAAGCGGGGTACGCACGAAGAAAGAAAACTTTAGACCAGTCACGGTTTCTCGTGAGCTTGGTGTAGCCGTTGTGCTTTTGCGTGCAACAAACTTTTGTGCTCTTTCCTTCCTTATTTTATCGTTTCTGTTGTTTTACATTACAGATGGGCAGCCACTGGCAAGTGGTAGCGGATAAGTGTTGTCGAGGCCACTACCAACCTTTACTGCTGCTCTACAGTAACCAGGAGAGTCAACCGATAGACACAGTCACCGCTCCTCAAGTGACGACCAAGTTGCCTGGATACCAAAACTACTGCTCCGACGAAAGTGGTGCGTCTTTTTTTTTCCGCAGGTTGCCATTGAAAAGAAACCACAAAGTTTGCAAACGGACGTTTTTTGATTCGTTCGGTTTCGTTTGTCTGTGCAAAGGCGGATTGAACGGTAAAATGCGTCAATCGCAGTTCGCTTGAATGTTTTTTGCTGTTTGTTTTTCTCGTTTGTTCACATCCACTTGTGCAAAAGCTGAAAAGTCAAATTTGGGAAAGGAAAAATGAAAATTGTGAAAGTAAAATTTGCCTGCTCATGTACCAAACAATAGCTGCACGGAAAATGTCCGTGGTTGTGGAAAATAAATATCACTGGAAGGCATATCGTGTCAGGTGCAATTTGAATTAACACAATTGCTGTTTGTACGAACATTATTTTGGGAGACGTGTGCTGATTCCGAGAAATTTCACGGTTTATGGGAACATACTGAGCACTGAGAGGTGGCTCGCCTGACACGGTTGTGCTGTCGTGATAAATGTTTCAACTCAGGGCAGTTTGAACGGATACGCTGAACGGAGAATGTCACAAGGACTGACAGAGGCTTTGTCATCTTTTTAGTTGCTGAATCGCCGAGTCCGGCCAAGAACCCGACGCGCCAGATGAGTTTCGACAACATGCGTCGCGCGCAGACGCCCAACCTGGAGCTGAGCGGCGGCGCCGCCGACACCTCCCCGCAACGTCGCGCCGTCACTCCCGGCCCCGAGTGGGGCCACCACCCGGGCCTCCACAACAGCAATGAGGACCTATCCGGTGCTAGAGACATCCCGGCGCACTACCGCCAGCCCAGCTACCTGACTGCTATGGACACTGTGAGTGGTGGCGGTGGTGGACACGCCCGGGATCAGTTTGATGGGTTTAGGTCTCGTCCCACGGCGGGAAGTGAGTTCCCGCCCTCGAGTTTGGGAGAAGACAGCTACAGCCGATCTCACACTCTTCCAGCCAGAAGTAGTTCACACTGCCGCTCTCAGCAGCCGGGTGTACCGCAGTACACGCAAAGTAGTACCCAAGGGTACACCACAACAACTCAGTCCCATTTCCAGCGGTACCCGAATCAGTACCCACACAGCGGTGTGGGGTACAACTCGCCACAACATCAGAGACCGGCCTCTGCTCAGAGCTACACTGCTCAAGGACACTCTGCTCACAACAACGTGAACATTCCGTCAAACGCACAACATCAGGGAAACAGCAACATTCCCAGTTCACAGCCCCCGCCCAGGCCTCCGATGCCGCGCCAAAACTCCATAGACGTTGCCAGCGACGCCGGTTACGACGATTGGACGCTCTCAACAAGCGAGCAATACCGACGTCAGGGCCCAGTCAGCCCCAGGAAGGAGAAAGCCGACTTTTCGTTTCCGAATTCTCCACAGAGGGTCGCACAGCAGCCTGTCGGCAAAATGAATGAAGTGCAGAGAATGGACAGCTTCACAAAGGAAAACAACGGCGCCGATGTGATTCGATCTCACAGGGGCCGAATTCACGAAGAATACCCCTTGGAACACATGCAGAGGAACAGGCGCAACTCGCAGGACGATGTGTTGCGCGTGATTCCTCGCGGAGATGCCTCGAAGCCGCAAAGCACCGACTTCCAGAAGGCCATGAAGAGGGCGCGGTCCCTGGAGAACACGGCGGAGGCGTCGGCGCCGCCACCTGCCGTGAGACCGGCAACATCGGTGACCCGAGGCCGACCGGCCAGCGCCAGGCCGTACGACTTCGGACACCAGAAACCAGTGGTCAGCCAACAGCCACAGCAGCCGCAGCGATCGGCGAGCACCCAGCCGGACAGGCAGCCGCCCACCGTTTACCCGGATCCAGAGTACATGACCCACGAAGAACTGATGCGGCAAAATCGAGCTTCATCGAGGTTGAGTTCAGGACTGGACGCCCTGGACGGGCAGCAGAAGTTGAGCAAAGTTCCCAGCGGCAAAAGTGGCTCCAGTGAAGACAACTACGCCACGTTCAACATGCGCAAACAGACTGAGAGCATATTGCATTTGCAGAACCGTATGCGCCCCAAGGTGCCGCACGGTGCCGCCCTCCCGCCCTCGTCCCAGCACAACACGAGCAGTTCCAGCATAGACACGATGCCTGCCAGTTTCAGGGATGCTCTGCAGGTTGACATCCCAGCAGACAACATCTCGATCGGTTCCAATATGTCAAAGTCCGACTCCGGCTACAGAAGCGGGGATCGCGCCAGCAACAGCTCCGCCAGCAGCGGCGTCGACTCTCCTCTTCCTGACGGACCGGGCGTCCACGGACAGAGGCAGTACGGCAAAGCTGCTTTCGTCTACGGCAGTTATGACCCGAAGGTCCATTCCTCCAACGACAGTTTGGATTCAGCGCAGTCGGGACAGAGCTGCGCGACCCTGACCAACAAATCGACGGGTGGTCAGCCTCTGGGCAACATCCCCGAGGCTGCGGTGCCGAAACTTGTGCCACACGCGAAGGAAACCGCACCAGTTCCTCCGGCCTACGTTGTTGCACAGCAAGGTATGCGTGTTTCTCAATGCCGTGAGTTTTACCACAAAAGTTGAAAACATTGCACATTTCTTGTTTTCTTTCAGCATATTTTCAATTGAATTTCCGATCTTTGCAGACAAAGAGTGCGAGAACGTGTGCATGCGTGCTGAGGACCTGATGCAGATTTCGGCGGGACAGGAGCAATACGGAGACCTTGCCGCCGCGTTGGTGCATTGTCAGCACGCGATAGGTACGTTCCTTAACAAACAGGCCAACAGTTGCGAAACTACGCACTGAACCATCGTCGGAAAGACCACGAAGAGGAAGTTGAAGTATTGAACTTTTTGAAGAAATCTCGCTTTCAAAAGTGTCAACAACACGTAATCGACCTTCACCTTGTCGTTGTTTCTTCGCGCACAGGTCAGCTGCAGGCCGCGGAGTCGATGGCGCACATCAGCGGCAAGATGCGGCAGCACGCCGCCACCAAACGCGCGCACTGCGCGTTGCGCGCGCGCAGCCTCCACAAACAGTTGGCGTCGCGCCAGGACTCCGGCCACTCCTCGGACCTCTCCACTGAGGACCACCACAGGTGTGTATTTACTGAGACCAATCTTACAACTGGCGTTTGAAACGGACAAGAATGGCCGCGTCTGTACACACTGAAGTTTCTTTCCAACGTGCAAAAAGTTCGATCTTGAGTGCAAAGTGCTCTACAGTTGGATTGTGCTGCCCGACTTGACATCGTGACCTCATTGACTGCGCATTCATGCTGAACTATTGTTGTGTTTGTCAGTTTGAGTTCGGTGAGCACGGACGCGGACAGCGACCTGATCCAGATGAGCGTCGCTTTGGGCGACGCGAAGCAGCAGCGCCTCAAGCAGAGCGTCGCGCAGCTCTACCGCCAGGACGCGACGCACCTGCACCCAGGCAAACCGACCACCTACCAGGTACAGTTTTCAGACTTTGCAAACTGATGTGGAGCTTGAAAAACTTGCAAACTTGTGTGTGACATTTTGAGTGCAACCTGTTAATTCTTTTCAATTCCCCACGAGCAGGTGAACCAGGTGTACGGCTCCCAGTACAACTCGCAGTATTCCTCCGACTCCGGCTACAGCACGACCACCGACGACCAGCAGCCGCGCAGGAAGAAGATGCCGCACCCTCCTCCCCAGCCGCACACCGACGTGAGCCTGATGGAGGGTAGCAAGGACCTGGACATCTACGCCACCCTGCCGAGGAAGGGAACACAGAAAGCGGCATTGAGGTCCAAGGAGGCAGAGGTGTACCAGGCGTATCTGCAGAGGCAGAAAAACTCGGCACAGATGCAGCCGCTGAACGCGAGGCACCGCAGTGACTCGGAAAGCAGCATCGCCAACTTGAGTACAGCGGGAAACCACTCGCGTCAGTCGAGCGGGGCCAGTATGATGGGAAGAATGAGCAAAGAGGAGATCAGTCAACACCTCACAGACTTCGTGCGCAGCAAGCAGGGAGCGAAAGATGCCAAAATCAAGCAGTCGGCCACAGACAAGAAGCTGCAAAAGATGCTCAAGGAAGACAGGCAGAACATGCAGAGAAGACCCATTCACTTCAAGGACGGGAAGCAGCCGCTGCCAGTGCAGCCTCCGACTGTTCCTGACTCCAAGCTGCACATGTACAGACCTGTCTCAAATCAGAATCCCGGGCAGCCGGAAGACAGACACGGCCCGATGTACGTGGACCACAAACAGCTCAACGAACTGAGCAGCCAGTCCCTGATGAGCTGCGCCCAGAACCTCCCGCCCAATCACAGTCGCGAAAGCAGCACCAGTTCCTCGCACACCCTCAAGGCGCACAGCAGAGACAACAGCCTGTCCTCCCAACAAGCCCAAAACAACAACAACATCTACGGTGCCGACAAGCTTCACGCCAACGTCACCGACAGGCGGATTCACAACACGTCCATCCAAGACATGCGTCCTTTTCCCGGGGCCGAGCCTCCCAACGACCCCGGTGGGACCTGCTCCCCCACGATCGGCCCTGACGCGCAACCACCGTCCAGTGGCGGGGTGGTCGCCCAGAGAATAGCTGCACTCTCGTATGGGAAAGGTTCGTTGTACATTTCCACTTTCACGTGCGCATGTGCTGCGTTTATTTCCGGTCTTTCAATTTGGATACAATGAGAAACAACAAGACACTACATCGGTCCCTGAAAATACTGTTCGCTTCAGTTTCACACTGTTTTGCCTTTCAAATTTCAGAAATGCCTGGCCAAGAAGTTGTGTCGAGGAGTCAGTCAACAGGGCAGCCAGCGCCGAGACAAACCGGTACGTCTCACGGTCGTCAGTTCTGAGAGTTGATAACTTTTTGCTTGAAACATTCAACACTGAAAGAGTACAAGAGTAGTCTGCGCAAGGTTTGCGTTTGAGTTCTTGATCCTCTGTTGAACTGGTGGTGTAGCTGGAGCTATTTGGAGCCTCCAACGAACTTTGAATCAACGGGAAGGCACTTTTGGAGTTGGTTCGAAGCTTGTGGTTGTAGCACAGTTGCCACTACTAACGGCGTTTGGTGCGTAAGAAGAGATGAGAAGTGGGGAACTGTGCTTTGTTTTCGAAACCACACTTACAGAGGTTCAGGAAGTTCAAATAACTCGTAAATTAAAATGAGTTGTGTTTTCGATACTTCTCAGAGAGCTTCGTTGAAGAGGAAAAATAGTTTTTGCGTAATGAGCATAAAGCGCTTCATTTGAACAGCCTTGCTAACCGAGATATTTTCATTTTTCTTTTCTCCCCTGTCCTGGCCTTGGTTTGCTGCTTGTTGGTTGTCATGGCCACTGAATTGCACCTATCACCTACAACTTTGACTGGTACCTGGCACCGGAACCAAACAGGGCACGATGGTGGAATGAGTCAACCCAGTGGGAAAGTAAGTATGATGCTTGGGTTTGAGCATTTGATTTGTGGCAGTTGACCTAATCTGTCTGGTGTGAAGACACGCACGAACATGAAATCGGAATGTGCTTTCGCATGCTCAAGAGACCTTCAAAGTCCCGTCGCATGTTTCCGAAAAATAAGGAGGAGGTCTGAGCTGAAATGCTGTGAAGGTTTAGATTCTGGTGTGTGCTGCTGGCGTTTTGACATTGATGTCCTGAACCTCTTGTGCATGCTTTTGCAAATGCGGCGTGCCCCCCCCCCCTTCCGATTGTGGTGATGAACGTTTCAAGTTTTGCTCGTGTGCTCGTATTGTGCACGCAAATTTGTCATTGACGTGTCAAATTTCTCCTTTCACTGCGAAGAATGGCATCTACATTTCTTTCCTTGGTGCGTCAAGAACGTTCTCAATGCAGGGAGGAGGTGGAGGCTGCGACAAAACAGAACTGCTAGTCGTCTGTGGTTGTGCATCATCGTTTCTTTTCTCGCTCGCAGGCTTCGTTCGTCGGCAACTTCAGCCGCAGCCAGAGCGTGGATTCAGCTATCAGCGCGCTACCGTCGCATCCGACGCTCGTGCCGCCGCCACACGGCGGCGCAAAACCAGCGGCAGCGGTACCAGGCGTAGCGGCGCCGCCGCCTCCGCCAAAACCAGATAAGCAGCACCGACAACACCTGCTGAGCTACTCCGCGGGAAACCTGAGCGCGGCAGCGAGCGCCAAAGCGCCGCCTCCGACGTCAGAAAAGCCCAAAACGACACCACCTCCCAAAAAGCCAAAGCCGACGGTTCCCAAACGGACAGTGAGTTTGTCGAGTATGTCTTCGCAGGACGCGGACTCATCCATACTGAGTTTCGAACAGGGTGACGGGGTGGAGGACGAACCATTTCCGCCTCCTCCCCCTGAATCTGAGCTTCTTGCCAACCAGCCTCACTTGCTGGGCAACGCACCCAAACACCTCCCACCCGAGTCTAGTCAGTTCTACCCCTCTGGTGCGAGTGCCCCCTCTTCGTGCCCCTGCACATCCTGTCCCGAGTGTTCGCAGCAGAGAAACTGTCACGCCGCTCCGCCCACCAACTTTGCACCCGCAGACTTTCCGGACGCAGATTCAAGTTCTGTGAGCTCCAACCAGTTCTCGATCCCTCCCATGGTGCTGGAAAAGCCGAAAACCCCCAAACCCGTTCTGAAAAAGAAAAGTGGGAAAAAGTCCTCCTCAAAAAAGATGAAGAAGAGCGTCACTTTCTCGGACAGTATTTCGCTCATTGCTGAGAAAGAAGACTTGAACCTTCAGCAGCAGCAGCCTGAGATCGACTACATGGCTTACGTGCAGAATTTGCTCGCGCACAAGAAAAGAGGAGTCTTGATCAAAGCGACCTCCAATCCTGACTTGACGAAACCCAAATTCGCGGACCCCAAAGAGGCGGAGGCGCTCCGCAACGGTTACGACTCCGATTTCGACGAGGACACGAGTGACTCTGAGAACAGCGTGGAGAACAACGAGGCGAGCGGCGGGTCAAAGAGCGGCGGCGGCGGCGGGAGCGCCGTGCGCTGCAACCTGTGTCGCAAACGCGTCATCGACGTGAACGAACTCTACTGCACCGACTGCAAATTCTACATGTCGAAATTTCAACCGCAAACGTAGCAGAAGATTCTTTCGAATTGGTCTCAGTTGTTTTCAGTCACCTGTCCAGTAGCTTAGAACCATGTTTTGTAAAGACAAACAGATTGTTGCCATAGAAATGTGTTCAATGTTGTTTTGGTCTCTCAGTGCTGATGCTGGGCGTCAATTCTTGAGTAACGTTTTGGAGAAACAAACTGCTTGATCATTTCATCCAAAACTGTTGATCATGTAATGCAGGCAGCAGAGTGTTGAATTCGAAACCAGAATGTTTTGTGCAAGTTTTCGTTGCACAATTGATCTCGTGTGGCGCAAGCTGCAAGATCTTGTACTTACGATTTTGACTGATGACACAAATGCATGAGAATACAAGAACCGCGAGGAACTTGGGTATGAAATTGTAAAGTGAGAAAGGAATATTGTGTGTTTTGCTTGTTGAGGCTGTTTGCCATTTGTGTGCGGAATAGCAGCTGTTGTTTCGAAATGAATTTGTGAATAAGAGTGGACGTTGTGAAGAGTGTAGATAAGTGAGACAAATGAGTTAGACATTTGAATGCCCAGAGCTTCAAGGGTATGTGTTTTGTTCTGTTGTGCAACTCCGAAGCCGCGAGTGACTTGTCAGCCAGACAACACTGATTTACGTCCAGTTTTCCATGGTCAGTCTTCGTCCAAAACACTCCCATTGCCTTGCTAAAGCTGTCCAGGTTTGCCTTAAATGATGCCATCCAAACTTCATGGTTTTCATTGGATTCTTGCGAGTTAGCAGTTGAAAGAAGCGCCGTTGCTTTCTTTTCTCAACTTCCCTGGCATAGTTCCTTCTTGTACACACCTCCCATGCGTTTCTCAGTGTGTAAAAATAGTTCATTTTATTTATGTTCCGCCATCAGAATTGGAATGATATTGTGTCAGTGTCAAGTGTCAGTTTCCACTGGACATTATTTTTGTCATGTTTCATACAAATGGATTTGTTGGCAATGAAGCAGCAAATTCGAGAAAAAAAGAAACAAAAACACGTGTTTTGTCTTCGTTCATTGTCGTTGAAATGATCTCGTCAAAGCTGTGTCCATGGCGATCGGACATTCGCTGCCAGAATCTAAGGGACAAACCCAGACGCCAGTCAGAAAAATCCCTGCAAACGAATCCACTGCTGTTATGGGGATTTGCGATGAACCTCTTCAGAGACGAATCACATGGATATGCAAGTGCCCTCGCCTCCAAGCGCACCCGTGTAGGATCTCCAATTTGTGAACTCGGAGAGGGAGCAAAACGAGTCAGTGTGCACTGTTGACCATTGTTACAGTTCTGAATTCACTGGCGGGTCTGTTGAACATGGCGCTCCCACAGACTGGAGAGTCTGATGTTGGTGAGGATGAATCAGCAGGAAAGGAACCTTCAAGTTGTGTGATGGTGAAACCCTGTGTGCAGGTGACGTGGAACAACAACCTGCGCGTGCGACCTGACTTTGTCAGAGGAATCGCACGCTCGGTGCATTGACTGTGGACACTGGGGGAGGATCCACTGGTTGTGATTCTCACCCCGCGTATTCTCCCCAGCAAGTGCACACACACACGCACGCACACAAATTACAGGTTGATGTGACAGACAAAACTTGCTTGGCTTGACGCACTGGTTTTGTTTCACCAGCAAATGTTTTTGTCACTGCCGTTCGGTTTCTCGTTCGAACTTCAGAACTGGTCCTTTTCCCAAAGAGCATGAAACATTGATTCCAAAAAAAAAAATCTGCCTTGTCGGTAACTGATTTTTCGAGAATCAAGGCAAACAAAGGTTTGGGATCACAAATATGGTGACCTTTTTCACAAGAATCACAAGAAACTCCCGGATTGGTGCAAACGGAAATGTTTATTTGAATAGGTGCAGCTGGATTTTTGTACTCCAACAAATTACGATTCGCAAATATGTCTTTGTTATTTGCAGGTGGTGTTGACAAAAGTTTATTTTCCACCTTAGTCAAAAGCAAACCTCTGACAAACAAGCATCAGAAAAAAGATAAAACTCGAATGACTTGGAAACACTTTCGTCCATCAATATCACATCCATTTCACCCGCGGATTTTACTTTCATCTCCATTCAAACTCATCCAGATGCACAGAAATTCCATTTGCGCAAACTCGATCGCAGAGCATAAAAAACACTGTTGTGTTCAGATTCATGGACCACCAGGCATTCAAAAAGTACGTTAAAGCTCGCAACTGTGAACTCGGACGATGATATACGTTGGTCTGTAAAATTGTATGAGGTCTTGCAATGGTTTTTGACCCACTGTGGTTGATTCAGCATAGCACTTTGAAAAATTTCCTGGTTGCAACATTGCAAAGCCAAAAGGCTGTTCAGAATGCATTCGAAGCACTCGATAATTCCAGATGGTGTAAACTGTAGAACAGCAAAAATGCCGACAAATCATGGTTTTGGCGAAACTAATTTCGGATGAAAATGTTGTCATGCCAAGGAGGTCCATACCGGGATGCGCGTCCTTACAACACGGTGTCCATGACGATGCCAGGCCTGTTCAGAGATTGCTTCCTCTTCGCAACACCGTCGAGCATTTTGCGTCTCGGACCCATCGGAATTCCGATCTCTTTCAGATCCGAGTCACTGAGAAGCATCAGAGCGGGAAGGTCGATCTTCTCCTGAGTCAGAACGGACAGATATTCGGATATTCCGTTGGCTGCAAGGAACAGCTCCAACGGGGAGCTGTCACTGCTGTCCTCATCGTTCGGGATGTCCAATTCATATTCATCGTAGGGGACGTCCTTCATACGGGCAGCCAGGCTGCCCAGGGTACCAATGCTGTCGGTGAGGCTACCCTTCCTCCTGTGTCTGCGGCTTCGCCCGGTGGACGTGCTTGGTTCCGGATCATCTTTGGGGGATTCGCCGCTCTGGGTCTCCTCGTCCGTGGACTCCGGGGGCAGCGCCATCAGCAGGGCGCCGGTGAACCCGTTTTTGCGCATGAAGGTCATATTTCCGAAACCGGGTCGCTCGAACATGCTGGACGCCTCCGGGGAATCAGCGCTGTCCACTCCAGAGTCTCCACTGTAGTTGAAATCCGGTTCACTGTTCGAGCGCGACACTGTGTCATGGTTGTTGGTTGTGCCCTGTGGGTCCGCCACTCCGTTTTTCACATACAGGATTTGTGAGTCCCTCTGCAGTCCGGACAGAGATTTGATGGTTTTGCTTCCATCCCATTCCATTTCACAAACCTTAAATTCGCCCATGCCGTCAACAACCCCGTTTTTCTGCCTCTGTTTGATTCTCTTGGCCACCCCACTCAGAGTTGTTGCTTTCTTGTTGTGGTTCACCAGCGCTGAGAACGGCTTTAGTTCACTGCCCGAGCTTCTCGAGTGTCCAGAGATGGTCGAGAATTTGCTGCTTCGCATGGTTGATCTCCCCGAGTCGTATCCGTCTGGTTCTACGGTTCCCACCACGCCCATCTTCTCCCTCTCCTTGACCAGCCTCCTCTCTTCCTCTTGCGCCTTCTTGCTGGCCTTCTCCTGCAGTTTGTCATACTTTTTCACTCGCTTGTGCGCCTCCGCGTTCGCTCGCTCTCTCAGTTTCTTCACCACTCGCTTGTTGAGCAGGGCCTGCTTGGCTGCGACAGCATCCAGGTATTTCACCACTTCCTTGTGGTCATTCAGTACGGCCACGTCCAGCGGCGTGTGGAAGTCGTTGTCCAGGGCCCAGATGTTGGCGCCGAACGAGACCAGGAAGGAGACGCACGACATGTGGCCGTTGATGGCAGCGCAGTGCAGCGCCGTGTTGCCCAGAAAATCGCACTTGTCAGGGTTCCCTCTGCAATGACAACAGAACAACACATTCAAAAATCAAGACAATTGTGGCACAATGGAACTTTTTCTTTTGAAGTTGATTTGAACTTTGGTCTGCAAAGCAAATCTCTTGTGACAGCCGATCAGAACAGCAGAGCACTTTCCATTGAATCTGCATGGTGGCAATGTTTTCCAACAAGAGTTAATTCGACGCCACTCTCAACACATGCAAGCGTACATGAATCGAACACTCCTGCCCCCGAAAATACTACAGACATATCTGCATCCAATAAAATTTGAATAGGAAATTCAATCAACCCGATTCAAAAATATATATATATTGCTCCTTGGCACCCAAACAAAGATGCAAATTCTTGATTGCGCGTGTACTTGAATTGATCAGCCCGGTGTAATGGCAAACATACATCAACCGTGCAAACATAGACGCATGCCCCGATCACCAAAGTGGATTTGCTAATGGTGCCTCATTGATTGCGCGTCTTGACACCGGATTTCCTGAATGGCACAAGACATATAGTTCCTTTACGATGATTTACATCAACATCAATGTGGTTTCAGCAGACGAGGGCAATATCTACAATGTGGGGGTATGTTTACCCAAACAGCAACGCCTGCATGCATGTGATTACGTGTTGTTCCATAAATGGCAGAAACTTTGTAAGTCTCATGCAGCTTTCTAACACAAATTTTCGTCGTTTTGCGTCCAGCGGCCGGAACCCATACGGAGCTAAACAGGGTCTTTCATTCTCATAAATCAAACTCTGGACTGATGCCCCTCAGCGCAGCCTCTTGATGAACCATTTGGTTCAAGTGGAACTTTGGCCAATCCACATCGTGCACGACTTGAAAAGAAGCGCACACTGTGAAGTGCAACCATTTGTCTTGCTGCAAGTCAACTTTTCAAAGAAGTTTTGTCTCGCAGCCCTGAGTCCCGCGTGTTCAGAATACTTTGCAGCGCGCATGAAAGACATCGAGACAGGTTTGATCCTGAAAGTGTTTGGTGCCACAAGCAATCTTGTGTTCTCATCTTGAACACATTTTTGTTTCACAACTTTCCTTCCTCATCTTTCGATGTCCCTTTTCAACCCAGAGTTCAGCCTGCGGCATTGCATTTGAACAAGTTATGGACATGCAATTCGTTGATGCGTACACGCAGACACGTGCTGAAATGAAAGCCGACCTTTCTGACAACATCTCCCCAATTTCCACAAGGAGAGTGAGAAAAAGAAACGGACACCCAAAAATTTGTTCGCAACTTTGTGCTTGTTTGCAGTTTCACACCATGGTGCACGTTCTCGCGAAATCGATGCACTGACAGTTCCAAACAAGAACACGGGCACGTGCAGTCTCCAAGAGCGTCGCAGGTTTCCTTGTCGACGCCCTTGACGAAGAAACTCTTGTGCAGTGGTGACACGGCGTCACATTGCTGCACGTTGAACGTTTGGATCACATGTTCACTTGAGGTATCCCCTTCAGTTTTTCACGTGCTGAACACCATCTTTCTGGGAGAGGGGATTGCATTGGATGTTTCTCTTTTTGGCCGCGCATCTAGAAACGTATCTGTTTCGTCAAAAAACGAAGGTGCCGCAAAGGAGCACCTGCGTGCATTCAGTGTTTAAAGTCACCACACAACATGCAGGCTCAAACAATTGCAACCAATTGCAGATTGATGGAAGGTCACCATCTGTCAAGTCTATCAATACATCCAGGGTCATGAAATCAATGCACAGCCAGAAGCACAATGAGTCCTTTTCAGTCAAAGATGACACCTGCCTGAAGAGGTCAGAGCTGATGCGTTGAAACAGATTCATTCTATCTGACGGTTTCTAACCATCATACACTGCAGAATGTGTTTTTGACATTGCGTTTCTGTACCACGATCACCTTCCTACTTTCCTTCCCCGCAGTGCAACATGTCTGAAAACACATTTGCCCCACCCCCATTTCTTTTTGCAACAAGTGTCAGTTTCCAAGCGTTCCTTCGTTATGGAACCACACTGCACCACGTGCACGTTCAAAGATTTCCTTGCACTGTGTCAAGGTTTGCTTGATTGTCAATGTACTGCCGAGAGAACCACAGCTGAACAAACCAACATCATTTCAATCTGAGGCTGAGAACTGTTTACATGCATTTATGTTCGTAGCAACAAGCCTTGTTGGTGTAAGGGTTACTTTGTCAAAAAGAAAGACCAAAAAGAGGCATTTACGGCAACGAGAACACATGACAGTTCAGACGCTCGCCCCAACAACCTCAACTGAGATCAACTGAGAGGAAATACGAGGCATACGGGCTGGAACTCTGTGTGCTCAGCACAGTTAGCAGAAACACATACATGTAGAACCCAATGGACAAGCTCGCAGAGTTACCCCCCCCCCACCCCTCACCCCCCACCCCCTCCCGCGGATACAAACTGACATGACCTGACGACACACGGGTGAACCACTATCATCCGACTTCGAGGCTGATTAACAGTGTGGCCTCAGCCGGGTCCTTTGCCAATGCGCTTTGGAGCTTCGTCACAAGCCTCCCACAGTCACACGAATTTCGCTTGTATCTTCCCCCGGGTCACAACAATGGATCTTGTGCTGTCGTGTGTTGGGCGGCAAGTAACGAACAACAACAATTGTGTGTCTTCAAATGTATTTCAAACATGTCCGTGCGTGCACGCAGGCCAAGGTCTGAACCCAACCGCCAGTTTGGTTCGGGTGACTGGGACTCAGGGGTCCTGAGCCGTGCGCACGCACAGCTTTTACCTCAAAAAAAGTTCAAATTGAATGAAACCAAAAAAGAAAATGCGACAGAATCTGGCTACATTATCAGAGATTTGTTCAAACAGCCAGTTCAGGTTGAGAAGTTCTGTGTTGAAACCGTTAGGTTCACTGCACTTCAATATTGCCTGTCGTAATTTGGCGCGAATCAACGTTGCATGCATCAACATCTCTTGTGCATCCAGTCAATAATATCTGTGAGTCAGAGAAGCATATTTTAGCATGCACAGAAAAAATGAGAAATGACAATAGAAGAGTGTCTGGCACGTAAAAGGTCGATAATTCACGCAGGTGTATCATGCACGAGGCGTGCAGCTCACAACAAGACTTGAACATTTGTATTGGCAGAAAAGTTTCCGGTCCATGGTAGGATCGACGCATTTGAAAACAATCTTTTGGTTTTCCATTTCCGACCAAACCGCTGCTTCAACAACTTTGTTGCGCGTTTTCTGTCACATTTTGCGAATGGAAATTCACTCCCGTTTGCACCACTGGTCCCTGTGATGCCTGTAAACCATTTCGAAAGGAAGCATGAGCCACCAAGCTGAAACACAAGCAAGGTTGATTTGTCTTTGGATTTGTGCATCTTCATTCTCAGACTCTTGTTTCCGCCGAGGGTTCGTCTGCATCTTCTTTGGGCTTCTGCATGCATGCACGATAAAATTTCTTCAGCATGACAACCCCAAAGGCATTAAATATTGAAGCTTCTGACACAAAACAGAACCGATCAATTAATACTTGGCTGAAAATCAAAGTTCCATTGTGTTTTGACCTATTTCAGGGCATTGCACATTTTGCAGCTGTTTAAAATTACAGTTCTCTTCATGCATGATACAAATGTGCCATCAGTTTCAACGTTTACTTTTGTTGCATTCGTGTTGAAAGAATTCTTTCAATTTGAAAACTGCACGATGAAAAGTCCTCATGCAAGAATTCGCATTTCGGTTTTTATGTCGCGTTCTGTTCTCTGTGTGTTTGCTCGTGCAGCTCGTCGAAGTTCGGAGGACTTGGTCCTGCCTTGAAGTGAGGAAATCCGTCAAGTTGAAAGTATTGACTGAGCTTTCAGAAATGTAGACATTTGTCACTGACTCTGAATCAAGCACGATTTACCTGAAAGTACTGTACCGTCTCGTGTATAAGACGCACTTTTTTGTCCCAAAATCAGACATCAAAAGAAGGGGTGTGTCTTAAACATGAGTTGTTCAGATTTTTTTGTGATACAAAGGAAGAAATGACAATTTAGCAGAGTGAAAAAAGAACTGTTCTTTCTTCCATGAAAAAATCTATATCAGACCCTGAAATGGAATAGACTCTGCAGATGAGAACTGACAGAGGAAGAGTTGGAACATTTTTTGGTGACAGTTATGATAATTTTGAAATTGAGGGATTTTAAGTCAAGTTGATGGATTTTGAAAATAAATGAGAGAAGCTGAACTTGGGGTGCATCTTATATATACATGAGTATGTTGAAAACATGCAGTTTGTTTACTCAAAACTTGGGGTGCGTCTTACAAACGAGTGTGTCTTATACACGAGACGGTACGGTAATCATGTCCCAGAAAAAGATCAGTCAGACAAATTTTGAGATTTCCGTCATAGCCAATCTGTATTGTGTACACTTGCCCAGAGCTGTATATGGTGATTGTTTTCCAGGGAAAACAATTGTGTACCTGATGCAGATACATGCAGGTCGAGTCCACGTAAGAAGCATGCATCATCACAAAAAGACCCTCCGCAAAGAGAGAGAGAGAGAGAGAGAGAGAGAGAGAATTGCTTCCTGACTTGCTTGTGGCTTTCTGTGTGGGTCGTGTCGGTCTGACTGACGCAAGACTCACGGTGTTTCAGTCTCACCCAGGATCATTGAGAAACCTCTTGCTGAAATCAGGGGCATGTGAAGAAATAAATCTGGCGGTGTGATGGCTTTATCAACATACGCAATGGATTTCTGTATGATTTCTGCTAAAAAGTTTTGTGACAACAACGTCAGAGTTTAGCCTCATCAATCAAACTGATTCAACTTCGATAGTGATTCACACACAATTGGTGGAACAAGCCCACCAGGCTAAATTTACCACCCACGACGAATCGCAAGAGGGACAATGTTTGATCTGCCCCGTACCTTTCCCACATTTGGAAGAATTTTAAAACACCACGAAGTCTATCTTGCAAGCAACAGGAGGACAATGTTCATCTTGACTGTTTCTTTCCATTGGAACGTCGTTGGGATGCTTCCCAGCCTCAGCAGCTTCCAACAGTTGAAATCACCCTTGGTGTGCATATTACAGAGAACGCAAGAGTCGGGCGTTTTCTTCTGCGCACACCAGCGCGCATGTGGAAGAACCGTGCAGCGAGAAGCGGATTGAAAAACAAAGCTGCTGAAACAATCACCTGGTATGCATATGCAACTTGTGTGATCGCTCGCGCTAAAAATATGGTATATTTTGCAACAGATGCCCCGAATGACTCGTCGTTGTTGAGATAGCATCAACAGGTGATTCCTCATCGCCGTCCACCATCTCGCACTGACAGAAAACATTGGAAACGTTTGCAGCTTGGAGCAGAACCGTGCATTCAATTGCGCCAAGAGTACTTTCAACAGATGAAAATGCACCTCTCAATCAAGGTCAAGACAACTCTGACCCATCCGAACTCCGAGCCAGAATCGAGCAACTATCCGTAGAAGACCCAGTGTCAATTTTTTTGTCTTTGTTGCAACAGCAGGGATCGGAATGCGAGTATTTTATCAGCAAACGCATCAACACACGAAATCAAGTACCAAATGTGCACTTCTGGAGTGACGAACTCCTCTTATTGTGGATGAAACCTTGTCACCATTGATCTGGGTCTATTTGCTCTGTTCTCCTCCATCTATCAACAAAGTACTTTCCAAAGTGATTGGATCGATTGCCACCCATCTGCTGTGGTTTCCACACAAAACAATGATTCTGGAGCGAAATTTGTTCTTTCTTGACACTTGTAAACTTTTCGCTTTCCAATGAAAAGGTTATGAAAAAGCACACAAAACAGGCAACAGCAAAATTTGTCCGCACAAAAGAAGCAGAGATCCTGACACTTATCGCTCAGAGATTTCACTGGAGGCGTACTCAACGTGGATGCCATGTTCACCAACATGCACAGAAAGAGATGCAAATAGCCTCTTTAAATATTTAAATAGTGCGACATGACCTTGCATAGATAAATTTATCTTTTTCAGCTGCGGCAAAATAAATGTCTATGAGGTGAAGAAAGTAGAATTTTGGCACGTTACATGAGTTGCAATGCACCTAGAATCTCGAACAGAAACAGACGGAACGTCGAATTAAATTCCTCAAACAAACAACTGATGTGTTTGCTTGCGTATCCTTTTGGGAAAAGATGCAGTTCTGGGTTGTTCTTTTGGGGAAAGTCAGGATGTGCTTGCACATGTTTGATCCCACATGGCTTTGGACTTGGATTTGCAGATTGCTTGACAGAGTGCGTCGTTTGTCGTCGGGGCAAGTGTAAGCAAGGTGAGCACGGCCGATCAATCGGATCAATGCTTTTCTGCATTCAGAGTTATAGATTACTGTTCTCTGTGCTGGTCGCTTCAGTGAAACCACACTCGCCGTCCTTGCAGTCCTTGCAGCGCGATTCAAACTTCCACCCCCCATCGTAATGCAACGGCAGAAATTCGTGAGGCTCAACCACACCTTTCTTGCGATCAGTCAGGCCACACTATGCAGGCACATCACTCATTTCTGAGACTGCGTGTTCTTCGTTGTGTTCGTGTGCCGGGTGCGGCGCAGCACATGTGCACAAGGACAAACCGAGATCCAGGTTGTGTGTGCAAACAGCTGCACGACAATGAAGCTTGCATCATCTGCGCATCATCTGCGCTCTGCACCGCTCCGACACGTCCCGTTCTTCTTCAACCACCACGAACGAGGTGTGTTCGGATGTCCCCAACAAACGTCACGTGTCTTTTCCTGAATGTTGAAAAGGTATTTTCATTGAGCAGTTGTGCGTGCATAAATTGTGTTCAGTTGTTTTGCCAAGTCTCAACACGATTGCTGCCTTTTGCATCCTGCCCGCGGTACAAAAAGTGTGCTGTAAACTCTTTATGTCAATTGGCGAGCAAATTTGCACGGAGAGAACCCCTTTGTCCCTTCCACCTCTCACCTGAGTAACAAGCGAAACTCACAGTTCATTGTTTGCAGCAAATTTCCACTTCTTGATCAAATGTCAAGTTCAATCAGTTGGACTGTGGCCCGAGAGAATTACCTCATTTCACGGACCACAGGAAATAGCTGAAATTCCAGCAATGAAACTGAACAGGGCAATGCCAGCCCATATGGGTGCTAAATTATTCATTCCGCAAGTTCGTTGGCAGCACAATGACGGGCAGGACTCAACGAATCCCAGAAATTCCCCCGTCATTGATCACTGTGGAGATTCTCGTTGGTGCATTTGTCAGTTTCCTTTGCCAAATTTTGAGAAGAAATGAAAAGTTTTTCTTTCAGACTTGCTTGCACTGCACCAATCGCTTTGGATCACACGCAAATGGCAGAATCCAAGTCCTCCGACTTCATCACACAAAATTTGCAACTCTGTAGAGCACGTTCCTAAAGGCAAATGTCTCTGTTGACATGCACTCAACGTCGAAACGACAAAATTTGCACAAAACCTGGTTTTGCAGCTGGCCTTTCACAACTTTGAAACCGTTTGTGCACAATAGTGTAGAAACAACGTCCCGAAGGAAGGAGTGTGACCGCAGATCAAAAACTGTTGGGTACAAACTGTGTCTCTTTCAAGCAACAGGAGCGTGATGGGGCTGCAGGGAGCCCGAGAAATTGATCCCAAAGCAGCGATGCAGAACAATTGAAGCCACAAACAGTTCATCATGAGGAGAATTAAATATCTGAATTGTATACAAGCATGACAAACGTGTGGGTCGATCTCCATCACCTTTGGCTGCAAACTGCATCGAACCTTTTTTGGTTGTTCAAGAATGAACATTTGCAAGTCCTTGCAGACCCAGCGAAACGGATGCAACACGACAGTAGAGCAGGTGTCTCCTCAGTTGAAATGTTTTCCCTCTGTCAACCACGAACTATGGTGAACATGACAAACAGCTGTATAAATTCAAGCAAACTTGCACAGTTGTTCTTACCCTCGGGACACAAGCAGCCGGAGCGCATCCAAGTTTCCGTAGTGCGCGGCCCACAGAGTCGGGGTCCTCCCATCTTCATCCCCTCTGTCAGCATCTCTTCGAGTAGCCTCTTTCAGAGGGTCCAGGTAGCCGTCTCGGGCCGCCCTGTGGTAAATCTCATTCATTTTGCATCATTCTAGTCCGTATAAATTGCAGACAGGTTTTAATGTCAACATTCTGGTGCGTGCGCTTCGACTGACAACTTGCGCTTCTTCAGATTTCGCGTCGCTGGTTGTGAGGGACAAGTGTGCCGCTCAGGACAACGAAAAACAAAACTGTTCGCCCTGGTTCCCGCTGTTTGTAATTTGCCTATTATCGCCCCAAGAAAGCATGGCGAGTTTGGGGAGTTGGCAAAAACTGCCTGCTTTGTCATCAAGAACAGGAAAGCCGTTTATTCAGTATTTGAGTGACAGGGACATTTTGTTGTGTACTTCGGGGCAAAAGCATGTCGACGTGTGTCACTGTTCAGATGGGAAAAGTAAGCAGACCTGGTCAGTGAGGGAATCTCAACACCTGACGAGCCACGCTGTGTGCTACCCCAAGACCAGCGATTACTTCGTTGTCGTCAACAAGAAGACACTGTACCAGTGGACGGAATCTAACACAGAAATTGTGAAGTAAGTCTCAGGTTTGTTCGGTCAGCTGGCTGGCTCACTGAGGCTGCAGCTGTGAAACTAGAATTGCCAAGATTCAGTGCTCGTACAGAGTGCTTTCAAAAAGCACATGTGCTTTTTCATGCTTTTTTTTGACCAGCCACTTTTTTATGTGCTTTTTTGTGCTTTTTTTGGCCTTGAAGTACTTTTTTTTCCTGATTTTGGGGAAATAATGATAAAAATGGTAATTTTTATATATTTTAAGTATTTTAAGAGAAATATTTCAGAGTTTTCCTTAAGATAATAATTCATAAAATATAAGTTGCACACTTCTCAAGTATTTTGTACAACCTGAAAAGAGTAAAGGTAAAATACTGCAGAAGAAATACCT
>JAAUXT010082277.1_pt1 | contig 36094 bp, 38 predicted proteins | sample 7278171 | NCBI WGS metagenome assembly JAAUXT01 (sample SAMN14350112, study PRJNA611818) | marine sediment metagenome | isolation source: surface marine sediment (1.8m) | place: French Polynesia: Moorea | collected 2018-08 | reverse complement strand
CCGAGGCTAAATGGGTTTCGTGGTCCTTGACCTCGCGTGATTAACTGGGTAAATCCACGTTTTAACGTGCCGTTTTTTTGCCCCCCCCCCCCAAAAAAAAAAAAATTCTCCACTGTTTCATTGAGCCGTCCAAAAATCTCATGGGATAGATACCTGAAATTATGAAATGACCTGACTTGGTTGGACTGTGGTCTGTGCGCGTGCTCGTACCGACAGCGGAAACACGTGTTGAAGCCGGGATAGGATTGTGCGCATGCGCAGTTCAGCAGAAGTCCACCCCGGGTTTGGTTGAGGGAGTCACAGTTCCAGGGGCTCGATAGCAAAACTTTTTCAGCATTATTTTTGTCTGACCGGAATGTGAACCTTTGGCAGTGACGGATGGGGAGGGGGCGACCCCCCCTGATTCCACCACTCAGAAGTTCTTTTGTTCAAGTTGCGTGAAGCCACCGGAAGTGACGACAACCTGCGATAAGTCTCGGGGGATTCAGGGGCCGCTGGGGGCTGATCCCAAGTGTGAGGTTTTCCAACAATACGAGACAAAAGCCCTTCGGGCTCAATTTCAAAAATTTTTGAGGGTAAATTGGCACAATCAGAATCCGAGCTTTCAGGTCGGGTTCACACAGGGTGCGACATGGTATGCGCAGAGACGCAGCGCATGATGCACCCTGTGTGAACCCAGCGTCAGAGTGACGCACCCTGTGTGAACCCTCCCTCGGATGCCGGGTTGAGAAGGTTGAACCATAAACACGGTGCATCCCCCGCGTTCCTACCAGATTGAAGACGCTCTCAAAATTTGGTTCAGACGAGCACTCACCGCGTCATAAGTGATGCGTTCCAATTGTTCGTGCGTTGTTATGTGTGTGTGTGTGTGTGTGTGTGTGTGTGTGTGTGCTGTGTGTACGTGTCTTTGCGTGGGTTGGTTGAGTGTTGGTGGGTGGGTGAGGCTGAGGTTGCTGTGCATGGTTTTGTACAGTGTGCAGCCAAACTTACGTCGACGTGTGCACATGCATGCAGTTCAACACAAAATTGCTTGATTCGCCCCCATAACATGACGCTTGGTACGTCAAAGGGACTTCAATCCAGTTTCCTTGAGAGTCTGATGTTGCAACAAAAGCAAGTGTCCTTTTGATCTGAAGAGGCTAAGTTGACGAACTTTAAAAAACTCAAGTTAGCGACGAATAGGGGTTTTCACATTGGTGACGCGGCGACAAATTTTTGACGCGCGCGTCAAAAATTTGTGATCGATCTGAACTGATAATTTGATGCTGTGCATTGGGCATCATGTTGACTTTTGAGGCATGCGTCAAAAATTCTGACGCCGCCCAACCGCGCGTCACCAATGTGAAAACCCCTATTGTTTCAGTGACGTTGAAGAAATCCCAGCTTCATACTTTTTCACAGGTTGGTGCAGACAGACGCAGCCCACCAGATAGATTGTTGTATTTATACGCACCCAGATGGTAGTCAGGATACAGGATCCCCAAGGTAACGCGAGCCCTCATAGTTACGCGCATGTTACCTGGGATCGCACATCCACTGTTACTGTTACTGCGTATAGACCGCAGTTACCGTGTGGTTTGCGTGTTGTATTTCTTGCGTTGATTTGTTTGTGTGTTGAACCATGAGAACAACGTGAAGAAACAAAGAGTGAGGAGTAGAGGAGCAAAAAGTGAGGTTTAATTGCCTCAGAACAACAGACAAAGGAACATTGCAGCATCAGACCTCACGTGTTCACGCACGTCTCCTTGGATACGCGAGTTGTTACCATGGATACGACCGCAGAGTCGGGCTGACCATTGGTCTGTGACGCACGTCTGTCTGCTGACCTACAAACACGCAGGAAATTGTGTCAAGGTGCGTTTTCCTAATGTAGGTCAATCTGGCGCATTGTGACTGCAGTGCAACGCGTGTGTGAGTGCATCCAACCAGAAACGGACTGCAGGGCAGCCGGATCTGTTGTGTAAAGGGATTGTGAATTCGACCCCCCCTGCAGACGAACTTTTCCTTCTGTCGTGTGGCTGAGTCCGGATCCAGATCACCCTGTGGAGCAGGTGGGTGAAACTGGACATTTTTTGCAGAAATTTTGGGCATCCGGATGGGTGGAGATGTCAGCGCATATTGGATCAGGAGGGGGCTGCGTGTGTCGCCCCCCCGGATCCAAATCGTTTGTGGGTTGATGAACCCGACTCGAGTCTGACCTGAGTCAGACATCTCTGCTTCTGTCTCTTTCTTCTCAACACAAAGGGACGAACGAACACAAGGAAGTTGCTGAAACTCACCAATGATTCCTGATGGGGGAATGAATCGGATTTCGGGCGGGGGGGGCAAATGGAATCTGTCGTGCATGACTGGACGCGTCGAACTGTGTCATCGCAGCGCGTTGGCGTCAAAAGATGTCGCCAGACTACGTGAGACACGTCTGACGAATCTCACGTTACACCTTTGACGTTTGACGTCGCATGTGATGATGACGCAATGACGTGAGTCTGCCTGTGCTCAGAGAAACTGACATGGATGTCGAATACGTCTGAGGTCAAAGGTGTGACGCGAGATTCGACGTCAAACGTCAACTGCTTGACGTGAAAAACTCAAGTTACGTCCCTGTTCTTGATCAACGCGAGGTTTTGTTGCGCGTGCGGGACGTTCAAAACGTTCACGTGAATCGACGCCCGTTGATGCGTCGCGTCACATCACGTTGCGTCACGTCGTGTGGCGTCTTGTGGCGCGTGACCGGAAACGTTTGTGTGAACGCAGTGAACTGTCAAACGCGACGCTTCTTGAAACGGCCACGTCACGTTATACAGTGAACGCCACAAACGTCGCGTCCCTGCGTCACGTCATTTCGCGCTGCGTCCTTCATGGCGACGAAGCGCCGCTTGACTGAGTGCACGGACGCAACAAATGAGTTTCTGTAGATGCAGAACGCAGAGCACGACACATGCGCGGTGAACCCGGTCTCGGACCCCAGTTGAGGCGTGAGGCACCAGACGGTTGTGCCCCTCTTTGATACATGGCAACGCTGAGCGTGACTGGTTCCCAGGCAACCCCGTGACGCTGTTGTCAGTTTCGTTGAGGCGCAATGGGTTCAGCCACCGGGGGGCGTGACTGGATACAGGGGTCGGCTCAGGACACCGTAGAGTGCGGCACGAAGCATTGCAGTTCTTGGTTCTGGTCCATCTGCAGACAACAGGAGCAAAGTACAGGAGTGCGGGAGATCCAGGGGTGCAGTGGATGCAGTGAGTGTAGGGGATCTAGGGGTACAGGGTGCAGCCCACCCAGGGGTCCAAGGGATCCAGGGGTACAGGGGTGCAGCACATCCAAGGGTTCAGGAGATCCAGGGGTGCAGTGGGTCCAGGGGTACAGGAGTGCAGCACATCCAAGGGTTCAGGAGATCCAGGGGTGCAGTGGGTCCAGGGGTACAGCACATCAGATGTGGGCTGCGCCCCCTGCAAAAGCTACTGCACAGTGAAACACAAAAATCTTGTGCTTGAGGCTCCTTGGGTAAGACCTTCGACCTGTGTGATCATGCACCGTGACCAAAGTAACTGACCTGGAGTGGACCCTTGATCGCGAGTTTCCACAGGCAGCCTTCTGTGCCATGGTCAGGACAATTTGCATTTTGTGGTGCAATTTTTTTCGGGGGGGTCAGTGGAGGGCCCTGTGGCACCTGGATCCGACTCTGCCTCTGCGAACTGACGGATTATTACGGATTCGCAGAATCTGGATTCTGATGGATGTGACGTGGGAACTGATGGTTGTGGATACAGTGGGAGATTAGTAAAGGTCGGTTCGTGCTGAGACTGGTTGTTTTGCGGAGCCCATTGCACACTGGATGCGTTGTACGTTGAGTGAAATTTCCGTGCACAGAGTAGGGTACTTGCGAGGTTCAGCAGAACCGTCGGATCTTCCGGTCACCAAGAACACGGAATGAAGATCGTTGAATGCTAAAACTCACCACTGATGACAGTTACTGTGGACACAAGGACACAAGCCGTGTCTACTTCCGGTTCTGTGCACAGGCCACGTGGACAGTGCAGAACCACGAAAATACTGCACGCACCGTGTGTGCAAACATATCTTGTGCACCTTGATACTGCTGTACGACTGGATACATTTTGTACTGCAGGTATCACTGCAGTGATAGTGTTTTGTACACGGTGTGTGGATCCTGAGAAGCACTTGGTCCTGTTCGCACACCAGAATCGTGGTACACGCAGATACCCCTCGGAGTACTCCACAAGTTGCACATAGTTTCATTTCATTCCGTTCCGACTGGGTGTTTTCCACTTGAAAATTTCCCCTTGTTTTTGGCAGGTTGGGATGTGAAACAAATTCTTCAATTTGTACTTGGAAACAAATCTCCTGGCCCAAAGGAACACAAAATTGCAGTTGGCTCCTGTCGGTACCCCAGGCGTGCCTGGTCTGTGTTCAGCGTGTGGGAGATGGGGGATTCCTCCTGGGATGGCGAGACGCCTGGACTGGAGAACATCCTCCTTCAGATCCTGTGCACATGCTGTGTCATGGAGTGCCACTCTGGGTACGGTCACTCAGAAAGTGTACCCCACGCTACCCTGGACATGGAGAGGGTCCCATTGGTTGAATTCTTTGAGCACGTGGGTCAGTCCCGTGACCTTCATTCCCCCAACCACGTGTTTCCGGAGGGTGACACGTGACTTGGACTGTGGTCTGACTCTGGGCCCACTGGAAACGTGTCTGATTTTCACTACCCCTGGCCTGAACCTGTGCCTGGCCTGACACCACGTGCATCTCTGGCCAATACCCGCCCTGGCCTGAACGTGACCACAGCCCGCACCCACCTCTGGCCAAGACGCACCAACGGTCAAAACCCACTCTTCTTGCCCTGGTCGCCCCTACTTGGTTGCCCCACCCCTGATCAAGACCTCCACCCTGGCCTACATCCACCCCTCGACTAGGCCTGGACCCATCTCTTGTCTGAATGCACCCGTGAAGGTTCTTATGAGCCATGGTTCCAGCCTATCTGTGATCGCTGCAGGTTTATTGAGGTACGGAATGCACGTTATGTCTTTTACGGCTGTTCGTGTCTGCATGGAGAACTGAGAATGAGCGGACTGTGTGGTAAACAACATGGGGGATGTGCAGGTCTGTGTGGTGTTTGTGAGAGTCGCGTGATGGGAAGAATACGGGTATCTGAGGCTGGGAATACAATGGGAGTAGGTGAGGAGACAGAGAGAGAGACAGAGAGAGAAAGAGAGAGAGAGAGGAGAGAGGGGGAGAGACAACAAGAGATGAGAGGAGAGACAACGAGAAGGTAGAGAGAGTGAAAGAGAGTGAGAGAGAAAGAGAGATAAAGGAGAAACAGCGAGAGAAGGGAGACAGAAAGAAACAGAGAGAAAGAGAGGGAGTGAGAGAGAGAAAGAACAAGAGGGAGAAGAGAGACACAGACAGAGAGGGACAGAAACAGAGACAGACAGACAGTGGGTGAGAGAGGGAGACAGAGAAGAGAGAGGAAGTGAGTGTGTGTTTGAGAGAGAGAGAGAGAGAGAGAGAGAGAGAACTGAGGGAGTGAGAGAAGAGAGGAAGAGAGATAGAGAAGAGAGAGAGTCAGAGAGAGAGAGAGAGAACAAGAGCAACAGCAGAGCGGCCCTGCAAAAGATGGAAGCGTGGGACATGAGGGGCCCAGAGCGACGCAGAGAGACAGTTGAGACGCAGCGCACTCAGCTCAGAGCCTCATACAGAACTCGCCATCCTCAGCACCCACCAGCTGACCTGACTCCTGACCCCTGGATATCCTGCAGCAACCCGCATGTCAGAACCAATCACTGGCCTGATCTGATCTCCTCTGATTTGCAGGTGGATCGAGTGATTCGCACGAGTGACTGAAGGATAGAGAGGAACAGAGAGCACAGTGGAAGAGGGGGAGGAGGTGGGGGAGGCTGCAGAGGGGACGAGAACAGTGTGCGCAAGGGAGGAAGAAGTGCAGGAGGGAGGAGTGAAGCCTGCAGGAAGGAAGAGTGAAGCCTGCAGGAGAAAGGAGTGCAGCCTGCAGGAGGGAGGAGTGAAGCCTGCAGGAGGGAGGAGTGCAGCCTGCAGGAGGGAGGAGTGAAGCCTGCAGCAGGAGGAGGAGGAGTGTCCCACACGAGCTCAGAACCTGCAGAACCACGAGGGGAAGGAACGCTACGCAGCCACTACACTCCGCACACAAAGGATACTCACTGACTGCAGGTAAAGTTCAATCAAACCCTCTGTTTCCGTTCTCTCCCCTGAGTTTGCTTCGTTCTGATTCACGCAGGCATCCTCACATTATACCGTATCCACCCGTGTATAAGACGCACCTCACGCAGAAAATTTGCCCCAAAATTGAGCATCAAACGTGGGGGTGCGTCTTTCACCTGAGTTTTCAGTGTTTCAAAAGACTTGTACCTGAAAACCCCAAAACGAGGTGTTTTTTTTTTGGGGGGGGGGACGTCTATTGTGAGTTATTTTCTCGGGTTGATACGCTACGTGCAGGAATTGCAGGCAAAATCTTCAAACAAGAGGAGTCTGCTCGTTGCTAGGCACAAATCTCTAGATGAGCGGTTGCCATGCAACAAATCACACTGGTGAGCGAGGAAGGCGTGTTCAAGTGAGTGTTTTGTGGAGTTTAGGTCACCGTGCAGCAACATGGAGCAGCAGGTGCTTGAGAGCGAATAGCGAATAGCAGGTTTCAGCAGTCTCGTGGCACGTGTCACAGCGTCGTGTGTGTGTGTTGTCTTCTCTGGTTCTTCAGAAAATGGTGACGATTCTTTTTTCTTCTGGGGGGAGTCGGGGACCAGCCCCATCCCCCCAACAAAAAGCGACGTCAAAAATTCCACTATCAGGTTCAATGTTAATTTTTGACGCCAACGTCAAAAAGACGACCGCGCGTCACCAATGTGAAAACGACGTCAGGCACTCATCCAGGGGCTCAATGTCCGGACCTGGACCTTTTGGCCCACGCCACACCCTCAAATCCAGCCCACCCTGACCCCCGAGACCCACCATCTAAATTCTGTGCTCAGTCCGTGGATGTTTTCGTCTGTTCCACATTGAGCATCACGTGGTATGAGCCAGACTTCGGGAGCCTGAGGTTAGCGAGGCGTGGGAACCAGAGCAGAGACGTTCCAGCTGGAGCCGAGCGAACACGTGTGAGAACTCGCCGCCAGGGGGAAGCGCCGTCCAGGTCACGTTGTTCCGCAGCCATGTTTCTCACACTGTACACAGTGTCGTGCGTCGCTGGGTGTCACGGCTTGTACGTAGAGAGTGACCAAGTGATCAGGTGTTTGCCTCGCTGTTCAGCACGTGCCACGTGCCACGGATCGAGGTGCTTCAACTACCTATTTGTACATTCCCTATTACCTTCAGTTTCCAAAAGAACCTTTGTGCCCTGTAGCCATTCGAGGCCCAGCTGTGAAAAACAAAGCTGACTCATTCAGTAACCACGTCAAACATTCCTTGCTGCGCAGGAATTCGTTGGTTTGTCAGTCGGAATTTTGCTGAGTCACGTTTTGCTGGTTGGGCTCAACACGAACATCAGTGGACCCAGGGGTGGACCCAGGGGTGGATCCAGGGGTGGATCCAGGGGGTGGACCCAGGGGTGGATCCAGGGGGTGGACCCAGGGGTGGGTCCAGGGGGTGGACCCAGGGGGTGGACCCAGGGGTGGATCCAGGGGGTGGACCCAGGGGTGGGTCCAGGGGGTGGATCCAGGGGTGGGTCCAGGGGTGGACCCAGGGGTGGACCCAGGGGGCGGACCCAGGGGCGGACCCAGGGGTGGACCCAGGGGTGGACCCAGGGGGCGGACCCAGGGGTGGACCCAGGGGGCGGACCCAGGGGTGGATCCAGGGGCGGACCCAGGGGCGGACCCAGGGGTGGATCCAGGGGCGGACCCAGGGGCGGAACCAGGGAAAGTCAGTGGCACCCCACCCTCGTGTTCCCAGAAACACCCCATCCTCCTCGGGTTTTCACATTGGCGCCGTCGGCGTCAAAAAAGTTGACATCGACGTCAACATTTTACAGTTGACGTCAAAGAGGCAAAGCCCAATGGTAGGTTTCAAAATTAAAGTACGTTTGGGCCACTGTTGACGTCAGCCCTCAGGGCGTCAACGTCACCAATGTGAAAACCGCTGATGTCGTTCGCACTCACTTGTTCCTGTGCGTTGACCTTTCGTTGTTTGTACGGGGCTCCTTCAAGACATCGGACAACTTCTTGTGTCCAAGTTGAACGAAGGGTCCACGGCCTCCTGCAGCTTATGGGTTGTCTGCACACACACACGCACACGCACACGCACGCACATACGCACACACACGTACGCACACACGCACACACGTACTGCAGTGGGAGATGTACATTGAAGCGCACGTTGCTACCAATCATGGTTCACCTTCTGAGCTCACTGCAGGCACAGAAGCGTGAGGGTCACGTGGAACCGCACCGGCCGCCAGTCCGTGACATTTCCATGGATTCTGCAGCAGCACGCGGATCCAGGGGTGTACCTGGAGCCCTGACCCCCCGTGAAAAATGATGTCAATTTGAAGTTATCCCCTGATCCAAAGCAAACGGTGTTTTTTGCACCCCAAAGCCCCATCCTTAGTTTTGAGCGTTTCAGGGCGGGGTCAAAACCCAGTCTGATCGCTGACCCCTGGCCTCTCGCGTGTTTGTTCCGCAGGGGCCAAGCCCTGGCTTGCCCAGGCCCCAGGCCTCAGGCCCCAAGCTCCAGGCCCCAGGCCCCAGGCCCCAGGCCCGAGGCCCCAGGCCTGAGCCCCAGCTCCAGCCCCAGCCCCAGCCCCAGCCCCAGCCCCAGCCCCAGCCCCAGCCCCAGCCCCAGCCCCAGGCCCAGGCCCCAGGCCTAAGCCCCAGCTCCAGCCCCAGCCCCAGCCCCAGCCCCAGCCCCAGCCCCAGTCCCCTGGATCAGCTGTACAAAGCTTCTCTGGCTCTGCGTGTACGTTCTGCAGGGCCTCGCATCCTGATGGGGGGAACCATCCCGACAGATACAGCCTGACATTTGCGTATCTCGGAGTCAAGTTTCACGCAGATCCCAACATAGTCACGGGTCGGAATTTCCCTGCTATGAAATGTACGTTTCGGTTGCCATGGAGACTGGCAAGACCTGTTCCCATGGTGGAACTTGACAGATGCAGACTTTTGGGTAATTTCAGGCATTGTAGCTGTTGTTCCTCAGGAGAGACAGAATCTGCAATGATTCTGTGGTTCCTTTGAACTTTGCTCTCACTCCATGCTCTTCGGATGTGGCGCAAGTCACTGGTCACGTGGGCGCTGTGTCCTCACGTGACTGTTACAGGGATGTGATGCGTGACGCATCCTGTACACACACGTGGCAACACCTGTTGAAGTTCACCGGAAGCTGCTGTGTGCGTGACTTCCGGTTGTCCAGACGCCTCATCCGGTACCCTTGGCTCTGGAACCGCGGATGGATCCTCCAAATACACAGCATGATACTCAAGTCTCAGACAAGCCAATCCTCAGTGTGCATGACGTCAAGGCAGGAAGGGGGGGGGGCTCCGGCACGAAAGTGGAGAGCCTGGCCTGACAGTTTGGAGGGTCAAATCCAAGATGGTGGACAAGCATTTCAAACAGGGTTGGGGCGGGACCCAACCCCCAGCCCCAGCCCCAGCCCCAGCCCCAGCCCCAGCCCCAGCCCCAGCCCCAGCCCCAGCCCCAGCCCCAGCCCCAGCCCCAGCCCCAGCCCCAGCCCCAGCCCCTGACCTTGACCCTGACCCTGACCCTGAGCCTGAGCCTGGCTTTGGTCATGTTCTCAGGGCCTGGCCCTGTCCCCATCCAGTCCCAAGTCCCAACCCAACCTCGCCGTGGACCTGGGCTTAGTGCAGCCGTAGTCCTGGCTCAGCCTTAGTCCTGCCCTTGCCCTTGCCCTGACACTGGTCTTGGTCCTGGCTTTTGTCTCACTACAAGCAGTTTTGTGTCAACTGTTTGCAGATGAACCAAAACAATATGACTGCGTGCAGTGTTTCACCTGTTCTGCGGTGTTTTCTTGAGTTGAAAAGTGAACTTTTGGCACAGGATTGAAAAGAAAACAGGAAGTACAAAAATAACTTGCCATCAATCGACTTTTCTCACCTTTTGAAACACTTGAGGTTGTTTCACCTACCGTGCATTCACAGCCTAAAAACAACAAAATCGTTGTGTGCACCAAAAATTCAGAAACAAACCAGCTTCAGAATCCGTGTCGAGAACATGCAATCTGAAAGAGAAAACAGCAGATTTGAATTCACGCGAGGAAAACCAAATGCGAGCTTTGCAATGAACCATTTTCTCAGAGTCGACGTTGGACGGTTCTCGGGTCATCTTTCCCTTTTGTCAGACCTGAATCTGCTGAGCCACCCACATCTAGCTGGTCGCAAACAATCCGGATGCACGTTGCGGACGGGCATCAAAATTGAGTGCGCGTTCTTGCGCACGGTGTCCACGTAATTAGCGAGTTTAAACACGACGTTTGAACCTCAAACGTCGAACTTTTTTTGAGATGCCTTGATTTTTCCACATTTTGTGAGTGATTCTAGCTTTTCAATACATTTGTGAACAAAATTGACTAAAAACTAGGGTTTGCTGTTGTAAATTTTTCTGTGTAAAGAGGTCTTAAGATGACGTTACGTTTGAAGTTTTCGCTCCAAACGTCGCTGTTTAACCTCACAATTGAAAGTTAATTTTTGGGGGCACAAGGGATTGTTCTTTTTGCAGACCGACAAAGTTTGTTGCTTTGTCCTGCCTGGGAGAAAATGAAAGCCACAAACTAATTTGGTCACAAGAAAGCAAGTTCCCCTTTGTTGGACGACCAGAACTGGCAGGTATGCTGTAACGTACAGAACGTACCGACCCAGGGAATTGTGCACATGTCCTGGGCAGACTTGGTTCACACAGAATTGTCCTCACGTCAGAAGCACACGTTTAGGCCAAAGGATCTTTCTTGCTTCTCAAGAAAAATGACTCGGAAAAGAAACTGCGAAACTTTGGTGAGCACAGAAGAAATTGTGAAATATCTCACAAACTACACAGCCGAGCACAAGCTGGGAACATTCAATACAACCAGCGTGGATGTGCCATTCATAACATCCAATGATCGGTTTGCCATTTGATATGGAAAGAAGCCTGCATTTCAAACACGCAAGATTTGCGTGTTCTTTTGACCACGCTGGTCTCTGGTTTCCCAGGTGAGTGCCGAGGGCAGAACACGCAGCTCTAATTGGCCGCGGTCTCACATGAGGTTTCCTTTGTGTCCGAGATTGAAACATCACGATGAATCCCACAGAGATACCCACATGCTCGGAGCACATTCACCTGTTAGAATGAATCGATTGTGGCATTTGTACACGAGGGACAATTAACATGTATCTCTCTCCTCTGCTGAAGGAACTGAAGGCTGCCGACAAGGTTCTTGGCGCTCAGTGGCGGCGGTGTCAGGGCACACCGCACTTGTGTTCGACGTGGCTCTGGCACACACGACATCCGCGCGAAGTTCCACGCCAGGCTCTTGTGAATTTCAGAAGCAGTCCTTGATCTGCATTTCTTTTCATGTCATCATCACCAGGGCAAGTTTCAAGGCTCAATCTCACGAAAGTTGTTTCTGAAAACAAAACACGTTTCTGCCAGTTTGCCTGGTCACATCTTTTGCTGGACCTTGCAGCGTTCCTTGTGCCAGCAGGCGGCAGTGTGCAGGTTATGGCCTTCGGTTTTCTCTGTTCTACAGCTTATCGTCTGTGCTTGGCCTTGTTTGGATCCACTTTGTTCATTTAGGCATGTCTGTTATTGTGATCTCGCATTCGTCAAGGTGAAAATCCTGAACTTGTTTTTTGTCCGCATGATCTGCAGAATTGGGAGCAGATTCCTGTTGTGTTGTGTCCTTCCTTGGTGCTAGGTGCATGGTGTTTGACCATCAGCGCTTCAGGGCTTCTTATGTTTGCCCGAACATTCTTCCGGTGTCCCGAAAATTTTCTCTTCCATAATGCTCCCAAGAATTGGATGGCAAACATTCTGAAACCTGACGGTGTGCGGAAATGGGGAAAAATCCTATCGGGTCCACTGTCGCCAGAATGCAACTGTACTGTGGCGTTGGATCCAGGATCAGATACGAATCGCATTCGTAGGGACTCAAACGCCCAGAGCTCTGTCAAAACCATGTTGCGAAAAAAGTTTTGACATGAGAGAACAAAATGATACTGCAGTATGCTCCACAGCACAATGGAAAGGTTCTTTACTTCTCCACCAGAAAGCTGTGCAGGATTGTCATCTTTTACAACGTCAATTTGATACTTGTGCACGTCGCTCGGGGGAACTGCAAGAAAAAGTGAAAAACGTCACGTAGCTCAGGTAATTTGCTCCTGAAGAACAGGCAAGAGCAAAGTTTTTTCAATGTTCAAACAGCAGAAGCCTCACCTCTCCAACTCTCGAAAGGAGGAACTTTTCTAATTAATTGCGCGTCTCACTGGCTTTTCCTTGTGTGTGCAGATTTATCTGCTCTGTCCATACTGAACGTCAGCCAAGGAATCTTGTGTTGAAGCCTTATTCTCAAGACTTTGCATCTGTATCTTTGCAAAAAATCACACAATATCTGACTGTCAGATCGCATCAGCAATGGGCACTGTCACTGAATTCCCCAATTTAGATTTCTTGGGAAGGTTTGCAAGCAAGATTTTCCTGAAGAACATGTTCAAGTCAAGCGGGACTGGCCTGCGAGTATGAATCCTGAATGGGCTGGCTGAAGCTTCCCTTTTCGAAGTCCGCAGTTCTCACACATACCCGGTGGAACGGCGCAACTTCAGAAGAATAGGTCTTCAGACATGCGAGGCGACACCCAAATCAGCAATTCACATGTGCTTCATTTTTCAGCCTGATCAAAGTATCGTCCTCTGCTGTTACTGACACATTTGTTGCGGTTAATTCTGCTTTGAATCCTGTCGAGCAGACGATAACATCTTTCGCCAATCAATAAATCGAACCCAGGCCACACATTGCAAGGAATGATATGCCGGTCGGTTATGAGAGAAAACGCAAAAACGGTGTCTATCCTTCACGTGCCTCTGACAAACTTTCAAGGGAGTTTTGTGCGAGACAGTACGAATACGAGTGTGTATCGCGCAGAACCTCGACTCACCTGTTGGTTGCATGCACAATGAAATGATGGGAACTTTCTCTCCAATTGAACTGAGGCTTATTGCTGCATTTGTCACAGGCCTTGTCTCTATCTGACGTACGTCCGTCTGTTCAGAGCTTCATTACTCCACTGGCCAAAGAGGCTTACGGGTGTCAGTCACGATGCTGGTTGACTGGGTGAGGTCGCAGGGAATCAGCGATGACACCGAAGGCTCATCGGGCCTCTGCTTCTACTCAAGCGACTCAAGACTCGGCCGCTTCTGGAGACGTAGAGTCGTCTGAGCCAGACGGCCGCGCAAGGTGCCTGCATCATGCGAATAGTTTTTTTTTTTCGTGCTGCCGTTGCTGGTCTTTGAAGTTCAAGACGACTTTCACTTTCACCCACAACAATGTCCTCACAAGAGCGAAGGGTGTACTTGGCGTGGATTGGGGGCAAGCAGTCACAATATTCATCACACTGATTCATTTTTTGATCATGGCACCTGAAAGGTTCAGCGGATTTCGTGCTACTGTATTAACTCCAGCAACAGAGCAGAAAGGAGAGTAACAAGGTCCTGAACAGCTCTTTTGAACTCCACACTCTCTCAACGTCTATTTCTCACCAAGCCCTCCACGAAACTTCAACGGCTCCCAACGAGAATCCCACAAATTATGAAGCGCTTTCTGAGGTGCAGGGTCGAAATGCAAACCGGTAGTTGTTACTCGTACGTTGTTCGAATGGCCTTTTTCGAAAACTCGAAATAAAAAAAAAAAGTTTTGCGTAGACCTGCAGAGACACGAGGAATGGTTCAACTCTTGGTTCAGACATCAAAAACTTTCTGGTTGTGACATCTCACCACGGCCTGTGATTGGAGGCACCATAGCCTGAAGTAGGTGAACCTTCTGCAGACAGATGCCGCCAGATATTTCATCGGTACGGTGTGTCCAAGTGCCAATGCAATTCCTCCGCGACCAAAGATGGAATTTTTGAACCGAGGGAATTCCTGCCTGAGTTGCAATGCTTGATTCTCTGACGATTTTCAAGTGGCCGGCCTTCTATAAAAATTCCCGTGCCTGGGAAAAAATATCAAGTACAGAATAATAAGGATTCGTCACGCTGCGGAAAGCGAAGGCAACCCAATTGAAGTCTGTGGCAACCACACTTGGATTCGTACTGTCTTACCTTGTACTTCGCTTTCACTGCGGGAGCGGCACTCTCGTCAACGACAGCGGTTCTTTTGTTTTGATCCGTATTTTAATTTTTGCAGGAAATGGCTACATTGAAGGGACGGAGTTGGACAACTTCCTGAGGGAATTCATCGCCAGTGTGAACAATGTGGATACTGGACCTGAGGTGAGGTTCCTTCACACATCATGTCAAAAAGACGAAGCCCAACATTGCTCGTTTGCTTTGCTGTGCGGTTTTTGCGACTGTTCAACACCAAACATCCGGACTCCTCTGAACACAACAATGTCACGCACATCGTTTGACGGCAAAAATGTGATATTTCTCACAAGAGCGGAAATCCAGAAAATTGATTCCCGGAAATTGTGTGTTCTTTTTTCCTGGCAAAAGCGGAATGAAAAAGGCATGAGTCGAATTTTGAACGTGTGTGTATCGTGTGCTTCTTTTGCAAAAACAGTTCCAACAAACCTTCCTGTGCTGGAGATCGGGCACACAATCGTGAAGATTCCTTTCACTGCATTTCACAGAAGTTTTTCTTTTTACTCGGATACGAAGTTGAAGTGAAGGCCTCCTGACTTAAAAATTCAAATTTCAGCCCCTATTTGTGAGCCTCTGAGGAAAACAGAGACCAAAGTCGCCCCCTTCTCAAGAGGTCGGCCTGCCCTTCTGAAACACGGGCAAAACCCCTGAATTGTCATTTTGCCCTCGAAACACATTTTGCTGTTGGATGACAACCTGTATGTTTTTGTGCAGTGTTGCACGTTTAATTTTCCCAGCAGAAATTAGTTTCCACGAGGAGGGAAAACCTCCGATGGTTGACTTCCGAACGTTGCTCAGCAGATTGGAAACGAAACTTGCTTTGAAATGAGATCAATTGTTCACGCGTTCAGAAGAGTTCGTACCAATTTTTTTCTGCGCAACAAAAGCACGCGGAGTTAAAATTCACTATTTCGCTTTGAAGACGAAGAAAGTTGTCAAAAAAGTGAAGAAACCGTATCACAAAGAGCAGTAATTTAGCAACATAAAAAAGCGGTCACGAAAATTTCCGCGAGCGAAGCGCGGAAAATGCACTTTCCATCGAAGATCAATTTTTGTTGAAGTCCTTATTCACAGGTCTTTGTTTGGCAACAACAGGTACGTCGATAAAAAGGCAGGATTTTCACTGTAGAATGTACATTGCGTGAAATGTGAGCCATAAATACTTCTTTTCTCGTCGAAGTTCTGCATGACGCGCCTGTCCGCAGGGTTTGTGTGCCCACTCATATACTCATGTGTTTGGGCATTCAATTTGGCCAAAAAAGCCATGCACCTGCAGGGTCTTTGAGTCAGCAATGTTTGATGCAACACAGTCGGACTCTGTTCGCCTCGAACAGCCTGCATGTGGTGGACGTGTGGTGTACAACAGGCCGGGTTTTTGACAAGGTCTGCGTTTTCCTAAGAAGAGAAAGGAAAAGAAAAGATGATTTGCTGCTCGCTGAACAATGTGTTTGCATTTTCTGCAAGGCTCACTGGAGTAGAATACAGAACAAAGCACAAATTCAATCCTCAGTGCATTTCACCTGCATGCGAGTGTTCCCTTCTATATTTCTTCATTTGATGCAAGCGAGTGTCTCTGCTGGTCGTCTGTGAAGGAGAGGTCACTCGCACGTGTTGCACTTTTCCCCGACCAAACCCAAACACGTAGCGAGAAGGTGAACATGCTGCTCAAATGCTTCTGCCAAACTCGGCAACACGTTCATCACACAGCTCCATCGGCGATCGACTCCACATTGCATAACAACTACAGTTATAGTTTGGGTGGAGACCGTCGCACTTGAAAATCTGAGGAAGTACTCCTTGAAGCGCCGTGAGCTGAGTTGGCAGGATCGCTGCAGCTCTACACGAGTGAACGTGATGTCGCGCTCTCGTAGATGTGAGAGATATGCGGTTTCATGACATTGAGTCCTCGGTTGCGTCAAATCCACAAATCCGCACAGCGATAGGGATGCGACAGGGTGTGCCTTTACAACACACCTGTCGATGTCAGTTGCGTTGCATCCACAATATACGAGGCATGTCCCAATATTTCGTAGGTGAGCTCCGCCACGCAAACACGTGAAATGCAAGAAAAATTTGCTGTTGCCAAACTTTTTAATGGGCATCTTGTGAATGCAAAGAACAACATTTGAGCCATGATGTCCCAGTGTTACTGCATGAAACAAACAGTCAAAATTTCAAGTCTCATAGTCCGTGGTGATGTGGTGGTCGGTCATTGGAGGAAAACTCAGTCTGTTGCGGGATCCTCATTGTCAGTCTCATTCCCAGAGGTTTCTGCAGCACTGTCTTCAGTGTCTGAAGGGAGCTGGATGTGTTGGCCTTCAAAAAAGTCACCTTCAGCCTGAACACATTTACCCCAGCGGAGCGGCAGTTTGTCAATTGCTTTCCTGAAGATGTCCTGGTTCCATGATCTGAGCTCTTTGCTGGTCACATCCTCGAGTTCTCTAAGGGTAAAACGTTGGCCGCGCAGTTTGGATTTCAGCAGGGGGAATATGGAGAAGTCACAGGGGGCTAAATCAGGTGAGTAGGGTGGGTGTGGCACCATGTCAATGCCCCACTGCCTGATTTTGCCAAGGGTTCTGGCCGCAGTGTGGGGCGGCGCGTTGTCATGCAACAAAAGAAATTTCCTGTAGCCTTCATCATTGTGCTCCCAAAGCTCTGGTCTCTCTTCCTTCTGATGTTTTCTTTGAGCTGAACAAGTGTTGCACAATAACTGTCAGTGTTGATGGTGTCTCTGGGCCTGTTGAACTGGATGAGGAGGATGCCCTTCTGATCAAAGAACAGTGTCAACATCAGCTTGGTCCTTGTGTGCCCACGGATTGCTTTCTGGGGACGTTTGCTTCCTTTTGGCATCCACTGCATGGACACATTTTTTGTTTCAGGATCAAAGGTGGATACCCAAGTTTTGTCTCCAGTAACCACTCTGGACAAAAACATGTCATCATCCAAAACAGAGAAGAGGTTGTCCTCACACAGGCGTTTCCTGAAAGCCTTTTGTTTGTCCATCAGCAACCTGGGAACAAATTTGGCATTTATCTGGCGGTACTGAAGATCCCTCTTGATAATCTGGTGGACAGTACCTGTGAGTAAGCCTGACAGTTCACCCAACTTCCTCACAGTCCTCCTGCCATCTTGAGCAATGAGACCACGGATCAGAAGAACATTTGCATCACTGCGAGCAGAGCGCGGATGTCCAGTGTGGGCATGGTCTTTCACACTTGTTTCTCCTTCATGAAATCTCTTGTGCCACTTTTGTACTGTTGACAGAGCCATGCAGTCAGTCCCATAAACTCTCTTCATTGCATTCCAACTTTCCTTTGGGGTCAAACCAGTTCCAACCAAAAATCTCAGATTAGTGCGCTGCTCCTCAAGTCGACGCATCTCTCGGTACTCACAGACAAACTCCTTAACTTGGCAACAACTTTCCTCCAACAAAACTAACCTCAAAAGGACGAAAAACACCAACAGAGTCAAGCCTTTCATGTTCTTGAATCCATTTGCACAACCAACTTGAGAAAATTTTCAGGAAATCGCCGGTGCCGAGGATTTGGATCTACAAACAGGTCGAGCAACACCCAGACACAGTGACCTACTGTCTAGACAGTGATGGACATGAGTCTTCACATGGTAAAGAACCGCTGCCAAAAATCACTGTTCAATTCGGAGCATTCGTCTCTGCGTGGCGGAGCTCACCTACGAAATATTGGGACATGCCTCGTATATTGGTCTACAAAACATCAGGACCGTGATCGCAATCGGGTTGATGGTCAGTCGGGCTCACGTCATGGTGCATGTATGTGCCTGCATCTTAGCACACCCTCTGTTGAGAGTCAGCATTGACGGAATCTGCGTTCAAGTTGACCTGTGCAGGTTCAGACACACTGGGAGAGTTTCAAATCCGACCGACCACAGAGGTTTTGCTTGCAAGTCAACTAAATTTGAACGTCGTGCAAAGGGGTTTGTTGTGGCGTCAGACTCGTTTCTCTTTTCCTTGGTGAGTGTGTTCTGCATGAGTCCAATTTTTTGTTTTGAATGGTTGATCTCAGCAGAGTTCAGACCCGATAACTGGGTTTGATGGCCAGGGAGGTTGGGACTAATTCTGCTACCACACAGAATTCTCTTCATGTCAGTGCATGTATCCTGGAGAATTGGCTTCCAGGGAATTTCGTCGGTTCGAGCGGGATATACGAGGGCTCCGTCATGGAAATGCAAGAAAGATCGTTGAATGGACAGGAATGAGGTTGTTCCAGTTGTGAACATTTTCTGAACATATATCGCACCACCAAGATGTGACACAAGCGCTGTCCTTGCTGCACTGTCGGGTGACGATGCATCCCGTGCGTTCAGACCAACATTGGTCTTGTTCGAGTACGATCTCGCTGCCTTCTCCTTTGCTGCAGACTTGTGTGCACAAACCCGAAGTAACCCAAGTATGACGTCACGGTCATTTTTCGTTTGCATGTCCAAGGACTCCGTACGTACTCCCTGTACCTCTGTGAGCCCCCCGGTGGTCATGGATCAGCATAGAAATGTACAGAAGCCGGCATCCTCCAGGTTTGGCCCCGATCAGAACTCGGACACCAGCCACCACCCGAAGTGTTGTCCAATCAAGACAGTTTGCAACAACCAGCCAGGCCTGAGAGATCAGTGCCGCGCACTTCCCATTTCACTCGTCATTGCCAAGGGAATCCTTGTTTATTTTCCTGTGCTTGGTGATATTGCTCAAATTCAGCAGGAAATCTCGTCTGATCTCAGATCACAAAAAGAATTTTCTCCTCAAGAGCACAGTACTCACAGCCCTTGAGAGTCCCAAAGGGTTTGTTTGTGCTGGAAGTGCTTCGAAGTGTTGTTGGGTTCCGCTTTCTAACGGAATCGCAACTGAGGAATAGGTGCGTTGAGATGTAAGTCTGTGTCACAGCGTCAGGGTGGATCTCGGCTCGATGCTCTTCTCAGATGTTCCATGTCTGGCAATCAAGGTCATATCAATTTGCAACCAGGGTGTTTGAATCAGAAGCTTTTGCTTGATATCAACAGCAGGAGGAGGATGTTTGTCTTGCCGCGCTTGTTGTTCGCTGAAAAATGCTGTTTGATGTTCGCCAGCAAAGCTGAAGGACCTTAGACTGCGTGGGTGCTTTTGTGAAAATTTTCTTTGAACCTGTCTTGTTTTCACAACAAACAACAAAAGAATTCTGAGACTTGATGGAGCAAGTTGAGATATCAACCTCGCCACTTCGATGCAAAGTCAAAGACAACACAAACCAGGGATGTTTTTATAAAATTCAGTTCAGTCAGAAATGCGGCTGAAAATGCAGTCACGATATACCGTTCTGACCTTTTCCTTTGAAAAAGGTTCGCTGCTTGCAGAAATGAACATTCAAGTGAGAAACTTTAAACAGCTTCACGTGCGATGTTCGACGGCATTGATCCTTTCAAATGTTTTATTTCAGGTGATTTCTGATACTGCTATGGCGCACCTTCGGGATGTCTTCATGGACGCTTTCGACGAGAATGAAGACAACAAAATAGAAATCTGTGAGGTATGCGCAGGAATGGCCTCTGAACCGATACCCATGCATCTGGAGTCTTGTAATGATCACTTCATTTGTGAAAACTCCACTTTCCTCTGTTCATGCAGAACCAATGCACACATGCGTCTGTCGTCAACACACGTGTCTGCATCGGAACAGAGCAGTTTGCCTCCACTGCAATTCATTCCACTCTGAACACAGCACCAAGGTTTCTGTTGCAAAACCCTCAAAAGAAGCACTGTTGTTTGCACGACACGGGCTGAGAAAGTTGCAAAAGGAACTCGCTTCCTGGGCTTTTACAACGTGCAACGTGCACTCTCTCTCCCTCCCGGTTTATGCAGGTTATGCGCGTGTAGTTCTGTGCTGAAGTTATTCAGGCGGCCCCTGCGTAGGCGTCTTCAATCTGTGTCGATGGCATCTCATCGACGCAGGTTGGAAAAGGAAAGACGTTATGCCTCCGGAAGAGCACATCTCGTGACATTTGTCGGCGGAACCTTTCAGCTGAAACAAACAAAGACGCCATGAGTTCTATGTCTGCCGGCTTTTCTGCAGGATCATTTTGAAGTACATGCAGATTCAGATGTCGTCCAAAAAACCCCCAAAAAACGTGTGCTTGTCCAAAAAGCATTTTTTGCGCTTGATCCCAAGGAGACAAAAACTTCATGCAGGAAGTACAGAGACAAAACCCGGAGATCACCTCGTCTCCAGTGCCACAAGACAGTCACAGGTCCTCTGGTCTCACAATCAGAATCGAGACGCCAAGATGCACGACAGATTTTCTCACATTTCTAATTTGTAGATTTGTCTTGCAGCTGGCACAAATTCTGCCGACAGATGAAAATTTTCTGCTGCTGTTTAGAAGAGAGAATCCACTTGAATCAAGTGTCGAATTTATGCGGGTGAGTGTTTGCTTGCAACAACTTTCAATTTGTTTCCGCTGCAAAAATCAAACCAATCAAAGGAATCGTGCATATTAGGTTTTGAATGTTCGCTGTTGATCTTACTTTGCTTGGCTTCAGGTGTGGAGAGAATTCGACAAAGACTGCAGTGGATACATCGAAGCCGATGAACTGAAGGTACTTTTGCTTTGTCTTGTTCGTGTTCTTCACCAGAACACTTGTCCGCGTGTCAACACGCACCTCGGGGATGCCGTGCACGCGCGCCATGGGCGCCTGTCACAGGCCGTGAAGTTAGGTATTTTGGACAAGTCCAGGAATAAAAAAAACACTTGATACGTATCACTGTTCATTTCTGTGACCACTCAGAGTAGAAGTTGTACTGGGTTGGGGTGGTGGAGCTGTGAGTCGACGGCTCCGTTGTTGGTGTGTTCCCCTCTGATCTTCCTGCTGAGGGACATTTCTGTCTGTGGGTTGGAAGTTTACAGAAGAGATTCATTCATGGAGCCAAAAACCAGCTGCCAGCTGAGTGGAATTTCTGTTGAAAAAGTCCAGGAAGGTCCAACGAACTTGTGATCGTATTTTGTGAGTCGAGACAAATGAGCACGTGTGACCCAAACGCTTCTTTATCAGTCTCCATTGTGTGCAGCAAACTGCTTTTTGGACTTTTGCAGGACTTTCTCAACCACTTGCTGAAACAGGCGAAGAAGGACAACGAAGTGACGGAAGAGAAACTGATCGAGTACACAGATACAATGGTAATAACTCTCAAAACCAGCACATGTGCACGGTTGCAGCATTGATTATTTCACGCATCCTCATGCGAGGTCCGTCCCTTCGCGTGGCCCCTTCTCGTTTGAAGTGAAAGTTTCAGTCACAACGGAAATTTTGGCACGTTCCTTGTCCTGAGATACATCTCTGTATTCACGTCATATTCAAACACAATGTATCTCAGTCTTGGGGCTGCAAATGAACCTCCAGGAATCAAAACAAGAGTGCTTGTTTCTGCCATGCGGCACAACCGTTGCAAGATCCTGCGCCTGTGAATGATGTCACATCGCAAATTTTGACGTGCCCTTTCCGTTGCAGTTGCAACTGTTTGACAGCAACAAAGACGGCAAGCTTCAGCTGAGTGAAATGGCTAAGTAAGAGTTCTGCTTTTCAAATCGTCACATGTGGGTTTGCACAAGGACAAACGCATGCAGTCGTGAAGACGAAACAACTAGCAGAGAACCTGTAGTTAAAAATTATTCACCCAAAAGCAGATACATTCTGCATTGCAAAAGAAATAGTTTGGATGCAGTTGAGAAGCCCGCGACAAGTTGCATGTCAGTGGAAGTTTGAGGCAATTACAGGTCCATTTCGGATAATTCGACATGCCCTTTTTGCCATTGAAAAAGTCGAATTATGTGAAAGTCGAATTATGACACCTATTAACACACACACAAGTCCAAACCTGTTCTGAAAAAGTCGAACTATGTAAAAGTCGATTTTACAGACATTCGAATTGTCCGAAATGGACCTGTACCTGTTTTTTTTTTCATTTTTCAGACTGCTTCCAGTGAGAGAAAACTTCTTGTGTCGACCAATATTCAAGGTAAAGTTCGCAAACTCCGAAAATGGTTCAAAATGTATGAAAAAAAAAAACTGGCAAAATTCTTTCTGTGGCAGGGAGCTAATTCGATCGTAAGAACAAAGCAAACGGTGCACTTGCAGCTTGTGACACGAGAGTCATTTGTTGCAGAGAAACATCCAATAAACCTGATATCGCAGCACACACAAACAGGGGAAAACTCTGCAGTGCGATAACAGTGGAGACACAAATTAAATTGATCCAGAAAAAAGTCCGCTTTGCTGTCAAGGCATGAGCGTTTCACCAATATTTATGGCAAAACTTATGAGTTTTGAGAAATGATAAAAAAACAACAGCAGCAATGAAACACGCAGCCCAAACTGCTGCATGTGCAAGGGATTCTCGGCCCATGCCCCATGTGATTCAGTACGTTTTTGAAGGCACGATTTGAAAGCCCTGGATTTATAATTCATACCACGTTCATCAATGTTTTCAGGGGCCTTACAAGGTACATTGGAAACTTTGTTATGAATTTACTCAGTTATATTTGTGTAGTTGGATGGTGAAATCCTTGCGCTGTTCAATGTTTGCATACTAATCGCATGCAAGAAAGTGACAAGCACGCAAGGTTCGCGCCGAGTGTGTCTGAGGTTGCAAATCATCCTGTTGTTCTCCCTGCATCTGAGGTATTGTACAAAAAGCAAAAGTGAATGGCCATTGTTGCTGTTTTATTGATGGCAAAGAGGAAGTTGAGATGTTCACGTATCAATTGTCGGGGTGTTTCACGCATGAATTCTGACCCCATCAGTTCAGTGTGAGGCATTTTGCTCTGACTTGGTTTTTTTTTCAATTCAGACATTGATTTTTGAACGTTGAAAGCAACAGATGCGATACAGCTTTGTTCTCGGCGTGAAGAACACGTCAGGGTCGGGAAACTTTCAATGTCAATTTTCTTCTGGCAGATTTCAGATTTTTGATTTTCATTTCATTGTGGTTTGCCTGGAGTTTTGGTGTTTGCTCCACTCTGGATTGACAAATGGCACCACTAATTTTGAAAGTGAGATACGAAAATATTCCATGGCAGTACGTGTTCATAGCTTTAGGATGTGAAATATTGTCGCCATGTGCAATAAGGTACATGTAGAAAAATAGAGATCAGACGAGTTTGTTGTTGTCATTTGAGGTGAGTATGCGACATGTGCTGAATCCCGATTCGTGCAAGTTCTTGTCAATCAACTCAAAATTGACACTGTGAAAGCAAATGAATTCTCGTGTTGGGCGACCACAAGGAAAAGATGAGATTATCCTTGAAGCTTTGCAAAATATTATCACAGCTCTCCTCTGGCACACAAAATTCTTGCCCAAGAATGAGGAATGAGGAGGAAGATGCTTCGAACCAGATATGTCATCCAAGACAGCCGAGAATTCTTGGACACCCAAGATGTGCCAAGATTCTGGAGCCTCCAATGTGGACACTTTCTCGAGTGCTCTCGGATGGAGTGCCACTCTCGAATGCAAATAGAACAGCATTTGTCGTTCTAAGAGGCTGGAGACGGAAGTCACAAGACGTTTGTGAAGCTGAAATTGTTCTTTATGGATTGGTCGGTGACTGGTTGTGCACGAGTGTTTGTGGTTTCACGCAACTTTGAACTGGAGAAAAGGAGGGACTTTGTGTCAGCGAAGTTCAGTTGTGCTCGAACCGACAAAGGATCTTTGTGCAAATTTTGAATTCACTGAGACGGATGGAGATTGATCGCTTCTGGTTGAACTTGCGAGCGCGTACTTAACAAATATACTTGTTTTGCAGGGTGCAAATCGAATTACGAGACGAGATATCGACAGGGTCTTCGCTCTCTACGACAGAGTGAGTGTCCCACCTGGAACTTAGTGCTGTGCACATGATGTTGACATTGTGTTCACCATGGTCACACAATTAAGGTGTGGGCAATCACTTCTGATTTTGATTCGTATCCACAGGACAAAAATGGCACCATAGAGAACGAAGAACTCAACGGTTTCCTGAAGGACCTCACGGAATTGGTGCAACAGGTGCGGGCACTTTTCCACGCATTCAGTCCAATCGTCGAAATTTTTCAGTGCAACAACCTGAAATTTCGGGAGAGGAACGCCGTTCCTGGAGCTCATTCCAGGAGCCTGCTTGTGGACCCACGATGGTCTCAAATAGCCTCCTGATTGCCACAAACATAAAAAATGTCTTTTGCATCAGTTACCAAGCGTGGAACCGTCCGGACTTCTGTGCAAAAAGCGTCATTTTAGACAAAGTCAAAATAATCTAAAGATGGGAACTGGGCGGCCACGATCTCACCATTGTGCGTCAACCTGAATCAGGTCCGACTGTCTGTGGCTGGAGAAAAACTCATCCAGGTTTCCTCCCAAAAATGTAGCTTTCCTTCTCCACACTTCTTTGGAGACGATTAGTTTGTGCAGCAGCCAGTGACAACTGAGGTTTCAGTGAAGCTGTAGATCAATTTCAGTTCAGCACATTGTTTGTTCCTTTTGTTGCAGGACTACGACACTGAAGACATCGCGTTTCTGAAGAGTGCGATCCTCGACCAGTGGGACGTGAACAATGACGGGAAAATCAACAAGGCCGAGCTGACCATGCTTCTTCTGCATCAGGTATGCGTGACTGGTGGATGAAATGGGGTCCGGAATTTCATGCGAATATTGCGGTGCCATCCTTCTCACGTGTGGCACAAAACATCGAGTCTGTGGAGTTGCAACGTCACTGCAACGCGGAAAAACACAGAATCTCTCCGTTTGTGAGGATCAAACAAACAACCGACTATTTCGATGAACTTCCATCGAACCGCAGCTTTCTGCAGGATCGCAGGAGAAGCTGTCTCTTCCGTGGGTCTGGGTCCGCAGAAGGAAACAATTTTTCCTTCGGGTCACGACAGCAGATCTACAGTCCGGGATGAAAGTGATGTTCTTTTTTTCTGTAGGGGAGGCTGTGCGCTGAAGCTGAAGGTGTCAACTATGAAGAGGAGGGGTTCGACGGGGACGGAGAGGATGAATAAACCTTTTTTGACTCAGTACCCTCTCTTCTGACAAGGTGCAAACTTTTCTGTCCAAAATTTCAACTAATTTTTTATTTTTGTGGAACGAACAGTGGTCGGCCTGAATCGAGTTCATTGCTGAAAGGAACACCAGTACTGAATCTTTACAAAGCCACACAAGTTGTGCGAAATGAAACCATATCCAAAGAGAAATCCCTTTCATTCAATCATCCACCACACAGAAGAGTAAAGTCACGTTTCCGTCTTCTGGTGGAATGAATAAAATGGCAATGGTTTCTAATTGGCCACGCTGGATCCACTGAGAATCTTGATCGCTGGGGCTCTCACGGAAATCAGTCAGTTCCAATGCTGTGCACATTGTGTGCGTCCGTCTCACTGCAGTGGGTCCGTCCTGGGTGGATCTGTGGGCCTCATGAGACTTTCTGTGAGACATTTGAGTCAAACCATTGATCAAGTTCACCAAACCCTTTCTATTTGTAAGGCATTTGTTCTTTTCCATTTGAGTGTATCGTACACTGGTTCTGTGTGAAACTCACAGAATGTAAAATAGGTTTTATTCCTGCTATACACACAACACTTTTATTGGAATATCACAATTTTAACTTCAACTAATGTACAAATTAGTGTCGTTTTGTTATGATGTTCAATTATTTGTTTTCGGGGGCACAAAGAACTGCATTTTTATCCCGTTGTGAGCGCCGCGTGGAGCACATGCGTGGCAGTGTGTACCCGTGTGAACGTTCCCTCAGCAACTGTAGCTTGGTCCACCACATGTCTGCTGTCCCTATTCTTCAAAAACGCTCAAAGCTTCAAATTCGCAGACACAAACCTGTCTTTTCTCCAAAACGTTTGGAAGTTGACACAGACAAGTGCTCATTCCACCTTGGTGATCTATGTGCGTGCTGTGTGCTTGTTCTCTTCACACTTGAAATCGTGATTTTCGTGCGTTGTCCTCAGTGAAAACTCTTCCCTCAACTTTGTACTTGTGCTCTTCATGTTTTGGATTCACTACTTCGTAAAATGAGTGTTTTGAAAGGTGTGTGCTGTTCCCTGTTTGCTGTAAATTGAATTCTTTTGGAAAATGACGAGACCAAACAAGTTTGAAGTCCCCAGCACAAAACAGCAAGAGACCAACAACACAACTTCACTTAAATTGAACGCACCTTTTGCGGCTGGTGGCTGCGGGTTCCACTTTTGGATCCCATTTGTGTGCCACAGCGCACGTTCCATTTTGAGATCTACATCGAGCCAGAGAATCGCACAGACAATGCGGAGACTGCACAGCAAAGAAAGTTTGGCACAAACACGATGTTCCTCTGTGTAACATTCCAACAATGAGTATGTTTCCGACTTACATTTGTACCTGGATGTTTATCTACAAACAAATAAAAGTATTTTGTGGATGAAAAGTAAGTGACTCCTTTTTGTAGTTTTGTCACTTTCACGATTCCCAAAATCTGCACAAACGAACCAGATGGTTCGCAGCGATCTGTCCTGGATGCACTAATCAGTGAATTTGGGATGGAAGAAATTGTGCGACCTTGTTTGGATCCGCGACAAGGGTGAGTGGTGCATCCAAAAACTGACCCACGGCGGAAAAAAACAGGTGTACGTACAAAACACTGTCAAAGTTACGGTACCTTGAGTGTGCGTGTGTTGGCTCCATTGCGGGGAATCACATCAGCTGAAACTCTTGCTCGTGTGGGTGGCTCAAACAAACGCTCACATGCGAGCACGCACAGAAAGAACCCAAACTGTGGACGTGACAGACATTTCTATTTTTTCTGAATGAATTCGCAAATCTGCGTCCACAACCAAACGACAAATCCAAAACAGCAAATAGCCGGAAAGGCACATCAATGAATGTCTGACTGCTCTACCGAGCCGGGGCACCCCATTAAAGTTGACACACAAAGTTACGAGTGAAACGAGGTAATCTTGAGATGGGCACATTCGTACTATGGAAGAGTTTTTGCACGTCTGCAACCCTGTATTTGTTGAAAGTGCAGCTGCTCCAAAAACGTGACACAGGTAAGGAAAATAAGAGAACCTAGGACTTGCTGTTTTCAGACAAAAATCGACCAGGAGAGTTGAACACAAAGAAAAAGTGTTCTTTTGAGGAAGAGTTTTGGGTGAAACTGCAGGAACCATTGGTGCTGAACAATTTGACTTTCTCGAAAGGAGTTTGCTGCCATTTTGGGAAGAAACTTTTCTTCTGCGGAACCTCGCCTGTGGTCACGACAGCAGCAGTTCGCGTCACTCAGCAATCGAACAACTGGTTGGTGCTTTATGATCAATGAAATAATGTTCAGCAAGCGCACAATGCAGTGTATTGCCCTGAAGACGTGCAGATGTGCCTGGAGAGAGACAGGCCACGGGGAGCAACAGGACCTGATGCTTCGCAGCCACTGTCATGCAGTCGCGTTGCTTTAATCAATATTCCGCACAGGTGAAACAGGTGACAGGTGATACTTCAAGTCCCAACAAACCGTGCAAACTCTCCACTCCCTTTCAAACATATATATTCATGGACTCAAGCTCACGTCCTTGCCGAAGCGCAACTTGTTGCTGAAGTTGCATCTGATTCAAGTACAAACGACTGACACGTGCTGTTGTGTACCATGATATTGACAGCGAAGCAGCTGCTTTGGCTTGAAATTATGAAAATGAGTCCCAATTTGGCGACGCTCCACGCGTCTTCAATTAAACAGGATCATTGTGATCCAAACACAACAACGAGACACAGAGAATTTTTCGATCGAGGAAGCTCCCACTGTCAGACACGCAATAATTAAATCCACAATTGCATCTGAATATTCAGTCAATTTGGAAACCACTTGACACTAGGAGCCCGAACACCACTGCGAAGTGTCTACATCTGCGTTGTGTGTAACAAGGGTGAAGTGGCTGAAGTGATGCATGTGTCTGGTGGAGGAGAACTTCACGGTTATTTTGCTGGGGGTTGTTAGTACGACAACTGTGAATTTGCACTACTTCGTCTATTTTACCTCCACCACCTTGGCAACGACACCAGCCAGGCAGCGAGCACGGAAATAATTCGACAAGCTTCTTGCTTGGGAAAACAATCTGGAGAGAGCTGTGGTTCTGTATCTCGGAAGGCTTCGTCGGAAGTGTGCAGCTGTGATTGCAACTGGAATTTGAGGAAATCCTGCATTGGAACGAAAGGCAATTAGCGAAGGTAAAATGTGTTCTCACTCAGCATCTTACAATGCGCACAGTTTAGTTCTTCGATTGAAGGAAACCAGTCTGAAGATCAGGCACTAGTGCCTCATGACTGACCAGACTCAAACGGTTCACGTTGTGACCAGAATTATGTTGCAAATGTGTTGGGCAAAAGAGCAAAAAGCATGACCTAAGTCGTACATCGTCTTCTGATGACTAGTTGATGTTGTGGTTGTGAATAGGCGTGGTCTCTTTCTTGACGTTCCTGTCTCTCGGAAGCACCAAACCTTTTGGTTGAAAAGGTTGATTTGGTTTTGGCCTGTGATCTTGCTGTTTGGGCCCTTTTGTTGGATACCATCGATTGGACACGAATCTGTTGCAAACATGTTGCATTTGAAAGCACCATGGAATCTGCATGCACGCATCGCCGATGTATCTCGATGACAGCGCGATTGACTTTCAGCTGCAGCTGTGCATGTGCCATTGTTGGAGCAAAAATCGCCATCCTGACGTCGCCGATCTCTCTCCACAAGTCGACTTCACGCTGTGAGAGACAATCATGTTCTCGTGCTCACACAGTGGAGATTGCAAGATTCAAATTGACAACTGATTCTTTGCTTCTTGAGTCTCTGGCAAAGCATCAAAACATTCAGCGCTGTCGTTCTGTTGGTCGTCTGGATGAAGTACAGACATTTGTGTGAGTGACACGTTTGTTCCATTGTGCACTTGCATTTTCAGTTTCAATTGTCATCATTACCGTCACAACGAACAAAAACGTTCTCAGTGTGCATACTTAGCACATTACTCGAACTGTGCTCTCTCAAACAACGCAGTAGCCACTGAAGGACCAAAGCGTGGGAGTTCCCAAATGTGCGTTGTCTAGAACAATCTTCTTTGAGGACGAGGTTTGCCAGAAGAGGAAGCACGGACTTGTTGCAGTGCACAGTTTCAGCCTCACGCCATTCTCCCCCCACGCACCAGAGTCCTTTCGGAACCAGGGCAAACACCCCGAGTTTACAAACAACCACCAGCCAAATCTGTCACAGCACTGCCTGTATTTATGTACCCATCGAAACACAAATGAAGGTGTGTCTGCTCACAATATACAAACAGCACAGCACTTCTGAGCACATCCAGGTTCACCAAATGGGTCACGGTGACTTATAGCCACTCGTCGGGTCCAAATTGACCACATCGCGCGAGTTCTTGGCGCTAAGAGATGCAGATCACGATCTTGTGGGCCAAAGGCCAGGGATCGCACTGTAATTTATGAGGAGTACTCAACTCGCGAGGACATGGCAACACGGGCTGATCAGAGGCTGCGCTCTGCTTGAGAGCGACTGTGTGCCCTTCAGGTGGAACACAGCGCTGTGGTCTGCATGCGAGTGGATGGACGAAGCTCCTTGGTGCACGGACATCTCCCATGCAGTTGAGTGTCCAACACCGATTTGAAACTTTGTTTTTGTGACTGGTGACTTTGCACTTCAAGCTCAGAAGTTCACTGTCACCTGCACATGTAGAACAGGGAAGCTGATGTCTCCCTCATCAAACATACAAGCTGGTTCAGCTGCGAATAGAGGAACTTGACTTGTTGCACGAAAGTTCTTCCAAGCCAAAGCGTGTGGAAGCGACTGTCCCCACCAAATCTAGCTTGCCATGCATGAAGGCGGCAGAATGGAATCTTGCAAGGGAAACACTTTTTCGCCAGGCTTTCTTCTGGCATGCAGCAAACTGTTTTGAAGAATTCCGAAATCCAAAACCTCTAAAACGTCCATCAACAATCGAAACTAACACCCCTCGTCAGGGCAGATACGAGTATTTTCGACTCCAGAGGTTTTTGAGGCGCGGCAATTTTATCACTGCTCTGCCGAAGACAGTTATATATACGTTCTATCATCAGAGAGTGAGAGTCCGATATCGCTGGAGGCGGGACTGGAGGCGAGCCACGACCGCCGAGGAAAAGTCACTCAGTCAAAGTGCATCTCCACGGAGATTATGCACCTTATGCTTTGTTGTACATTTGGTCATACACCTCAACATTTGCACACAAAATTCCTACATAGACAATGATGATGTAGCGTTGGTCTCTGAGATTAGCCAACTGTACAAGTTCGGTTTATGTTTCGATGATCTTGTGTTGTGATAGATACACCCAGACTACGCTGCTGAGCCAAAGGAACGAAGCAGAAATCGTTGGCCTAGATTCCCCACAGTACCTTGCCAAGAATTTGCGAGGGTGTGTTTTTTTCGCGAGGAGATGGATATCATAGCGAGCTGAACTGCTACGATCTTTTTCATTTTGCAGATAAGAGGGTCAAAACAGATTCGCATCTGGATTCAGAGGAAGGCGGCCGCGGGCTGGAAGAAAACGAGGGGTGAGCGCAACGGTTGCACCTACGTGTGAGCCTGAAGAAGTTGCAGAAGCCGGAGGCTGGTTACACCCAGTCTGGGGTTCAGCTGACTGCAGGAAAACTACTGCACCAGACACACAGCAGATTGAAGTGAACCTGCAACACAGCAACCGTACCTCCGGCTGCGAGCGCATACTCAGGACTGCCGTGAAACACAAATCAGCCAAGGACCTGTGATTAGGTGAACACTCTCTGTCTAGTGTTCGCGTTAACTCACACGAACCACCACAAAGACTCTTCCGCAACAATGGGGTGCAAGCAATCCAAGACCGACAAGGCGGAAGCCAGAGGTTCCGGAAAAGACCACAGGCTCCAGGACATCGCAGTGTCGGGACTGGGCAGCAAAGTGAACATCTTCAAACAGGATCCCACCATTAAGATTGGCTACCGCACGGCGTGGATCCCCGAGGAGATTCAGAAGGGTCCGCGCTGCAGCGATGTTCGCATCTTCAACGACAACCACATCCCGGAGGTGCCCCCTACCGACAACTACAACAACTTCCTGTACGACCCTGTTCGCAACCCGGAGCAGTTTGACGCCGTCAACACGCTGGCGATCATTTACCGCGTCCTGCACATGTACAGACGCGCGCTGCAGCGCCTCAAGGTCAAGACGAAGCTGACCTGGCAGTGGGGAGCGCGCGCCATCAACGTGCAGCCGCACGCCGGGGAGGAGGCGAACGCCTATTACGACCGCACCCATCGCAGCCTCCTCTTCTTCTACTTCAAAGATCCGTACAGGCAGAAAATCATCTACAGCTGCAGGTCGCACGACGTCATCGCTCACGAGACGGGCCACGCCATCCTCGACTCGCTGCAGCCCGGATTCATGGAGAACCCCAATCCGTACACGGGAGCTCTGCACGAGTCCTTCGGAGATCTGTCCGCCATCTTCTGTCTGCTCGACCAGCTCGACATGTGCGAGGTCGTCGTGGCCGAGTCGAAAGGTGACCTGCACGACAAGTCGTTCCTGGCCAGCATTGGCGAAGAGTTCGGATACGGGATCGGACGCACCTATGGCCTCCGGAATGCTGACCGCGACGTCACTATCTCGGAGGTCACAGATGAGTACCACGATCTGTCGCGCGTTTTCACGGGCGCCGTCTACGACATCCTCGTCGCAATCTACGAGACGACGCGAGACCTGGAGGCCGAGGACCCAGCCGAGACGCTCTTCAACGTTGCGCGTCACGTGTGCGCTGTCACTCTCGTGGGCTTCGTCAAGAACGCCAAGACCTCCTCCTTCAAAGATGTCGCCAACGCCATGATAAAAGTCGAGTCCAACTCCAAATTCAGGTCCCTGATGAAGAGCGAGTTCACCAGGCGAGAGATCTTCAATTCCAAAGCCCGCCCCAAAAAGTCCAGCCACGAGCCCACCTACATGGCGTGCGGTACCATCAAAGCGGCTTGTGATGACAAGGTGAAAACCGGACTGCACGAGTTCCTCAAACAGAAGCACGTGCCCTGCACGGACTCCGACTGACAACTCTGAGCAAGGACGGGAAACATTATTGTTTTTAGCAAACCGAGGAGTCATAGATGTGCGAAGGTGCTTTGACAAAACAAACAGGCTATACACACTAGACCAAAACATGTCACTTCATTTTGAGTGGAGATTTAAACGCAAGTGCCTCGAACCTGCTTCTCACCACAAAACAAGGAGTAAATCTATTCTTCTCAAGAACTCTGGACCTGTATTCTTCATTGGCCATTGGGTGGAAAAGAAAGAAGGTGCAGGGATCTTGTCTGCCAGTGCGATCTCAGGCACTCCAACAGCGTTCACGTGCTGCTGTTTACCTCGGAGCGAAGCCTCTCGATACACGGCGTCTCTGTTTACACAGGGAACGAGCTTCTTTTCTTTGACCAAGACTCGGAGGTGTGAACTGCCAAGACACGATACCGAAGTACCCGCACTCTTCATACATGTTGTGGTGCAGAACATTTCCAGGGTACTTTTGGCAGGAGTATAAACTGCTGCTTTCAAATGCATCTGAGCAAAAACTGATAAATCACTTATTGATGCAGAGAACGAAATACTTGTACGAGCTGTGGTTGTGAAACACAATCTCTTTGAAGAGTTTCTTTCAAATAGGCGACGCTGAACGGGTTGAATATGATAGAAGCTTCCGACTGGCCATGCTCTTGTGAAACGTACATGTACCAAAGGTGGAAGTGTGGGGTTCGCATGTTCTGAAGATAAAATCGCTGGAAGGCAGCTTTCATCCGCAGAGTATGAATGATGAGTGATCAAAACGTGAAGATCTGATGTTGATAAATAACATTGCGTGGTGTAACAGACCCTGCTTGTCCGAAACATGAGCTGTAAACTTGTTGCGTGCAGTATGTTCAATACACATTGATGCAGCTGTGTATACATGTAGATCCACACGTGCGTTTGTGCCGTAAGTTCAGTGGGAATCATATTTTTGTGTTTCTTTCAAAATGGATGATTGATATGAATTTCAAAATCGACTGTTTGAAACACACTGACAATCTGTTTTCAGACGACTGGCACTAGCGCGCGTAAATCAGTAACAGCAGATGTTTGAGAAAATCCTCCTGGCTCAAATAAAATTTTCACATCGTTTTTGTCTGTGCCAAGAAAATGCAACAATGGACCCAAAATGCATGACGCGAAAAGCACAAGCACAATTGAAGCAATGATGCTGCGCATAAGCGCAGTCCAACTGTATTGTTCAGCAAGGGGGCTCTCGAAGATTTTGTTTTTCGAAGCTGATCATCAAAACAAGTAGAAAAGTTTGCAGCTTGGAGTCAAGGTTTTGCTGCTGAGAATCTGTAACTGCCTGATATTTTTAGTGTTCAGTCGTGGTGTGTCTGGATGTGCTGTTCTCAATCTGAGCTCTTTCGTGCAAAGAAAGTTGGTTTTGAGAATAAAAGTTTTATCAAACCTTTTTTTCTCGCAGTTTGCGATCGCGCCAGGCAGTCACTCTGCGAGCGCGCGGTGCGACTCCGTGTCCAGGGCGACCACAGATGGGATATGTTAAAATTAAAACCGTTTCTGCGTCTGAACCGAAGTCACCTGTTTGCAAAATGCACTGCATCCCCAAAAGGCAGTTGATTTGACCGCACCCAATGACTGGCTGCTGCACAACGGAAATGTCCAGCATCAACAGGACGTGGATGTCTCGTGGACAACAAAACACACACATTTCAAATCACAAATCTATTTCATGCTCTCCGTCAACTATTCTGTGAAAATACTGAAATTCAATTCCTGAATTCTGTTTATATAAATATGTTGGTTTCCACATTGCAACAAAATTTCCCTCGCCAAAAACACTTGCGTCAAGAATGACTTGCAGCAAAAATACACACGTTCGTTTGTTCTGATTTGCCATCGCTCGCCTTGGTTTTTATTTCCGACCTACTGAAGAAATTCCTTGATCTTCTGAGGCAGTGGCAATGAACCGATGTCGTCAGTGATATCCCAGGGGTTTCTCAGTTTGATAACGAGTCTAATTTGCCTTCTGCACTGGTACTGGAGAGTAGGAACTCCTTCTTCTCCGAAAATCTGTATTTGTTGAATTCCGTGCATGTCACTGAAGACCCGTGGAACTGCATGCATCAGTACGTGTTCTCGGACCTTTTTGCCGTAAGCTGCTTTGTCCGTTCGGTAGAGACGGGAAAGTTCGGGTCGGAGCGTCTCCTGGTTTGTGTCCCAGTCGTGGTGCAACCCTTCTCGCGTGGCCACTAGCAGTTTCTGAATGGTATTGGCCGGTGACCACGTGTCTCCTGTTCCGCCGCCGCCCATGCAGATGTGACACCCGTGCGTGCAGATGCCACTGTGCAAAATTGGTGTGCGAATGCGCAGCTTTGGGTCCTTGAACGGGTACGAGTCCCGTGGAGGCTCGGCAGTGAAATGGAAAACTCCGTGCTCGTAGAGGCTGTTCTCCGGCCCCAGAATGACGCCTTGCCAACGAAACACATCGTCTTCAATCAGAGTTTTGAAAACGCCGTCACAGCCGCTCTTCTCCCAGTCCTGCAGTTCCCGTGAGATCCTTCGTAATGCCATTCTCTTTTACAGCCGGCAGGAAACCAAAATGGCTGCACGAATTAAGGAATTGTTCAGTCCAAAACTTCCGCATTCAAAAAACCGTGGTTCCAGCAAACAGAATCATGATGAGTCACGTCTCTGTTGATTTGTCGATGATTCTCGAGCCAATACTTCAGAGAGTGCTGTTGTTCACCACTGCAGCCGCTTCTACAAATGTCTTGTAAGTCTCTCAGTCACAAAGAATGAACAGTTCACCTCTGTTTGGACTACGCAGAGTGTCATTGTCACTGGAGAAGTGCGAGGTTGGATTGGATTTCAGACTGGCCCTGCTGAACAACAACCACTGCTTGACTGTATGTAGTCAGTGGATCACCGTGCTTCGTCTGCCACCTCTTCTCTGGAAAAATCGCTGTCGTTGAGTACACACTTAGCAGACCCAGATCACGCAGGTCCGTCCACTTTCATGTGCGGTAACTAGCTCGGATGTCTCACAACACTTGCATCACTTCAACCCGAGGCGTCCAGTTGTAGTCAAGAGCAAAATCGGGGAGCGTGGGATTGAGTCTCCAGCTGCTTGTTCAGGCGGCACCCTGGAGTGGATGTCTCACCGAGTGATTCGAACGGGTCATCTCGAGACACAGTGAGGGAGACATGAAAGACTCTACAGTCGTACGGGGAGTTCTTGTTGCCGAGAATAATCCCATGCAGTTGTTGTTGTCTGGCGGCAGGGAAGCGAAGACATGCACCGGCCTAGGTTCTTCCACTCTGTTGCGGAGAGTTGCCAAAGACCCTGTCAAAATAGAACGAAGCAATTCTTGGTCAACAGACTGTGGGATACAGGCGGAACAACACGACACCACCATCGATTCTGGACTTGATATCCTCCCGACTATCGCGTTTTGAACTTGTTGTGAAACAAGTGACAAAAGATTCTGCGAAGGCTCGACCATCCAACAGGGACAGCAACATTGCGATGGCAGCGCGACAGCACGGCAGACACGATCAACTGACTTTCGCACGTTCAGCGTTCTCACAAACATCATTTTAGAGGCGTGCGTCCTGGTCCGTGAAGGCCGGGGGGGGGGGGGGAGGGAGGGAGTAGATGATCCTTCGTACCGTACTGTT
>JAAUXT010063267.1_pt1 | contig 36097 bp, 40 predicted proteins | sample 7278171 | NCBI WGS metagenome assembly JAAUXT01 (sample SAMN14350112, study PRJNA611818) | marine sediment metagenome | isolation source: surface marine sediment (1.8m) | place: French Polynesia: Moorea | collected 2018-08 | reverse complement strand
ATGCATTCTGTTTGTGATTCGAGAATGTAATGCGACTTGTACTCCTGCTATCCTTTTTTCAAGGCGGAGGAGTGTTGTAGACGTAATGCTCTAAATTTTTCGCATCATCGAACGACGCCCAAGGGCATGTTCAATATGACTTCCTTGTTATGCCGAGTTGCCTTACATTGTCCGAATCTCTTTATCGTTCATCGACTAATCGAGTTCCTGTTGCTGCTTTACGCTTTCTGCAAACAGAGTTGTGATGTCTGTCACTGAGAAGAAATGTCACGATTATTGATTTATGTGACGTCATGATCCGAGACGCGAGAGTTATTGATTTTCCTAGAGAGACATGTTGAACTTCGGGGAATAAATAGAGAGAGAGTTTTCTTCAACCGTAATCTGCTTGTTTCTCTTTTGTCGGGCAAATCATGAGCCGTAATTAAATCACAAAACCCTAGACATCAATCAACATTAATTATTATCACGAGTTTAATCAGCCGGATAGAGAAAATTGAGCAAACATCAGCGTGTGCCCGGAGGGAGAAACACAATTGCTGCGAGAATCCGAGTCACCATAAATTTCTGCCGTCCACAATGCCATTCTCAGAAGCACAAATATCAAAACGGTACCAACCAAGTTTCCGGACGTTTTTCAGGCAGGTACTGGGCGAACATCTCCGACACGATCCTGACTGGCACGTTTCGTCAGTGGGAGGAAGGAGCTTTGAAGGCCAACGTTTTCAAAGCAGGTTTGGAAGAATGAAAACACTTCTTCGGCAAATTCGTGTTTTTGTGTGATGGTGGGGCTGTGCCCGCAACCCATGCTTGTGGGGTTTTGCAGGAGATTCGGTGTTTCACGGGTTCGGCGAAGTGACAGCCGTCAACTTCCAAGCTGGGACTTGGATGGTGGAATACGGCCGAGGATTCATACCGTCCACACTGCCCTTCGCTCTCGCCGACTCCTTCTTCAGCACAACAGATTTTCTGTCTGTGTTCTACACGTTGCGGGTGTACGCGAAAGCACTGATACAAGAAGCAGGTTTTTACCTCTCAACAATAACAGCAAGCTAAGAACACGAACGTTGCTCTCATTGCAATCAAGTCTTCCATTCACTTCGGCAGGTACGTAACTTCACTGTGACACAGAGGAATGATCTATTTTCAGCACAGGTGAAATTGAACATGTAGATTTTATTCTGTCAACACATGCAATGATTTTGTACACGGACACAATATTTTCATTTCTGTGTATAAATATAAACAACTGGAGAAAGACTCAACGATGCCATTTCCCTAAAGACAGTCAATTGCAATACAGTATTTTGGAAGTTTGTAAATAAAATGCAAACTGCCACCATGCACCTTTTTGTTGCGATACCACGAAAGTGTCGAACGATATTACAGGAAAGCTTGCCAAGCCGCGGATGCAGATTGACCCCAACATTTGAATTGAGAAGAGACTTGAGCAGAGCTTGCATAATCTGACGAATCTTGTCAGCGCAATGTTCAGTTGCTTCTGATCGCTGGCACTATCGATCGTGCGACTTCACGTTGACTGCAGACCAAGAAATGTACACACCTGTTCAAACGAACCCTGAGATAAGTACACAAGAGGCCAACGAACAACGACACGTGCAACTGAAGTTTGTCGCAACGTTCCACGAATAAAAACGACAAACTGATCAAAAAAGAACCTACGACTGGCGAAAACGCAAACGGGAGGACAACACCTCCAGTAAACCCAGATTGTGAATGTAAACTCAGAGTGATGGAAAGTACGTGCATCTGCCGCTGAACAGTTGCCAGACCAACACCCTGACTAATTCTGTTGGGAAGACCGGCTTCATCGCCCAACGAGCCCGAATAAATTCACACCAAGAGTGAAATTTCTACGGGCGAGGAAAGAGAAGGGCGGGCAGGATTATGAAATTCTTTTCTGTTCGAAACTGCTCTCTGAAGAGTTTTCATTTCGGAGACAGGGTGGAGGTCTGTCAAAAGGAATCTTTCAGAGACCCCACGATTTTGAAGTCATCTTCTGGAGGCTCTTGTCCAATTCTGGACAGCAAAATGTGACAATGACGCCCCCACATTTCAGCGAGTCGGCGCGCGAGAAACAGACGGGAAAAGATGCACATGTAACAGGTGTAACAAACAAAACAATCTTGAAGTACAGTGGTCAAGCAAAGAAATCAAGACAGCACCCGCAACTGCTTCAGCAGTTCACACAGCAAACTTTTGAAATCAGCAAAAGCTACCAACGCACAACGACTGGAGAAAACTACTGGCAAACGTGTTGCAGTCGTACACGTTGAAGCTCACCACCCCTCAGAGTGGATAAAACAGACCAGAACACCCGAGCAGGTCTGTTGTCCAGGCGTGCACGCTGTAGTCGGAAGTCCGGCCAGGTCACGTGAAGACGTTGATTTTCCTGGTGATTGGCTTTCGACACATGTGACACACTTTGAGAGGTCTCGCACACTGCGCACAAGCAGAATGTCCGCAGAGGAACACAACAGTCCGCACGTTTTCCAGACAAATGGAACAGCTGTACGTGTCCTCCATTTCTTGCATTTTTCTTTCCAGCTCTCGAATTGCCACTCTGGAGACTTTGTCCTTTGCAGATCCAATCTCCACTCCATCTGAAATGCACCAGAGATGTGCTGCACACAACTGGAATCATGACGGGACACAATGGACATGTCTTGCAATTTGTGCAAACTCCAGATCTAGTTTTCGTTACCTGATGCCACTTTTCTGGCGATTGGTTGCATACACGCCAAGCATTTCTTCATCTTGACTCCACAATCCAAGCAGGCAACCTGATGCCCACACGGTTCAAACGTGACGCTCGCTGATTCCTCCTCGCAGACCATGCACTCCACCGCAGCACTCTGCGCCAGGTCCACGGGGGCGTTGTTGTTACTGACGTTGCTACTGCTTCTGCCAACAAGTCACACGTGCCGCGAATTGAAATCTCAACGCACAAACACGCATCGAAACACAATTCACCCAAGTAATGCGGCGCGAAGATGTTCCCGAGTTGTCAAATCACTTACGCGTATCCTCTGAGGATTTCAGCAACCATGGGGTCACTTATCATGCTAAGTGGTGTCTTGCCCTGCAGATTTCTCTTGTATATATCCCCGCCTTGTTGAGCCAAGTAGCACGCGATTGCTACGCTGATTTTGCTGGAGTCGTCCGCGTTGACGAGGTCCAGTTGAGCACATATCTGCACAAGGGAAATGTTTTGTGGTAATTTCTAACGTTTTCCAATGCATGAACAACACAAATTTCATTTGAAAAAATTCTTGGGAATTTTCAACGGAATGTGGCTGTGGCTGACCGGTGCAAGATGCGCGGGGGTGTCGGAATCGGTGGGGACGCCTCTCCGCATCAACGCCAGATGGAGACTTGAGTCGCCATCCTCGTCCTCTGCGTTCACATCTGCGACTGCAAGTTCCCCAAACGATAATGACATATCCAAACCAAGACGTACAAAAGGTAATAGAGTGAACCAGAACATCAGATAAATATAGATGAGTCTCACTTCCTTCATTGATGAGTAGCATGACCAGAGGCACATGTCCCTGTGTGACGGCCAACTGCAGAGGCGTTTGCTGTCGATTGTTTTTGATATCCACATCCGCTCTTCCCTGTTGTGGACATGGATAAGAAACAATTTTGATTTCAATATCCATCACACCTGTGGATTATCTGCAAATCATCAAGAGGTGCAACCTACCACGGAGATCAATGTGCTCGCAACTTCTCTGTGCCCATTCAGTGCTGCCAAATGCAAGGCTGCAAAACCGTCATCTTTTTTCACGTCCACGGTTTGTCTGGCTTTGTACAATATCTTCTCAGTTGCTCTGGAAAAACAAAAAGAGCGTGATATTTCTCGTTTGCCGCACACAACAGAATGGAACAATATACAGATATCAACGCACAACACACGCTCTCGACAGGAAAGAAATATACATCCAAGTCAATCAGAGTCAGTTCGTAATTCCCTTCCTGGAGAAAAAAGTTTCTCTTGAATGGAGGCGAGCCAAATTGGCTTCTAGTTTCCCAAGTCACAAAAAACCAGCAGAAACGACACACAAAGAGGCTCACTTACCGACCGTTGCCTTTCAGCGCAGCATGATGCAAAACATTGAATCCGCGTTTGTTTTTCAGTGTGAAATCGATGCCTGGAAAACCTATCAACATGTCCAAAATATCAATATTCTCTTTTCCGATGGCATCGTGCAGTGCTGTGTCACCGTACAAATCCTGTGAAAAGAGATTGAAATCAAACTTTAGCAAATCGCATTTTAAAGTGTACACTTTCACTTCGTTTCAAAATGGAGGAAGTGCCGGTGTGGCAAAACATCAGAGCGAATCAAGTAACCAAACCTGAATATTGACATCGCTTTTGTGATACAGCAATGTTTTGACACATTTCATCTGTTGTTTGTTCACTGCTACATGCAGCGTGCTGCATCCGCCTTTGTTCACAGCATTGATTCCAGCACCTTTGGTCAGCAAAAACTCGCAAACATCTGGTTGATTCCTGAACAGAAGGAAAAACACATCAACACTTAGGTGGGAACGACGCATGTCAAGTTCAGCAGACACGCAAGTTTGATATGACTCTCTTACCCAAAAGCAGAGTAGTGCAAAGCAGTGTCCCCATCTTCATCTTGAGCTTCCAGATCAGCACCAGCCGCAACGAGCAATTTCACGATCTCCATGTGGCCCTGATGACTCGCCACTTGCAAGGCAGTTTTTCCCGAACTCTTCTGATCGACCTTCAGCGAAACACAATGACCATTTACGGTAGGTCTGACACCGAAAACTCATCGAATCGGCTGCATCTATTTCAGACACCTGACGTTCAACGACAAAATCAAAATTTGTCAAAAAGTCGCACCTGTTCTGGGCATTTTGCAAGGATATCCTTGACTGCATCCAAGTGACCTTGAGCTGCTTCTCTGACAAGTTTGTCAGGTTCAGCTGAAGGTACCTGCATTTGCAACAGTTCCAAGAGAGCCTCCAGCGTATCTGTGACAAAATAACACACATGAAGATGGATAAGTCACGAATTTACGCGGCACACGTCATCACGAGAGAAACTTGTGGCAATTGTTTTCTTTACTCACTGCTGCGGTCTTCCCGTTCGTGTTCGCTCATGGTGTTGTTCAGATCTTCCTGCGCGCGAGGTGCCGCCGAGCAGCACGCCGGGTTGAACGTCCACGTTTGACCTTCCACGCTCACCCGCAAGTCCCCGTCGGCGTACACTTTCTGGACACGACCCATTCTCCCCAAAGCCTGCGGCATGTGAAACAAGAGGTGACCGATGTCAGCGAAGTGAGCCGAAGTCACTCAAATCTTCACGATGCACCACACGAGGCTGTTGTCCTCGTTTCAAGAAACTTTTCTTGAAGAGTCAAAAGGACCTTACGTTCTTCATGTTGTCCGTCCACTCTCCGTGTCCTTTCTGCAAATCTTTCACGTACTGAATTTGCTCGGAGATTTCCACCATGTCTCCAACAGTAAAGTGATGAACCTGCAACAGAGAAAGGTTCAGAAAGCCTGTTCTTCGAGTTCGTCAGCCTGAACAGCTGGTGCCAGGACGCACTGATAACGACTTACCTTGGTCAAAGCACCAGCATGAAATGTCCATCTGTTTGAACAACCTTCGTACTGAACTCGCACGTCACCTCGCTCAGTTATCCTGTGAACAGTTCCAACCTTCCCCACGTACTGCAAAAAATAGCACTGATGTTCGTCATGCGTGGCCTGCACAGTTTACAGGACAAAGTAAATGCAACTCAGGCTCCGGGCGAAGTTTCACCAGTTTGAGAATCATGTGATTCTCCCTGTTTTGTCAGCAACAAGATATTTTCTAAAGCTTTCAGAACCCACCTCTGCCATTCTGGGGTTCCAGCCCCCGTGGCCGTCTTGCATCGCCTTGAGGATTTCAGGCTCGAGATCAACTCGCACCTTGTCTCCCACTTTGAACTGACACGGCACCTTCACCACTCCCTGTTGGTTGTCTCCTGTTTCACCTTTCACAAAATCATTAAATGTTGTTTTCTTCCACGTCAATGCAAAACACCTTTCTCTGTAATGAATACGGTTTCCGAATGACAACAAATGACCAAAGGCACGACAGTACACGTACCTACAGATTTTCCCAACACAGGCAAATGAGATGGATAGTAATTTCTGCCAGGAGCGTCTGTGACGTATTTCAAGTCCACTTTGCCCTTGTGACCCATTCTGTACACATTGGTAGCACCATTGGACCAAGCAACGTTGGCCACGCTCCTCTCTGACTCGTTGTCCCAGCCACGAATGTCAAGAACTTTTCCAGTCTTTCCTTCGCCACCTGCAGAAGCAAAATCAGATTCCGTTTGTGCCACAATGTGAATGTACGGCGGACTAATTCCGAGCACGAAATGACACTGACCATCTTGATTTCCCCAGTCCCAGTCTGGGCCGCGCACAACTTTGGCTCCTGCGAACACACCTCGCAACTGACATCCTGTGGAACCAATCCGCTTCGGAAGTTTTGTCCTGAAAACAAGTCAACACGTGACCTGACAACTTCTACCAGCAACACCTTCACGATTCTGCACAAAGGAAAACCAGAATGAACGTCTACCCGGGCGACGAAGCTGTTTCAAATCTTTGAAACGAATGATTGAGGTCGTGTTTGTTGTCCATGTAACAATCGGAACAAAGATCGAAGTCGTAGCATTTGGTACACTTCCATCTCATTCCATGTATGCCTTGCTTTTTGCAGCAATCACAGATAATGTTTGGGTGCTTCACACCTGTAAAAACACCAGCAGAAACTTGCACATCAGAATGACTGCCTGAAATCATTGCGACTGCAATGTTTATGAACCAAGACCAAGGATCTCTTGACAACTCACCAATCGGAGCATTGTCATAAATTCGGAGATCGTACGATCCTTGATATCCCACTCTGTAGTTTGTTCTGGACCCAGAGTCCCACTGCACAACAACAGTTTTGTCAGGCGATGTTGTACTTCCTGGCTTGCCAATTTCCACCACAGTGCCTGTGTGGCCTTCGCCGCTGTCCTGATTCTGCCATTTCCAATCCGGACCACGAACCACCCGAAGGCCCACTTCCATACCTCAACTCACTCGAGTGTTGTCAGTGTCGTGCAGCAAGGAAGTGGCGTTGTACAAACTGAAAAAAAGAACGAATGCCAAGTTTTACCCCCAAACAATGGGACATGAGCAATGAGTTCCTTGACTGAGATGAAAACTCATTGGTGCGACACAAAGTAACTTCCCAGTTTCTTATCTTTCCATTGGCTGACAGCGTGACCGAACCAGGCAATAAATTCTTGGAAACCCACATGAATTTGTGGCTGATTTTCAAAACTTGACACAAGTGTTTACCATTTTCCCGAGGAACAGGATTTCATGTCGCGAATGGTGAAAACATTTTGAAGTTTACACATGCAAGGAGTACTGTGCAGACACTCAAGTTCAGTTCGAGAACAAGCAATCAAAAGCAGGTCCAGTACCAAGACAGTGCGAAGTTTAGACCAGATAACTTTGTCTTTGCCACAAAAACTCACGATGAGCAATAGTCTGTCTGGAAAATTGCATTTTTCAACACGGATCAGCAACACGGATGTCACTCTCATCCAAACCTCGTGTGATTTACGTGTTGGTTTGAAAATTGGAAATTTCCCGGGATCTGCACGCTGCTTACGCATCTTCGAAATGTGACAAACGTATCAGTACTGACAGCTTTTCAGAACTGCAGAGGCAAAATTCACTGTTGTGCGAATCAGCAAAATCCTGAACCAGCACGAAGATCCGGACTCTCTCAAGGATCGAACTGCTTCTTTCCATCGGAAGAAATGCACGCTGCGACATTTCGAACGTTGAAAGTACAAAGTACACAAGAGTCACCTGAGAGATAAACAGCAAGCATCAAGTGGATCTGACCCCTCTGTCAAATGTCAAGACACAAGACTCCTGGAAAAATTTTCTATTTTTCTAATGTCTGAGTGACAACAGAAGTTCCGCCATGTTGGTTTCCTCCGGCGACATCTCGCGTTTCCGCGCGGGAGGCGACATCTCAGCCGAGACGGAAACAGCCTCGCTCTCACTCGATAGGCAGCCATTACATTTCGGATTTCTTTTTGGAAAAAATCATCTGAGCGGACTCTGGGATTCCGAGCTTTCCTTGCAGTGTTTGTGCAGTGAGGACTATCAGTGACAGATGTCTTCATGTGACTGAGGTGAGGAGAAATGTTCACTTCCCATCACAACTCTTGCATCTGAAAAGTCCCGGTTTACCACAAAGCCTGCTTGGATTTGTTTTCCTAATTTGAAAATGAGACGTCAGTTTGCTTTCCAAAACAAACTCTTGTTGCGTTCTTCTGATGTGAGTCAGGATGTCTGTGTCTTTCCTGTGAATTGTGCGAACCTGTGTTTCTGCTTCGCCGATCCAAGCCAAGTCAAAGCACAAGAGTCTTGACTGTTTTGCCACTCAACATTTTACCACCTTGTCATACTCAAGTGCTGTCCACAGGTTTATGTTTCGGCATTTTGAACTGTTTGGAAAGTTATTCAAATACCAAACAACTTTTGGTGCAATTTTCTCTCGTGTGTGAACAACGGCGTTGCCGTACAGATCTCTGCACCCTCTGGATGGTTCCAGGTGGATCTGGATTGTGCAGTGTGTTGACAATTTCACAAAGGCCATTTGAACCCACAATTGCAGGGAGGAGATGAATCTGGGGCGATTTTGTAGGCTCTTGTCGTTCATAAAGAGGCAGAGTTAATTTCTGGTGTGATGTCTCGTACTCCTGCAGGCAATATCACTGAAGGGCAGACATGGAGGAGACCAAGATAATCTACCACATCGATGATGAAGACACTCCATACTTGATCAAGCTCCCAGTTCCTTCTGATCAAGTGACGCTGGGGGACTTCAAGAATGCACTCAATCGACCGAACTACAAGTTTTTCTTCAAATCTATGGATGACGACTTTGGGTGAGTGGACATTGTCATCGTCGTTGGGACAAGCAGAATTCAAAAGCAGACTTCAGCAACACGTTTTTGTTGGTCACCAGTTGTGCCTGTTATCTCAGTGCTGCGTGCCCGGTACGCATGGTTTAAAGCGGACAATCTGCACAATCACAAAGACTCATACGTATGCGTATTCTTCATTGCAGTGTTGTCAAGGAAGAAATCATAGATGACGACACTCATTTGCCCTGCTTCAACGGCAGGGTGGTTTCATGGGTGAGTACACTTTTCTGAACGTACGGTACGTTAGCGCGAGAGCGGTTTCTCGTAGTGGAAGTGAGAGTTGGCAGAAAACCATCTGTCACAATATACGAGGGGGCCTTCTTTTCTGGCGAGAAATGTTGACGGCATTTGACATGTTTGTTGACAGTTTTTGTCATGTCACCTTTTGTTTTGCCTTTTGTTCCAAGTGCTCGCACAAAAGAAATTGTGTCAAATGCCTTCATCATGTTCAGTAACATTTCTCGCCAGAAAAGAAGGCCCCCCTCGTATGTGCGCTCGGGCGAGTCGATGTCAAATGCTGCAAAGTCACCTGCTGTTTGTGGCCTGAGTTTTGTGGAAGGGAACTGCGGAAACCTGTTTTCTGTCGCTTGTTTGTGTTGTTGTTTTCGCAGCTGTCTACGTGAAAAAATCATTCAGTTGTCAGCGCGGGTCTCAGCATGACAACCCGAATTATCGAGGCTGAATCTCAAAAGTTTTGCAACACAAAATAATCTGTTGTTGTGGCGAGTGTCGTGTGAAAGTGCGAGTATCAACATGAAGTGTTTTGTTGTGAAAAGATGGACGTTTTTCGGAATTGATCAGAACCGAAAGAATTGAAAGGAAACGCCGCTGAGAATGACTGATCGAAACGCCTTTCAGTATTTTCGTTTTCCCAGGCACTTTTTCATCTCGTAGACGGGTGGCAGTGTCAATGGGGACAATTTGGTCCCCTTGCTGTCACACATTTGTCAGTGGCAAACGTTCTGCGGAAACCTCTTCGTGTGGCATATTGAGCTGTGTTTGAGTGATATTTGTTTGGCAATCGGTATGCTTCTGGACTTCCGTTTGCGCCCAAAAATGTAGATGTTGTCGACAAGGAAATTCCTTGCACACAAGCCCCCGCCCCCACCCCGTGTTTCTCGGGGCGTGGCGAAGCGGCGGACCTTTGTTGTGCACTGGTGACAGCTGAGATGCGGCTTTTGCCCTGCAAGCTGTCCTGCCAAAAATTTTTGTGTTGCCGTGAAAGTCATCGCCTTCCCAAATACAAAGAGCGTACTTTGGTGATCGTCCTGACAGCCATCAGCCAAAAAAGAAGAAAAATTGGGTGGAACATCCGTTGTCTTCATTCAATGAGGCGGCAGGGAATTGGGCATCTTTTCCGGATCTCGATCAGAAGCTTCTTGTCCGAACTATTTCGTAGTGTGCGAACAAGCAAAATTCTTCCTGAACTTTTTGCCATTCGTATGCCTGAAGACAAACTGGTCTGAAGGATATGATGAGCGATTTTGCACCTGACAGCAATACTGGTTCTTACATCAGTTTGGTTGCAGTTTCTTCAGAAGTACTTTGGCAAAAAGGCGAGGAAAGGTCATGTGATGCGAAGTGTGGCCCACATCAAGCGTCAACATGGATGGTGCTGCTCTGGCGGCACAGCTTTGTGGAATTCACTGGTTCCGGATCAACAGAACGTCACTGTACATGCACGTTGAGTCACGCAACTGATCAATACAAGAGGAGCCTGGGTTACTTATGAATGCTGTGACCTGTTCCTAAATCGCCAACTGACAGCTTGTCGTCGGTTTCCGCGTCCGCAGGAGTCTTGTTTAAAAACTGGTCACCAAAGAGGCGTGGCAGGGGTGTGTGACTCTCGATGCAGGTACTTTTGCGACTGGCAGGAAAGGGTACAGTTGACCTTTGCAGAGGACGGGTAAACCCATCTTTTGATGTTACGTCGCCGAGAAGCCCTCTGGAGACTTCCAGTTGTTCGCACATCTGTGTTCCAAACTCCTGACGGCAAGATCCGGTGGCTGTTCAGGGTTCATTCGTCATCAGTCATTTCATTGCCGTTGTCCACAAGCCGTGCACAAAGCAGGTGTCGGCAGAGGTGCTCAGTTCGTCTCGCCCCTTCACTAAGTACGAGATCATCTGTGACGAGACTCGACACGGAGGCTCAGTGACTTTCTGATTGTAAACCTACATCAAATGCCGTGTTTTGTTTCATTCCAAGACATTGCGCCAGCGTCACTCTTGTCAAGTGAATGTGAACTTGCGAGGCCTTGCAGAAAAGGAGAGCTGCTTGTGACAGTTCTTTTGCTCGTACAGGTTAATTTTCTGGAAAACCGATGAACTGTTCGCTTTCGTATGGTGTGCTCCTCCCTCCTGCAGAAGAACGAATGCCTGCCTGGTTTTTATTTTGCACCCTTGAGAGTAACAAATTGATTTACAATTCTTTTCCATGGATCTGGCTTGCAACATGTTCTCTGCAGTCGATTCGGGGTCTGCTTCGTTTGACAATCAGGCACCCAAGTGCAAAATATGATCACTCTTGGAAGCCATACAGATCCCTGGTTGATGGAATATTGAGGGAAATGCCTCCAAAATTTGATATTGACCAGACAAGGTAAAGGAAACCTTGGCTCGTTTGAGCATCGCCAGCGGCAAATTGTTGCCGCATGTGTGCAGGTATTGATCCGATGAAGATGCCTATCTGCTGTTGTTTTCATAATGCCGTGGAAAAGACCATTTGTTGCATTTTTTTGAAGGGAACGGATAAAATTGTTTGAAAGCCCTGTGTCCGCAAAGATGTGTGCATCCTCTGTTCTACTATATTTGTTTGTTTTGATAGTTTAGTTCTTGTTCAGCACGTGAGCTTCTGATTCCGAAGAAATTTCTTTGCAGGTTGCGTTGCAAACGCAAATCCGGACGCCGTTGTTTACCACCTTTCATTAGCCCCGCGAGCGCCAGGGATAAAAGTTCGGACGAGCTTACATTGGGAGATCGACGACAGCTATCACAACAATCTGTTCCAGTCAGTTTTGTGAGGAGAGCATATGTGCCGAGCAATCAGTTATGAAACCAGGTCGACGTGTCGTCGAACCACAGATCATACATCTTCGTACCAATTAACCGAAGGTGCAAAACAGACGGCGACATTTTCAGGAGGGCCCAACATTTCGTGATGGACTGAGGTTACTCCGAAGCAAAAGGGTTTCTACATTCAGTATGCACCGCCTCGCCAAGCGACAAGAAAATTGTGGAGGAGGGTTGAGGGTGGAAAGGTTCCTTCAAGCAATAAAGCTATTATCGCTGAACAGATAAAGCCGGAAAGATACTTTTCCGATAGCCCGTGGTCACTGTTAATGGATCCAGATGCAGAGGATCAAAAGCATATTTCTGATCTCATTTACGAGTCTAGTTGCCACACCGGCTGAGGCCAAGCTGCGATCTGCAGCCGCTAAACCGTTCCGACTGAACATCCAGAAGCGCGCTCCACAGATCCACGCCTGAAAAAGTTTGCGTGGTCTTCAAGAACGATTGCGAGCGTAACTCATCCTGGAAAATCTGGGAAAATGAGCTTCCATTGGAAAGGTGGGTTGTTGGCCCCAAACGTGAATCAAAAGCCTTTATCATGGAAAATTTGCTTCACTTCTGAATGCGCTTCATCTATCGTTTGATTCGGTTCCTTCCCATTGCGGAGGAAGCTCGTGGTCTTGCGAAAAATCCGCCAAAAATCTCGTCACGCAGACTCACTCGCCCTGTCTTTGGACTGGGCAAATGAGCCAGTTTCGCAGTCTGACACGAGCACCTGCGAACGCACACAGTTCACTCTCGGCAGAGACTTTCAAGGCGAGTTGCCAAAGGGGCTTGCCTGTTGATATTTGCTGGAAGTTTGTTGTCTGTCGGCCAAATGAGTTCCTGTGGTGAGAGAGCGAGAAAGGGCAATCCTCCAGCCAGGCAACAACTGTTTGGCGCAAATTTGATGTCGCCAAACGCCAAATTTTTGGACGCGGAAATGGCCGTCTTCTCCTTTCTGTACCACAGAGTTGAGGAAATTGGGACGGGTTTGGAAGAAAAAAACTGCTTTGAGGTCTGCGAGGGAGGGGGGGGGGCTGAACATTCATCTTGGTGTGACTCCGCATTGTTGTCTTTCAACAGAACACTTGATCAATTTGTCTGTTGGAATACTCGGGGAAAAAGACGAGCATGCTTCACAGCGTGTCCCCGCCCCCACCCCCTTGCCAGCTACCAGACCGAATGCTTGGGCATGCAGTGGCGATTGCACGACGCGCATCCTGCTCCTTCGGGGACAACGCAAAAGATGTACGAGTACTCACCTTGATCCCAGAAGTGGTTCGAAACTTCGGCTTGACCCTGACCTTGGGTGACCGAGACTCTTGTGTGTTTGCACCTGACACCCCACGCCCACCAATGTCATGCAACATTGAACGTACGTCAGGTGACATTCACATTTTTGAATCCGACATTTGACAATGTGATGTCTGGTGACACCAAATTTTCAATGTTGGGCGACTCCCTCACCCAACACCCTGATGTTGCTGTTGAACCTCTGATGTCAACAGTCATTCGTACAACGGCTTTTGTACAACAAGTGCTCGATGAGCAAGTGACATGAGAACCTGCTGCGCACAAAACTGTCCTCAACGACTGTTTTCACGACACTGAAGAAAGCAGTGAACACCTTGCAATTGGCGAGTGTTCCATGCAGCCGGGCGGGTTCTCTCACTGGTGTTGCTGCCAAATGAACATGAAACAGTTCAGACCGTGTCTGCTGCTGAACGGTCCATATTTCTCAGTTCCCTGTGATTACGTTGGCGTGAAGTGTTCATGTCCAGTGCAGCTTTCTGCTCTTCAAGTTATTGATGAAGATGAGGAGGATTTCTTTGCTGCAAGAGTCAGTCTGACGTTTCGGCGAACAAAAAACATTGCAGTACGGAAAGCTTGCTCGAAAAAATCGTGATGAACCTGTTTGTGAGATGAAGTGTTACCTCTTCACCGAAGAATGACTGAGAAGTGTTTGAAACGATTTGTCATCGAGATCTAATACTTCCGCTTGTGCAACTGGGTCGTTTTGGGTCGGAGGTTTACAGCGGCTCATTAGCGGGTGATACATCACGGTAAAGACAGGGAAACTCGCAATAACGAAGGATTTATTGTGATCCAGCGTGCCGCGTATGTTTGTTGTGTTAGTGGTTCGGAAGTTTCTTGGCCAGGACACAAGAATGCGAATTCAGTCACGTCCAGAGAGTGTCAAGTCGCTTCACCTGAAGTGACGCGCCAACTGCTGAAACTTCGGCGTCCGGAGAAAGAAGGGGCCTCCAAGCGGAAACCCTCTCCTTGCTGCTGCAGACGGCAATTCTATGATTCTCACGATTCCATTAGCGCGTGATCACTCTGATAGGTGTTCTTCTTTTGCAGTTGGTACCGGCAGAAAGCAGTGTATCGGACACGCAGTCGTGCAATGACTCCCAGGCCGGAGACATCCCTAAACTTCCTGCAGAAAGATTGGGAGGCATCGGCGACAGTCGACCCCCATCTTTTCAGTAAGTGGTTGAAACATGCACAATTTGCACATTTTTGGCTGTCACAAGAGCCCAAGCCTTTCTGTGGGAATCCGGACAAGCAATTCGGGTTCTCTTTGGCGCTTTTAGAAATTTTTCCGAACCAAACCAATGTCACACCAGCAAGTGTTTGTTGAAACGCCTTGCGTTGGGAGAGTGCTGCAGTTCAGAATGTTCTTTTTGCAGTGCTGGAAACGCTTCTACGAGGGAACTCGACCAGGACGCGTGCGACACATGTACAGAAACTGAATCGGTGCTAAGTTCTCGAAGAGGTAAGTGGCGTGAGCCGGACCGCGGAGCCAGCCGGGCGGGTACTTACGGTCTGTTGGCCGGAGGAAGCTCTCGGTGGCAGCACCAGCTGCTGGTGTCGTTTGTTGTGCGTCACAACGTGCTCGCTATTCGCAAGTACTCGAGGTAAGTATGGAGTGAATGAAGTCCCTTACAATTCCATGTGTGTTCTGACACGGCCACGATTTCGCAACATGACCTTTCAGTAAATGTAAAATAAACTCTCGCAACTGTGCGTGGCACAAGATGGATGTTGCCGTGACATGATCTCTTGTCACCCGCATCAAACTGCAACCGTCCATTGGACATCAGAAAGATGCAAGTGGTGCAAATGCTTCTCATGACACTGGGCATTTAATCTCGAAAAATGTCCCCAGAGATTGATGTCACTGATTGTGACCGGGCTTGTTTGCGGACTGAAATTGCACCTTGTGCCCCATAAATTTTCTGGCTCTTTCAATTCCAATGAGCAACAGAGTGGACATGACGTGCAATTACATTCTCAGTGGGGACGTTTTCACATTCTTGGCCCTGTACTCTTGAAATCAGGGCGTGACCAGCGTGTGCAAATTGGAGTTTGCGCCAGACAGTTTTCGTTTTCGATAGACGCGTGCTCATTTTTGTAATTTTCGCCACAAACGGGCGGATCTTTCTCAAAGCCAAAAGTGACCAAAGAAACGATGAGAATCCAGCTTTGCATGAAACGAGTTCAGTCCCTCGGAGATTTGTTGGTGTGTTTGGCCATCGCAAATGATGGAGGAAACTGCCTCGAACCTGAGATACCTGGTAGGTTGTGTTTGGAGAGAAAACAGCTTTGGTGAAGGATGCAGTGCTTGCTTCCAAACTGGGAAGAAGATGCAGAAAGCGTGACGAGTGCCTTTCTTTGTTCTGTTTTTGTTGCGCATGTCATTGCGAATTTTAATTGGTGGTGCTCGTCGGGAAACCCCAGGAGTGTCAAAATCTGCGTGTGGCTCTGGTTGCCCGGTTGAAGGTCAACAAGGTGGCGAATGAGAAAGTTTCCCGACAGGCACAGGGGCCTTTTCATTTTCATTTTGAAGTGTAGATACTGTACATAACTTGAGTGTTGTGTAGCATGCTGTTTATTTTGGTGTGCTTCAGATGGGCCTCGTCATTCTCAATTTCCTCCCAATGCGCGAGGACCACTACGAGATCCCCGAGACCCCAACTACCGCCACCCCCACCAAAACCATGGTAAGTTGTCCGTGGTCGATGCTGCAAAACGTCGTGTCGTGTTCTGTGTTCGATTTTGCCTGACCGTGTGACGTTGAGTGACTTTTGTAAGAGCACAGTTGTCGTGGGAGCTCCAGGTTTGAACCAGAGATGAAGGTCTGTGTTCCGCGAAAGACACAAAATCGGTCAACCTCTATTGTTTTTGGTCCCGGACGAGGGTTTGGAACTTTGCATTTTGTTGAGCACTGAAGACCACGACATCCCGGAAACCAACCCTGGTGTTGAAGGAAAAATCAAGAAACGCTTGCTGGTATGGAGGAGGTCATGATCGTCGGATATTTGGCGCTCAGAATGCAAACTAGAATCCTGAAAATGAAGACCCCTGCCAGCTCGGATCACGCCCATTTTTACGATGCAAGTCGCAGAGGTTCATTTCATGCTCATTGCAATGCAGGTAGGGCGCCTGGTAATTCGGGAGAAAACTGTAGTTTACTTCGCGTTATCAGAGTTTCTCTTCTGATCCGTCGAAGTGGGTGGTTTCAACATCAGCAGATAAAATCGGTTTGTGCTGCACATTTTTCTCCAGTGATGAGTGTGCCAACGTAGCTTTCTGTCTTCATTTGTGCCGTGTGGTGGGGATCTTCAACTGGATACCGTGTGCAATGAGGTCCTGTCAGGAGAGTTTATTGAGGAGGATCCAGTATCTCTGTTGTGGAAGATCAAAGGGCACTGTGAATCGTGGGAAAGGATATTGGAAAGAGGTGTGCAAACATCAGACGACCGCAGTTTCACGAGATTCAGTGTGAAGCAGCCTCCAATTTGTTGACAGCAAAGCCTGCGAAAACGGGTTCTGATGGCTGACCTCAGATTTGTTTCGTTCTTTGTATTGAAGGTTGCGCACCGGTTATGAATTCAGCCAAAACAAAGTGAATGAGAATGTGATTGCCAGGGTTTTGACTGAATTTGGAAAATCTCCGTAGCAAAGACTTGTCCTCGTTCAAGAACAAATGAGTTGGTCGATCTGCAGTGATCCTCTTTTTCCGCGGCACATGCGAAGGATCCGACGATCCGACTTGGTGGACCACAGTAGCTTCTGAATTTTCCGGAAGCGCCATTGTTTTCAGTTGTTGAAAAAGTGGTCTGTGAAACTGAACTGAAAAATGTTGCGTCCACAGCCGCCAGTTGCGCTTCGTCGAATGCATTGCCTGAAAAGTATGGCGTCAAGATCGCTGGATGCGCCAGGTATGAAGAACATGAAGCACGTGCGAAGGAAGTATGAAAGGCAGTCCATCCCACTGTGCATTAGATGAGATTAGAAGAGGATGCAGCCTCTCCCGGTTGTCATGAGCCTGTCAGAGAAGCTGCTATCGACATCAAACTCAGCGTCTAAACAGGTTCTTTTCTGTTCCGCTTGTCCCTCGCCTTCACCTTGCTTTGTGAAGCTGTACCTGGCCAGCGGTTCTTTGCTGGTTCACAACTGAGGACAAAGAGGAATTTGAGGAATCTTTGACTGACTTGGCCGACGGAATCTTCAACACGAGCAAAATATTGGACAGTTGCATTCACAGATCCTTGACTTGTTGGATTGCTTTCCGGTGGATCTCTCAATTTCATCTTTTGTGGATTTGTGGAGATAAAGGGACCTCCGCTTCACGCGTGTGGAAAGGGAATGAAGTGTCTTGTCAAACGTAGACTCTCACTTTTGGTTTCTCAACATGCCTCACAAAAGGGGGAGTTTGAACATCTTTGCAAGTTGCTTTCCGTCACTGAAAAACTTGAACGCACAGACACGATGTTATCCTGTCTTGGGTGCGGTGAGACCTGGCTACGTCTTGTATGTCAATGACCTGATGAACAACAACAACAATGAAACAGGTAGTAGAAACGGTTATTTTGCTCAAAAAGCACGGTGGGTGTCTTGACCGTGTCGTTGTTGACAGGCGCTTTTGGTCATTGCGCAAACGGAGTGCACGTGGCGCACCAACTGCGGAAAACCCAGAAAGTTGTGGCATCTGCGGATCAGGAAGACACTCGGATCTCGGTCACCGCCCACTGTAAATGTTGGACCTTGAAGTGACTTGCTTTAGCATCGTTGGACTCGTGCTGGGGATCGAAATGTTGGACGTTGCTTACGTTCGTCTCCTTTGCAGCACCGCGCATGAACGGCCACAGTCGGCACCGCGGCCACGGCATCGACGCCACGTCGTCTGTGATGAGCAGCGACATCGACACGACGAGCTTCTTCGATTCCGAGGACGACGCGTCCAGCAGGTGCGAGCGTGTTCTGCATTCTCGGTTTGTCCGCGAGGCGATGGACTGGGAAATAAGAGAATGACATTTGCGACGTGTTGTGGAGTTGTGCTGCAGAAATGAAACCGTACAATAAAAATGTGTTCCCAATTCAGATATGCACCCGAGGACTATTTGTGAGTAACAGGACTCGTGCTGGCATGACGGAAACTTTTAAAAATTCAGTAAAAGTTTACGATGTTGTTCTTTATTTTCTGTTAGAAGTCTAAGTTGGTTATCCACCTGGACATCAGTTTTGTGTCAAAGTGAGGCGACCCTTCCCCACTGAAATACGTTCACCTTTGACTTTTCAGTTGACGTTAAAAATCATTTCCCCTTGACATTTTTCTCTTTCAAACATTCATGGAATGTAGTGGGCAACTTGTATTCAGTCTACATCGGGCACAGAGCACATCAAAGTGCAAAGTGTGTTTTGTGGTATTTTCACGTCGAACAGCACCTGAAAGACAGCTAACAGTTTGGTGCAGAATGCTGAAACGGTTTCCTTCATGTGAAAATGGTTTTGTCTCTTGGACAGGTTCACGACAGGAACGGAGAACACGAGGGGTTCGTCCAAGTACGGGCGTCACCGGCGACGGAGACGGCGACACAGAATGCCTCCCATCAGCCGAGTACGTGACGCTTCTTCAGTTGTTGTTGTCCAAAGTAGTTCTGATACATTGCCGTCGGGCACAAATGCGAGCGTGGTCGCTCAAAACGCGCTTGTGGCTGGATGTCCCAATGAAAACTGAGCAAGGCTGTGTTCTTCCCTTTGCAGGCCTCTTCCTTCAGCAGCATCACCGATTCAACCATGTCATTGAACATTATCACAGTCACACTAAACATGGGTAAGTTGAGATTTGTTTGGGAACACACAGCAGTTGAAGTTCACAAGATCAACCTGAAAAGCAGCTCACGTGTTTTATTTCCAGACACAGTCAATTTCTTGGGAATCAGTATTGTCGGCCAAAGCAACAAGGGTGGTGACGGGGGCATCTATGTCGGCTCAATTATGAAGGGGTAAGTGCTGAACTCTGTGATCTGTACATCGGGATGTGCGGCCTCAAGTGTGCATGCGTGACAACCAGGCTTCAGTTCGTTGTGACAGGGCGGACGTTCTTTGCGTGTTCAGTTCAATCTTCTTGTGCGATAGAGTGTGACCCAGTAATAGCAGATGACCTTCCGCAAAGTGTCCACACAGCACTGAACCAACAATCGAGTCGTTTCTGTCAGTTCAAATTGCACCTGAATCACTTTCGCGTGTTGCGAGTCCGTAAATCGGGTTGATTCGCACAAAAGGAAGGCGAAATTTCCTCCACGCGTTGCGTGACGGGACAGAGGAAAGTATGATAAATGCGGTTGTTCGAGTTTCTCCACTGGATTACGAATTGCTGCCTTGTCCGCAGCGCAGATTGTTGTGGGACACCACTTGAGAAACAGTCAAGAAAGGAAGATACCATCTTGAGATTTCGCAGTTGATAATGTAAGGCACAATCTGAGATCATCTTGGCCGTGTGCGATGTTGGTTTACGTGTTGCGTCGTACCGTGTGCAGGGGCGCCGTGGCACAGGACGGGCGCATCGAGCCGGGAGACATGATTCTCGAGGTGAATGGCGTCAGCTTCGAGAACATGAGCAACGACGATGCGGTGCGCACACTGCGCGAAGCGGTGCAGAAGCCTGGGTCAGTGACTTCCTTTTCTCTATTCTTTGCGGCTGCAAGATGAATGGAATGGAAGACTGTCTTCGTGTGTAGCGAAGATACGGCACAAAATCTTTCACTGGAGACGAGACAGATTCTCTTCACGAGTACGATATTGTCGTTTTCAGGCCGATCACGCTGGTGGTCGCCAAGTGCTGGGACCCGAACCCAAAGGGTTACTTCACGATCCCGCGGCAGGAGCCCGTGCGCCCCATCGACCCGTCCGCCTGGGTGGCGCACACGAACGCGCTGCGCAACGAGTTCGGCGGCGGCGGCGCGGGGCCGGGCCCGGGGCCGGGCGCGATGCCGGGAAGGCTGCCCGGACCCATGAGCCCTTCTCTCAGCACAGTCACTTCCACCAGCTCCTCCCTCACCAGCTCGCTTCCCGAATCAGAAAGTATGTACATCTTGGAAATTTCTGCAACCTTTGCCAAAAATCCAAAACTGAAAGGACAAGAAACAAGCAGCCAATCGCTCCCATGGTTGCTGAACAGGAAACAGAAACACATCCCCATCGACTAAACGCCAGCGTAAAGGAAGACACGGGACGTACACGTGTTTCTGTCTGTACGACATGGTGGTTGTGTACTTGCAGGATTTGACAACCTGAATTTGACGGTAAACACTGACATGGCAACAGTGGTGAAGGCGATGGCTCAACCGGATTCGGGTTTGGAAATACGGGACAGAATGTGGCTGAAAATCACGATTCCAAACGCATTTATTGGTGAGTTGGAATTCAACCCTTTGTTGCTACGGGAACAGTCCGGTCTGTTGGTGCTACCTGTTGCTTGATGCGAAATATTCCGGGTTATTGCAGGCTCAGACTTGGTGGACTGGCTACATACACATGTGGAGGGTTTTGCCGACAGAAGAGATGCGAGAAAATACGCCACAAATCTCCTCAAAGCGGGTTATATCAGACACACTGTGAACAAGTTGACGTTCTCGGAGCAATGTTACTACGTGTTTGGTGACCTGTGCGGAGGTACGTACCCTGGACAGTTGTTCAGCAATCAAGAACCAAAGCTTTTTATCTTGTAACTTTGGTCAACGTCTCAGAAACTGCGAACAGATTCAGAGCTAACGAAGAAATAAGAGCGTGTAAGTTTGTCATCTGCTTGCGAAGAACACCACTTGCCAAACAGCTGAGTGGCTGTAATGTTTTCTGTGTGACTGTTTCGTTTCTAGTTCCGGGCTTAGATTTCGAGAGTGGCCTCTACTCCAGTGGTTCCAATTTGTTGCCAAATCTTGCTACGAGTTAGTATTGCTACAAACCCTGTTGCGAGGGACTTTTTACATCATTCGTAGATTTATTGGTAGACGTAGGTTGTATGCAGTATTTGGTGGGTGGAATTTTTCCAATTTCACGTGACTTTTGTTTTTGAGTCGAAAATCTTGGTAAAATTCTTACCAAAGAAAGCAATATGTCTTTCTTGCGCAGCAGTGTTTAGTCAGACACTAGTTTTAAGTTTAGCATGCCAGCACTTGTTCCGAAAGAGACGGTGGTTGCTTTTGCACGAATTCGATTTGAGGGTGAAATTTTTGTGGCTTGGTTGTTTTTGCGGTGGATAAAACTCAAACGTTTGTAATTGACCTGAAACTGATTCTGTGATTGGTACTTCAGTGTCATCGCACTGTGGCGTGAAAGTTGTGGCTTCAGGGCATGATGTTAGTTCGTGTCAGTGATCTGCCGAATGTTGTCAGTTTTGGTGATTGCGTGTGTGTTGTGTGATTCAGTACTTGTCAAGAATGCAGATCTCCATCTGCGCAGAATCCCTTCATATCAAAACTTGATATTTCTTTCAGACATGTCGTCACTTACTCTGGAAGACATAGACTCCGTGTCCGAGGTGGACAGAGACACTTTGGCGCCTTTGCCGCCACCTTCATGGAATAACGTGTATCACAATCCCTACGGACCTTCCCCTGCATACATACCGCCGCCTCCGCCAGGGGCCTATATTCCGCCGAAGCCTTACAACTACCCGCCGAACGAAACGGCGAGTTACGTCAGCATGCCACAGGGCAACGGCAGCATACACAGCGGCTCAGGTGAGTAAAACCCGAGTTCCAGCTCGATGCTGGTGTCGCAACTTCAAGCACAACAAGATGGTGACGTCTGGATTGCTTTTTAGTCGTGTCAAAAGTGATATTGCTGCAACCGCTGTACTCGAGCAAATCTCGCTCGAGAAAGGAAAGGCGCTAAAACTTCAAAACTGTGTGTGCATCTCCTCTTTTGCCATCGTGTAACTGGACTTGAAGTTGTCACATTCTTCTTTTTCGTTGCATGCTTTCTTTTCCCTTGCCAACGTTCACTTGTTTGCTTGCATGATTTCTTCTCAATTTGTCATTTGATGCATTTGTCAACTTGTTTTCTTCCCCTCTGTCGTTGTATCAGTTGTAGCACGTGATGCACCGATTTTTCTCTGTATTTTCTGGGCAGTAGTTTTGCTGCGTTGCTAACTTTTGTTTTGCTCACTTCGCAATGGGTTTGCAACAACCATCTCTCTTGCGATTCTCAGCTAACAGATTCATTGCAGTAAGATTTGAGTGTGTACACATCTTTGAATTGCGACGCAAGTCGCCTTTGAATAACGAGTGAATGTAAAATTTTTGTCAGCCAATTTTTGTCGTTTCTTTTGGATGTTGTCTTATTTTGTGTCTTGTTCTTGTTTTGTACCCCTTCTAGCCAAGCGTGACAATACTTGTGCGTGTATTGTTACCCACACGTACAAACAGATACGCAGGTTATGGGAGATAAAAGACAAAGAAAACCTCCAGAATGGCCACGCCTTAATGGGCGAATTCGCAGACGATATTGAGCGCAGTACGAGCAGTAGCTCGGGTTGGTAGCCTTCCATCAAACTTCAGGAGATCGCAGTTCTCATCGCTATTCACGCTAGAATATTAATGCTAGTCGTGGTCACTGGATCTTAGTCAATTAACGTTGTTTGGATGAATTTGCTGAGTTTTATTTTTCTCGATGCAATTTTCCCAGCAAAAACGAAACTTATTTTTTTGATGCCAAAAGCAACATTGTTGAAAGAAAAAGTCCGTCAGGTGTCAACAGAAGTTTGTAAGTTGCGATTTTAGTGCACAGACATTGGCGTTGGTGTAATCCCAGGTGTTCACACTGCTCATCTTACGAATAAGAGATTGTTGCTTGCAAGCCCAATGATTCTCTAGGTTTAGAACGGGTCTCTTGTTGGCAATCAAGCTCTGGTTTTGCTGCAGCCAAAAATGTGCTGCAACCGTTTGAATGCAAACGAAGTGATGCATGATTTTGTTTTGCTGCATGAAAGGAAAATGAAACGTTTCCGAGAGGGTACTTGCGTCCCACTGAGGAGGTGGTCTTGTTCGGAAACTGGAAATGTGGCCTGTTGGAATCGCGTCTGTCCTCGCAGTTCATTCCACTGCATGGTCCTCTAGTTGAAACTCAGAACAAAGTAATGGTCTGTCCTGACCAAACAAAGCTTGTCTTCTGCCCTGAGGTAAGGTCTGCCAGGAAATCATCCCCTTCCTTCGCTTGCATGTCATTTCCGGAATGTGTATCATTTACATTCTTGCACAGATCTGTTCCTTCGTTTTGACATAGGTAGAATTTTGAGCTGTCGAACGAATTCTGTGAAAAAAAGTGTCCTTGCACTGTGAGAGCGCAAGTTGTGTTTTCAGAATATTGTAAGGCTTGTCGGAATTTGAGCGCAGACGTTCCTTTCGATCCAAGAAGATGGCCCCCCGATTCCGTTGTCGTGTTGCCATGGTGACACGTGTTGCTGATGTTTTGTTCAGTGCGAGCGCTAACCGACCTGACGGTGGCTCCTGACGTTTGTCTGGAACTCTGTCTCCCCTTCTGGAAATGCCCTGCCCTGGGCAAGCCTCCCAAACATCTGCAGGCCCGAGTGGCACCTCCAAGGGCGGTGCCCAAGGCGACCCCGCCGCAAGTGGAGCTCAATAACAATCGCATGATGAGCAAAGACGGCACGCCATGGAGCCTGAAAAATTCGGCGGCCGTGGCGATTGACAAGGAGACGAGTGGTAAGAAGGACGAGGGGTCGACAACGGAGACAGGTAAGGCGGAGCGTAGCAGCCTCTGGAGTTGATGGCGTCACGAGCATGCTGCCTGCCCACCGCCTCGGCCCACCCGCCCACGGAACATGTTCCTGCGTCGTCGTGTCGTGTTGTGTTCGTCTGCAGCCCGAGTTGTGTGCGCCTCCCGTGTTGTGGTGTTGCCTCCTTGTTTTGCCAGAGTGAGTGGATCGTGGGCAGCAGGAAATGTTCCCAGAGATCAACCTCGGGAACGTCGGTTGCGTTGTTCTGAAGGTCTATGCTGTTGACAAGGCGGGAATTCGCAGATGGCAGACGTAGTTTGGCAGAGAGTTTGTTGAGGATGGAGAGTGGCTTTTGTTCTTGCTTTTGACGAATGTGTCCCTTGTTTGTTCCACATCCAATTATCCAGATCCTTTGTCACCCAATTTTCCACCCATGCATTACTTCAGTTGCGACCAATGATGAAAGAAACAGAGCTTGATTGCAGACAATGATGATGAACAAGATTGTTTTCTGAAGAAGTTAGAGCTTGTAACACGGGGTAATTTGTTCAGCAGTCGTGTGCAAATAGTTTGTAGACATTCTGGACTAACACTAAGCACAGTTCGCTTGGTTCTTTGGTTTCAGTCATCTTCAAAAATAGCACACTCACTGGGATTCACACACGCCAACGTACGATCAATTACGAAAGCGTTGAAAATTTCGTCTGGTCACCTCGTGCGGCATCTGAATGGTTTCTCAATCCCGAAAGTTCATTTCGGATTGAATGTCAAGCATTGACGGTGATCAGTGATTTGTTCGCACTTGAGCTGACCGCGCCTCGTCATGTTGCAGGGAGCAGCGCTTCCGGCGGAAGTGACCGGCGCAACAAGGAGAAGAACGGCGACGCGCAGCTCCTGCTGCAGCAGCGCAAGAGCGACGCATCCGGCGGCAGCGAGACGGAGACGGGCAGCGTGGTGCGCGCGCCCCCTAGTGAGCGCTCCCTGCCGCCTCCGCCCCTCGACCTCAACAACACGAACCAGGACCTCAGTGCTAGTCGACAGTCTTTCCGCATGGCTATGGGCAACCCTTGTGAGTTCTTTGTCGATGTTATGTAGGTTTAGTCGTGATATCAGAACCGATTTAACACGAGTAACTGCACTCGATTAGGACATATCCAATATCTAGTAAAACGCTGCTAACATAAAGAGCTTCTTTTCGTTCGAAGCACAATGAACAATTAGAATGGTGAAATACACGTCAAATTTTGCTGCGGTCTCTTTGAATGATCGTCATGATCTGCAGGAGCTGTGTGTTCTCTGTACAATTTGTTGGGTTTGTGTTTGTGGTGTTCTGTGTTTGTCCAGCCAGGGTTGGGGACGTATTTTTCGGGAAACAAAAATTCTGCCACCAACCGCAAGTTGCTTCTATTTCGTTTAGCCTTGGAGGGCTCGACCGGAGATTTCGATGAAGCTGCAACATTGATGTTGTGACAGCTCAAAGCACAGACACGCGAGGTTTATCGAGAATAATTTTTGCTACTAAACAGCAAAAACTTGATTGCACTGCACCACTGCACACAATAGTTGAATTTGATGAATAACAGTTTTAACATCTTTGACGACACTTGATATTTCTCGGCTTCGACTGCGAAGTCTTGTTTGAAATTGCTGCCCTCACCTTACAAAACGACCACAATTGCTCGTGAAGAACTGAGTTCTGCAAGGGGGGTGGTCCATGTTTGTCTTGTCACACTGTTACTGACATTTTGTTTTGTGAGTCTTCAACAAGACCACCGTCAGCGTCTTTCCGATGCTGTGCCATTCGAACCTTGATCTGATCCGTTTCTCTCTTCTCACTTTTTTTTCTGTTGGGAAAGCTAGCAGATAGCATTGATTGAAGGTAACAAAGTGTTGCGACTTTGTACTGTCTTTTGTATTTGACAACGTAACACGTAAAATAAGTGGCACCTGTGTGTCAGTAAATGTGCTTGAAACCCACACATTTTCGCACAAATTGTTTCTTTCATAACAACCATTGCATTGTTTGCATTTGAAAAAAATAAGACCAACCCCTCAATAATCTTGCTGGAGGCATTGGTGTCAACAAGAAATATTCACATTTACTGCACTGGTTTCTCACCGGGCTGCGTGTTTTCAATTCGAACTTGACTTGACCTGGTTTGTGTCAGTTTCGAATGTTCTCAATTGCACAGATGAACATCCCTCCTGGTTCAAGACTCGACTGGGTCAGTCCTGTAGATGTCCTTTTTTTTTCGGAAATGAACTTTGCGCTCTCCGGCGCCTTACACTCTGCAACTGTAACAACTTCACAAGATTTGCCCCGGTACAATTTTGAATCACAGATTTTTTGGTTTGTTTGCAAATTGAAAGGCCAGACCCAGTGGCAGAACCGTCTTGCATGTGAACTGCTTCACCCCGTCCTGAACCCGTTACCACCTGAGGTTTATTAAATTAATCCAAGGGAACTGCACTGGACAATGTACAGTATTTAACACGAAGCATTTCCAACCAAATCCCCGAGTTGCATTGCATGTTCAAGGTAAAGCATTGGAAAGTGGAGTGACGTGACAACGACAAGAATTTTTTGGATCAGTTCACTTCGTTCACGTCATTTGAACGAATACTGAATGTAAACACAATTTGTAACTGAAAGGAAGGGTCGGGTCATCTGTGAAAATTGCAACGTGACGCACAACTTGAGGATGTTTGGTTTGATTTCAGATGGCGAAGACACGTTAACTGACATGGGTGAACTGTAGTGATGCGGTCCTGCGCTCTCCCACTTCTCGTCACCTGTGCGGTGTTCCCTGCCAGCAGTTCACCTGTGACCTGCACGGGGCAGTGTGGTGGACCGACCGGACAATGCCGGGTGGAGGAGTGGCTCTGGATGCATGGCGAAGTACGGTGTGCGAGCTCGATCCAAGTCGAGCTGTTGGGAAGTGGGCGAGATTTCCCAAGAAGGAACAATCCCAGCGCGGTGCATGAACCAAAGGCGTTGTTGCATCCAGTTGGATCGGTGAGGTTGTTGCACAAGACTACAGTGGGATGCATGCACTGGACTGAAAACAGCTTCATCCAAACAAGAACAGTGCAACTGTGTGTGGGCAACTTCTGGCATGTACTCCACAACTGGGCTGCCGGCAGCAAGTGATCTTTATAGACTGTACTGCGTATGCGTGCACATGTAGTTCAGCGTTCTTCTAACCTCAGAGCTACCCAAAGCGGAGCACCCCAGTGAGTGGGTCCTTCATTGTACCAAGTTTTCAGTTGTGTCTTAGGGTAAACAAAGTATTGTTAGGTTCTCCTGGCCTCTTCCCACCTTCTCTCGTCGGGTGTGCGTCTGGTTGGTTTGATAGTTTTCGCCTTCAAAAGTGCCTGTTCTTGCATTACCTTGACTGCAGTCACAGCGAAAGTTTGTCAAATTCCAGGATATGGACAGATGTTGGCAAGAAATTGAAACATGCATCTGATTTTGAGTTTTACGTGGGGTTTTCTTCCTCTTCTGTTTTTGTTCATTTGCAGTAAGTTGCAGTTTGGCAACGAGAGAAAGTATTTTGCATGAATTGCCAAGAGTTGCCAGATGATAAAGATGATTGTTGTATCAAATGGTGCTTTGTTGTGGTTTACAACTTTATTGCGCGCAAACCATAACGTTTGACGTACTTCGTTTCCCTAACATTTAAAGCCTCGAAGCTGCCAAAGCGTGGGAAAGAAATTTTGAGAGACCAAGTATCCAACGAGGGTGTCTAGTTTGTCACACCAAGAGAGCTAGTAACAGAGTGTGCCAAAGACGTCACAAATGTGCAAGCTGGACCAAACATCAGTGGTTGGTTTGCATTGTTGTTTTGTTAATTTATGATGAAGACGCGTTTCAAGACAAATTTTTTGTATCACAAGAAAATGAGCATCTCAGCATCACAGAACACAAGTCACTTCATCTGTACATAACGCGTGTTGACAGGTACGCGATTCATGGTACGTGTGTGGCTGAAAGCGTGCAGGCCAGCGCATTGTCAACAGAAATCATATCAACCATTCGGACAAAAAGCTGTTCAATTCCCCCTTGTTGGATGGCCGTGATTGTGCTCAACGCACTTTCGGTCATCTGAGACCTTGGCGAAGAAAAGCAAATTTGTGGATTCACAGATGCTCTTTCCTCATTGCTTTCACGGAGTATGTCAGCTTTGTATAAAAGGAAGTTTTTAAAATAATAAAATGAACATAAATGTACCAACACACTTGTCTTGTGTGACCTTTGCAACTTCGAAAACATCAAAAAGAGGAAGCACAAGAACCGCAGTTTCTGCGACCCTCCAGAATCAGTGCTCAAATTCGAGTTCTCTGGTGCTTGTTTTTGCCGCGTGGTACACCACAACAGTCCAACATGTGGAACGTTTTCGCTTGGTGCGGACACACACACGTACACTCGTGCGCGCGCGCGCACACACACACACACTAGTACAGAATTTTGCCCAGGCTCAGACTTTTTTCTCCAGATTGGTGATAATTCTGTCGGGGGTAGGGGAGGAGGGGCGTGTCAAAGAGGCGCCCCCGGCCCTTTCCTTTTTAAAGTTAGTTGAGATGTAGATCTAACATGCCTCCCAACCCCCCCCCCCCTTCGCATGTGAAATGGGGCCATCCTGGAATTGAACATCTCAGGACATGATGAAAATTTCCCCCAGTTTCCAAAATTTTTCATTTGAACTGGGGCAGGGGTGGAGAAAATTTGGAACATCCAAATCTGCAGAACTTCAACCTGAGGGAACCCCCATTTCCCTTTATGGGCCTGTCCATAGAGGGTTGTTGATACGATGAGCGTTCTTCGGCAACAAAACTGAATGTGGTGAATCTGGTGAAAATAGTTTTCTCCTGAAAACGTTGTGATCGACTGGGACCCCAGTTGCAAAGTTCCCCTCATGATTCGTGTGGCGAAAAAATTGACTGAAAGTCCTATTCCCCTCGCTGTGCTCACAAACAGTTCTCTTGTTCGTCTCGATGTAATTTCTTTCCCCAGGAACAATTAAATTGATACATTGCGCATTCATTTATTAAAAAGTCATACAAATGACAATGGAGACGAAACAAACTCACAAGACCACCAAAAGCTGTGTTATTTACAATTTTTGCTCTGGCATATCTTCCATTCGGACAAAATGTTTGAACAACGAACAACTTGACCTCCCCGACCAAATGTTTCTTGGTAGAGGCAGACGAACCAGTTCTGTGCTTGGTTGAATGAGGAGTGAATCTTGTACGGAGAGGCTTGTCCTTCCGAACATTTTTTCAACCACTGTTCGCGAGACGAGAACGAAGATGGGAGTCATTTTGCCATGTTTGGTCAAACAACATTTGCTCCTGTGGACTAGAGTATGTCAGTTCTGGACAAACCGGAAAAAAGACGATTTCACACGAAAATCGAGGGAACTGAAATATGATTTCGACCTTGTGTCGGTCTTCGACATCCAATTCTTGAGCGAAGCGACTTGGATGAGTTTTGACGCGTGACGTCACACCAAAATAACAACTTCTCATTTTCTCTTCCGAGTTGTTCAACTGACAAAAGGTCTATGCTCTACGTCAAAATTTCTACACACATAATTCACAACAAGTACTTTTTAACGAATGTTAAATTTTGTTCTTTTGTACATTTTCTGCAAGCGGTGATAACCGTTTTCCGACAATTGCCGGAACAAAGAACGACAATTGTAAATATTGTCAACACTGCAATGGCTACCACACGTTCCTTGAACTTCAACAAGAGCACAACGACGTGCAGAAACAAAGACGTGGAAGATTCACACAAAACTGGTCACCAAGTTGATTGGCCCACCTGTCAGTCACACAAAACTGGTCACCAAGTTGATTGGCCCACTGACAGGTTTGAGTCTTGCAACCAACACAGCATAACGCAACCTTCATCCGTTCAACCGGATTGTGCTGAAAGGGTTCGCCAAGACCACCGCTGTGTCGACCGCACGTTCACGCAGCTTGATTTCAAAACTTGCGTTGGTGATGTGCACACGTGAAGCTGTCAGATAGATATATATCTATGGACATCAACGCACTCTTGCCATCAAATCGACCTCGCAGCGACTGGAACCCTTGAAACTGAACAGTTGCGCTTATGAGCAAATGAAAGGTCTTTCAGACACACGGGGTTCTACGAGTGACAGCGAGAATTACCATGCTTACCGGTGAAACGGTGAAGCCAATCGGCCAGTCTGCACTGAGTAGGTGAATGGAATCAGTTGTCTCTGATATATCACGTACCCACGGTGTCTTTCCAGTGTCAACATGACAATTCTCACTTTTGGTGGATACAACCTCGTACGTGTCAGGCAAACGGGAAATCACCAAGAAAAGTAATAATTTATGTTGCACACCCACAGGTCGAGATTATCACACACACCAATGAATGTTTTCAGACAACGATTACTTTTCAGTGCAAAACTAAAAATGCCCAACAGCACTGGGAACGATCGCCTCGTATCACATCGTGGTGCGCTGCCCAGCGAGGACAATGAGACCTACATTGACAGTGAGGACCGATGCACTGAATTTTGATTCAATGAGTGCTGCCATTTCAATTCAGTAAAAGCTGTCAAGAAGGGACGACCTTCGCTCAGTGCTGTCGTGAACTTGACGATGACTTGAACTTTTTTTTCACTATTTGGATGAGGGTGCTCACTTTCGTTGGTTTCTCTTTTCTCAGGGGAGGGCGAACAGATGCAACTGGTCGGTAGTTGACGCGCCACACTCAATTGATTGAAACTTTGGCAACGGAACGGGTGGGGTGATGGTGGGGGTGAGGTGCCAAGTGGCGTCTTCAGGTCGGGGGGGGGGCGTCAGGGGTAAAAGGGGACAAAAAGAAGGGGAATGGGGTGAAGTTTGTTGGGTGTCTGCATGTCGTGCCACCAAGAAGAGTCACCTGCCAGGCGGCAAGAGAGGGGAAACTGTATCCGTTATGATGCGTTCCCAGGGATATTGGGCCATCTGATGGTCACAACACCCGCAACACAAAACCCAGCGTATGATGCCAACTCGTACGCCTACCAAACTTGAGACATTCACCAGTCGACTGCGTCTGTCGTCCACTCACACGCTGACAAAATCTCTTCTGTCACAATGCGTTCACTGCGACAATGTCCACTAATGCACGTGTCTTTATTTGCAGCCACAGTGAAACTGTGTATTGTCCTGCGCCACCATTTCAAAGCTGCACCCGACGCAACACGTGTGATACCATCGGTCACAGTCGTCGCATTGCACCTGAAGAAAAATGTGAAGAGCGTCATGTGTGTGTGTGGTTTTGGCACAATCTTCTCCAACCGAAAATGCCACAATGGAGGAGACAAAATGACGAAGTGGATACGAACCCAAGAGACTTTATCACTGACGGGTCTGGTGCAGTCGAGCGCTTCGCACGCGTCTCCGTCGTAATGATAGGTGTAGTCCTCCTCCGCGCTCTCCTCGTACTCGCTGTCCGAGTGTGAGTCGCTTGGAGACGACGCCGACACCTCCGACTTCCGCCGCCGCGAGCGCCGACCCCCACTCGCCGTCGGCTTCTGCAGCGGACCCTTCGCCTTTTTTCGTTTTTTCCCCTCACTATCTGGCGCTGGCCTCTTGTCCTCTTCTGCAACGGAAATCCGTGTCGTGGAGATGATTACGACCGAGATAAGAGGCAAATCTCTGGGGATCAGGATTAACTTCTTGACGTGACGCACGACAAAGCAAAATACTACGAATTGGAAAAAACTGATTCTCACAGTGCACAGCACTGCATGGAAACCACCTGCCTACCGTAATCTTTCTTTGAGTAACACAACAACAAGCGACAAATGCACCCAGAGCTCGCTTTCACAACTTACTTGTCCGTGAGCTGGTCTGACTGGTGGGTGTGGCAGCTGAAGCAGGTTTTTTTCGCTTTTTCGAGGCAGGTGTTGCCGACTCAGCTGATGCTTTGGAGAGGAGCTGTGTTTTTGACTTGGGGCTAGACTTTGGAGGTCTGCCTCGCTTTGGAGTGGGGGAGCTTCCTCGCAACTCTGCCTTTGAAGGTGGAGGAGGAGTGTGAACTGGTCGCATTGCTGATGCAGTTGTAAGTATGGTTGTGCTGGAAAGAAACCAAATGTTCGTTGGGATAAGCCAACACTCACCACACGCGTTTCCTTTGGACCAAAGACTGGGAAGAGAGGACCGAAAACTCACCTGCCAGTGGTGATAGCTGAAGAAGACTGGTTTGTGTCGTCATCATCCGATTCATCTGCAAGTTTATCGACAAATTAAAACAAAGGTCAAACAACTACAACCATTCTTGAAACTTTCCCAAACTGTTCTCTTTCTCTTGTTTCCTGTTGTCACAAAGCCAAGGCGAACACGAGGTCAAACCAACAGACGTCTTGGTGACCACAACAAAGCTTCCACCCATTCACAAGCGTGCACGCGTTGATCAAATTCAGCACCATTCTTCACCAATAATTTCTTATGTTCTCAAGAAAATATCTTGAACACCAATGAAAACTACAGCCTGCTTCTTCGTTTGTTCGCATGTCCCCGACAGTCCGCAAACATCGCCAGAACAGGCAGGAATACCTGAGTTGAATATGTCTTCGTCACTGGCCTCGGCCCCTGTTGAGGTGTGAAGGTCTCTACCACCTGTAACAATCACAACGCGTACCTCGATTGAGTTCGGACAAACTGACAGAACTCAAAACACATTTTCCCACGAGGACCAACTTCATTTTCTGGTTGCCTTCAACTTTCCGTGTCGGTGCAAAAACTACGTACCATCCTCGGACTGAGCCTGCTGAGTGATTATGGAGTCGATAGGAATGAGACCCGTACTTGTACTGCAACTGAAAGATTCACATGATGAAACGTGCTGCACCTTCAACAGAACATGTTGTGCAGAGATTGAGGCCAAAACCACAACAGCCAACCTAGATTTGCTTTGAACTGTGAACGAGAACCAATGTGATTGTGTTCCCCAGTCCCGAATCTCTGCTCTCGTTTGTTCTCTTGGTGTCACAAGTGTGCCCAGAAGGAACGCACAAATAATTCTTACTTGGTATTGGAGATGTCTTTTAACACCACGCCATTCGTGCTGTTCTGTATGGGTCCCTGAGAAAGAAGATGGATCTACCGGTAAGTTTTGTGATTTCGATGCGCTTAAGCAAACATGCAATTTGGTGTTGTACGTTTCCTGCGTGTCGTCCAACCTACCTGCAGTGGTATTGATGGAGAGCCGCGGGAAGATCCCACGCCGTTGTGCAATGAAGACTCTTGGAATGAGGAGTTCACAATTGAATCGTTCAACTGCGCTGTGACTTTTTCGAACTGCCAAAAACAAAGAAAACTCAGGTGAAGTTATTTTCAACTTTTTCTAAATTGGCAATGCTCGCAAACAGAAGACAAACATCGGAAGCCCATTTTCACGTTCAATGTGATGGTGGCAAGGTCCGTGACACATTTTCAACTATGTGCGGACTTGTCACTCGTGCACAAGGGAGGCCGCGCTCAGAAAGAGCGTGCCACTTGACACTTCACACCATTTTCGAGGTAAAGGGGCCATTTCCAAAGAAAAAAGGTTCAGGGTTGGTGAACAAAGTATTTTTCACTTGTGGTCAGAAACGACTGAGGGATCGTTTCCGAAAATTTTTGCAAAGTTGGTTCACCCCACTTTTTTGTCTCCTGTCCGTGCGATACGAGATGAACTGCAACTACGAAGATGAATCACTTGTTCTTGGGATTTAGCATGCTTTCAAAGACGATCATGACGAAGCCATTTGACACAGTTTTCAATGTCTTTTGCTACTTGGGGTCAGCAGGCATAGTAGTCTGTTGCGCAACAATTGGAGCAGTCACAGACATGATAAATCCCAAAAACAAGTGATTCAACCTCGTACGTACGTACTCGTACAGTGCGCGGCTATCTTGAAATGGCACGGGACGGAAACAACGCTCTCACCTGGAATTTGAATTCCGAGTCTGCCTGGATGGCTCTTTGGCCCGGCTTGACATTTTTGCCGTTTGTGTGGCCAAATATGATGATGTCTCCTTCTTGTAACACGCTGTTCCCGCTCACCTGTGTGAGAGATGTGGAAGTCAAGTAGTCTGTGTCGAAACCATTCTAAACTTGACGACATTTTTTTTGGCAGTGGGTCACAAGCAAGATCACCTCTGTGATAGCAAACGAGAAGAATGTTGTCTTTCCCATCACGACGACAAATGTTTCCAAACCAAAGGCAACACTTACCCGTACATCATTCACGTAAGTTCCGTTCAAACTGTTGTCCCTGATTATGTATTTTATTCTTCCTTCCTGTTCAACTCTGTGAATCTCTGAATGCCATCGGGATATGAAGTGAGCCAACTGTGAAGAATCCAGATAATAGTCGTTGTGCGAATGTCTGCCGAATCGAGTTACGTCTGCATTCAACCTGAAACACGACAAATTTCACGATATCGAGTGGTGCATCCAGAGCAGCAGCTGTTTTTGTTGGGCAGTGCAGACTTGTTTGACGCCCTTCTTGCAAGAATCTGTAATCCCACGAAATTTCCCTTTGTCATCCCAAGGCAGATTGGTGTCAGGTGAAGCCATGAAATTCGTAGTCTTGAATCGTTGACTGAATGCAACGCAACCTGGTCGGACTCGAAGCATTGCTTTTCAAATATGGCGAAAGGCAACTTGATTCAGACTTCTGTGGAACTTTCAGGAAATGCATCAGAGGAGGAGGATGGCACAGAACTGCTGATGCATTTCGTGTTGTAGACGACACACACTTCCAGAGGGAAAAGTATCAAGTCTGAACCATGCACACATCATTTTGGTGCAATCTCTTGTGGCAACGCTCACATTCTCCAGTGACTGCAAGTTTTTCGTTCCTTTGATGTCAGGGCCTGATCTGCACTCTGGTACTTGTCAGATGGGGCCTTGGGTTGACAGCATTTTAAAGAAAACTCTCAAGAAAACTGAACATGTGTGACCTACCGCATCACGTCCTTCACACCAACGATACTCGCGGGCTTGCCTACCCTCCGTAACTGATACTGGGGTCGATGGGACCCATCCATCTTTTGAACGAAGGAATTAACTACGAATCGCAATGTCTTCTGTGTGCACACTGAATGATGGAGTGGCAGTAAAACGAGGGAAATTGGCGGTGTTTACAACATTCAACATCCATCGATTTGGGCGCCTATTTTGCGCGTGCGCAGAATGAGGCATTTTCCCACACTTTCTGAGTTGAGACTAGTTCATGTAGTTTTATTTTTTACCGCCAGAAATCAGGATGATTAATTTTCAGTGTGGCGTGGCCTTTTCCTTGTTTTCTGTTTTTGTTTATTTTTTTCTTGAAGAAGGTTGCACAAAATTGGTCTGTCTTTCAGTAGACTCTGTCACACTGACACAGATTTCACAGAAAGTTCAACGAATTAATTTTCTTATTGATTATTGTCTTTTATTATGTTTATAATATTACATTTCATTTTTCTTGAAAAATGTTGTCCTGCACAATAAATCTGTCTGCATGACATTACACATGACCAACACGAAAATTGTGTCAAAACTGTGTCTTCAAACCATGCCCAAATATTGAATATTCTCACAGGTTTTGTTTTTCATCAATTCTCTTCTTCACAAATATGTTTTGAACACAGGTAAATCTGCTGGATTTTTGCAACTTGTACACACGCAAATGTTTTGCTGCCATGTTTTTGGTTTTCTTTGTTGGGAGTTGAAACACTTTTATTTTTATTTATCCACGATTATCTTTGTTGAAATATCAAATGTTGGATTTGTTTCTCACATGTTTTTAGGTGATTTGAGGAGCTTGGTCCGATTTTTGAGCTTTTTAGTATTCAAAATGGTTATTTGGGTAAGAGTTGTGTTCATTTGTGTATAATTATGCATAAAATGATTATTTTTTTTATTTTTGTGAATTTCAGTATTTATTCAGGGTCTTTT
>JAAUXT010025872.1_pt1 | contig 36099 bp, 39 predicted proteins | sample 7278171 | NCBI WGS metagenome assembly JAAUXT01 (sample SAMN14350112, study PRJNA611818) | marine sediment metagenome | isolation source: surface marine sediment (1.8m) | place: French Polynesia: Moorea | collected 2018-08 | reverse complement strand
GCCAAATCAGAGCGAGCCAAACCAGAGCAAGCCAAATCAGAGCAAGCCAAATCAGAGCAAGCCAAATCAGAGCAACTGAAATTTCCTCAAATCACCGCGAGCTCCGCGAGCTCCGCGAGCTACAAGGCTGGTGGGTCTAGTGTGGTGAGACACATTTTGCTTTTTACTGACAAAAACACGATTATTTTTTCCCGACACCAGCTCGAGACTGACACGTTTCCTGCCATGACACATAAACTCCAATCAGTCTAAATCTGCCATGTTCTGGCAAAAGGGACCTGACTGTCTTAATCGCCTCAGGCGAATAGCCTTGGACACCCCGTTGTTTCGTCATAAGGATAGAGATCCACCAATCAGCACCTGGATCCACTGCCTGCGTGACACTCTCATAGTACATTTATCTGTTTTCCCTCAACGTGTGCAGATGAGAGCGAGCGTTCACTGTCACCTGGGAAACCAGGCATCAGATCTGTTGAATGTGCAGTGAGCGCTTGAACGCAGAAAAAGCCCCAATTGGTTTGTTGTGTACAAATTGTTGGGAAGCACACACACAAAGCACTCAGCAATGCACATTTGATGTTTGCGAGGACTGTTGGGGATGTCTGATTCTGTTGTCACATGAACATTTCTTCTCTGCCTTTTGTTCTGTTTTTGGTTCTGATTCTGACAGAGACAAAAACAGAGTTGCACTGGACACATCCACAAGTGCCCGAAACAAACACAACACCAAACAATATACACGTGACTTCAGGGATTGAACGATTTAACAGTGATGATGGATAGCACGGTGGCAGCCAATGTCACAATGTGTGAAGGAGCTTCATGGACACAAGGTCCCGCTCAATGGAGCAATGACACAGAAAAGGCAAGCTGGAACTCAACTGTGTCTGCAAATCTGACTGGTGATGTATGTGGATCAATCAGCCATGAAACTGGTGTATCTCTGGAAGACAAAATTGCCTTGGCAACAAACCAGTTTTTCAACTACTTTGTGGTGCCTTCAGGACTGGTGACCAACACAATTTCATTCCTTGTCATGAACTTGCAACACAACAGAAAATCTACCATTTGTGTTCAAATGTCAATTCTGGCAATATCTGACAACATTCTTTTGGCCAAGGTACTTTTATCAAACATAGCTCTTCAAACACAGTTGTTCCCTCTCAGCCATTTGGTCTGTAAGATCAATGTTTATTCTCACCACATTTTTACAGGGTTCAGTGGGTATGTCATTGTTGGAATGACAAGTAATAGATTCTTTGCAATTGTTTATCCTCACAAACCCAACATATTTTCAAACTCAACAAGAGTTCACCTGTTCACTCTTGTAACAAGTCTGTTGATCCTTTGTTTCTTTTGCCCCCTAATCTTTACTGCTGGACAGGCACACTTCTCATGTACAAGGTTTTTGTTTTTTGCTTGGTACATTGATTTATATGCAGTAGTAATGATTCTAATGTATCCCTTGTTGCCTGTGGCTTTTCTTTTCTTCTTCAACATTTCCATCATCAAGGCTCTCCTGAGGAGACGTAAGTTTGCCACTTCTATGAGATCTGGTCAGCAGTCAAAAGATAGCCAGGTGACTGTCATGCTTCTTCTGGTTTCCTTCTTATTCATAATTCTTGTCTTGCCTTTTGAGATTTACTATGCTTCTGAAACAGAAAGGAACTACCTTCTAGCAGAGATTTTATTCTGCTTGATGTTGTTAAATTCTTGCATCAATTTTTATTTGTATTTGCTCTCAGGCTCTAAATTTAGAAATGATCTGAAACGTTTGTTTTGTTGCACAAATGAGGAAACAAATGTGTACAGTAGCTCCAGACAACTGTCAAACTCCATTGTGGAAACATCAGCTCACACCCAAGCTGCAGTGTCTACAGTTTCAATCTGAAGGGCCCCTGCTGGAAACCAAGGTTTCGTCACAGACAATCTGCAAACGGATGAGAAGTCCACGGAAAAAAACATCAGGTCAGTCAGCAACGGTTAGAATAACAACGTATCCGCAGATGTCAAACACAGCAAAGGAAAATTGAACTTTTGTTCAACAAGCCAAAGAATTGGAGCCGCCAAATGTTCATTCGCGTGTGAAAAGAACTACAAAAAGTTTCTGTGCTGTTTCCGGGGGTGTGGTTCTTGTGGTCTTTGTTTCGAAAGCACTCTGCCATACAAGGAGAAGACAAATGGACATGACCAGTGTTGTCAAATGATGCAAGGAAAGGAAGCTGAATAGAAATTCTTCGCCTTGTTCGGTCCACCAATTAAACCTTACACCGCCGGAAGCCATGCACTATTGTGGCTCGAGATCGATCACATTTGGATCCGTTGTGCAAAATTGTGTGGGACCAGGAGGTGCTGCCACTCAGTGAATGTTGGTGTTTGGGGTGTCCAACAGATGTCAGCGCCCTGACTTCCCTTGACCAATAGCTGTTTGTTTACAGGCCATTTTGATTTTGTATGTGGCGGTGGAAGGTAAGGTTTAAGATTGCTTGTTGTATACATCAGTCCACATTGTGTTATCTACAACATTTATGGAGGTGGCTGCAAAAGAGGACCAAGGGGGACTTGGGCCCCACCCAAACACCAGAGGATATTTTCGGCATGTTTTTACCACGTTGGAGAAGCATCAACTTGGATTGGGATTTCATTACCAAACCTCGTCAACAAAACGCAGACCCTGGCTTGGGAGCCGACGTTCTCATGTGGGTCCCATGCCAACAGGCCCCAGAAAACAGTACTGCTCATCTGCTGCTTCCCTAGTATCTCAGAACTCATCACACAGAGAAACATTGGAGAAGCTGGTGGGTTCATGAACAGCAGAGCACTTTGTTGTGAGCTGTGCTTCACTTCCATTTTGTCACAAAAGCGAGCAAACCCTTTTAACCCTTTTAACACAGGAACCTTGATCGACACAAGGCTGCGGGGTAAAATAGAAAGTGTCTGAGGATTCCAGGGGCGGGGCATCGGGGGGCAATTCAGTGAAGCCGGACACGATACGTTTTTCTTTGATTACAATTCTTTGCTCTGTGGCGCAAAATTGGAGGGAGGGGTAAAACATTTTCCGGAGGTCCAGAGGAGGGCCAAAGACTTCATGCAGCCCCCGCGTTGTGGACGTGATGGCAAAGCCTGTGTTGAGAAAATAGGGAACCAGCTTCCTCTCGCAAATAAAGGTCTTTTTTTGACGGGAAAAGTGCCCCGTTTTTGTGACGGTTTTTCTGACATTTTTTTAAATGTTTTTTTATCACACTTAAGTCAGACTTTTTCATTTTTTGAATTGCTAATAACTTTTGATTGAAATGAAACCAAGTATATTCCTGAATAGCAAATAGTCTGAAAAAAATTCCTACCTATGAAAATTTTTTTAAAAAATTGAGTCAACGTGGATCCCTGCTGTCTCCAGAATTTGTTCCTCGCATCAGGCTGACACGTGTAACAGCCGCAATGTTGTTTCCCATTCACATCGCTGTGTATACCACAACACAACACACGAACAATGGGAGAAGGCTTCGCAGTTGATTGAATGGCAAGTAAGCTGTGTTGAAAGCCGAGAAATCTCTTTTATTCGTGATTGAGATCTGGGTCTTTTGGGTACGTTTGCAGCACTATTGTTGCTGCATGCGCTCACAAAGAAATTTCAACCATTGTGATTTTGTGTGAGGAACTCCTGCTGCATGGGAGTCAGGCAGCTCAACCAAAGTCATGCAGAGTCTGCCCCTTGTGCTTCTGCAGGTTGTTCTGCAGCCATTCAGGCCTCGTGATAAACCATCAAATGTATGCTATGTCATAGTTGTGCGAAGTCCCTTTGGGGCGAAGCACCATGTGGTAGTGCAGTGGGCGAAGCACCATGTGGTAGTGCAGTATATGGCAAGGTGGATGAAATGTCCCCTGCCACCCTCCCCCTCCCCTAACCCCCCTCCCCTCCCCCAACCCCCCTCCCCCTCCCCCAGCCCTCGCTCCCCACCAGACCCCCAGACCCCCACTGGACCCCCCATGGAGAAGACAAGGAGGACAAGGAAGAATTGACGACATTACTGGCGCAAGGCACTTCGCACTGCAGTTGTCTTGAACACTGCTCCTTGTTTTGTCCTGGATCACCAGCCGGTAAAAAGGGCTCATACATTGGTCCACTATAGTTGGTGCACTCTCAAGGTGTTCTTTCAGGAAGTAAACCTCCCACACATGTGCAGGTCCACAAACTTCACTCCTTCTGATCAAAAAAAAGTTCTTGACGTTTTTACTTTTGCATTCCTGGGAAATGTTATTGTCAGGAAATTTCTTTTCAAAATTTTCTTTCCAAACTTTCACCAAAGAGATGTTGTGGGAGGAAAGCAATGAGACACAAAACCCAAAGCAAGAAACGCTCTTAAAATGGGCCTTGATGTGCGACACAAAAGAACGCAGTAGATCAATTCTGTTTGCGTCAAGAAACTTATGTATACAGCAGAAGCCCACGAAATACTGCATGTTTTTTGAAAAAAAAATCGGCACAACAGAAGCCTCAAAAGAAAAATAGTAACAACCACGATTCGTGGAGGATATAGGATGGCGGGAGGGGAGCACATCTTCCCCCTCCAAATGACAATGACCATTGTCGGTGTCTGAGACACAGGAAGGGGACAGTCGAACAATCTTTCTCGGTACATGTATTTATTTTCCAAGTCAAGGAGTGGATCGATGGGCAGGCCTGCCCCACCTGACCCCGCCCCTTTTCCTTTTCCTCCGTCAGGTGAAAGAGCTGTTTTCGGTCGAGGACGGTGCACCTCCCTTGAGCAGGAAGAATCCACAGCTGAACTTGCAGATCTCAGTTTTTTGTTTTCCAAATTGAAATGCCGAAACAAAACGCTTGCACTCAAAAGCAAGGCAAAATCTCTGGAGTTGCGAAATAGTTCTTCGCATTTGAACCTGTGCAAGCATTGGAACAACAACAACTGAAGTGCATGAATCTGCTTCTGATGTACCTTGCGCAAAATAGGAAATTAACATTCACCGTGTATGTATGCACAAGCAATTTTAGTCCTTGCCAACAAGAAGATCTATTGTCAACACATTTTTGTTGCTTGCGTCCCTGACCTTCAGTCACTCCGATGAGCCATGGACACAAGACAAGGATTGGTCACAACTGGCCAAGGAGTTTCACACAGGGACTTCACCAACCAGGAACCTGAATACTCAACCACTGAGGAAGCGGCACTGGCTGCGCCAAAGGCTGATCCTTTGCATGTTGGACTTTATCTCACCATTGGTTGGTTTTCTTATTGTCTTTGCCAGAGTTTACTTACAAAATGAAAGCACTGGCCTCTGAAAAGGAGGCACTAAAACATGTTTTGGTGTGATTTCTGTTTTGTACAGTCACGCGCACAAATTATTTTATTCACTGCTTTTGTTCACAATCGTCTAGGTATATTTTTCAGGTTTCATTGGTGTTCTTGGAAACCTCTTTACACTTTTAATTCTTTGCTCCTCTCCCACATTGAGAAGAAAGGCATTCAACATGTTTCTCATCAGCCAGAGCCTCTTGGACAGCACCGTCTCTATTTTGCTCATAGCCACTGCCTGGGATGTGGTATATGGGAATCAACCTGGTCACAGAGGGATTGGAGGTGAGCATGAAACTGAAACACTTCAGGCATGCAGGAAAATATTTTGCCTTCTTTTCAATGATATTTGAGAATCAATTGGTGATGAAACAAAGCGCATGCGTCCCTCCCATCCGAGGCCAACTGGTTGAAATATATTTTTCAGGGATTCTGAAATGTTTTCTGTGGGACTCGAAGCACCAGCTGTGGACCTTCGTGACGTGCTCTACGTGGAATCTCGTGATGCTCAACGTAGAGAGGTGGATCAGCATCAGACATTCAAGTCAGTGAGCGGGGATTCCACTGGAATCAAGGGGCTGTTACAGCTATAACAAACCATTGCTTTTATCAACAATAAAACTGACAAGGAAACCAACACCTCTCAGCCCAGGTTGTTGTGAACAATTTTTTTCCTTTTTCATTGCAGTGTATCACAAGACTCACTTTAAGAAGAGACATGCTCTGACAATGATTGTTGGTGCCTGGATGATTGGCCCTGTGAAGAACTTGGCCAGATTTGTTCCTACAACCACAGTTACTAAAGATGGCAGCTGCCTGTTCCACCAGTCCTGGCCAAGTGAATTGTGGCTTACTGTCACAAATATTATTGTTTATCTTGTTGATTTTCTTTTGCCTGTTTGTGTAATGTTGTCACTGTATGTTTCAGTGTTTCTATTTTTGAAGCACAGAGCTACCACTGGGTCACTGAGTGCAGGAAGTGAAAGTCAGTCAACCACAATGAACAAAGCAAAACACAATGCTCTCAAAACCTTGTTCTTCATGACAAGCATATTCTTTCTCTGCCTTGTTTGGAATATGACATATTATTTCCTGGATAATGTTGGTGTCAAGATGTCTTACACTGGGCCATTCTACAACTTCACAGTATTTATGCTGAACATAAATTGCTGTGTAAATCCTTTTTTGTATGCTGTTCAATACAGAGAGTTCCAATTGCAGGCTAAGAGTTTGTGTTGTAAGAGACAGGCTGGTGAAGCAAGCTCTTCAGTTGTATCAGTCAGTAGTGTTCACTTGTCAACAGAAACAGGTGGCGCTGTGTGAGGATGTCCACTTCAAAAACATTCTTATGTTTACACAAAAGGAATTGATACATGTTGTATATTGTCTTTCACACTCGCAGAACTAGAATAGTGACATGACAAAGAAACCGTTTTTAGACAGAGAGCGTTGGTTTTCTGCCTGGTCTTTTCCCGCAGTCTCCATTCTGATGAAGCGATACAAGTCAGATTTTGAGGTACAAAACACGTTGTCAACTTTTCGATGGCTTCCGCCTCGCAACTTCTTTTTCTTTGTGACAGCAAATGTTCCTGTATTTTCTTGTTTTGATGTGGTGTGCGCATGTGGGTGTTTTGTGTTTTGGCATGGGCACTGCATGCATTGGAGGAAAGATTTGAGTGCTCATTGTAATCTCTCCCCTCTTCACCATGCTTGCAAAGGAGACCTTTTCTTTTGGCTTTGTTGCTCTCAAATTTGATTTCAAACGCGAGACGTTGGTACGATACAGGACACAACACTTATCAGATTTAAATCACACACAAGTTGGAAGAACATGCAGTGTGGGTATCGACCGCCATACGTTTTTCATACATGCATGGGAGGATGGAATGGGGTTCCCGATGTTGTGCTTCAAATTATTGAGCTACATTGATGCGAGCAAAATGGTGGAAAACATGCACCTTGTGTCCCATCAGCACCACGCCCATCCCACCAACACACGTTCATCTGCACTCACACACTCCCAACACATAGAGACCCACACGCACACACTGGCTGGCAACTCGTTCGGTCAACTTCAAACATTTTCGTGAAATATTTTCATTTGAGACCAATTGTCGGCTTCGTGCATGGGACGGAGGTTGGCATCGAGATCTCCTCGATACTTTGCTTCACTTTTTGAATGTTGCCTGAAAATTTACTTTTTGAAAGTCAGACCAACCACATCCTGTTTGTTGTGTTGATCCTCGTCTTCCTCTTCCTGCGTGTCCTGGGTCTGCATGAGACCCATCAGGTGCTGAAGTTTGCTCCGGAAGACCTCAGTGCTGCTTCTGGTGTCGTTGTTCCCCAGATGGAGAGTGACGTCAGCAAAGTCGCATTTTGGTGTCCAGGTCTCACTAAACTCTGCTGAAAGGTCATTGCCCTCCAGGTGAATCTGCATTTTCCTTTGGGTGTGAGAAAGCAGGACTTCGAGGAACTCTCCCAATTCTGTCTCCATCTTGTTCAGGCCATTTTTCTCCAGATTAATGTCTTTCACACGTTGGAGTTTCTTGGTTTCAAAAGCTTGTTTCAGCGTGAGCAAATCTTCCCTGTTTAGGCTGGTGCTATCCAGAGAAAAATACTCCAGGTCTGAATACCCAGCGTGGCCAAGTGGAAACAGCCGATGAAGACATCCCACCAAGTGGTTTCCTCCCAGGTTTAGTTCTGTTAGTGCTTTGCACGATTTCAAGGCGTAAAGTAGTTGATCACATGTCTTGGATGGAATGGCACACTGATTCAAATTGAGCTCTTCCAAAGGAGGCTTGTTTCCCCATGACCTCATTGACCTCACCAGATGCTGTCCAGCTGCACCAATACAAATTCCACTAAGATCAAGCTGAGTAATTTGCTTGCAATTTTTCAGGACAGTCAAAATAGAAGTCATAACTTCTGCAGAAATTTCTTTGGGAATGCACCCTCTGTGCAAATCAAGGAGAGTGAGAGGTGGCCTCAGCCCCCAAGATTTAATTGATTTTGCCAGTTCCTCTCCAGCTTCAATGGTGTTGACAGTGTCCAAACACAGCTTGGTCAGGGACTTACAAGAGCTCAGGGTAGAGTTCAAAGCAACAGCTACTGCCTCAGGAAAGTTACCGCCCCACACATCAAAAACCTCAAGAGGAAGATTTGGGCCCAAGGATTGGATGGATTCAACAAGTTGTTTCCCAGCTTCACCAATTTCTGTTTCAATCAGATGAAGGTTTTTCAGTTGCTTGAAATGGGCAAGAGCAGACATTATATCAGCCAGGGCTTCTTGTGAAATGTTGCAGTTCCACAAATCAAACAGCTCCAGGGGTGAATTGGGCCCCCAAATGTTCATGGATTCAGCAAGTTGGCATCCCTGATCTTTCAGATCCATTTCATGGAACCTCAGGGATTTCATGCTTTCACACGTGTGCAACTGCTTCAGAAAGTCTCCAAGAATGTTTGAAGGCAGATTGCATCTCCAAAGCTTCAGGTACACCACACTTGCAGAAAGAACTGGTAGATTAATGTCTGCAATGTTGTCACAAGTAAGTCCTTCAATGTCCAAATGGCTGATGGGTTGCTGCTGGCTGATGGTGCTGAGTGCCTGGAAGATGTTCTCATTCACTTCCTGGTCAGTGGACCATGTGCTGATGAAAACTGCACAATCTGAAGCTGGCTGGTCAGGGTGATGTTCAAGCACCAGAGGTTCAAAGATATTTTTCAACATGTAGAACCTGCTTGGGGTGTAAATTGGAGACAAATCCCTGAACCACTGCTGGTTGACCCACGGGTTGTGCAGTGCTGACCCAGGCAACCTGCCCTCACTTTCTTTGTAGAGAGACACAAATAGCTTGAAGTGGTCGTCTGAAAATGTTTGTTCCCAGTATGTTTCCTTCTGCTTTTCTACCCACAAGTTGTACACGTGACTGACCAACTCCAGCTGCAGCTTGTCCACAAGCATTTCTCCTCCTGCTATTGATTTGGACAGAAGACCCATGAGAAATACAACCACCTCATTGTGATTTTCTACGGATCTCCAATCAGGAAACAGAGCCTGCAAACAGACGGGTTGCAACCATCGTGCTACGTATCAACAAACGCGGGCATAGCTCAAACACAATGTTTTTCTTTGGTATACCTGAACAGTTGTCAAGCTGTTTTGCAGCTCAGTTGACAAGAACGCCGCGGCAGAAAACTCCTGAATGGACTTGTGTTGGAATGAGACGTACACGGGCTGTTTCCTGAGGGTCATCCGTTCCTTTCCGTGCTTCACCAAGAGACCAAGTTTCATGATGTCGTCTTCCAGGTCATTCTGCTCAAAAGAGAAAGCGGTGGCATGAAGAGCGTTGTCGAGTCTCAGAGCGTGTGCGCAAAGAGCATGCTGAGTGGGACAAATGACAGACGTGATTCACGTCAAAGATAACACAACCCATCACACAATGCGAACTCACCGTGTTGATAAGAAGCTGCCCAACGTCTTTCTGCAGGGCATTCCAGGATGCCATGCCTAACGTGTGAAGAAGTGAAGATAGATTTGGGATTTCGGCTGAAGTCTGTCCAAATGTTCCTGGTGTGGTTCTGTCCATGATCAATTCCCTGATTGTCAGGTACAGCTCAGTCTTGCCTTTTGGTAGAGTACCCCTTTCTTGGAAAGCGAGACAGAACATCAGAAGCACAATGGGGATGTGAAGAAGACCCAAGTTTTCCTTTTCCTCAGAGTCCACACTGTCGTCCTTCACTCTGACCATCACATGCCCCTGAGACAGGAATTCAGGTGGTACAAAGTCATCATCATCACTGAAGGAGTCAGTGAACTGCTTGCTCAGAGCTCCAATTGAAGGCATCAAATCTCTGGACATCATAGGTTGTTCAATTTCATCATCACTGTCTGGTTCCTCAACAAATTGCTTCAAAAGCTTCTGAACTTTCTCTTCGTCCTGCAGAATCTGGAGGCTGTACTTCCAAATGTTCTCAATGCTCAAACCTTTCACAACAGCTTCAGCATCCATTTGACTCTTGATGGGCTTCTTGACAAACTCAGGCCTGGAAGTGAGGATGACAAAGCAGTTTCCTATCCTTCTCTCTATGAATCTGTCCACATCCTTGTTTGTCTCTCTGGTGTACTCATCATACCCATCAATCAGGAGCAGTACCCTTTGATTGGTCTTTCCCATTAGAATATCATCAATGTACTTTGTGGAGATATTGTGATCTTCTAGTTCTTCATGCTGAGCCTTTATGAGCTCAGCCATTGTTATGTTGTTGACAACGTCACTCAGCTGGATCAGGAAAGTCAGGTGGAATTTGTCTTGACTCAATGTCCCTTCAAGAGGAAAGAATAATTCTGAACAGCAAGAACACAAAATTTCATGGAGCACAGCAATTTGTTCAATTGATTGAAAAACCAATTCCATTACCCTTGACCCAATCCAGAGCCAACTTTGCCATGGCTGTAGTTTTGCCAATGCCTGGTTCACCTGCAAGAACAAAACATTGTGGTTGACACTCCGTGGAAACAGTGGTGCAGAGAGGCCCTGGCGCGCGTCACTTCGTTCTTGTATTTACCTTCAATCAGGAGAGAATAAGGTCTCAGGTCTTCCCTTGTCATTAGGAGAAAGCTTGACAAATCCTCAACGTCCATGTTGTTATCTCCACACAACTTTCGCTCAATTCTGTTCCACTTTAGTTCCTGCACATTGCCCTCAATTGGGATGTTATATCTCTCATCAGGACTCAGCCAGTCATTGGACAAATAGTTGTGCCATTTTCTGTGCAAGGCTGTTTTTGTGTGCTTTTGTAGATCAAGAAACTCTGCAAGAAAATATTGTTTAACATTGACACAACATGAACATGCGTTGTCGCTGTGCTGGACTTTGTGATCAAAATGGAACGGCTTGAGAAACAAGAACACCTCTTTCTCACCTTGGCTCTGAACGTTTTGTTTTGGTGTTGCAGTCAAGGCTGATTCTTCCACCTTGTGTGTTTGTTGTGAAAAGGTTGTCTGAGTCCCAGGCTTTACTTTTGGTTTGGCTCCACCAGGGTAATGTGGCCGGGGTGACCGTTCAGCAAGGTCTGCATGTGCACCATGTTGGGATGAGCCTGGTTCTTTTTGTTCTTCCATCAGGGACATTTGCTGGATACCTTGCGCCACTGAATCTTGGACTTCTACTTCTCCCTGGTTGCCCAGCAAAGGAATATCTTCAGGCTTGGAACTGTCTGAAATATGCTGTTTTGCTATGGGATCTTGTCGCTGTGTGTCTGCTATTTGTGGCAAGAATCCTGGAGCTAAAGACTCAGGGCCACCTGATAGTGCAAAGAAAGATCTCAGGTGATGTACTGCTTCTGGGGTCAAATTGATGAACTGATTCTGCTGAATATTTTGGATGTTGTGTTGAGTTATTTGGGACCCCTTCACTTGCTGTTTGGTGGGTGATGTGGGAGGAGGCAGAGACTGCAGCTCTTCCAGATTCTCAGGCAGAGCCTCAAGGCTGATTTTCTCTGGGAGAAACTTCCAGACAGCAGGATCCAGGAAACCCTCCTGTTGCCAGGCAACCATCTCATCCACAAGTTGTTTTGTTTTCAAAGGAGATTGTTGAGACCAGTGGTATAAAATCTGCCAAACGATAAGAGGGGTGGGATAAAATTGGGACAAAGTGAACAAATCACAACAGTATTTCTTTCTTCGAACAGGCCTTTCAACAAAATGTGAATTTAGCTGAATGCATGAAGCCATCGCAAACCATGCATTGTACTGTAGGCATCGAAATGGTGTGTGTGTGCGTCTGGTCAATACCATTTTACTTGTGCCTTCAAGAGACAAAGAACACGGTTCTCAACCACGAATCGCCCATACCTCAAAAGCCTGATTGCTGGGGCTGTGCGGATATCTGTATTCTATCTGCTGAATGGTTGACTCGGGAATGTCCAGCTGCCTCCCGAGCTCGTGAAGCTTGAACGGCAGCAGGAATTTGCTGATCTTGTTGAGAAGCGACTGGTTCACTGAGTCCTGTCGACCCAGCAGCGTTCTTCCTCCCTCTGCAATACAGGTTCATATTTGTCTTCAGTGTGCGTGGACAGAAAACGAGGAAAACGAATGTGGCTTCCGAAGCGTGACAAGCGAAAGCGGCTTTGTGTGACTTTGTGACGTGATGCTCTGTGTGTCCATGGAAAGCTGTGACAAGGATCCAGAGTGTCCTGTTTGCGAAAAATTGTATTTTCATGGAACGAGGAATGGAGTCTTGAGCACCACGCCTGAAATGTGACAGCCCTGATTTCGTGCTGCAGATGGTGAATTTTTGATCAACTTGTGCGTGTCAAAAAGTTCAAAGTTGAGGTCGGGCCCGAAATGGGGCCAGAGCCTCTTTCCGAACCATTCTTCACCAGATCCCAGATTTGACCGTGTAACCAACTGACACCATTCTCACCTGCACTGGAACCAGTTGCCTGGGATTCCTGCAATGAAATAGAAGTGTGTTGATTTTCTGTATTTTTACTGCTTCGCTTGTGTGTGTGTGTGTGTGTGTGTGTGTGTGTGTGTGTGTGTGTGCGTGTGTGTGTGTGCGTGTGTGCGTGTGTGTGCGTGCTGCGTGTGTGTGTGTCACCAAAGAGTTTGAGTTTTAGACAGACGCAAACGAATCGTGCCTTTCAGACACACACGCCTTTCTGAAGCGGTCCTGTGCACCCGGAAGTTTGGGTTCACCAGCCTGGAAGCTGGACTCCGATAATAATGACACGGTGGGTCTTGCAAAAGTTTGAAAACTCACAGCTTTGTCCCCGTGGTTGGGCCCAGGGTTGGACTCCACTCCAGCCATGAGGAGCAGAAGCCCGATGAACTTGACCGCGCCGAGGGTGGCATCACTGGAGAGGTACAGGTCCTGCGCTGTCCACAGAATCCTCTCAGCAAACGAATCGAGCACTGAAGAAAAATTGAAGAAGTGGTTACGCCGTGTCATGTGACTGAGTGACGTATGAACTCAGACGTTTCAGAACGCACCCAGCCAGTCTCGCGAATCTACGTCTCGATATGGGGAGGCGAGTTCGAATTCGACAGGTCCCTGACAGTTGAAAATTTGAAACTTGGAGGGTTCACTTTCCTGGAGTTAATTGGCGCCAATTTCGGCTTGGCTTGCCATGTAAAAATGTGATTCAAAATGTGCACCTTCGGCGCCAAATTGAAAGGGTACCAGGATACCAGGGTTGGCAGTGCCCCAGGTCTCTGGCTCCTTCGGATCTACGAGAGACTTCGCCCTCGCATCACACCATGCCTACTGCTTGTCTCGTTTTGATGCAGTGGTCCGCCTTGCAAAGGCAGTCTGACTGACCACCCGAGTCTATAGAATAATGCCTGACAAATTGGTTTGAGGATTTACTCACAAGTAGGATTTTCCTGTTTTGATTCTGGTGCGCGGAGTCGTCCTTCCGTCGGCAGCAAGAACGTCAGCAGCAACGCACCAACCAGCAGGAACTTGATGGTTGTCAGGGCAACCAAACCCAGGTTGTCATGGAGGTCTCTCTCCTCCTCTCTCCACTCAGACCTGGGTTGCTTCAGCAGCTCGAGGGATTTTCTGGCCAGGATGCTGACCATCAGGGACGGAGCTCGTCCGATCCTGGCCCGATATGTATCGAGATCAACCATGGTGGCACTGCAAGGAAAGTTGATAGTATGACAGGTTTTGGTCTGAAAGGCCAAGTGTTCAAGCAGACTTTCCAGCTTGTTACGAGGGGTCTCTACAAACTTTCCTTCCCTCGGATGATTGCGACCGAACAAAATGCACAAAGTTTCCTGTTCTTGCGGAAAGGAACTTTAATTCATGCAAACATGTAAATGAACCTTTTTGGGCATTCCAATAAAAAACATAAATTTGGCAACAAACCATGCTCAAAGATAAACCAAAAGTCTCTCAAAACAGAGTAAAGACACACTAATTCTCATCATCACTGGACTCTTCTTGGCTCACTTCAGCTTCAGAAATGTCAGAGATTTCAACATTCATTCCCTTGAAATATTGACCTTGTGCAGCCACACACTTTTTCCAGCGCAGAGCCAAGTTGCTCATGCACTCAAAGAACAATTCTTTGGGTGTGTTGTGGATCATGATGCGTCAAACTTCTTTCTGGACTGCAGGCAGATTGTCAAAGTGACGTCCTCTGAGGCATTTTTTGAGATAAGGGAAGGTCCAAAAATCACAAGGACTGAGGTCGGGAGAGTACTGGGGGTGGGCAACAAGGGTAATATCCAATTCTCCGATTTTGGCTATTGTTATGTTGGAAGTATGGGGTGTGGCATTGTCATGCAGCAGTCGGAAATCACAGTCAGTGGAGCCGTCTGCACCTCCAGTCCACATCCCTGGGCGCTTGCGATGAATCTTTGTGAGTAACCTGTCTAAAACTCCACAGTAAAAGTCTGAGTCCACTGTTTCACCGGGTGGCACAAACTCCATGTGGATTACTCTGTAAGCATCATGAAACAAAATGAGCATGCTCTTCTTCCCAGTTCCACTTTTGAGAGCCTTCAGAGGTCGCACAGAACCAGTTGGGAGCCATTGACAGGATTCCATTTTGGTCTCATTTTGGTACAGACTTATCCAGGTTTTGTCGCCTGCAATCACCTTGTCCAAAAAGTGTTTCTCACTGCGGACACATTCCAGATTGATGGAGCTGAGATTTGCCCTGTGCCATTTTTACTCGTCAGTCAAGACTCTTGGAACATGCTTCGCTGCTTTTTTGCTGAGTTTCAGATCTTTCTTTATGACCTTGTGAACAGTGGATTCGGGCACGCCCACTTCTGCTGAGAGCTGACGGAGTGTCTTGCGGCGATCTTCCTGCAGTTTGTCATTGATCTGGTTCACGTGCTGCAGTCTGGAAGCAGGTCTCCCACTCCTTGGTTTGTCCTTCACAGAGTCATCTCCTCCCAGAAACCGTTTGTGCCACATCCGGACCTGGACTTTTGAAAGAGTCTCACCTTGAAACACAGTCCTCAAAGCGCACCACGTCTGGATCAGTGACAGTCCAGATTTTGCCATGAAGTTGATGTTGCTGTATTGCTCAAGACCTGCCTGCATATTTGGACTCACAGGAGTAACCAAAACTCCAAGTAAAATCAAAGGAAAAAGCACAAACAGTTCCGCAAAGGCCTTCTCCATTTGGCTGCACACTACCTACAATGCGGTGTGTTGGTGACTGATTTCTGAGCACCGATCTTTGGGGTCATTTGGTGCATCCTCAGATCAACTTGGGATCATGGACAACATTGCAAGGCAAGCCATGAAGATCCAAGGACACCTTCCCCAAGAATCGCAAACTTTGTGCAAAGGACGACAGAAATATTTGCGAGAGAAGGAAACATTGTAGAGACCCCTCGTACTTTTTCAATGAAGTGTGTTAATACAGCAGGAAGATGTTGATCCCACTGCAAACTGCACACGTGGACGAAGTTTTTGTGCATGGAATCTTGCGTGACGTTTCGAAAAAAAACCCAGTCGTGCAGCAGGATTTTGACGCCCGAGTGCATGGGCAACGCAGCATGTTGCTGTGATGCGGCGAAGTCAGCATTGTCCAAAAAGCTCCATTGTGATTGTGAACAACGTGTTTGTGTTGCACGTGTACGATTCTGGCACACAAGCAGTACAACATTTATGCACACAATGAAAAGATAGAAGTTGTTGAACACAAAACAAAAGCAAACTGTCAAACAGTTGAACGACACAGGCATATACTTCTTGACTTGCACCGTTCCTCTTTTCCCTGTTTTCGTGCTTGCATGTATGCATGTGGCAGCCACGTTTTTCTGCACTCTCATGCACAAACGAAACGTATACGTTACAAAAAGTGCTGCAGATCGGTACAAACTGCCTGTACTTGCCCCTCAAGAGGTTGCGAATGAGACTTTCCCATGCACGAATTCAGTGACAACATTGAAACAGAATCATCCCAATGACGCTGTTATGCAAATTTAAATCTAAATTTCATTCTGATTTTGGTTGAATTGACCTACTCACCAGTGACGACCAACAACAGCGGCCGGCTTGATGCAAAAGAGATGGAGATCGATGCAGGATTCAAACTAGGACGCGTCCACTGAAATGGATTGACAATAAGTTCCGTCAATTCTCCACCAGTTTGTGCTCGAAACTATAGTTCTGACCAGTGTGAAAACTTTACATCTTTGTCACAAAACGTTTGGATCGTTGCGAAGGCGGGGGCGAATCCAGGGGCGAGGGCTCCAGGGACCCGAGGGCTTCTGACCCTGTGCATGCAGAAACTGATTTTTATCCAAGCAGGGCCAGGCCCAAAAGAGGAGTCGGAGAGTCGTCAACCTCCCCCCCCCAACCCCGCCGCACTGAAACCCTGGATCCGCGTCTGGAGAGATTGCACATATGTGACGAAACAGTTTCAATTACGAGATAACAGAAAACAATGAGCGTCAAGTGGTTGCAAAAGTAGGCGCTGACTGAATGTGAAGAGGACTGTTTTTGTCATGCTCTCGTTCACGAGCCGTTCCTGTAAGTGCACACTTTCTCAGGCGAAATAGGAACAAGATCATCGGCCAGTTTCAATTTCGGTTGTGAAGGTGTTGAAACAACAAGCACGTCATATTTTCTATTTCTATTTTCTAAAATGACGTGAGCCCCCCCCCCCTCTCTCTCTCTCCACGCTGGCTGGAGGGTCAGAACGGGTTCACTCAGACAGACCTTGGACCCTCATGCAGGTTGCTAGTTCTTTGCCGAAACCGATCATTGACCCGCAAATGAGGAAACCCTTTGTTGACACGTCGGCATCGTTGATGCTGAATTTTTGACGTCAATTTGGAGGTCAGCATCAACATTTTTGCCATGGAAACCCACGATAGGTGTCAAAACACCCAGTCGCGCTTCATCCACTCAAACTGCCATCTTTCTTTGTCAACACTGGAATAATTCCAAGGCTCTTCTCAATGAAACAAATGTTGATCGTCTGGTGTAAGGGCTTTTTGTCAAGTCAACCAAACCTCAACAAATTTTCATGCAAAAACTCGAACAAGAATTTGGCGGGGTCAGGTGTACGTACAGCCCATCATTGGCGTAAACCTTCACAGCATCAAATAATGTTCATACGCGTCGTTATCAATCGACTTACCTTATTGTTTTTCAGTCGGCCTCTGAGTTGGTTGTCAATCGGGTCTTCTTCTGTCAGAAGACTCTGTCCAAAGCATGAGGAACAAGAAATAATTTCAACCATATAGATCTGTCGGTGTCAGCAGAGTTGAGATTCACTTTCATGGTGGTTCGTGCACCTGTTGTGTTGACAGATTTGGTATGCCATCACCCTGCTCTGCTCTCATGCGTAAAATTTTATTTCTTTGCAATGGGGGGAAAGCGTATTTGGTGCATAACTTGATATTTCCATGCAGGCAGGCATGGAGCTTGGCTGTATGCTCGCGTTGTCCGAATTGCCAAAAAACGCGGAACTTTGTGAATGTTATCTCTTTCGTCGTGAAGTGCACGGGAAGTTTGCACCTGTTTGTCCAGCGACACACAATAAACCAACCTGTAAAGAATCTTACTTTTCCTGCTGTGTGCGTTGTGCACTTTTCTTGCATGTGATGAACATCCTCAGACTTCTCTAGCTGTGTGTGTCATCTGTGACGCGCTATTCCCTGTTTCGCTCGGGTTGCCTCCCTGTACCGCGCACCGCGCACTGTGTGGTTGCATCCATGCGAATCTGCTTTCAATTTTTCATTGAGCGTGCGAAGCTTGAGGTTCAGAAAGGGTTCACACTGTACACACAGAAATGTAAGGTTCGTGTAAAATCACACAATGACTTTTCGAGACCTTGGGTCGAGAAAGAAGTCATTTGTGTGTTTGAACAGGAACCCATTTTGTAAGGTGAGAACCCATTTCTACAAACTTACAACAGCGGAGTTGTGATCGCAGAGTTGAGAAAGACTGTTTCTCATCGGTTTGCAGTGGGGCAGCCTGGTGTTGCGTCTTTTGTGATTTTGGTCTCGTAGTACACACGAGTACAGGCGGTATATTCTGCATGGTCCCTGGAGTACCTGGGTTTGACTGCCCCCTCCCCTGTCTCACGGAAACATTCCCTGTTTTTCAAAACTGCGTTAGTGAGTCTGAAACCACAAGAACCAAAGGACGCCAGTTTGCTGTGCACACAGGTCACACAAATGCACGTCACGAAGGTCTTCCCAGATTTCTTTTTTTTCTTCGTTCATCAGATTCTGAAACTTGGTTCTCTGTCAATTGACAGTTTCGCAGAACGACGAACGACGCACATCTCCCGGTGCGACAGTTCCAACAGACTGTCGGTGTCCTTGCACTTTTTGACAGAACGTACCGTTTCACTGTGTAGGTTGCAGAGATAATGAACGGCTCAAAAGTTTCAACAGAAATTTCAAAGCTTTCAAACGCAACGTAAAACAGGAAGATTGTTGTGTATGAAAGGAAGTCACACGAAACTTTATTCCGTCGTACACAATTTCTCTAGCAAAACAGGGAAGATACAAATTGGTCATCAGCCTCATGCATGAACCACGATGAAATTATTATCTTTGCATTTTTCTGTGAACACGTGTGTTAAAGTGTGGAAACACGAGATGAGTGCAAGGGCCCCGCCCTGCTCGAAAAACATTTTAATCCACCGGAATAGATTTGGGCCTTTCAACACAAAACAGAGAACAGCCCCTCCCCAAGTTACAGGTTTGACCCACGACATTGCCGCAGATTGGCACCGCAAATTAGTGATCAGAAATCAAATTAGAAATTAGAAATCAAGTTTTGTCCAGGTTTGAATTTCCCGTGGTGCATTGACAAACATCATTTCACACAATGAAGCCAGAATGGTGTTACAAATCCGCCTGGGCAGAATTATCGGTCTTGATCGAAGCTCCGGCACAACCCTCGGTTCCTCCATTTCCATTCAACCTCCCTGTTGCTCGGTACAAAGGAGAAAGAAACAGTTAGTTTTTAATGAAACGCCAGGTGAATGGTTCTCAATTTGAAGATATTGCACCGTATGAAATTACATGGTTCCGAAGCACTCAAGCACAAAATCAGATGCAACAAAGGTTATTTCAGGACGTTTTCCGTCAGGCAACACCAATTCTCGCACATGTACAGCTGGATCAGTGAAACTGACAACACACAGGGTGTCGCAACCGAACAATACAAAACAAGAAAACGTACAATACCGCTTCTGAATGATGTTTCCTCAATGACCGAGAATGCGATCCTCATCAGCTTTGCATTGTAGTTGAATTTCAGAAAATGAGGTGAAGCACTTCTCGACAGTACGCAAAAACCATGCGCCATGGAAACGAGATACATTGCCAAGGTGACAAAGATACAGAAAAGTCACGGTAGGACAACATGAAAAAATAGCTTAATAACAAATATGACCAGAATTCTCTACTGTTTGAACCCATCAGTGGGATATAAACCACAAGAGTGAGCACTCCAGCGAGGTATGGAGAGATAACATAGGGAACAAGGAAAGCCACAATCACAAGCTGTTCCCCAACACAGATGTGCAGGACCCAGTAAAATGGATTTGCCTCAAGTACGAGAGTTTGACCAGTGCAGAGTCTGAAGAGCGCATTGCACAGCACACACACTGCAGACAACACCAGGGTCAAGGGTAGGGAAATTAACAAAAGCATGATGATTGACCCGAGAACGCGACCATTTGTGATTGTGCTGACTGACTCACATATCTCTGGAGAGGTGGTCCCTTGGAAGCACAACACCAAAATCACATTTGAACCCATCACAAAGTACCAATGGATGATGCCCACGAGAGAATCCGGAAATTGAATGCTTTGCAGCATGTTGTGGGGTGAGATTTCACAGGCCAAGGTCAAAGGTCAGGGTCAACTCCTCCGAGAGATAATTTCAAGGTCACTGAGGTAAACACGGATCTGCGTTCATTCGGGTGTTGTGTCAATCTGATATCAAAGTGCTGTGTCCCATAGGCCAACCCGACGTGACGTGAAGAGCTCAAGAATATTTTCTTTTGTTGTCGCCAGTTCACCTTGTCCTCTTCAGAGCTGCGTGGGTTGCTCCTTGTTTCGAGTGTCAACAGATCCGGACTGATGTGGAGTGGTCACTTCAGCTGTGGGCACCTCAGGAGGGCGTCCGGTGGTCAAGTGTGGTCAAGCGTCACTAAGCCAGAATCTTCAATGGAGAAACAGTTTGGTCAGGCCACTTGAAGTCTTTCTTTGCAAAACACAAAAGTCAGTTGCCACGGCAAACAACTGTTGCTCCATGCCGTCGTCCACAAATTACGCATCATCTGACGGATACGTGGATCAGTGGAATGTGACCGCGTGGTGTTGCAGCAACACACAATGAAAACGAAGATCAGTAGGTATTTGACAATACTCGTCAACTTCCTTTGCATTTCAGGAGAGAACACTCTTATCAGAACACGAAATATTCCGAAGAAGAGGTAAAAGCGAAAGTTGTAAGCATTGATGTTATGTGTAAAGATGAAGAGGTACATAAGAAACAGACAGACCCAAAAGAAATGTGCGAAAATAAAAAGGCACAACACCAACCACACACACCACCGCAAAATCAGAGTCCTTGGAGGTTGGTCAGCAGCTAATTTGAGCATCACATGGCAAAACAGAAAGAGAATCGTGACAAAACATCCAGAAATTGTAATGTACATTGCAACAACTTCCAATGTCGTGAGATCCTTAGATTTGTCATTCACAGATCCATTCCCTCTGAGGTGGTCAAACAACAAAGTTTTACTGGTACCTTTACTCCACAAAATAACAGTGGAAACCACGTGCAAAAACCAACACGGAAGTGCGAACTCAAACGAATACCACGGAAGAAGAGAGAACACCTCAACTGTGTCCCTGTCGTGCACAGTGACGGGGAGGCTGGGACTCCGCGCATTCATGGTGTCACGTGGGAGGCCAAGGGGTCAAGGGGTTTTCACATTGGGTGACGCGCGGTCGTCTTTTGGGGCGACGTCAAAAAAATCTACCATTGGGTTCCATGTTAAAATTTGACGCCGACGTCAAAAAAAATAACGTCTGCGCGTCACCAATGTGAAAACTGCATCACATGGGTCCTCAATGGCAGTCAACACCTGCATGTGTTCCAGACGGGGCAAGTTCCCTCTTGTAGGGCTTTTCACTCAAGTCTTGTGCTTCGGATGTCTCCTCCAGTCACACTCTAAAACATCAAGAGTCTGTGGCTGACCACGAGGGTCAGGTCTGCTGTTGCCATAGGTGTGTCCCACAGTTGTGTGGTGACTGTTCCTCACGTCCCGTATGATGATGTTCGGTTGTCAGTTCAGGTGCGGACACCTCACCGTGGTGTCGGTTGCAGGGGTTCTCCACTCAAGACAGAAGAATGCAGTCAAGGGTCAGGAAGCCAGAACCTTCAAGGGGAGAATAAACAGGATTGGATCCGGTGTCTCAGGACCAGACCCCGACCCCAACATTTCTCCGACGTCATTGCCTGGTCCCAAAAAAAATTCAGGACCATGCTCTGACCTCCTGGCAGGTCGGAGCCTGGTCCTCAAATTTTGGGACCACACAACGACCTCGGAGTGTGGTCGTTGTCTTGTCCTGTTACACCGGGACAGCGAGGGAAAATCTCATGATTGAAGCAAACAGCGTGTGCTGCCATCCAGCGGACTCAAGGGGCTTGCCTCGTTTTGCCCTTCTGCCCCCCCCCCCTCTCGGCATGAAAGATCAATTTGCTTCGACCAGCACTGCTCTTCAGGTGAACATGTTTGTTCCCTGCATTTTATTTTACCACTTTTAAAACAGAAGAAAACATACACAACCTCCGAGCACCTACAGACACAAACTTTCCCAAGAGTGCAGAGAAAGGGATCTTGGTTGGGTTTGAACCCTTGTTAACAGGCTGTTGGTTTGAGTGAAAATTACAAGTTTCTTATGTCTTACATTCAGGACGAAAGTTTGTCGTAAGAACTCATCAATTTGAGGCCAAAACTTTCAGTCTTTGCCTGCATGCCTGCATGGCTGATTTCGTTTTCGTTTTTGCCAAGATTCAAGTAACAACAGTACGGATTACTTCTTTGAACAACACGAAAACAAGGTGCCATGGCAACCACGCAGATTTACAAATACTCCCCAAAATCCAGAACGTGCTTTTCGCATGCGCCACAAAACCGGCATTGGTGAATAACGGAACAAACAGAAAATAATACCACAAGATGCTCCAAGGGACACAGGGCAACCAGCACATCAGTTTGAGGGCCCCTGGATTTTGGCTGTTGCATTGCCACCCGCCCAGGACGAACGGTGGAAAAAGGATCGCAGCCACGAGCAACGCGGGCGAAAAGGCAATGACCGTCACAATTACCAGGGCAGAAGTAGGTACGAAAATATACATGGCAGTACCAACCAACAATGGGTTGTACTTCCAGGCCAATTCCACCCGTGCAGTGTTGTTATGGAACTTCAGGACGACATAGCAGACGTGAATCACCGCACCGAACAACAAGGTCAAGGGCAGGGAAACCAGGATTAATAGGGAGATTTGGTCATACGTCAAGTCTCCAGAATACACCTTCAAGTATTGCCCACTTCTAATGATATCAAATAGCACAGGTTTATCTGAATAAGGAATTGAGGCAAGCAAACTGAACAAGGTCCACACAATCACAGACACACAGAATGGCTTCTCGATCCAAGGTGGCCACACACACTCAGACTCATTCTTCGGACCGTTTGTCGTCATGTTGCTCGAGGAAAATTCCTCTGAACCAGCCAAAAGTTTTCACAAAAGAGTTTTGGCACTCATGCAAGATCAAAAGGTCAGGCTGTGTCCAGCAGGTCAGTTCAAAGGTCAACAGAATTGACCTGGATTTCCCGTGTTCCTGGTGTTCGTGAGGATGTTCAGTGAAGGTCACATAAGATCACATTCCCCTTCAGAGTGCACGCCGTCTGATGTTGCGTTGTTCTGTGCAAACGTTCTTGTTGCCCAGCCAGCCCTTGGGGTGGACAACTTCAAAGACTTTCCTTTCATTGTCATTGTTCAGTGTTGCGTATTCATGTCAAACTGGTCCGTCTGAATGATGAAACCACTCCGCAACTGATGGAAACACACCTGGTAGCACACAGCACGGAACGTAGACTCTACGAAGCGACGCAGCACTGCACGCATGGATGACTCCATAAAGAAGGAGCCGGCTGGCTCATCTTGACGAAGAAGTCACTGAAGCGAGGAGCGCAGTGCTCAGGAATTTTGCAACAAACAACACGACAACGGGTTTTCCTTGTGTACACGTAGCACGTTGCAGTTTCGTGATTGTTATTCTCCCTACCATGGCAATGCTTGTGACACCTGGTGTCAATGCTAGAATCTGAGATCTCGTTGTTGCAACTGCCGTGTGTATCCACATGGGTAAAAGACCATGTGCAAAATGTTCAGAATGCGTCTTGCACGGGACTGGGCATCTGTGCTTGCCTTTGTTCAAACATTCCAAATATGGGTGCAAGAAGCTTCTCAGTGTTTGTCACTCTGCACACAGCGACGTGAAGGTCGCGTTGAATTCTCACTTATTCCGTTGACGTCACTGGCCGGTATTTCTGATTTTACTGTGCAACAGAGCCTGTGCATGCAGCAATGGTAGCAGACAAATACCACACCAAGCTTTGCTTCGCTGTACTAGATGCAATGCGCTGTGTGCCAAAAGGCTTCATGAGAGCATTCACGAACTGCTCAGTTCAGGAAAACATACCTGACGTATACCCCGACGCAACTGTGACGTCATTGACGTTGACGCGACGTCAGCTGCCCAGGGTTCAGAGTACGTTGTTGTTTGTTGACTTCGCTTTTGCGATGTTGACACGAAGTTGCAAACAAAGTGTTTCGTGTGTCCTCAACTTCAACGGTTGACACAGAGCTGAACAACCGAAGCGTGGCTGCTTCCAAAACACAAGACCAACTGACTGCACACGGGCATGGACACCAAATCATACAGACGCACACACGCATAATACAGAACGACCAAACAAGTCGACTGACTCTTCACACCACAACCTTGATCGAACTTTATTCTGCAGTAATCGACTTGTTTGGTCGTTCTGCATGTGGAATAAGGGACTTGAAGTCATTCCATATCATGTGATCGTCTTGATTTCGTCTCGACGATTACGTCCATGATATGGCACGACTTCTCGTCCCTTATTCCTAACATAACACACGCACGTTTCGCAATACTTTCTTCTGTTCTCAGCAAGCCTGCGATCTCATGCAGTCAAAGTACCGGTCACGAGAACACACACACACACACACACGCACGCACGCACACACACACGCGCGCACACAAAGACGCGCATGAGGGTATACACGACACACATAAGCACACACACACACGCACATCGCAGCCTTGCCTTGACCCTCTCACATTATTTGGGGACTTCTATCGACTCAGCCTACACGCAAGCGAAATTGGATTTTGGTGACAACCGGCTGACCTTCCCAAGTGATGGAGCTTTTTCGGCATTGCAAAAACGTATTTGGACAACGATGAAACGTTTATTTTCTTGGCAACTGAGGGAACACAAAAACCTCTGACAGGCAAGATAACAACCTGGTCATCGTCAAAAACGTTGCGCACTTCCATCAAGAAATGAACTGGCATTTCTGTGTTTTTGGACCCCACACCAAACCCACAAAAGAAATTTTACCCACAAGAAATGAGCCTCATTGGAGTTGGTCGTCACCTGAGGCTGAGTTTGCTCCCGTCATTCCCCACAACCACAACGCCAGATCCGTCAGAGCCCCCATTAATACGCAAATTATGAAGACGCTTTCATCTTTCTGCACACAGGGGAATGTACCCACCATCACAGACAAGCCTCATTATACCCTGTACAGTTGTCCTGTCAGCAATTCAGTCCTGACCCTCAGGCCTGGTCAACCACAGTGAACCTGCCCATGGCCGTTGCCCCACTTCCGGTTTGCTGGTCAGTCTCCTTCCGGTAGAACTTCTCGTGCGCCTGAGCCGTGTCGACACAGAAGACGTCTTCCTCCATCGGGTAACACTCTCCGGTCAGCGAGTTGTGGTACACTGAAGAGCAGTCGGGAGTCGCCAGGCACGTCAGGAGACACTCCAGTTTGCCAGAACATTGTGGCGCAGCTGTGGTTATAGTCATGGGGAGACCTGAAAAAATGAGTGATATGATACATGGTTGGGTGAACAGAGAAAATTGGTCCAGACCCATATGAATTCGACGACCCCCTCCCAGCCCCTATACCCTTCCTTGAGTTCATCAGTCCTTCCATTCACCCCTGACCACCCCCAAGACGATTCCAATCCGAAAGCTCCAAACCTTCCAAGGTGTAGCCCCTCCCACTCACCACTGAGTACAGGCCCTGAGTGCGTGACCCCTTTAACTCACCCCTGGCCTACAGCCCCAGGACCCTTCCCACTCGCTTCTGAGTTCCAGCCCTTTTCACTCACCCAAGTCCCAGTCTCAAGAACCTCCCACTCAACCCCAGCCCCCGAACCCAAGACACCTCTCCCTCTCACCCCTGAACTCCAGTTCCCGGACCCCTGCCACTCACTTCCAGTCCTTCTCATTCACCCGAGTCCCAGCCTCAGGACCCCTCCCACTCACCCCTGAGCTCCAGCTTCAGGACCCCTGCATGTCCCCACTGAGACGAGGTCTGTATGTCGGGGCCGCAGCCCCCGCACTCCCCCGCCGCCCCGCACTCCACCACCGTCCGCTCCGCATTCTCCGTCAGCAGAATCTTTTTCCCGATTCCGCCGTTGAAGAAGCCAAACTTATCGAAGGCGATCTGAGGTTCAACAGATGCGAGAAATGCTGTGTTAGGTATAAGAGACTCAGGGTTTGTTTCACAGCAAGGCAGAACCATCAACACCCCTTCCCGCCCGAAAATGTCGCTGTCCTTCAAAAATTCCCATTGGGGAACACACAATCACTGCCAAAGTGCCTTGGATGATGTCAACCCAACTTTAAAATTCCCAATCCAAGAACACTCGAAACAACCAGAGGGAAGACAACACTGTTCGTGGACCAGACAAGGTATCCACGTCCAATGTCCTGCAGGCAGGCCAAAAACATGCGTGTCTGTGAGACAGAACCACCCTTTCCTGCGGACAGGCTTCTTGAGAGCCGGATCCATATTGAGGGAGAGACCTCGCTGTCAAGACTTCAAGCATTTCTTCGTGTGTGGAAAACACAAAAATCTGCCATGTTTCAAGTCAACTCAAACCGCCCACGTGAAGCTGACACGCGTACCCCTCTGCACATGAAACTCACCGAATCGTGGATCTTGAAGCCAGTCCCCGTAAGGTTGATTTTGAAGTAGCTCCACTGGTAATAGTTGGCCCCGTCGTGATACCCACAGTAGTCGGAGACTCCGTAGGGGTGAGGCCCGTCTGGTGCCGTCGTAGTGGCGAACGTGTAGTCGTCTTTGGTCACCTCCAGACTCTTAGATGGTGGGAAAGAGCAATGAAAAACGCGGTCAAGGCCCAAAAAAATTGTTTGCAAAAAGAACTTCATTTTGAACTTGCAGTATGGCAGTGCCCAAGTGGACCAAGGATGTGATCTTTAAGAGCCAAAAGGCGCTCATTTTCAACAAAGAAACCAGGCAAATGGACGGAAAAAATGGGCGCACGCCAACCCGAAAGTGGAAAGGCCACTGGGACCTTCTTGGTCTGCTGCTTCTCAAGTCGTACCGTGATGTAGAGTCTGATTTTCTGGAACTCCGATCCGAAGTGCATGTTTGGAGCGATGCGAACATTGTCCTTGTTGGAGTAGTTTTCAGTGGGACCAGCTCTGAAAGGGATAAAAGGAGAACTGCTGTTGAAGTGAAAGAAGCGCGAAATAAAGAACGAAGGAAAGGCATTTTGCAATCAATTTGACTGGTCTTCCTTCTCCAATGCAGTATTTTTCACACTGATATGTTTGGCTGAACTGTTTATATTTTGTGGCGTGTACCAGTCCCTGTAAACTTCAGAATGTGTCTCAGATGAAATGGCGCATGGCTCTGACAGACAACTCACCATGACAGAAGAAACCACGAAAGAGAAAACCTTTGTTCAATGAGTGAGGAACCTGAAAGTGGGACACTTACCTCAGAGTGAGAAACTCCTTGGGTTCTGACCCTGACATATCATGACAGTAGATGACAGCCAAAGAACCACCCACATCCAAACAGTACTCCCCATCAGCTGGAAAATGCAACAAAAATGATCAACCGAGAAACCTTGTCACAACCCATGTGACATTTTCAAAATATCTCATTTTCTTTCTGGGTGAAAAGTAATTGGGTTTTCATATTGGTGACGCGCGGTCATGTTTGTTGACGTCGGCGTCAAATTTTAACATTGAACCCAATGGAGAATTTTTTGACATCAGCCCAGAAAACGACCGCGCGTCACCCAATGCGAAAACCCCTATTGGTTCATGCGAGGAAACGATTGGCCATGCCGCGACAGGCGTGAGTTTACACGGTGCAGGAGTGAGGGTGCAGTGGGATTCCTGACCTTGGGTCGCTCTCTGACTCTGCACTTCAGAGCAGGACTTCGGCAGCGCGAGAGCTGAAGAAAAGTCCGAATAGGTGTCTCAATAGTCTTTTGCGCGACAGCCTTGGCATTGGACTGCGTTCGATGTGTACACTCTGGTGTTATTCTGCACGTGTGTGTGTGTGTGTGTGTGTGTGTGTGTGTGTGTGTGTGTGTGTGTGTTTGGAGTATGACGTGCACAAAAAAAAATTCTTCAGACAGATCAAAATTGGTCCCACTGGTCACTTCCGATCTGTCCCAAACTTTTGCAGCCAAACCCTTGACCTTGTCTGTCGAGCAACAACCGGCCGCGCTCCCTGATCTCTGATCCCTCATTTTCTTTGCTGATACAAATATTCCGCATCCTGACCGTGATAATTCTGTTGAACCCTGTTGACGTCGTTTGTTTCTTACCTGATGGCAAGATGGTCACCATGAGTACGTACTCAAGAGCCATACATTGTCCGGAGTTAGCGTTGGCCTGCCTTCCTCTGCACTTCGCCATCTTGCCTGAACTGCAAAACAGAATCACTTGGCTTTGCTCTCAAATTCCTCATCAAATCCAGAGACGGATCCAGATCAGGTGTCCCAATTGCATGGGGACCCGGGGTCACGGCACTGGGGAGAAGATTCCTTCGGGGGGGGGGGGCTATTCTTCAACTCTGAATTGAGAACATTTTCACACGCCAATGGAGAGCTCTGCAGTGTACAGTACATTGAAATGGTCAGAAACCAAAACCAGAGGACAGTGGAGTCTGGCCATTTCAGGTCCCACCTGAAATGGCCAAACACTCAACACCCAACTGAGTGGTATTTTCAGTGGGTGTCTGGCCATTCCAGGCCCCACCAGGTCCCAACCATAAAAGCCAGACAGGAGTGTCTGGAAAATCCGCATCTCGTCACTTCATGACACCGAGCTGCAGCAGCTCGAAGTGCGTGTGCGCACTTTGGAAAGCACATAGGCGTGTCAATGTTTTGTCCCAACTTCCCTTTCGATAGTTGTGAACCTAAACTGCAGGATGTAAAGATGCATTATGACACGTTGAGAGGGCAAATTTGCCATTATCCTTGGCAGAAAACGTGTAATTCCTATGCGGCACCAACTTCCTTCGTTTCCGTTTCCATTGGGATCCAGGATTTGGCTTTGATTGCGCAGTGTCAACATTGAAAACAAGTGTTTTCGCACCACGTTTGTGAGACGTCACCCTGACACCCACACGCGCACACTCACCTGAACCACTCAAACACACATACGTTTTATGCAGGAAAAACGCACCATATTTTTTATCCCGTCAAAAAGAGAAACATTGACGTTCCAGAAAACTTCCTTCAACCTTCGTTGTCGTGAGTGTACGAGGTTTGTACAAACCGATTTGCGTCGGGGTTTTTTTATGGGTTTAAATTATTTTTGCAATTTTTTCTTTTGCATGCCTCATCTGTTGTGCCAAGTGGTCATGTTGACATCACTGGTGAGGTCAGCCAGTGCAGCACATCGATTTTCTGGGTCAAAACAAAGGCAGTTACTCGGAGTTTGTGTCGGTAGGAGTTGGTAGTTCGACAATGGCAGGTGACAAAAAAGACCAAAGATGTGAAATTAGATTCTGTGTTCAACAAGGACTGTCCAGGGATGAAACAAGGGCACAGTTGAGGAGAGCTCATGGTGGAAATACATTGTCAAAGTCACAGATTAACAGATGGTATGCCCGTTTCCTTGCTAATCCAGTTCGCAATGATGAAGACTTGCCACACAATCCAGGGCCAAGAAAACTTGTTCCTGCCAAAGTTGCTGAAGTTCAACAGGCTGTTGCCCGAGACAGGCGTGTCACTTGTCGTCAGCTGGCTTGTCAGGTCAGTTTGTCAAATTGGAGCACCCACCAGATTTTGCACAAAAACCTCAAGATGTCCAAAAAGCTGGCTTGCTGAATACCCCATTTGTTGACTCCTGCTCAGAAACTGAGAAGGACTGTTGCCTGCAGAGCTTCCCTGGCTTTGCTCAGAAGGCGCAACAGGCCAGTGCACATCGTGACAGGTGATGAAAGTTGGTTTTGGGTGTGGCAGCCAGGATCAAAAAATTCATCCAGGCAATGGATCAGTGATGGTGATGAGCGTCCAACAAAGGTCAGAGTGGAGCAGTCAACTCAAAAGGCCATGTTGGTACTTTTTTTGACTGGTTTGGAATGGTGCATCATGAGTGGTTTTGACAAGGGTGTGGCATCAAGGGCAAGGTGTACTTGCAAGTGCTCAAAAGCCTCAAAGAAGCCATCAGGAGACGTCAGCCAACCCTCAAAAACCAGTGGTCAATTCTGCATGACAACACCCTGGCCCACATCACCCAACCTGTCAAGGACTGGCTCAGAGACAACAACATCCAGATTGTTCCACATGCCAGATACAGCCCAGATCTTTCTCCATGCAACTACTGGATCTTTGCAGAACTGAAAAGAATGGTGGCAGGAATCAGGCATCACAATGTGCAGGACATGATGAACACAGTGGACACGGCGATCAAGTCTGTTCATCCTGAGAAATAGGCTGCTGCAATGGAACGTTACCCTGACCAATGTAGGAAATGCATCTTGGCAGGCATAGACTATTTTGAGTGCAAGTAACATCCGAAAACAGTGATCGGTACTCTGAGTGCACAGAGGCATGTCTTGTGGTTGATCCAACAAGTTTTCAAACAGATCTCTTGAGGCACATGAATGTTGTACTGACCACAAGATACTTCGGTACTCATGACCTAAAACTTGTCAAAAATGTACCTTCCAAAAGGATGTTTCACCCAAGACTCAACAAAATTCAATAACCAATAATTGTACATGTGATTGGAAAATTTGGTTGAGATCGGTCCAACCAGATCGCAGAAACTGGATCTGACGCAAATCGGTTTGTACGAACCTCGTAAGCTCCAAACCGCTCGTTTGGCAAAAACTGAAACGCAGGCGTGAACTTACACTGTGAACAGATAGGATGGACTCATGTCTTGCACACGCAGTACACACACACACACACATACACACACACTACTCCCTCCCTCCCTCCCTCACTCCCTCCCTCCCTCCCTCCCTCCCTCTCACTCTCTCTCTCTCTCTCTCTCTCTCTCTCTCTCTCTCTCTCTCTCTCTCTCTCTCTCTTTCTACCCCTTTGTCTCACTTTCATACCCAAACACAAACTTATCTTGAGCAACAAAATGCAAAATGTCAAAATTTACCTCTTTGCGTCTCGGCTGTCTGAGCATCGAACACATCGAACACCACCAAGTGTCTCCCGAATTGAGGGTTTCACGGGTGATAATTATTCATCGTTTTAATAATGTATAGCAGACACTCAGCCTGACATTTATTTTGCACTTGACGCGAGCACAAAAGACGAGACGAAACCGAGGCAGATCTAGTCAGCGCTGTGAGTCCGTTTGAATTCAGACAGAAAACCCCAAGTCAGGTCAAGTCCTGGAACCCATCGTGAATACGCAGTGGTGGTCCGCAGGACCCCAGGGCCGCGTGCCTGGTTTCCAGGCCCTCTCACCACGAGCCCCCTGGTCACGTGTCCCTCTCTGGCCAAGTGAAGCGTGGTACCCTGACTCCCTGGCTTCTTGGCCCGGGTCTCATGGCCCAGGAATTTGAACCCTTGTCACTTGGCCCCTTAGCCTCCTAGCTCCCAACCCGCCTGCCCTCCTGAACCACTGACCCGATTCTGAAATGAAGCCTATTCCATCTCGTAAAGCCACTTCCCGACCCCCAAGCCACGGCAGCCCTAGATCCGCTCCTGGTTGATCCGAAAGGTAAACATCACTTTGTCCAGCGCGTTGTGTTTGCCTCATCCCCTCGCGACACCTTTCTTCTCCCTTGGTGCCAACACGTCAAACGTCTTTCATAATTAACTGATCCAGGCACAACAGCACTGCGGTTCTCTTTGGAGTCGTCAGCCCATTGATCTTGGGTCACTGCACTTGACATCGGCACACCACGCGAGACCCAGTGCAGCTAGAGCACCGCACGTGCGTCAATGACGAGGTTCAGTACGAATCTGCAATACGTGCGGTATGACGTGACTGACGTCAGCACTGGGTGGAGTTTTGCATATTGAGTGTGTTTTGTCAACATGTGCCTGAGTTGTGCTGATTGGTCATCAGTCCAGACAGACCTGCCTCCCCTGCACATTTGTCCCATGTGTTTTGAGGTTATCACGGATCTTCCGTGCGGCGTGGGGAGGAATTGGAACAGCCACGTAGTTGTTGAACCTCCGCAATGACCTTATTGAACTGTGGCCAGCCAAAGGAAGTGAAGTTGCTTGTCTCTACATCCGTGGGTTCGGGACAGGGTGAAGTCAGACTCACAGCCGCTTGTGTAAATGGAACGCAGCTTTTTTCATCAGCTAAGTATTGTGTCGCGAAGATCCTGGATTGAGTTTGGTTTGTTGGTTAGCGGTGTTATCTTTGATGGAGACTTCAACGGAGGGGGGGTCAGGTGAGGGGCTCCCGGGAGCATCCCGTGTCTGATGCGCGGTCCTCTCCTGTCAGTCAGTGCATGTCCCGTTGATTCAGCATTTCATGTTTTGTTCGTACGCTTTTCAAGGCTGATACATTTCACCTGACAGAAGAAACATGACACGGAAATAAAGTCACCACGCCAATATGCTCTGAATGTCTCCAGTTTCAAGTCACTGTTCGAATCCCAAATGGATCCCCATGCTGATCCACCTGCGCAATCTGCCGGCCGCAACAGGCTGGGACTTTTGGTCTTTGGTCTGGTGTCACCAAAACTCAACTTAGCTTTTCAATATTTCCCCAGTTTGACAGAAGCCACCAACTGTCTCTGATGGTTTTGTGTTGAAGCTCAGTTCGACCCAGAAGCGACTGGAATGCCACGTGCTAGGTCAAGAAAAGTTGGTCCGATGGACCAAAGAACACACGCAGTCAAGTCACACAATACCAAGAGTGTTGAAATGGATTCGCATTCATTGTGGGTTTATACTCCAGCAATGGAGGACAGTTCAGCTTATTTGACAAACTTGAATGAAGTTGTGACAAGATTTCCTGCTGCCTGCTTCTCATTTCTCATAAAGAACTGGTCATGTTCCTGAATTGTGCCCTTACAAAACCTCCAAACATTGTCCACCAGTGGGTAGCATTCTCCAGTCAATGTGTTGAAGTAACCTCCAACACAGTCATTGAGGCTGGTGCACCTTGCCATACAGACTTTGCTCTTCTTTTCTGCTGTCCATGAGATTCCTGAAGGCAAGGTAAAATATCAACATGTCAATACCTACGGCATTTGTCTCACTCACAGATCAGAAGTTTTGAAGGTGTTTTTTCTCACATATTGTGATTTTGTTCTTGTTCTTCACACAGAAACTTCTTGGTCTGAATTGTGGGAATCTTGCCTTGTTGGTAAAGAAGCCAAGATTGCAAGTCTGATTTCCTTTGTTTGGAAGTTGTTGATAATTCTTCCATCACCAGATGAGCATTGATGAACTCACCTGCCAATTGCAATCTCAGGGCTCCTGGGTGGTTCCACTGTGATGGCTGAGTATCAGGTCCACAGCCTCCACACTCCCCTGCCACCTCACACTGAACAAACATCCTGTCATCACTGATTGTCAAGAAGTGGCGTTTTCCAATGTTTTCTTTGAAGTATCCAAACACCCCAAATGTGGTCTGAAATTTGGCAAAGTAACAGGACTGGTATGCGGGGTGAACACTGCTGAAAGTGAAGCTGAGATCATAAATGCACAGAAAAAGCCTATATCTTTGTGACATTTTTCTTTGTGGATTATGTGGCCTGCTATACACTGGTTCAGCACAGAAGAACAGGCATCACATTCACTTTGGACCAAGGTTAGAGTCTAGGGGGAGTCCAGTCTCTATCATCTTTGTTGCCTGTATCACACGTCGTTTTAACAACAAACTTATCTTGCACAACCAAATTCCAGCGTTGCCTCACCGCATCGTGAACCCTGAACCCAGTCTCTGTGAGGTTGATCTTGAAGTCTGTCCACTCATAGTAGTTGCTGCCATCATGCCACCCACAGTACTCAGAGACTCCGTAGGGCTGAGGCCCGTCTGCTGCCGTTGTGGTGGCGAAGGTGTAGTCCTCCTTGTCCACTTCCGTAGTCTCAAGGATGTACAAAGGAAGTAATAAATAATAGCAAGTCACTGTGATTTTCTTCTGAACATAAAACTGTTTTGTAGAGTTAAAAATTTGTGAAGATCTTGCAAGTGAGCCGAATTCACGTTTTCAGCAGTCGCTGATGGAACAGAACCACACACAAACAAATTGAAGGTTCTCCTGATGTGGACTCGCGTGCAGCAAACGCACATCAAAGAAACACACACACGTGCACACACACACGCACACACAGCACTAGAATGACAAATTGCCTTCTTCCCTCACATTCAAACTGAGAAAAGCCCAGAGAGAACACATGAAAAATCTGTGCCTGTGGTGTGTCAACACCAGGACTGGTAAATTTTGCTGCCAGGTTTGTTTTAAGAAACCACAAGGTCTAGAACCTGTGCTTCAGCAGTTGGACATGCAAAAACTGACAAACTCCTCGAGGTTGAAAATGAGTGAATGGTTTCTGACCAACAAATTGAGTCGAATTTTCTCGAACACTGCTCCTTGGAAAATATCAGGCTCGTCATAAACATAGTCCTTGTTGGAATAATTTTCACTGGATCCAGCTCTGGAAAATGCATGATTGAAGAACAGTTGTGTTTGTGACAAAATGGGACTTGTGCAAAGGCTCCATTGACCATCATGAAAAAGGCTGAGTTGAATGCAGCAACCTGCCTCTGATCAAGCACCATACCTGACAGTAAAGCACTCACCTAAGAGTGAGAAACTAATTTGGTTCTGACCCTGACATATCATGACAGTAGATGACAGCCAAAGAACCACCCACATCCAAACAGTACTCCCCATCAGCTGAAAAATAAGCATCTGGGAAGAACAGTCTGGTTGAATGCCAGGTCAGGTGTGTTTCAAATTGTGAGGTCTGTTTGGCTGGACTACCGAAAGCAATGTTTTCTTCACAAGCGAAGGTTGCGTCCCAGAATGGTTGAGACGGGTTGAACCCACAAGCGCACCCGACACTCTTTAGAATGTCAGAATTTCCACGTTGAAATCAGGACATCTGGCCTTGTCTCTGATATGATCAGCTGACTTTCGTGCTGGAAGGGGCACTGACCTTGAGTTCCTCTTTGGGTCTGGACCTCCAGGCAAGAACGTGGCAGACTCCAGGCTGAAACAAGGACAGACACACCAAAGCAATGCAAAGCATTTGCTCCCTTTGTTTTTGTACATTGTTGGAACATTTCCATGAGTATGGATTTTTTCCCCTCACCTGATGGTAGGAAGACAACAGCGAAGAAATACTCTCTGAACATGTTCGAGAAAATGTGTATGGTACATGTAGATCTATGTCGTCTCTTCCAGTTTGCACTGGAACCGTCCTTCTATTGACCAAATTTTGTCAAATGGCAACGCTTCGCAACCCATTCATCTTCTTGAGAACAAACTGCACCTCAGTCAGCCTGCTGGGGTTTCACACTGCTAATTTACCCATTAGAAACATCAAAGCAGAGGACAAGTGTCATGCAGATCTATTGCGCAGGATGTGTGTTGATTGATCGCCAACATGTCCGCTATGTATGTTTTCTGTGTTTCCAGCTGTGTTGTCAGCTTGAGTTGATGGTTGTCTCACTCACTCACAGCACGCCGAGCCAGGGATGAACCAACCGTGCACTGCGCGACACAGGGAAGTGTTGGAGGACGGAGCCACAATGTGCGGGGTGACAATCACAAGTTTGACCTCGACAAATCCATCAGGCGGCACCAAATTCGTTGGGTTCCAAGTTTGAACAACATGTCAACATCGAACATTGTTGCATTACAATGGAAAAGGGACGACCGCAAAACTTTTTGCTCGTGTGTGTTTTGTTACATATTAAATTTTGATATGTTGGAATGGCATGCGTGATAAGAAAAATAGTTTTTTGTCCAGTTAATATTTATTACTGTGAAATGCAACCCGCAGAAAATAGATATATCATGAACTTTTCCACAACCATTGCTCCTTCAGAACTCAAAGGTATCTGAAAGTGCAGTGCAAATATACATAAGAAGGTTGAGACTCAATCAAGGTGGAAAAAATAGCCCCATGGAGCTCGCGGTGATTTGAGGAAATTTCAGTTGCTCTGATTTGGCTTGCTCTGATTTGGCTTGCTCTGATTTGGCTTACTCTGATTTGGGTCACTCAGATTTGCCTT